>ERZ772883.1019-NODE-1019-length-24047-cov-4.953443_pt1 | contig 24047 bp, 26 predicted proteins | sample MGYA00580575_ERZ772883 | MGnify/ENA primary metagenome ERZ772883 (study PRJEB29015, sample SAMEA2737666) | human gut metagenome | biome: human gut; feature: human-associated habitat; material: faeces | place: China | collected 2012 ...
ACAGGGGCTGCTCACCCTTCATCTCCTCAAAGGGTACCATGGTCAGCGCGCCCTTCTCCTTGGCGGGGCAGACGTTCACGCAGCTGCCGCAGCCGGTGCAGTCATAGGGCGAGACCTGCATGCGGTACTGGTCCTGGGCCAGGCCGTTGGCCTTCTTGGTCTCGAAGCCCTGGGGGGCGTTCTTCGCCTCATTCTCGTCCAGCAGCACGGGACGGATGGCGGCGTGGGGGCACACCAGGGAGCACTGGTTGCACTGGATGCACTTGGTCATATCCCACTGGGGCACGTCCACGGCAGCGCCGCGCTTTTCATACTTGGTGGAGCCTGCGTGCCAGGTGCCGTCCTCCAGACCGTACTTCTTCATGATGGACACCGGCAGGCTGTCGCCCTCCTGGCGGTTCATCACGTCCAACACCTTGCGGATGAAGTCTGGAGCCTTGCGCTCCACGGGCGCATCCTTAGCGTCAGCCCACGCGGCGGGGATAGCCACCTCTGCCAGCTCGTTGATGCCGTGCTCGATGGAGGCATTGTTCATGTCCACCGCTCTGGCCAATGCCTTCCACGTTCCCCCCATCGCCTGCGGCATCGTGGTTGCCATTGCTCTGGCTGCCATCGTGTTCGGCGGCGTGAAGGTCATCGGCCGCGTGGCTGAGATCGTTGTTCCCATCATGTCCGGTATCTACATCCTGGTGGCTCTGATCCTCCTGGTTGTCAACTATCAGGCCATCCCCGCTGCTTTCTCCCTGATCTTCAAGAGCGCCTTCGGCGCCGATCAGATCATCGGTGCCGCCATGGGCAGTGCTATGATCTGGGGCACCAAGCGCGCCATATTCTCCTCCGAGACCGGCATGGCCACCTCAACCCCCTCTGCCGCCTCTGCCGAGGTGTCTCACCCCGCCAAGCAGGGTCTGGTGCAGTCCTTCTCCGTATACATTGATACTCTGTTCGTCTGCACCGCTACCGGCCTGATGCTCATCATCACTGGCTGCCACAGCGTCCAGGGTGCCGACGGCGGCTGCCTCTTCACCGGTATGGGTGAGGCCGGCGCTGACGCCACATGGGTCCAGGCCGCTGTGAGCACACTGATGCCCACCTTCGGCTCCAAGTTCGTGGCCATCGCACTGTTCTTCTTCGCATTCACCACCATCCTCAACCAGTGCTACAGCACCGCGTGCTCCGTGTCCTACTTCTTCGTGGACAAGGGTCATGAGCCCCAGTGGGTCACCAAGGCCTGCTACGCTGTGTTCTGCCTGGCCGCTGTGTATGGCTCCGTCATCGCTGCCAACCGCGCTTGGGACCTGGGCGATACCGGTCTGGGCCTGATCGTGTGGATCAACTACCTGTTCCTGCTGCTCAGCTGCCCCGTGGCCATATCCGCATCGGCACCTTTTCCAGCATCTCCTGCCATGTGCTTGCGCCGGTGCTGAAGGAGTTCAAGGCTCTCTATCCCAATATCAGCATCGGGATCCACGAGGGGGACGATGCCGGCGTCACAGCCATGCTGACCCGGGATGAGGTGGATATCGGCTTTTTGGACGCACCTGTCCCCGCCGGTTTTGACTCCTTTCTGGTGCGCCGGGATCCCTTCCTGGCGGTGGTGTCGGAAAGCAGCCCTCTTGCCGCCATGGATACCATTCCCCTGTCCGTCTACGCCTCCGAACCCACCATTCTCTATGACGAGGGCAGCCAAAAGGAGGCCATGGGCATATTCCGCAAAAATAAGATCACGCCCCGGGTGGAATACACCAGTCAGGACGAAAACCTGATCCTCTCCCTGATTGAAAACGGCCTGTGCATCGGCTGCATGGGGCAGCTGATCCTCTCCCGCAACTCCTACCGTTTGGTCAGCCGCCCTACAGAGCCTCAGTACTACCGGGAGATCATGTTTGTGGTGCACAGCATTGAGCATGCCTCCCCTGCCGCCGCCCACTTCATCACGTTTTTCAAGGACTGGCTCTCCCGCAATCCGCAGCCCCAGGCCTAACCGGAATATTCAGACAGAGACAGGCATCCTCCCCGCAGCAAAGAGGGCAGATGCCTGTCTCTGTTCGCATTCCGGCGGCCGGAGTGGGTGCAGGCCCGGCATAGCCCCGGCCCCCGGCGCATAGGGTAGCAAAAAAAGAAAGGTGGAATCCCAATGCTGCATAAACCCGTCCGCGTGTTCCTCATCCGAAAGAAGGTCGCTCTGGCCATCGGCGCCCTTCTGGCAGCGACTGCCATTTTCTGCGCCGTGAACGTTCCCGCCGCCATTACCGCTGTCGCCGCCGCCCGCCAGCTCCCCATCTACAGTGTGGACCGCTCCTCTGAAGATGGGAAAAAATACTGCGCCATATCCTTCGACGCCGCGTGGGGTGATGGAAAAGTGCGGCAGTAGTCCCGCCGCCTGACACATAGCGTCATTCCTGTCATTCTCAGGAGCGAAGCGATGTGGATATCCGCAGCTGAGCGGCATTGTATCTATGAATCAGCTACTATTCCGGAATTAGTGCACCGCAGCCAGCCTGTGAGCCGGGATAGCCGCGATGTCTTCCCCCTGCAATATGGCAAAAAGGAACCGGCGCGGCAATAGCCGCGCCGTTTCCTTTTTGCCAGGGGTGAGGGGGGGTATCAATCACAAAGGGGATAAGGATTTGGAAAACACAGGTATCATCAGCCCAGGGTCATGCCGCCGTCTACCAGCCAGTTGGAACCGTTGACATAGGATGCCTCATCGGAGGCCAGGAACGCCACCACATTGGCCATTTCCTCGGGCTTGCCAGGACGCTTCATGGGCCCCAGGGTCACGTTGTCAGAGCTGTTCTCGATCCCCACATCCTTGTAGCTGGCAAGGATACTCTTCATCATGCCGGTGTCCACCCAGCCGGGGGAAATGCTGTTGATGCGGACACCGTTGCCGCCGTTTTCGTTGGCCGCGTTCTTGGTCATGAAGATCACAGCGGCCTTGCTGGCGCCGTAGGAGATCTCATAGGGATAGCCGAACATACCGGACACAGAGCCGAAGTTCACAATGGCTCCGCTCTTCTGAGCCTGCATCACCGGCAGAACATTCTGCATCATCAGGAACGTGCCGAACACGTTCACCTCAAAAACCTTTTTGGTCGCCTCGAAGGAATAGTCCTCCGCGCGGGCGCTGGGGCCGGAAATACCGGCCAGATTGACCAGTACATCGATGCGGCCATAGTGGTCGACGATCTTCTTCACGGTCTCCTTGACGCTCTCCTCGTTGGATACATCCGCCGCCATGCAGCAGCCGTGCTCCGCATCCAGCTGCAGCTTCTCAGCAGTCTTGCGGGCAAGATCCTCGCGGATATCCAGAATGACAGCCTTTGCCCCCAGGTCGGTAAATTTTTTGACAATGGCTGTGCCCATGTCACCGCCGGCGCCGGTCACTACAACCACTTTGTTGGTGAAATCCATATTTGTCTCCTTTCTGTATTCGGGCGGAAATTGCCGATGCGTTTTTCTGATTTCATTATACAGGTTCCCGCCATAAAAACAAGATAATTCGCCGGAAAAGCAAGATTATCAGCAAATGACCGCGCCCCGCCCTGCTGCGCGGCGCAAAAAACTGCGGTATACTGTGAAAAAAGGAGGAGTGCCGATGGAGCTTTACTACTATACGGATTTTGCCTGTCCCTTTTGCTATGTGGCGTATCGCCGGGCGGCGGCCTTCGCGGAGAAGACCTCCGCGGCCATGACTCCGGTCTTCATTGAGATCCACCCGGAGGTCCCGCCTCAGGGCTGTGACCGCAGGCTGCTGCTCTCGGACGAGCAGAACCGCGAGATGACGGAATTTCTCTCCCGTCTGGGCGCGCCCTACGGCATACGGCCCTCCCTGGGGGACCGGCTGGTGAACTCGGAAAAGGCGCTGATCCTTCGGGCATGGATCACACTGCATCGGCCGGAGCTGACGGCGGCATACGACGCCATACTGTACGATGCCCACTCCGTGCGCCACCTGGATATTGGCCGCGACAGCATTCTGCAGGAGCTGCTGGGTACATTGGAGCTGACTGACCCCATACAGAACATGCTGCGGGATAGCCAGGCCCGGCGCATCCATGAGTGCAACCGTTTTCAGGCTCGCCAGGAGCATATCCGGGCCGTTCCGTCCTTCCGGATCGGCAGTCAGCTGCTGCCGGGCCTCCAGTCGGAGGAGAAATTGCTTGCCGCTTACGAGGCGGAAAAGGCCGCCGATGAGACCAGCGGAAGCCCGCAGATTTAATAATAGAGCAAGGCCCCGATTCTGCCGTCATGGCAGGATCGGGGCTTTTCACGGAAGTGACCGGCGGTATTCTGCGCACACAACGGAAAACGCCGGTGCCGCTGAGACGACGCTTTATGCCGCCACGCTGAATAACATGGCCGGAACCTACCGGCAGATGCAGGATTATGACCGGGCCATCGACCTGTACCTGAAGGCCCGCAAGCTCTATCACAACATCTGCGGCCGAACTATCGCTCCGTATATCGGCTCGCTGAACAATCTCTCCCTGGCCTACCGGGAGGCGGGCCAGCCGGAGCTGGCGCTGTCGTGTCTGGAGGAGGCCGTGGAGACCCATACCAAGATCCTCGGCCCGGATCATGAGCGCACCCGCGCCGCCGGGGAGGATCTGTTCCACCTGCGGCAGAAGGTGGCGCAGATGCGGGCCAAGCCTCTCACAGAAAGGAGCGATGACCTACGCAGGACCACGGAATGATCGAGATCACCGGTGCGGCGGAAAACAACCTGAAAAAGCTCTCCCTGCGTATTCCTAAGGAGCAGCTGGTGGTGCTGACGGGTGTCTCGGGCTCCGGCAAAAGCTCCCTGGCTTTTGACACCATCGCCCAGGAGAGCATCCGCCAGTGGCAGGAGACTCTCCCCCTTTACCTGCGCAGCCGGATGCCCCGCCATAGGCGGACGGATGTGGAGGCCATTCAGGGCCTCACCCCCTGCGTGGTGGTGGATCAGAAGCCCATCGGTGCCAACGCCCGCTCCACCGTAGGCACCGCCTCGGGCATCGCGCCGCTGCTGCGGATGCTGTTTTCCCGGGTGGGCAAGCCCAGCGCAGGCGGACTGGATCATCGACATCGGCCCTGGCGCAGGAGACCGGGGCGGTCAGGTGCTCTTTACGGGAACGCCCGATCAGCTGATAGCGTTCCCCGGCTCCGAAACCGCCCGTTTTCTCCGGAAAGCCGCAGGCGTACCGCCCCTGGACTGAGCCGTCTCCCCAACCCCGCGTACCCCCGCATAGGTGCGCACCGATATCGATGTAACCTGCAAAAAAGCTCTGCCGCATCCTCTCCTTTTCGCGCAAAAGCAGGGGCTTTCTCCCAGAAAAATACCCTGCATGCCGATGGCATGCAAAGTATTCGAGACCATCGATAAAGTGGTATATTTGCGATAACGGTAAGGAAGGGTGTGTGAGGGAAACCCAAGAAGGGTGTCCATCACCATTGAAATCAATCGTTTTTGAAACTTTTCAGAGTTTCAAAAACTTAGTCAGCGGGGTGAAAAGGCCTTTTCGGCACGCTGAAATACCCTGCATGCCGATGGCATGCAGGGTATTCAGGTACTCTATTATTTTTGTCTTACTGGTCCAGCTCCTGGGTCTTGCGCAGGAACTGGATCGTCCGCTCATGCTTGGGATGGGTGAAGAATTCCTCGGAGGGTGCCTCCTCCACAATCACACCATCGGCCATAAACACGACCCAGTCGGCGACCTTCCGGGCAAATTCCATTTCGTGAGTGACCACGACCATGGTTGCACCGTCCATAGCAAGCTTACGCATAACTTCCAGCACCTCGCCGGTCAGCTCCGGGTCGAGGGCGGAGGTGGGCTCATCGAAGAGGATGACTTCCGGATTGATGGCCAGCGCCCGGGCAATAGCCACGCGCTGCTGCTGGCCGCCGGACAGCAGATCGGGGTAGTGATAGGCACGCTCGGTCATGCCGACCTTTTCCAGCATCTCAAAGGCGATCTTCTCCGCCTGATCGGCAGGAACCTTCCGGGCCCGGATCAGCCCCTCCTCCACATTCTCCAGCGCAGTCATATTGCGGAAGAGGTTAAAGTTCTGGAACACGAAGCCCATCTTCATGCGCAGCTGACGGATCTCCTTTTTGGTGACCTGGGTGATATCCTTGTGGAAATCGTCAAAGGTGATCTCGCCCTTGTCAGCCGGCTCCAGAAAACTGATGCACTTGAGCAGCGTGGTCTTACCGGAGCCGCTGCTGCCCAAAACAGCGATCACATCGCCCTTTTCCACGGAAAAGTTGACACCCTTCAGAACCTGATTTTCCCCAAAGGACTTGTAAATATTTTTTACTTCTAACATAGCAGCAATTCTCCCATCAATGCTTAGCCTTCTTCACAGCTTTCGGCTTGTCCCAAACCATCTTCTTTTCCATGCGGTTCTGCACCCATGTCAGCACTGTGCAGATGAGCAGGTAGAACAGAGCAGCCTCGCAGTACAGAGCAAACGGCTCAAACACCCGGGCGGAGATCTGCTGTGCCTTGGTGAACAGCTCCACAATGGTGATACAGGAGGCCAGTGAGGTGTCCTTCGTCAGACCGATCAGGGAGTTGAACAGGGGCGGGAACGCAATGCGGAATGCCTGCGGCATAACCACGCGGAACATGGTCTGAGTATAGGTCAGGCCGATCATGGAGGCGGCTTCCCACTGTCCCTTGGACACGGCCATAATGGCGGAGCGGAAAATCTCCGAGGTATAGGCGCCCAGGTTCATGGAAAATGCGATGATCGCCGAAGGGAACGCCGGAATCACGATGCCAATGGAGGGCAGGCCGAAGAAGATAATGAACAGCTGAACGATCAGAGGTGTGCCTCGGAAGATCCAGATGTAGAATCTTGCGAACTGCTTGAGGCCTTTGACATTCGCCACCTGCACCAGGGCCAGAAACAGAGCAATGATGCAGCCGAAGATAAAGGACAGGATCGTCAGGGGGATCGTCAGTTTAATTGTGGCCAGGCCGATCTGCGGGATTGCAGAAACGAGTATGTCTATTATTCTTGAGCTCATGGTGAGTCATCCTTTTCATCAATTGGCAGCCGCCGTTAGCAGCGGTGCATAGGTCGTAAGGTACGTCTGTTACTGAACAGGGTTGGTGTAATCGCCGCGCAGGTACTTCTCGGACAGCTCCTTCAGCACGCCATCGTCTCTCAGCTCCTGCAGGGCCTTGTTGATCGCATCGTGCAGCTCCGTCTGGCCCTTGGTGATGGGGATCGCATAAGCCTCGGACAGGCCGGGCACCATAAAGGCAACCTTCAGCTCAGCGCCGGGATGCTCATCCATGTAGTCGTTCAGCGTGGGGGGATCGAAGTTGCAGAAGTCGGCGCGTCCGGAAAGGACGGTCTGGGCTGCCTGATCGGTGCCCTCGATCAGAACGATCTCAGCGCCGGCCTCGGCATAGATCTGACCGGTGGTGGAGGCCTTGCTGGTGGCCACCTTGGCGCCCTTCAGGTCATCCCAGGACTTCAGGGTCTCATTGTCGGATCTCACCACCACCTGTCTGGGGATGTAGAGGTAGGCATCGGTGAAGTCGTATTTCTCTTTGCGTTCATCAGTGACGCTGACGGCATTGATGACGGTGTCCAGTCGTCCGGAGTCCACACCGGCCAGCAAGGAATCCCATGCAGCCTCGGTGAACTCAACCTTAACACCCAGCTTCTCAGCAATGGCACGGGCCAGGTCCACATCGTAGCCTGTAAAGTCGCCGTTTTCAGCGTGGAAGGTGTAGGGCTTGTAGGTGCCCTCAATGCCGACCTTCAGGACGCCGGCCTTCTTGATGGCTTCCAACTGGTTTGTGGTAGTGCTCCCGTTACCACCAGTGTCTTTCTGGCCGCAGCCGACCAGAGCAACAATGAGGACGAGGCAAATAATGGCGGAAATAAATCTTTTCATGTTTTTCACTCTCTTTCGTCATTTTTTGATTTTTTCGTCGCTGTTGTTTACTTGCTTTGGACACTTGGGTTATCTGGTTCGTATTATACTGTCCTAACGCCCGGAAAGCAAGTCAATTTCTGCCGATAGCAAACTAATCAGCAATTGAGGGACAAGAAAAACCCAAAAAAGACACGGCATTTTGCACAAAAACCCCTGATAGACGCATATTGGAATTGTACAAATCAGGCCATCTGGGGACATTTTTTCTCCATTTTGGGGGTTTTGGAACATATAGATCGTTAAAAAATACGCAAAAACAGCCTGTTATCTATCATTAATTTGCGCATCGTTATTTTTTTCACCCAGCGCAAATTTCATATGAGTAAACCCCGCTGAAATGCAAAAAAAGGAATACCTTCCCAGGAAGGCCCAGAATCAGAAAAAACCGGTCAGCATGCCCACTGACCGGTTTTTTTGATTCATTTTTATGCCTGTGCGGAGCAAAAGCTCTTACTGGCCCTCTTCGCAGCTCACTTCCAGAACGTTGTCCTCGAAGGTAACGGCACGGACCTCACGGCCGCCGGTGGTGGCGGGCTCATAGAAGATCTTATAGTTGGCGGCGTGGAACTTCTCGATGACCTCGTTCAGCTTCTCGCGGCTGTCAACGCGGATGGACAGATGGGCAAAGCCGGTGCGGTTGGGATCCTTCTTCTCGTCCACGATCTCGGGCTTGGTCATCAGCTCCAGGCGAGCGCCGTTGCCCACATCCATGATGTAGGAGTAGTACTGGTTCTCTTCCTCGTTGTAGCTGAAAGCCACCTTGGCGCCGAAGTAGTCCTCAAAAAACTTTCTGGCACCCTCCAGATCCTTGACAAACAGTCCAGTGTTCGCAATGTACATTTTCGTCCTCCTTAATTTTTGATACCTTGTGTTGACTCTATCGTTTCCGGGCTCAGTTGACTTTGCCCAGAATCTCGACCTCCATACCGGCGAATGTCTGGAAAAACCGTTGGATTTCCTCGACCCGCTGATCAGACGGAGGATCAAAGACCTCTTGTGTGCCGCCGATGTTGCGCATTTTCGATACGCCCAGGTTGTGATACGGGAGCAACGTGACATGCCGCAGGCCCAGCTCCCGATACAGCCGACCGGTAGCCTCGATGACCTTGGGCGTGTCATTGACGCCCCGGATCAATGGCATGCGCATCTGCAGCTTTTCCCGCGTGCCCTCATCTGCCGCCAGCCGGCGGAGATTTTCCAGGATCCTGACGTTGCTTCTGGAAGTATACTGCCGATGGATGGCATCGTCAATACACTTCATGTCATACAGGATATTGGTGACATTTTCGCACCGTGCCATGGCGTACAGGCTCTCCCCGCTGCCAAATCCCGAGGTGTCCAGGCAGACTTTTATCTCCTGCTCTTGGGCCAGCCGGATCAGCTCCATAGAAAATTCCGCGTGGGTCAGCATCTCGCCGCCGCTGATAGTCATGCCGCCGCCGGTATTGTCATAAAATCCCTTGTCCTGGGCCACCTCATAGATGACCTCTTCCGCCGTCATGTCCCTGGCCACGGCCTGCAGACTCTTGGCGAAGCAAAAATTGGTGCACTCATAGCACAGATTGCATTTTTCCCGATCGATGCAGATCCTGGCCTCATCATCCAGATAGATCGCCTTCTGCGGGCAGTGGGTCAGGCAGTATCCGCATTTGATGCAGCTGTTCGGCATCTGGATCAGCTGCTGCTGATAGCCGATCAGCTCGGGATTGTGACACCACCGGCAGTTCAGCGGACAGCCCTTGAGAAATACCGTTGTGCGGATACCGGGGCCGTCTTCCGTTGAATATTTCTGAATACCGCCGATCAGCGCACGAAGCTGTTTGTTTTCCATAGACCGTCCCCTGCTTTCTGCCATCACACCTCTTTGAAGTGTGCGGTACGGTAGATGATCGTATCCTGAGCGTCCTTGTCCAGCTCGGTGAAGTAGGCCATGTATCCGGCCACGCGCACCATCAGTCCCTTGTACTTTTCCGGTGTGCGCTGCGCTGCGCGCAGGGTCTCATCGTCCACAACGTTGATCTGGATATGCTCGCCGCCGTTCTGGAAATAGGTCTTGATAACGCCCTCAATGCTGGCCAGGCCCTTCTCTCCCTGCACGCCCTTGGGGTCAAAGCGCAGGTTGAAGAGCGCTCCGTCGTGGAAGGAGGCCTGTCCCATGGAGGCGACGGACTTCACCGTGGCGGTGGGGCCCTTCATGTCGCGGCCCATCATGGGCGAGGCGTTGTCGCAGAATGCCTCCCCAGCCCGGCGTCCGTCAGGCGTAGCGCCGCATACGGCGCCGTGGGATACGTTGACCGTCTGGGAGTGGACGTTGAAGGAATAGGTGCCGCCTCTGGCGTCCGGCCATGTCTGCACATTCTTGGCGATGAACTGCATCATCTCGCGGTAGATGCCGTCCACATAGGGGTCGTCATTACCGAACTTGGCCGGCTTGTTGAGCAGCAGCTGGCGCAGGCGCTCCTCGCCCTCGAAATTCTTGTCCAGCGCGTCGATCAGCTGGGCCATGGTGATATCCTTGTCCCGGAACACGCAGGTGTCAATGGCCGCAATGGAGTCTGCCATGTTGGCCGCGCCGGTGATGTACAGGCCCGCCGTGCTGTATTTGGCGCCGCCCTCCTGGACAGACTTTCCGGTCTCCACGCAGCCCCGTGTCACCATGGAGGCAAAAATCACCGGGTAGCGGGTCATATGCATGCTCTGCATGATGTTATAGCCGGTGGTGACCATCTTGTAGTGGTGCAGGATCTGCTTTTTCAGCGCGTCCTTGAATTCCTCGATATTTCTGAACTCTCTGGGATCGCCGGTCTGCAGGCCCATCAGCTTGCCCGTCTCCGGATCCACGCCGTTGTGCAGGACGAACTCCAGCATCTTGCCCATGTTGACATATCCGGCATCGGGGGAGCCGTCGGCGGTGCCGCCGCCGGGGCCGGGCTGGATGCAGCCCACGATGGTCCAGTCCCGGGCCTCCTCCATGGAGCAGCCCTTGCCCAGTGCCATCTGCATGGCTACGTTGTCGTTGAAGAAGCCGGGATTTGCCTGGCCGTCCTGAATCATCAGGCAGCCCTTGCGGATCAGCTCCTCCGGCGTGCCGTCCCATACGCGCACGGCCATCACGGGCTGGGTGGTTTTCAGCTCCGAGGCGGCATCCAGACAGACATAGGACAGCTCGTTGGTGGCGTCCTTCCCCTCGGGGGTCTGGCCGCCCACCACCAGCAGCTCCCACATGGGATAGCCGGCGAAGGACGTGGCGTACCACTTGTCGCGCACCTCGAACACCTCGCAGGCCTTCAGGTAGAAGCATTCCAGCATCTCCAGCGCCTCGTCCTTGGTGATATTCTTCTCCAGCAGAACGTCCTTCTCATAGAAGGGCCACATGTACTGGTCAAAACGTCCGAAGCCGTTGGCCGTGGTGCAGACCTCAATGTGGAAGTACACGTGGACGAACCATACCAGCTGCAGTGCCTGCTGGAAGGTCTGGGGGGGATTTTCGGGCACCACCCGGCAGTTGGCGGCAACGGTCAGCAGCTCCTGCTTGCGCTTGGGGTCGGTGCAGGCAGCAGCCTGGCGCTCAGCCTCCGCAGCCATTCTGTGGGCATACTCGATCAGGCCCTCGCACTGGATGATGCAGGCGTTCCAGTAATCCACCCGCTGCTGATCCTCCTTGCTGCTGCACAGGGTGCTTCTGATGTTCTCGCGGCACTCGTCTATGTAGCCCTTCAGGCCCACGGCCAGCAGCTTCTCATGGTCGCAGGTGGTCTCGCCGGACACGCCGTTGGTCAGGCCCACGGTGATGATATCGTCGTGGATGCGCTCCAGAATATCGGCGGGCAGCGCCTTTTTGGACATATCCTGCATGGACTTGCCCTCCCAATAGGGCAGGGTCTTCAAAATCAGCTCCCTGTCCTCCGGGGAGATGTCATAGGGATCGGTCTTCCGCAGGGGGAAGGCATCCAGCTCCGGCAGATAGAACTCCGTGCTGGACTGGAACTCCGGGTGCAGGTTCGCGCCGCGATACTTGTTGGTAGGCGTGCCGACGATCAGCTCGTCGTCCATAATCAGGGTGGTCATATGCTCCATGATGTATTTGACCACTTTGGCCCGGAAAATGGGGGTAGCCTCTCCGGCGAACTTCTGGTATGCCTCCGTCTCCAGCACCAGACGCTCTGCGGTGATGCAGGGGCGGGAGTCAAACAATTTGTTTCTCATGCGGGTAAGCCGTTCATTCAGCATAATACACTCATCCTCCTTCTTTATCCATAAAAAAGCTTCCCGTTCAAAGGAAGCCAAACTCACTTGTCCATGCGCAATAATTACGGTGTTTCCTGTAAGATATCTTTAAGCCTATTCTATCCATGGCCTGTTTTTCGTTCAATATTTATCTTGCTCCAAAAAATTAATTTTTTTGCGGAGTCTTGCGACCTTATTGCTTTTATGTTATACTGCAAAAAACGTCATGGGCCTATGCAGGCAGGAGGTACGCTATGCTTCTGGAAAAACTGACCTTCGCGGATGATTTCCCCATCAACATAACCGTGGGCAACATCGTGGAGGATCCGCTGCACTATCATCTGGACATTGAGTTCGTCTATGTACTCAAGGGCGAGGTGCAGCTGAAAAATGGCTACTGTATTTACCATCTGCGGGAGGGGGACATCTTCACCAATTCCGGCAACGAGGTGCACAGCATGCGGGCCCTGACGGAGGACAACGTCATCGCTCAGATCCAGATCAGCATCCGCGATCTGTCCCAGTATTTCCCCAATCTCAGCAAGGCCTGCTACCGCACCTACTCCAAAAAAACCACAGACAAGAAGCATGACCGCCTGCGGGATCTGCTCCTGCAAATTCTGATGAAGTATGAGCTCAAGGGCTTCAACTACAAAAGTGAGTGCGTCTATCTGATGGCGGATGTGATCAAGCATCTGGACAAGTATTTCAACCTCTTCGTCTTCGACAAGAACATCGTGGTGGGCTTTGACCGGGGCAACCAGCTCACAGTGGACCGTATCAGCCGCATCTGCCAGTACATTTACCAGAACTATGCCAACAACATCACGCTGCAGGATCTCAGCGAGATGGAATATCTGAACTCCTTCTACCTGTCCCACCTGATCAAGGACTTTACCGGCATGAATTTCCGGGACTTTCTGTGCTTTGCCCGGGTGGAGATGTCTGAGATCAAACTCCTCGGCAGTGACAAGAAGATCAGCCAGGTGGCCCGGGAGGTAGGCTTTTCCACCACCGCCTACTACAAGAAATATTTCACCAAATGGTTCGGCCACAGTCCTCAGGAGCACCGCAGCATCTATCTCTCCCAGGTCAAGAGCGACCTGCACCCGGCGGTTTTCAACGTTCTGCCCCCCAACCGCGCCATTGCGGCGGTAAAGCGGGCCCACTCCAACTATAACTCTCAAAAAGAGATAGCCAATGTCATCACCGGTGTGAATCTCGACATCGATGTGGATGTCTACGCCAAATCCCTGCGGAAGTTTGACCGCCAGATCACGGTTCTTGTCACGCTGAATGACTACCGCAGTCTGGGCCCCGGCATTTTTGAAGCGCTGGGAAGTCTGGCCCCCGGCAAGGTGGTGCTTCTGCGTGATGAGGAGGAGCGCGCCGACGAGCTGCGTGCTTTCCGCAGCCTGCTGTCCGGCTGCGGACTGCCCGTGGAGGTTCGCAAGGGTCCGGTGCCGGAGCCCGCCTCAGGCAGTGCCGCGCTGGATTCCATCGCCTACCCTCTTTACCTGCTGCGTAAGTACAGCGAAAAGGACGCTCCGGCGCAGTCGGAGGTATTCCTGCGGGACACCTCCGATTCAATGGGCCGGATCCTGCGGGGGCAGCAGGCCCTCCTGACGGGCGCAGGCATCAAAAAACCGTCCTACTTTGCCTACGCGGCCCTGTCCCGGATCAAGGGCGATGTCATCGTCCAGGGCAACCAGTACTGCGTGGTGCGCAGCACCCGGGGCGAGACTCCCACCTATGTGGTCCTTGCTTTCAACTACAACGATTCCGTTCACGACATATGCCGCCACGCCTCGGAGCCTGCGGACGTGCGCAACGCCATCAATAATTTCCGGGATGAGCTGAACCTCAGCGTCAGCTTCAACCTCAAGCCCGGCGCCTACTCCGTTATGAAGTACAGCATGTCCCGGGAGAACAACATCTTTGCCTACCTGTCGGCGCTGGATTTCCAGAGCGAGACAATAGACCGCTTTTGCGCGCCGGGCAACTTCCTCTCCGGCTGGCCCATGCTGGAGACGTACCAGGAGGATGTGCGCACGGTGCTGAATGTCAATTTCTCCATAAAAGGCCCCGGCTTCCAGATCGCCGTCATTCAGTCCCAGAGCGCCGCTCCTTATGTCCCGAGGGAAATGTCCGACTCCGCCAGATAATTTGCCTGTTCTCTATACATATCAGGGCCCGGTGCGCACAGTGCACCGGGCCCTGATATCAAAGGAGGGGGTACTCACTCGAAATTGTAATCCGTTACAATAGGCTCGCGGCCTGCGGTCTTGTCGTTGAAGAATTCATACAGCGAGATTCCCAGGAAGGAGCCGCTGATGTTCACCACATTGTCAAACCCATTGCCCACCAGGCAGCGGTAGGCGTAGTAGGAGCGCTGGCTGCTGCGGCAGTGCAGATACACCGGCACATCCCGGGGGATCTCCTCCAGGTGCTGGCGCAGTACCGAGGTGGGGAGGTTGTGTGCGCCCTTGACGTGGGACTGCGCAAACTCGTCCTCCTCCCGGACGTCCAGGATATAGGCGCCGTCCTCCACCAGCTTTCTCACCTGGGACACATGAACCTGCTTCAGCCGTCCGCTGAGCACGTTCTCGGCCACCAGGCCCGCCATGTGCACAACGTCCTTCGCCGTGGAGTACAGCGGCGCGTAGCAGTGCTCATAGGCAAACAGATCCTGAATATCGGACTTTGCGGAGATCAGCGCCGCAATGGCGTCCACCCGCTTGGTCACGTCACCCGTGCCGATGGCCTGTGCGCCCAGCAGCTTGCCGGACGGGGTCTCAAACAGCAGCTTGAAGCACATGTAGTTGCTCCCCGGCATCAGGCCCACCTTGTCCGAGGGGAATACCATCACGGAGTCAAAGGCGATCCCCGCGTTCCCGGCGGAGCGCTCATTCAGACCCGTGGAGGCCGCGTTCAGCCCGAATACCCGGATGCAGGAGGAGCCGATAAAGCCCCGGTACGGCGCGCCCACGCCATACATATGGTTGGCGGCAATGCGTGCCTGCTTCTGGGCAGGGCCTGCCAGGGCCAGGCGTCCGGGCTGCCCGGTCTGGGCATTGAAGGTCTCCACCGCGTCGCCCACCGCGTAAATATCCGGATCCGAGGTCTGCATCCACTCGTTGACCTTGATGCCGCGGGTCTGGCCGATCTCCAGCCCCGCATCCTTGGCAAGGCCCGTCTCCGGTGCCACGCCGATGGCCATGATCACTGCGTCGGCCGGCAGAGTGAACTCCTTGCCGTCCTTGACGGCGGTGATGTGTCCGTCCTCAATGGCCGTCAGGGTGCTGTCCACGCACAGGCGGATGCCATGGTCATACAGCTCCTTCTGCAGGGTCTGCACCATGTCGTAGTCAAAGGGTGCCAGGATCTGGCCCATGCCCTCCACCACGGCCACGTTCTTGCCGGCCAGACACAGGTTCTCCGCCGTTTCGATGCCGATGAACCCGCCGCCTACGACCACCACGTTCTGCACATTTTCCCGATCCAGGCATGCCTTGATCCGCACCACGTCGCTGACATTCCGCACGGAGAACACGTTGTCCCTCTCGATGCCCCGGATGCTCCTGGGCATAATGGGGGACGCGCCGGGGGCCAGCACCAGCTTGTCATAGGTCTCCGTAAAGGTTTCCCCGGTCTGTGTATTCCTCACCGTCACGCATTTGGCCACCCGGTCAATGGCAGTGACCTCGCTGTTGACGGTTACGTCAATATTGTGTTTCCCCTTGAAGCTCTCGGGGGTCATCATGATCAGATCCTCAGCGGATCCCACCACGCCGCCTAAATAATACGGGAGAGAGCAGTTGGAGAAAGAAACGTCCTGTCCTCTCTCGAACAACTTGATTTCAGCCTTTTCGTCCAGTCTCCGTACACGCGCTGCGGCGGAAGCGCCGCCGGCAACGCCGCCAACTACGACCAATTTCATATGCATGAACACCTCTCTTTATTTTGGTGTTACCATAGTATCATCATTGCCGCCCGGATTGCAATTTAACTATTTGCTGATTATATTGCTGTTGCATAGTATTTACTTGTTTTTTTGTGTTTTCATCGTTACAATTGCACATAAGGTATCCTTTGGCAAAGTCTGTCGATAAAACAGTGCTTTTTCGACAATTGATATCACACTAAGGGAGGAAAATATGAGAGATTACACAAAGCTTTCCCACGAGGAAAAGGAGGCCTTGGTCAAAAAGGCCATGGATGTAGGCTTCCAGACGGAAACGGACTACGGCAACTGCATCCAGAGCGCCCTCAACGGGCTGTATAACGCCTTCCCCGACATGGGCCTTACGGAGGATATGCTGCGGGGCTGCTTCGGCATCGCCGGCGGCTGCGGCCTGTCCCTGATGGGCACCTGCGGGGCTCTGAATGCGGCAGCCTGGGCCATCAGCCTGTTCTATGGCCGTCCCATCGACGATCTGGCCGGGGACTATGATGCCTGCCAGACCATGATCCGCACGGTGGTGGACCGCTTCAAGGAGCGCTATGACGGCATCCTCTGCCACGAAGTGCTGACCCACAACATGGGTGCCCCCTACGACTGGAAGACCCCCGAGGGCGACGCGGAGTATACCGCCCACAACGGCACCTTCCACTGCGCCACAGCCGTGGCGTTCTGCAACGAGATCATCGCCCGCATGATCGTAAACGGTGAGCTGAAGTATCCCGAGAAGGACGCGTAAAAAAGGAGGTTGCGATGCACTATAACTTTGACCAGCTGAAGGACAGGCGGCACTCCGAATGCACCAAGTGGCATGTAGGGGAAAACGAGCTGCCCATGTCCATGGCCGATATGGATTTTGAGACGGCGCCGGAGATCAAGAAGGTGTTTGCCGACCGCATTGCCCAGGGCGTTTTCGGCTATGCCGACCTGCCCGATGACTGGGCCGACGCCTATGTGAGCTGGTGGGGCAGCCGCCATCACTTCCAGGTGGATCCCCAGTGGCTGGTGTACAGTTCCGGGGTGATTCCCACCATTTCCAGCACCGTCCGTAAGCTAACCAGCCCCGCCGAAAAAGTTGTGGTCCTCACACCGTCGTACAATATCTTTTTCAACTCCATTGTCAACAATGGCCGCTATGTGCTGGAGTGCCCCCTGCGCTATCGTGATTCGGTTTACGACATCGACTTTGAGGCGCTGGAGGCAGCCCTGTCCGATCCCCAGGCCACGCTGCTGATCCTGTGCAACCCCCACAATCCCGTGGGCAAGATCTGGGACCGGGAAACTCTGCTGCGCATCACGGAGCTGTGTATCAAGCACAGCGTCCTGGTGCTGTCGGACGAGATCCACTGCGACCTGACGGACCCCGGCAAGGAGTACATCCCCTATGCCAGTGTTTCCCCGGAGGCGGCGCAGATCAGCATCACCTGTGTCGCGCCTACCAAGGCCTTCAATCTGGCAGGGATCCAGTCCTCCGCCGTGATCGTACCCAATCCCGCGCTGCGCCATCGGGTGTGGCGCGCCCTGAATACCGATGAGGTGGGCGAGGCCAGCATTCTGGGCGCTCTTGCCCCGGCGGCTGCCTTCAAGCAGGGCGGTGCCTGGCTGGATGCCATGCGCGCCTATGTGTATGAGAACAAGCAGTATGTCCGCCGCTTCATCGTCGAGAATCTCCCCCAGATCACGGTCATCCCCTCGGAGGCCACCTATCTGCTGTGGATGGATTGCCGCCGCATCAGCGGGGATTCCACCCGCCTGGCCTCCTTCCTGCGTCAGCATACGGGACTGATCCTTGTCAACGGTGCGGGCTACGGCGCCGGCGGTAACGGATTCCTGCGTATCGCCCTGGCCTGTCCCCGGAGCACCGCGGAGGACGGCATGGCCCGTCTCGCCCGGGGCGTTCAGGAGTTCCTGGCCCAGGAAAAATGATCCGCAACCCATAATTTAAACTCCCGGTCCCCGTTTGGGGATCGGGAGTTTTCTTGTGTCCCCTCGCCCGGCGCCCGTCCGCATAGTTCCTCCTCTCCGCTCATACACTGCAATATTCCCTTTGAAAGGAGGCCCCTTTTATGGATACCGCCGCGCCGTCATATTTGCCCACCACCGTGGTGCGCAGCTTCGTGGGCCAGCAGTCTGCGGAGGATCTGGTGCTGGAGCTGATAAAAGCCCATGCCCGCCCGACCTGACCGGGAAGGCTGCCGGGCCGCCCCCTGCGAAACGCTGCCCACGGCCCTGTACTGCCGCCTGTCCCGGGAGGACGGCGACCGGGAGGAGAGTGACTCCATCGCCAACCAGCGGAAGCTGCTGGAGGGCTACCTCGCAGACCACCCGGAGCTGACCGCCGCAGAATACTACACCGACGACGGCTGCACCGGCACCAATTTTAACCGCCCCGGCTTTCAGCGGATGCTGGAGGACATCCGATCCGGCCGCATCTGCTGCGTGCTGGTAAAGGATCTGTCCCGCTTTGGCCGGGACTATATCGAGACCGGCCGCTATCTGGAGCGCTGGTTCCCGGACCACGGCATCCGCTTCATCGCCGTCACGGATAACATCGACAGTGCCCGGGGCGCCTACGACATGATGATGCCCCTGAAGAATCTCTTCAACACCCAGTACGCCCGGGACATTTCCCAGAAGGTGCGCAGCTCCCTCCGGGCCAAGCAGCAGCAGGGGGAGTTCATCGGTGCCTTCGCCAGCTACGGGTATTGCAAGGACCCCAAAAACCATGCTCATCTGCTCATCGATCCCCCCGCGGCAGCGGTAGTTCGGCGCATATTCTCCCTGTTTGAAAGCGGTGTGGGCAAGGTGCGCATCGCCCGGCTTCTCAACAGTGAGGGCATCCCCTGCCCCAGTGAGTATAAGCGCCTCACCGGGGAAAACTACCGCAACAGCCGCCGTCTGCCCGCCACCACCTATTGGACCTATGCCACCATCCACCGCATCCTGCAAAACGCCATGTATATCGGCCACATGGAGCAGGGCCGGGACGACCGCCTGCAGCTGCATGGCCCCGCCCGGCGAAAGCCCCGGCAGGACTGGATCGTGGTGGAGGATACCCACGTCCCCATCATCGACAAAGCCCAGTGGGACCGGGTGCAGATGTTGCTCCGCAGCAACGCCCGTGCGCCGGATTTCACCCGCAGTGTCAGCCCCTTTGCCGGGCTTCTCAAGTGCGGCGACTGCGGCCGGGCCATGGTGAAGACCACCTGGGGCGGCCGGGTCTTCTACACCTGCGGCTCCTACAAGCGCTACGGCGCCGCCGCCTGTACCAGGCATTACATCTCCCAATCCGCCCTCACTCAGGTGATCCTGACAGACCTGAACCGCCTCATCGCCTCCGTGGCGGATCTGCCGTCCCTTGCCCGCCGGGGAATACAGCCGCCCGCCTCCCCCGGTGCCGACCAGAGCCGGAAGCTCACTGCCGCCCTGCAGCGCATACACCGCCGCCGCCAGATCGCCTACGAGGATTACCAGGACGCTCTGCTCTCCCGGGAGGACTATCTGCGCTACCGGGCCGACTACGATGCCCAGGCCGATGCCCTGCAGGCCCAGCTGGACAAGCTGCGCAGCGAGGTTCACTCTCCCCCTCTGCCGCAGCCCTGGGTCAGATCCCTGCTGACGGAAAAACACCTCACCCAGCTGGATCGCATCACCGCAGCCGCCGCCATCCGTCAGATCCGCGTCTATGAAGGCGGCCGGGTGGAGATCGATTACCTGCTGGCGGAGGAATGCCGCCCCCTGCTGGAGGATGCCGCCCCCTGAATTTTCTTTGTTTTCGCTGGGCAGCTGTGCTATACTATAGACAGCACCAAAGAGAGGATGACTCCCATGCCGTTTCAATACCACATCCGCCAGATGACAGCGGATACGACCACAGCCGAATTTGTGGAAAGCTTCGTCCACGTGGAGAAGTTTCTCCTTTTCTGCCAGCGGTGTGACAGCTATGGCACCCGCTGGTCATGCCCGCCCTTCGATTTTGACCCGCTGACCATCTGGCGCTCCTACACGAAGCTGCGCCTGTACGCCCGCATTCTGCAAGCCGATGCGCCCCAGCAGTCGCTGGAGGAAGCTCTGGAAGCTCTGAAGCGGGAAAAGCGGCTGTACCGGGAGCATCTGCAGCAATGGGAACAGGAGATCCCCGGCAGCCAGATGCTCCTGGCAGGAACCTGTCACGAATGTCCGGTATGCGAAAAGTCTCAGGGCCGTCCGTGCAAAAATCCGGAGCTTCTGCGCTATTCCGTGGAAGCCCTGGGCGGTGATGTGGGCGGCTGCCTGCGCCATTATTTCCACCTGCCCATCCAGTGGGGCCGGAACGGCAAGGCCCCGGATTATTTCGTGCTGGTAGGCGGACTGCTGCTGCCTTGACGCAGGATGACTCTTTGTCCCCTTCCTTACCGCTTCATAGCTCACCTGATTCTCTCACAGACTCAGTGCCCGGCCGCCTTCCGGCAGCCGGGCACTTTTGTGCTCTTATCCCTTATCGGTCTGACCTGATGTTAGCTTCTCCGCCGCTCTGCATCAGCCCACATCGCTCATGCCCATCCGGTCGCGGTACTCCTTGGGTGTCATGCCCACAATGCTGTGGAACGCCCGGGTGAAGGTGGAGTTACTGCTGTAGCCCACCATCACAGCAATGTCCATAACGGTATAGCTGGTGTCCTCCAGCAGCTCCTTGGCGCGGCTGATGCGGATGCTGCGCAGATACATGCTGGGTGAGACTCCCGTCTGCTGCTTGAACCAGTCGCTGTAATAGGTGGCGTTGTAGTTCGAAATCTCCGCCAGCTGGTTCACGGTGATGGGCAGGTCATAGTGCTCAGCGAAGATGACGCGGGCGTCCATTTTATCCTTTTATACAGTCGGCGGCAGTAATGCTCCGCAGAGCAGCTCCATCCAACCGAATGACATGGCCGCGGTTCATTTTACAAGTCTCTTTTATTCCGTTTCAAACGACATACACTCTACATAATTGTCCATAAAAACCGGGTTAGAGCTCAGGTCCACCGTCTCGGCCATTTTTGCCAGGGCCGTGCCCTGAGCTTGGAATTCGCCCCGCAGCAGCATCATGGATGCGCCCACAAGAGCTGCGTTGCCGATGGCGCAGGCCCGGCTCTCCAGCTCCGCCGGGTACAGACCCATACACGCGGCGCTGTGGAGATTCAGGAAACTGCCGAAGCCCCCGGCGATGACCAGCCGTCCGGGGCCCTCCTCATCGATGCCCTCCGTTTCCAGCAGGGTCAGCATGCCCGCGCAGATGGCGCTCTTGGCCAGCTGCAGCATGCGGATATCCTTCTGGGTCAAGGCCACCTCCGGCGTCAGGGGATATTCGTCCTCCTCATCGGTGAAGGCACCGGTCTCGTCAATAATCTCTTCCCGGCAGAACACCGCCGTCGCGTCGATAATGCCGCTGCCGCAGATGCCCACCGCCGGGGCGTCGGCAATGGTGTGGCAGCAGATTTTTCCCTCCTCCCAGGTCACCCGGTCGATGGCGCCGGGGCTGGCCTGCATACCCTGGGAGATAGTGGCACCCTCAAAAACCGGCCCGGCAGCGGTGGAGCAGCACAGCAGGCGGCCGCTATTCCACAGGGCCAGTTCGCCGTTGGTGCCGATGTCGGCCAGCAGGGCGCTGTCGGGCTTGGAGCAGATCTCGCTGGCCACCAGGGCAGAGGTGATGTCCGCCCCCACAAAGGCCGACATGCAGCGGGGCAGATAGAGCCTGGCGGCGGGTGCTGCCGTCAGATGCAGCTCCGCCGGCTCCGCGTACCGGCCAAACAGCTCGTCGGCGATAAACGGGGCGTGAGACAGGCAGTCCACATCCCGGCCGGTGAGCAGATAGAGCATAGTGGTATTGCCGATCAAAACCACAGTGTCCACCCCATTGGCATCCACCCCTGCCGCCGTCTCCATCCGGCGCAGCAGGGCGTCTACCCCGTCCCGGATGCACCGGGCCAGGGCTTCCCGGTCACCGGCCAGGGACTTCTCGATGCGGGAAATGACATCCGCGCCGTACACCCGCTGGGGGTTTGGGGCGGCGGCCTGAGCCAGCAGGGTCCCATCCGGGGCATAGAGCCGGGCCGCCAGAGTGGTGGTGCCGATGTCTACGGCGGCACCGTATTTTTCAAAAATGGGGTCGGGGTCAAACGCCGGCATATGGCCTTCGCTGCTGATGGCCTGCACCGCTTTGTCGGCGGACAGGTGCACCACGCAGTCCCCCTCCACCACGGCAAGGCACGCCAGCCGGACGCCCTCCTGCAGCGCCGCTTCCTCCAGCAGCGCCCGCTCCTGTTCGCCGGGGGCGGAGATCTGCCCCCGTACCGTCACCCGGCACTTGCCGCAGCGTCCGTTGCCGCCGCAGGGCGTTTCCAGGGCACTGCCGTCCAGAGCGCGGAGCAGGAGCATCCCGGCAGGTACCTCCCGCACACTCTCTTTTCCGCCGGCCTCGTAAATCGTAACCTTGGGCATATCGTTCCTCCCTATTGCAAACGGGCAAAAACCCCCGAATATTCAGGGGGTTTTGCCCGCATATATTTTTCATGATCCTACTTGAGCCCATTTCACCGGCGCAGCCGCAGGCGATCAGCCGCGCATGCCGGGAAAAATGAGCTTTCTCAGCTGGCCAGCAGCTGCATGGCAACCTCGGCGCAGGTAGTTGCGTCGGGGGTGTAAGCGTCTGCATTGATGGACTGACCAAAGGCCTCCGTAACGGGGGCGCCGCCGATCATGATCTTCACCTTGTCACGCACACCGGCCTCCACGGCCTTCTCCACCACTTCACCCATGACAGGCATGGTGGTGGTCAGCAGAGCGCTGCAGCAGATGATGGGGCAGTCGTTCTCGATAGCTGCCTCAATGAACTTCTCAGGGGGAACATCCACGCCAAGGTCAATGACGGTCAGGCCCTTGCCCTCCGGCATAGCCTCGGAAATCTCGTTTAATGTACTCATAATCTGCTCCTCCTTTTTTCTTACTGAGCGGTGGTGTCGCGCTCTTTGCTGCTGTCCAACCGCCCGCATGCTTTTCTGAATTTTCCTGGTGTTACTCCGGTAAAACGAGTGAACACTTTAATAAAATAGCTTTGCTCTTCATAGCCAACCGCGTCGCTTATCTCCCGGATGGAGAGTTTACTGACCAGTAGTAATGCCTTGCTGCGGTCAATGCGCAGCTTGCTGAGATAGTAGCTGGTAGTTGATGGCGTCATATAGAATGTCTTTGCGCTTTACATCCGCCTGCTCGAAGACCAGGCCCGCATAGCGGGTGATGAGTCGGGTCAGCCAGCCCACCAGATCATCGGTGGAATGGAGTCGGTCGCTCTCTGACATGTGATAGGTTTTCGCGCCCATAGACGCATCATAGGGCGCCCGGCGGACGGCCTGCAGATTGACCTGCATGATGCGGCTTTTGAACCGCTCCGTGCCGATGACGGTCTCGCCCCCCTCCTGATGCACCGGAACCAGGCAGAACACCGCCTTGGGCTGGGCCACAACGATACACTTTTCATAAATATCGCGGAATTCATCTTCCAATTCGGAGTCGATCTTCAGCGCCTTCACCGTGTCGGCAAACGCGGACCGGAATGGGAATGAAACAAATTTCATGTCCATCAGATACACCCCTTTTGCAGCAAATCCGGGCCTCCGCCCCTCGCTCGTAACGCAAAATGAGAAAATATTATCCTCGGATAGTGTTATTATACTGTATTATACTATACACGGTCAACGCTCGACTTTGCCGCAGCACCTGTATCTTTGACTTTTTCTCATTTTTTTGGTTTCGGCGGCTGTGAGAAAAGGGGTGCGGAGAGGAGTCCTCACCGCACCCTTTTGTGATCGTAATTACAGCGCCTCGATGGCATCCAGCTGCTGGGCGGAAATGCCGGTCTCCTTCATCAGCACTTCCCGCACCCGGGCCTTCAGGTCA
>ERZ772883.1032-NODE-1032-length-23865-cov-7.560941_pt1 | contig 23865 bp, 19 predicted proteins | sample MGYA00580575_ERZ772883 | MGnify/ENA primary metagenome ERZ772883 (study PRJEB29015, sample SAMEA2737666) | human gut metagenome | biome: human gut; feature: human-associated habitat; material: faeces | place: China | collected 2012 ...
GGAAAAAGGCGAGCACAGGAGCGCGCACGAACGTAAGAGGTAACTCGCCAACTCCATTGCGCGCGACGTTGCGAGCCCCGCCGTCAAAATGGGCAATAGAAGCCTTTTTCCCATAGTCGCCGTGCCGCCTGCTTTCTTTGGTACTTTCTTTCGCGCCGAAAGAAAGTACTGCCCCCTCGGGGCGGTAGCCCCACCACCCACGCCGTAGTCGGCGCGTCAGGCTTCGTCGCGGGAGGTTTCACACAGCAAAGTTCGCTTTCCTTCGCCGCTGACAGGGGGCCTCAGGGCAAACGATCGGCGCAGCCCGTACTGCCGTGTGTTCTGCCCGTTGTTTGCCCACACTCCCGCAGTTATCATCATTCTCCTTCCAACCATTGTACAGAAAATTTCCCTCCCCGGCAGGTTTTTCCATCCTCTGTTCGTTGACTGCATAGAAACCAAACCAACGGAGGAATTTTCCATGAAACGCTCCTGCCTTTCGGTTCTTATTGCACTTCTTCTTTTTCTTCTCATCCTCCCCGTCTTGGCGGAAAACGCTGCTTTTGAGACCCTCCCGGAGCAGATACAGCAGCTGTGGCTGGACGAATACGCCCCGGAAGATTTTACAGACGCTTTGACCTTCGCCCTGCCGGATGGTCAGACCTGCGGACTGATTTTGACGAAATACGGACGGCTCGACGGATACTTTCCACAGGGAGACACCTACGAAATGCAGTGGTCTACCCACAGCCTGAACGGCCCCGGCCTTCGCTTCGTCCATCACGACGCTTCTTCCACCCAGCCGGACGGAACGCTCTATCCGAGCGGCATCGGCTTCGATATCGTCAACGACGAAGGAGCACGGATGACCTTTTGCTATTCCGAAAATTCCCGCGCTTTTGAATGCGTAGGCTATCGCCGGGAAAATTCAAATTACGACGTCATAATCGCCCCGCTTGACGAAGCCACCGCCCAATTATCCTTCTATCAGAATGGCCGCGCCTGCGGGCAGTTTCATATCAATGAGAATAACTATACGCTTCTTTCCCTGACAGAGCTTCCAGGCGATCCGGAAACGGCGCAAAAGCTGGAAATGATCTCCCGTGATACGCTGGCTACCCGGCAGGAGGGTTATACCCTGCGCTGGTACGATCACATGAGCGGCACTCTGGATGATTCGACCATCGAAACCGCCTACTCCAAGGTAGAAAACGGTTTTCTGACCGTGCGCCGGGTCACATACCAGGCGGGCGGAGCGATCATAAGCGAGCTTACATCCTTCCCTATCCCCTTGTCGAAGGGATTTCAGCAAAAACTGGAGACCGAGCCTTTTAACCAGCTGATGTCCCTTGGCTACAGCAGTGAATTTAGTACGGACGATTTTCTTAACCCGTCTTTGCTGCCCGTTTCGGGGAAAATCCTCCAAAATCATCTCCAGTCCGAAGTTCTGCTGCTTCTGACAGAGGACGAGACCGGCAAGCGCCTGATAGAGATCACACAGGACGAAAACGGCGTATACGCCATCCGCCGCTCGCCCGTGCTGCCGTCGGATATCTGGCTGGATACTTTTCACGCCGGGGAAAGCAACCTGCTTTTGGACTGGAATCAGCAGGACCATCAGGCGGGCTTCCGTCGCGCGTTTAACGGGCAATGGCGGCTCAGCTGGCTGACCTGCTACGGGGAAAACGAGGATTTGAACTGTTCCTTCGGGCTGAATACCTGCACTTTGATGGATACCGATACCCTGAGGATCGGCGTGCTGCCCTTCGACCTGTTTGCGGACGATCTGACCACATTGCCCTGCACCTCCGAGGAGCTGACCGCCCAGCTGGACCGGACCGGGCTGGCGGTGGTATGCAACCCCGATCCCAACGACCGCCTTCACCTGCGGACAAAGCCCAGCCGGGAAGCGGATTCGCTGGGCAAGTTCTGGAACGGCACACCTGTGCGGGTGTTGGGCGAACGGGACGGCTGGTGTCAGGTGGCGATCGGCACGGACGGCCGCCTGACCGGCTGGATGCTGAAAAAGTATCTGGTCACCGGTGAAAAAATGGATCAGGTCACGCCCTGCTTTTCCCAGCAGATTTTGCGGGAAGACGAAGCGGAGACCAAAACGCCCATCTATACCGACTTGACCCTGACAGAGCAGTACTGCACCCATTCCAGCTGGCATTTGATGGGCGTGGTGAACGACTGGCTGTACGTCGTCGTCACCGACGAGGGCGAGACAGGCTATGCGCCCATGGAGTGGTTTTTTGACGGAAACGGCTGACCAATCAACTGGCGGCGCAGGAAAGCCCTGCGCCGCCCTTGACTTTCCGGGCGCTCTTTTCTATAATCAGGGAGGTTTGCCACTCATGCGGCAAAAACGCGCAAAGGAGGCTGCACGGCTTGACGCATCGCAACAGCGCCCGAAGCTGCTGGCTTTGGGGCGCGGGGATTACGGCGCTTTTGTGGGGCTTTTTGCTCTGCTTCAGCGATATTTACTTTGCCGCCAACGACGACCAGTTCATCCTGCGCGCCATGACGGGCTTTCAGCCGGGCGGCGCGCCTGATTTTCACCCGTTTCTGCTGGGCTTTTATGTTTATCCCCTGCGCTGGCTACAGCGCTTTTTTCCGGGCGTCGCATGGTATTCCCTTTTGGAGCTCCTTCTGCTGGCGCTGGCCCTGACCGTGATTTTGAAAAGCCTGCTGCAATGCTGGCTCCGGGCGGGCCGACGGCTGCGGACAGGTCTTCTGCTGTGCGCCGGTTATGCCGCTTTGTATGGGTCGAACTATCTGGCTCGGGTTACCTTTACCGTCACGGGAGCGATGCTGGGGGCCGCTGCGGTGGCGCAGATTTTGTCCATCGACTGTCAAAGCGCCTCCGACCGTTCCCTCCTTCGGGCCATGACGCTGGCGATACTGCTGCTCATTTTGTGCTACGGACTGCGCCAGCTTTCGCTCGTACCGGTGCTGGGCTATTGCGGGATTGCTTTTTTGCTGCGCTTTTGTTCATTTTTCGGGTTTGGAAAACAAACGAAGCGCTCCGCCCGGCCCATGTTGGTTGCGGCGGGACTGGCTTTGCTGATTCTGGGCGGTCTCTTTGCGGGCCGGACGCTGGAAATTCGTCTAAAGCAGAAACAGGACGCGCTTCAGTGGCAGCAGGCCCGCAGTCAGGTGCTGGATTATATCAATCTGAAATCCCTGCCGTCCGAGGCCCTTGAAAGCGTCGGCTGGACGGACGAGCAGCGCATCCTGCTGGACAAATGGAACACCATGGATGAGGCCATCTCCACGGAGGCCCTCCGTTCTGTGCGGAAAAACTGGTGCAATTCCGAAACGACCACCACCGCCGGAGCCGCCATTGAGGACCTTCGGTGGCGCTCGCCGTGGTTCGTTCAAACCATGGTCGTGCTGTTCGGGCTGGGGCTGTTTGCCCTCTTCTGCGCCTTCCGGAACCGTCGGGAGAATCCATGGCTTCCGCTGGCGCTGCTTATAACGGGACTTCTGTGCTTTCTGTTTTTCTGCTATCTGGCGTTGAAGGGCCGTCTGCCTTACCGGGCCGTCACCGTGGCCCTACTGCCTGCGGCGGCGATGGTCTTCTGTCTGTTGGGAGAATGTCCCCTGCCTACGGCCCGGAAGGGCTGGAGGGCCGCGCTGGGCATTCTGCTGGCGGTAAGCATGGCCGCGCCGCTGCCAGCCCTGCTGGGCGCTGTCCGGCGGCGTCGCTCCCCGTGGGACTACAACGCCCACGCGGATATGGACGCGCAGGCGCTGACCCACCCGGATCTTTTGCTGATCTACTCCACCGAGCTGGTCAACGATATGCGCATGTTCCCCGACATGTCTCAGGGCGTACCGCAAAACCTGACCTTCTGGGGCGGATGGAGCCGCGGCTCGGACGAATACAACGCCAAGCTGGCTGCCTTCGGGCTGGACGGCGAGCATTTCACCGCCGCCGACTGGCTTCGTCCGGCGCTTCGCTTCATCAGCCTGAAGGAAGCGCCGGACGAAGCGCTGCTGGCCTACCTGCGCTCCGAGCTGGGGCCGGTGGAATGGGAGGCGGAGAAGGTTTCCGCCGGGCTGTATTTCTTCCGCTTTTTCCAGCCCTGACGGACTGAAAAAACAGGCTTTATCAAGCTTCATCCATCTTCATCAGAAAGGCTGGTTTTCCATGAAAAAACTGTTTCAGGACTTCAAAAAATTCTGCTCCCGCGGCAACATCCTGGAGCTGGCCACCGGCGTGATGATCGGCGGCGCATTCACCACCATCGTCAACTCGCTGGTGAATGATATGCTGATGCCCGTCATCGGCCTGCTGACTGGCGGTGTGAACCTGAGCGGCCTATTCTTCGCACTGGACTTCCAGAGCTACCCCAGCGCGGAAGCCGCCAACGCTGCCGGGGTGGGCACGGTGAACTACGGCGCGTTCCTGCAGAACATCATCAACTTCATCATCATCGCCTTCTGCGTGTTCCTGCTGGTGAAGGCCATGAACAAGCTGCTGCACAAGGAAGAAGCCGTGAAGGAAGCCGCCCGCAAGTGCCCCTACTGCAAGTCCGTCGTGGAAAAGGACGCGACCCGCTGTCCCCACTGCACCAGCGACATCGAAGGAAAATAATCCTGTTTTTATGCGTAATGCTCCCTTTTTAGGCGAAAAAGGGAGCATTTTTTGCATTTTCAATCCACTTGTGCTATACTGCTGACGGTATCTCCCTTCCCGAAAGGCTTTTTTAGAAGGAGGAGGAACATCCCATGATGCGTTATCAGCGCAGCAGCAGCTATCAAAACGTGATGCGCTCCAACCGTTACAAGCCCATTCTGGTGATCCTGCTGGTGCTTCTGGCGGCTTTCCTGATCCTGCGCTTTACGGGCGTGGGCGGGCTGGATTCCGCCAGCTTCGAGACCCAGCGCAACGCCAAAATTCGCAGCGAGATGCAGCACGCCCTTTCCAGTGTCAACAATCTGAGCCGTCTGGGCGCTACCAGCACATCCAGCGTGCTGGCGCGGGTACGGCAGTACGTCCACGGCATCGAAGTGGTCAACGATCTGAACGTCAGCATGTACGGCGAGGTCGGGCGGCTCTACGACGTCAGCACCTTCGACAACATCTACGCCATCATCGACAACTACGATTCCTGTCTGGCCAGCGGGCAGAAGGTCAACGATGCGCTCAGCAAGCTCACCGACGCGATCAACCAGCTCAACACCCTGACCAATGCCGTTCTGAACAACACCTCCGCCACCGATACGACCGCAGAATAACAAACAAGCCGTTTGAAAAAGTCATGCTTTGTCAAAGAGCATGACTTTTTTCTGTGCTTTTCACTTCGTCCACTTCATCAGCACCACGCCCGCCAGCATCAGCCCCAACCCGGCCCACTGCCGCCAGGCGAAGTTCATCTTTTCCTGCCCCATCCAGCCGAAATAGTCGATCGCCGCCGCTACCAGCAGCTGGGCGATCAAAATCGTCGAAATGGCAATGGTCGGGTTCAGGCCCTTGATGGACAGCATCACCGTAACGGTAATGACCAGTCCCAGCGCGCCGCCCAGCAGGTTCCACCATGGGGCCTCCGTCAAACTGCGCAGGTGCCCCTTGCCGAAGAGCCACATCACCGCCAGCGACAGCACAAAGGCTGTGCCCTGCACAAAGGCGTTGGCCTCCCACAGGCCGATATTCTCCTGCAGGCGGGTATTCATCACGCCCTGTACGCTCATGGCCGCCCCGGCAATCACCGCGAACAAAAACCCCAGCATTTTCATTCCCCCTTACGGCTACAGTCTGGCGCGGCAAAAGAAAATTATACAAGTCCTTGTATTTCCGATTCGTCCATGGTATCATTTCATGTTGGCTTTTTCCCCAAAAAGCCGACATAAGCTGGAAGTTTTTCTCCTTTTCCTTCGTTTGATAGGATGAGAACCACGACCGAAAAAACGGGGCTTTCCCCGATGCAGGAGGCAATCCCATGCGCAGCGTATCCCGGCGTTTTCTTTCCATTCTGTTTCTTCTGGCGATGCTCCTTTTCCCCGCTCTCGGCACCGCCGGGACGACCGTTCCTGAGGGATTTACCGTTTTCCACGGCGACCGGGACGTTCCGCAGATCGCCCTGTCCGTGGACGATTGCTACAGCCGGGAACACGTGACCGAAATTCTGGATCTGTGCGAAGAATACAACATTCCCGTTACGTTTTTCGTGGTGGGCAAGGCCCTGAAAACGGCGGATCAGGATCTTTGGCAGCGCGCCCTCGATCTGGGCTGCGAAATCGGCAACCACACCTGGGCTCATTCCAGTCTGCCGACTCTGAACCGGGAAAAGGTGAAGAAGACCCTGACCCGGACGCAGGAGCAGCTGGACAAGGTGCTGGGCTATCACTACCCCATGCAGCTCATGCGCCCGCCCTACGGCAATCTGTCCTCCAAGAAGGGCAAAAAGAGCGATATGTGGGTGGTGGAGTCCATCTATAAGGCGGGCTATGCACACGCCGTCCGCTGGGACGTGGATACCACCGATGCGAAAAAAGCGCTGAAGAACACGCAGAACGGCAGCATTCTGCTTTTCCATGCCAACGCCAAGGACGTGCGCTGCCTGACCAAGCTGATCCCCAATCTGCTGGACAAGGGCTTCGAATGTCTGACGCTGAGTACACTGCTGGGGCTGGAAGACCCGGTTCCCGAAGATGCTCAGACGGACGCAGCGGGCATGTGACCGTCTGCAAAGACCGAAGGCGCGAAAAAGCGTTCTTCGGTCTTTTTTGTAAAATTTCTGGTTGACAAAATGAAAAACACGTGTATAATGGAAAAAGTGCTGAGGGGCATGGTGTAACGGTAACACGTGGGTCTCCAAAACCTTTGTTGAGGGTTCGAGTCCTTCTGCCCCTGCCATAAGTCGCTTGCTTAGATTCGTTCAGGTGGGCGGCTTTTTTGTTGTCGTTTTTTCCATATAATCCGGCGTTTTTTCCCTTTGCCGCCCTGCCTCGCCGTGCTATAATGATAGCATTCAAAAAGACGATCCCATGGGAGTTTTCCCGTTGAATTTTAAGGAGGAATCAGCATGGAGCATCCTTTCAACGTCGTGCTGTACGGCGGCGATTACAACCCGGAGCAATGGCCCAAAGAAATCTGGAAGGAAGACCTGCGGCTGTTTGATCTGGCCGGGATCAACAGCGCCACGGTGAACGTGTTCTCCTGGGCCAAGCTGCAGTCCTCGGAGGAAGAATACAACTTTGCGGAGCTGGATGAGATCATCGATACGCTCTCCAAGGCGAATATCCAGATTGTGCTGGCCACCTCCACGGGTGCCATGCCCGCGTGGCTGGTGCGCAAGTACCCCGAGGTCGCCCGGGTGGACTACGAGGGCCGCCGACATAAATTCGGCGGACGGCACAACGCCTGCCCCAACAGCCCTGTCTTCCAGCACTATGCCCACGAACTGGCGCACCGGCTGGCGGAGCGCTACGGCAGCAATCCTCACGTGGTGTGCTGGCATGTAAGCAACGAATACGGCGGAGCCTGTTACTGTGAGAACTGCGAAAAGGCTTTCCGGGTCTGGCTGCGGAAGCGTTACGGCACACTGGATGCGCTGAACGCTGCGTGGAATACGTCCTTCTGGGGCCATACCTTCTACGATTGGGACGATATTGTGGCTCCCAATGCGCTGGGTGACGGTATTCCATCCGACAAGACCTGCTTTGCCGGTATGTCCATTGATTACCGTCGCTTCATGTCCGACAGTCTGCTGGGCAACTTCACCATGGAGCGGGACGCCATCCGGGAATGCGACCCCTCCACTCCCATCACCACCAACCTGATGGGCACCTACAAGGGGCTGGATTACTTCCGCTGGGCCAAGGAGATGGACATCGTCTCCTGGGATAACTATCCCTCCTTCGATACGCCGTGGAGCATGACCGCCATGAACCACGACCTGATGCGTTCTCTGAAGGGCAAGCCCTTCATGCTGATGGAGCAGACCCCCAGCCAGCAGAACTGGCAGCCCTATAACTCCCTGAAGCGGCCCGGCCAGATGCGGGCCCAGAGCGTACAGACGTTGGCCCACGGGGCGGACACCATCCAGTTCTTCCAGCTGCGGCGCTCCAAAGGCGGCTGCGAGAAGTTCCACGGTGCGGTGATCGAGCACGCGGGCACGGAAAACGCCCGGGTCTTCCGGGAGGTAGCCGCCTTCGGCAAGGAACTGCAAAACCTGACCGGGATGCTGGGCAGCGATTATCCTGCCAAGGTGGGCATGATCTTCGACTGGGACAACTACTGGGCGCTGGAATACACCAGCGGCCCCAGCGTGGATCTGAAATACGTGGATCAGCTGCACCGCTACTACCGTTATTTCTACGAGCGGAACATTCCCGTGGATATGGTGCCTGCGGACGGCGATTTCTCCCGCTACCAGATCATCGTCGCGCCTGTGCTGTATATGTGTAAAAAGGGTATGAAGGAAGCGCTGGAAGCCTTCGTGGCAAACGGTGGCGTACTGGTGACCTCCTTCATGAGCGGCATCGTGGACGAGAGCGACAACGTGCATCTGGGCGGCTACCCCGGCCCCCTGCGCAAGCTGGCGGGCATCTGGGCGGAGGAGATCGACGCGCTGGCTCCCAGCCAGACCAACCGGGTGCGCTTTGCGGACGGCAGTGAATTTACCTGCAATCTGCTCTGCGACATTCTCCATCTGGAAGGAGCCGAGGCACTGGCCGTCTACGGCGATGACTTCTATCAGGGTACGCCTGCCGTGACCTGCAACCAGTTCGGGCAGGGCCGCGTTTATTACGCAGCCACGCAGCTGGCCCCGGAGGGGCTTGACAAGCTGCTGGACGAGGCCGCACGGGCCGCGAAGGTCTCCCCCGTCGCCGCACCCCTCTCCGGGCTGGAGATCGTGCGCCGGCAGGGCGACGGCCACACCTTCACCTTCGTGATGAACCTGACGAAGGAAGCTCACGTTCTGCCGGACGAATTTGCCGGCCGCGCCGACCTGCTGACGGGCAAGACCGCCGAAAAGGGTCTGGCAATGCAGCCCTTCGGCGTGCTGATTCTGGAAGACTGATTCGCGACAATGCCAAAATCCCGCTCTTTCGCTGGAAGGGGCGGAATTTTGCAAACTCCGGGTATCTTCGTATTTTTCTGCTGACCTGCGGCCAAATTACGCCTTGCGCAGCATCAAACAGGCCGGACAAAATCGCCCGCCCATTCGACTTTTTCTCGAATGAGCGGGCGATTTTTGTTATTCATGTTCCTTTCGCCATGCGTCCCGGTAGGCCGTAGGCGTGAGCCCCTTCTGGCGCTTGAACTGACGCACGAAGGAGGTATACTGGCTGTACCCCACCTTCTGGGCGATCTCCGCCACGGTCTGGTCGGTGGAACGCAGCAGGGCGCAGGCATGGTTCATCTTGCAGGTGAAGATGTAATCGGAAATATTGCAGCCCATCTGTTTCTTGAACCGATGGCTCAGGGAAGAAGCGTTCATGCCGTACCGCTCCGCCACGGTGCTGACCGTCAGCGTGTCCAGCTCCTCGCAGGAGGAAATATAATTGGCGATGCCGGTCATTTCCGTGGCGCTGTTTTCCAGGTCCTGCTCGGTCATATGCTGCAGCGCCCGCAGATGCAGCTTTCGCAGACAATCCAGCATGTCCTCCACATCGTTGACGCACTGACCGCAGACCACCGGGCCGCAGACGGACGCGCCGTCTTCTTCCTCCGGGAGGGCCTGCGTATACAGGCGAATCATTTCCGACAGAAGGGTGACGGTGTACAGATACACGTGCCGGTTGCGGGAGACCATGGTCATCAGAATATCATACAGGAAGGCCGTGCGGTTCCTGTCCTGATTATTCAGAGCCGTTTCCAGCGCCTGCAGTTCTTCTTCGGGATAAAAGGGCGCTTCCTCCGGCTCGCTCTGCTCGTAAACAGCCACGCCTTCGCCGGTCATGCGGCGGCCTGCCGAAAGCGCGTCCATATAGGACTGGGGCGCCTGTGTCAGCTTTTCAAAGGGAATGCCCAGCGAAAAACGGGGCTGAGAATCTGCAAACTCCGGCTCCTGCGCCAGCTGCTCCAGTTCCCGCACCAACGGCTGACGATCCTGACTGTCCATGCCCACCAGCATAACGAACACGCTTCGTTCCGCGTAGGAGAAACCATAGATGTCATGACTGCGGCTCAAGCGGGCGCAGACCTTTTCCGGCACATCCATTTCCCACGCCTTATCGCGCTGCAGCAGCATCACCACCCGCCACGGCTGGCGGAAGGTCATGTCCAGTCGACGAAGATTCTCCTCCGCGTCCTCTTCACTGTGGTAACGGCCCCGTACTAGACGAATCAACGCATTGCTGCGCAGGATGCTGGTACGTATGTCCACCAGCTGCTGACTGTAGGAACGCAGCTGGTGCATGGCGCTTTGCAGCCGGGCAATGCCGTACACATCATCCGGCACCAGATCCTCGGTCAACTCCATCAGCTGCTCAATGGGCTTGGCATGATGGCGGGAGGTCTCCACAATGGCGAAAAGGCACAAAAGACCGATCAGCCCAATGATCAGCATATAAGCCTGCAGCGTTGTCCTGGCCTTGCTCCCCAGATCGCCGACCTGACAGCGATAGCCGTAGGTAAGGCCAAAATCCGGGCTATAGGCAGCGCCCTCCCAATAACCGTCGTCGGTCTTGCGAAGCCCCGCTTCCGGCTGACGCAGTTCTTCCCCTGTCTGGAAGGGATAGAGCCATTTTCCGCCATGGGTAATAGTCAGCTGACCGCCCTCCGGGATGGACGGCAGCATGCTGCGAACGCCCGCCTCACTCCACTCAAACAAAAGAAAACCGCCGGGAATATCCGCCACCGGCTGCGCAAAGATCAGCGTATCGCTCTTGGAATAAATGCCGTCCCGGTTTTCATCCGCCGCGTACCAGACCTGATTCAGCTGTTCGTCGTTCATTTCCGCCAGTGTCAGCCACCGGCCGGTTGGTTCATCGAGGAACAGGCGGTAATTGCTTACATCAAAAGTCCCGGCGATGGTAAAAACGACCTCCGGCAAATCGCGCTGATAGTAGGAAATACCTTTGTATGCCTGACTGGTTGCCCAGAAGGCCTTCAGCATCTGCTGTACGCCGCGGCGGCTGGCATAACTGTAGCTGGACAGGTTGGAGCCTCTGAAATCGTTAAGCTGACTGATTTGCAGGCTGATGGAGACCATCTGATTGATCTTCTGATCGAAGCTCTGCCGGGCTGCGGACAGCGTGTTCGTCATTTTGCTCTGAATGCTGGCCGTCATCTCATTGGTCAGATAACGGTTCACCATCACACTGAATACCGCAAAAGGGATCGCCATCACCAGCACATAGGCCAGCGCATATTTCGTCCACAGATGAACCGCACAGGGCTTGGACATTTCCCGGACTCGCCAGCGATAGGCCTTTCCGCTCTGCGGTTTTCGTACACGTGCCATCAGCGGGTGTGCTCCCTTCCCATCCATTTTCTATTTGATTCTGCCATGAAAATACTGTATTCACCATACCCCAAACCGGCGCTTTTGTCAAGAAACGCCAACCGGGCGAGCGGCAAAAGCCGCCCGCCCATCAGGGTTTTCAGGAAATTTTCAGAACTTCTTGTCGATGTAGTCCTGATACCACTGCACCCACTCGGAAGCGCGGTAGCCTTCCACGTCCTTCAGGTGCTTTTCCCACTTGGCGTCGTCCAGACCGTTGACTACGCAGTCGGCCACGAAGCTGTCCAGATAGGCCTTCAGGTCGGTGTAGAGCATATTGCGCTCCTGAATCTTTTCAGCGGGCACATTGCGGATCGGGATGCGCTCGGCGGGGAAGTGATCCTTCACGGCGTTCACAAATCCAAGACGGACAGTGGCTTCCACAGGCGCATCGTCGCCGTTCTCTTCCAGTTCTTCGGGCAGGACCAGGCAGGGGATATGGTTCATCGCACCATAGGTGTACTTCATGTTTTCACGGGTGAAATCCTCGGTCTGCTCCGGCCACAGAGCCCAGATCTTGCCGTTTTCATCCTGCTTCCACAGCTTGCCTTCTTCGCCGTATTTCCACAGCATCTTGGTGGCCGCATCGGCGTTCTGTGCGTCAAACCAGCGAACCAGCGCTGCGGGATCCTTGCAGGCGCGGGTGATGGCAAAGCCGTAGCAGTTGCCGCAGAACTTGTTGATTTCGCCGGGGGTCACAGACTGGATCTCCGGGTAATCGGAAGCCTGCAGCGCAGGCAGGGCGGTGAACTCGGCAGCCTGTTCGGCGGCAAAATTGGAGGCAGGGGTCCAGCCGCGATAGCTGGCCACGGAGTAGGACTTCAATCGGGCGTAGAACTGCTCGTTGGTCTGGGTGAAGCCTTCCACATCCAGCAGACCCTCGGCCGCCATGCGGTGCCAGTATTCCAGACCGGCGCGGAACTCAGGCAGGGTGGCCGTGAAGATGGCCTTGCCATCCTCCACCTTCAGATAGCCGTCGCCGCCGCCTTCCCACTCGCAGATGCCCCAGGGGCCCATCAGGTTGATGAAATGGGCCGCCCAGTTGTTCTGGGTGAAGGTCACGGGGATTTCATCGGCTTCGCCGTTGCCGTTGGGGTCGCCTTCCTTGATGGCCTTGCAGACTTCGTAGAACTCTTCGGTAGTGGTGGGCATTTCCAGTCCCAGCTTGTCCAGCCAGGCCTTGTTGATGAACTGGATGCCTTCGCCCTGGTTGTCGGGGTTGGAGAAGTCGCCGATGGGCAGGGTGTAGATGTTGCCGTCCACCTGCGTGATCATGTCGATCAGTTCGGGATACTTTTCGAACATCTTCATCAGGTTAGGAGCGTTTTCTTCGGTCAGGTACTCGTTCAGCGGCACGAACAGGGGCAGATTGCTGACCACCTGCGTCTCGTTGATGATGGACAGGAAAGCGTCGGGCAGGTCGCCGGAAGCCAGCATGATGTTGACCTTCTCACCGGCGGAAGCGGAATCCAGCTCGTAATAGTTGATCTTGATGCCCGTGGTCTCTTCCGCGTGCTTGGGGCCGATCTTGTTGGCTGTGCCGCCGCTCTTGTCAAGGCCGTGCAGGTTGACGGCGATGGTAAATTCTTCGCCTTCCGCCATGGCGGGAAGGACGATCAGGGAGAGCGCCAGGCTCAGCACCAGGATCAGGGAAAGGAATCTTTTCATAGGTCTACCTCCTTGCCGTAATTGAACATATTTCAACGCTTGCGCGTTTGTTCCGAAAAGGTCAGCCCTTGACCGCGCCGATCATCACGCCCTGCACGAAGTATTTCTGCAGGAAGGGATAAATGGCGATGACGGGCAGCGTGGACACTACGATCACGCCGTACTTGATGACCTCCACCATCTGCTCCATCTTGGCCGCAGCCTCCGGGTCGCCGCCCACCATGGAGGTGTCAGCATAGGTCTTGGCAGTCAGCAGAATTTCCCGCAGGTACAGCTGCAGAGGGTACTTGCTGCGGTCGGTCAGGAAAATCATGGCGTTGAAGTAGGAGTTCCATTGGGCCACCAGCGCATACAGTGCGATGACCGCGATAATGGCCTTGGACAGGGGCAGCACGATGCTGAAGAAATACCGCTGGTTGGTGCAGCCGTCGATGAAGGCGGCCTCCTGCAGTTCCTTGGGCAGCGTCGATACAAAGAACGAGCGGATGATAATGATGTTGTACACCGACGAGCAGCCCAGCATCACCATCAAAAGCCGGCTGTTGACCAGATTCAGGGATTTGACCACCAGATAGAAGGGGATCAGCCCGCCGCCGAAATACATGGTGAAGACGAACAGGGCCATGAAGATGTTGCGGCCCGGCAAATCGCTGCGGGAAAGGGCGTACCCCGCCATCACCTGCACTGCCACGGCCAGCAGCGTTCCCGCCCCGGCATACAGCAGGGTATTGGCATAGCCGATCCAGATGCGGTTATCCGCAAACACCCGGGAATAGCCCATCAGGGTAAATCCGCGGGGATACAGAAGCGGCGTGCCGGAATTGACGTACTGGGGATCGCTGACGGAGGCCAGCAGCACAAAATACAGGGGATAAATCACCACGATCAGCATCAAGGCCAGCAGAACATAGACCACGACGTTGAAGATACGGTCAAACCGGGTCTCATTGACCTTGGAGCCGACCCTTGCGGCAGTTTGTTCCATAAGGCGCACCCTCCTTTCTTACCACAGGCTGCTGCCGGACAGGCCGCGGGCCACGCGGTTCACCACCACCAGCATCACGAAGTTGATAATGTTGTTGAACAGGCCGATGGCCGTGGAATAGCTGTACTGCGCGCCCTGCAGGCCGATCTTGTAGGTGTAGGTGGAAATGATCTCCGAGGCGCTCATGTTCAGGTCATTCTGCATCAGGAAAACCTTTTCGTAGCCCACGTTCATGATGGAGCCGAAGTTCATCACCAGCAGGATGACCATGGTGGGCATGATGGTGGGAATGTCGATATTCCAGATACGCTGCAGCTTGTTGGCCCCATCGATGATGGCCGCCTCATGCAGTTCCGGGCTTACGCCCGCCAGCGCCGCCAGATAGATGATGGATCCCCAACCGGTGCTCTGCCACACGCCCGACCAGACGTACATGTGCTTGAACCACTTGGGGTCGCCCAAAAAGAAGACGGGCTGTGAACCGAACCAGCCAAGGATCGTATTGACGAAGCCGGAGCGGGGCGAGAAGAACACGTTCAGCATTCCCACCAGAACCACGGTGGAAATGAAGTGCGGCGCGTAGGAAGCAGTCTGGGCGAACTTCTTCAGCCCCTGCCTGGGGGTGTAATTGAGCAGCAGCGCCAGTATGATAGGCAGGGGGAACCCGGCCAGCAGACTGTAGAAGCTCAGCGTCAGCGTGTTTTGTAAAAGCGCGCCGAAGCGGGGAGAGCGGAAGAAATTCTCAAAGTGCTTCAATCCTACCCACGGACTGCCCTCAATGCCCAGATAGGCGTAAAAATCCTTGAAGGCGATTTGAATGCCGTACATGGGGCCGTAGCAGAAAATCAGCAGATACGCCGTGGCGGGCAGCAGAAAAAGATAAAGGAAATAATTCGCTTTCATCTGCTTGAGCACCGTATGACGGCGCGCTTTTCTGGTTTCGGCAGGCAAGCGTCCGAGGGAGGCTTTTTCCACTGAGAATCCTTCCTTTCCATTTTCCGTGTTTGGAACGTTCGCTTCTTTCACTAAGCGTTTTCCGTCTGCGAGGCTTTCCCAGCTGACGGCCGGTTCCGCTCGCTTCTGGATGCAGTGTAGCACAGCGGCGCTTCAGGGAAAAGACGGCATTTCCTTTTTCGACCATAGCATGATTTGGCCCCGCCGTAAATGCTGCGGCGGGGCCAAAAAGAATCAAATTATGTCATACCCGATTCAAAAAAAGCGATACGCCAGACTCACAGCAGCTCCGTTTCCAGCACGGCGGGAGCCAGTCCATCCGCCTCGGCGCAAACGATCAAGCCGCCCTTTTCCGTTCCGGCCCGGACGGCCACGGAGATCAGGCCCGCACGCATCTGCCGGTCGGGGCAGGTAACAGGCACATGGTCGCACACGTCGGAACCGGTGCCCAGAATGGAGCCCTTCTCGTTGGTGTAGAAATGCACGAAGGGCGCGGCGGTGGGCACATGACGGCCCTGCTCGTCCACACAGTCACAGGTAAGAATGGCGATATCCTCGCCGTCGGCGTGTACATCGTCCCGTTCCAGCTTCAGCCGAAGCGCCGCGGGCGCGCCGGTGGTCTCCTGCGCATCCCGGCATACTTCTTCGCCCTGACGGTAGCCCACGGCTTCGATCTTGCCGGGTGCGTAGACCACCTGCCACTCGGCGTGGCCGTAGGGCTCCACCTCATGACGGCCCAGCGACTTTCCGTTCAGGAACAGTTCCACCGCGTCGCAGTTGGTGTAGGCGGACACCCGCAGGGTCTTGCCTTCCCAGCCGGGCCAGTTCCAGTGGGGCAGCAGGTGCACCATGGGCTTCTTCGTCCAGTGGGACTGATTCTGATAGAAGGCGTCCTTGCGATTTAGGTACAGATCGATAGCTCCCGCCTGCGAACAAAGCCGGGGCCAGACGGTCTCGCCGCGGTGCTCGATGCCGGCCCACTGATAACCCCCGGCGATCCACTTCCGCTCCATGAAATACTTCCATGTTTTTTCCCGGGCCAAGAAGGACTTGTTGGTATCCCGGTCGTAGCCGTAAATGTAGCCGCGCTTGACGTCGTCCGCCAGATACCAGCCCCGGGTGGTGCTGGTGGCCACGCATTCCGTCGAAACCAGCGGCACGTCCGGGTAAGTCTCGTGCAGCAGGTCGAAATGGGTCAGGTTGTAGTTCACGCCCATCACATCGATCAGGTCAGCCACGGTGGAGTGGGCCGGGTCATGGGATACGGCGGTGGTCACGGGACGGGTGCCGTCCAGCTGGCGGGCCCGATACAGCATGGCATGAGCGATCCGGCGGCCGGCCGCAGTCTTGTGCATGGGTTCTTCATTGCCCGCAGACCACAAAATGACGCAGGGATGGTTCCGGTCGCGCTTGATGAGCATTTCCAGCTGAGCCATGCCCTCGGGGGTGCTTTCGTACCAGCGGGTCTCGCACATGGTCAAAAAGCCCAGTTCGTCCAGACATTGCATAGTGTAATCATGCTGGGGGTAGTGAGAACAGCGGTAGCCATTGGCCCCCATCTCCTTGAGCAGCTCCAGCCGGTAGCGCTGGATGCGCTTGGGCACCGCCTTGCCGGTCAGGCCGTAATCCTGATGGCAGCAAACGCCCTGAATCTTCACCGAGCGGTCATTCAGGAAGAAGCCCTCGTCCTTGTCAAAACGGATGGTGCGGAAGCCGAAGCGGTTGTTCTGCTTCTCCACCACTTTCTCCCCCACCGTGACCACGGTTTCCAGCGTGTACAAATGGGGACTGTCGATATCCCACAGCGCCGGGTCGGTCACTTCGCCCCGCTGATGAAGGGTGGCTTTTTCCCGGGCGGGAATTTCGATGGAATTTTCCAATGCAAGGATCTCATCCCCGGCGGCGTTTCGCGCTACGGAACGCACCACGGCCACGGCGGACTCGTACCCGTCGTTGCGCAGGGTCGTATCCACGGGCACATCCCACCGGCCCGCAGTCTTGCGCTCCGGGTGAACGAACACACCGTAAAGGTCCACCGCCACAGGCTCGGACTTGATGAGCCACACCGGGCGGTAGATCCCCGCGCCCTCGTACCACCAGCCCTCGTGTTCGCTGACGTCAATGTGCAACGCTACCATGTTCTCCTGCCCGAAGTCCACCACGTCGGTCACGTCCACCTCAAAGGAGTTGTAGCCGCAGTTGTTGGTGAGCATATAGCAGCCATTGACGTACACCTTGCAATGAATGCCCACACCCTCGAAATACAGACTGATACGGTGGCCCTCGTCGACGGCGTCCAGCGTGAAATGCTTGCGATACCACGCGTTTTCGTAGCGGAAGAAACCCAGCGTGTTGTTGTTTTCTTCTTTGGGCTCCTGTCCGATGATATAGTCGTGGGGCACGTCCACGGACAGCCACGTTTCGTGGGAGATCAGGTTTGTTTCGTTATAGAACTCCGTGCCGTCCATATATTCCCGGGCGGCGGGGCCGCAGCGCTTGCGGGCCGTCTTGGCTTCGATATACATCGGGGATTTCAGCTTGGCTTCCTCCAACGGGATATCTCCCAGATGAAAACGCCAGTCCTTGTTGAATGAAAGGGTCTCCTTCATTTTCTTTTTCCTCCTTGTACGGGGAATTTGACCTCAACGTACCATAAGAAAAGGCGGATAACAAGGCGGCATTTTTTGACAGAAGGGTAGCCAAATTTGAGCTACGCCCTATTTTTCCGGGCCAATAGCCGAAAGAAACGGTTGGGCAGTTCAAAAATCACCACGATGCCCAATACGATGGCCAGCGCGTCCTTCAAAGCGGCGAAGCCGTTCTGCTGGGCCAGCGCCAGCTGATCGGTCACGGCGTAATAGGCCGTCCAATAAATGCGGGTCCCGGGCACCAGCGGAAAAATGCCCGCGATCAGAAAAACCGTCACCGGGCATTCCTCCCGCACGGCGAACACGCGGCACAGCAGGATCACGCCCAATGTGGCAAAGAAGATGGCCTCAGTCTCTGTGGCGGAAAGCCGCCGGGTCAAAAGAACGTAGATCAGCCACCCGGCCCCGCCTACAAGGCCGCAGTAGAAATAGTATTTCCGGGGCACGCCGAAAAGCAGCGCAAAGGCCACCGTGCCCACGGCGGCCGCCAAAACCTGCGCAATCACAGGATAGCACCTCCCCAGAGCCGGTGATAGGCGATGAACACCACGCCCACGCCGATGGCCACGCACAGCACCGCCAGCATAGCATCCAGCAGGCGAACCGACCCGGCGATGTAATCTCCGTCCACCAGATCGCGAATGCCGTTGGTGAAGGGCACACCGGGAATCAGCGGAATAATGGAACCTATCACCATATGGCTCAAATTATCGCCTATTCCAAGACCGCGCAGGCACAGGCACAGGGCGGTGATCAGCGCACCGCAGCAGATATTGCCGATGATCCGGCTCAGATGGGGCCCGCTGACCCACAGGATAAACACTTCCAGCAGCAGACCCACGGCCAGCGCCGCCAGAGCGTCCCGCAGACTTCCGCCGAAGAGGTAGCAGAAGCAGGCCGCGCCTACGCCGCTGGCGGCGATCTGAGCCAGCTTGGGCTTGGGCGGCAGGGAGCGAATCTCCTCCAACCGCCGCTGAACCTGCTCCAGCGTGTAGCGGCCCTTCTCAATGTCTCGGGAAAGCTGGTTGACCGCCACCACCTTGTTCAGCTGGGCGGCCCGGACGGGGATGTGTTTCACTTGCGCGAAGGGCTGGGCGTTTTCACCCCGTTCTTGCCCGCCGGTGGTGAAAATACCGTTGCTCAGCACGAAAAAGTCCCGCCGCTCCACGCCGAAATACCGGCAGATGCGATCCATGGTTTCCTCTACCCGGAAAATTTCCGCGCCGTTTTCCAAAAGGATGTGGCCCGCATCCATGGCTGTTTCCAGCACCAGCCGCTCGTCCACACCAGCGGAAGCTGTCTCATGACTCATGCTTCTCCGTCCCCCTTTCCGTCCCGGTGAACGCGCCGGTATTCCTTTGGCGGCATCTCATAGCGCCGCTCGAACAGGCGGTAAAAATAGCTGCTATTTTCATACCCCACGCTCTGGCTCACCGCCAGAATGGGCATATCCGTATCCCGCAGCAGCTGCGCCGCCTTTTCCATCCGCCGCCGCCACAGAAGCTCCGTCAGGCTGTGGCCGGTGTTTTCCCGCACTAGCCGACTCAGGTAGGACGACGACGTATGATACCGCCGGGCAAGGGCTTTCAGCTCAAAGGAAGCATAGTTGCGGTGGACTTCGTTCAGCAGCTCGACCACCACGTTGTTCCAGCGGGTCATGGCGGTAGAAAGCTGCATATGGTCGCTCAATCCCAGCAGATGGACGAACAGCAGCCCCATTTCCAGCCGCCGCAGCTTCTGGGAGCCGTCCGGCGTTTCCAGAAAACCTTCGATCATGCTTTGCAGAAGGGATTGAACGCTGCGGCATTCCCGAATGCGGAAATAAAGATACGGTACGCCGCTTTCCCCCGTGCGCAGCGCGTCCAGCAGGAAGCGCCCCAATGCGTTTTCCGGGCCCACCATTTCCAGCGCAAAGTCAAAGACCTCTGGCTGCACGATGAAATTCACGGCAATGTCGTCCTGACCGCAGGAGTCGATCGCATGACGGACAAAGCGATTCATGAAAAGAAGCTCTCCTTCCCCCAGCCGAATTTCCTCGCCGTTTTCCAGATGATGGGTCACTCTGCCCGACAGGACGAACATGACCTCCACATAATCATGCCGGTGCCACGGAAAGGCGCAGAAGCGGGTATGCTGCCGGATGCGGATCGCTTGATCGACCGGCAGCAGGCTTTTAGCGGAAAAAGCCTCGTCGGACGAGGGACGGTACAGGCTCATATCCAGCTTTTCGCCCTGAAGCAGCCGTTCCTCCTCGGGCGTGGGGGTTCGAAAATGTTCCGCCAATGACCGCACGTTCTTCTCTCCCGTTCTTTATGATAGGAAAATACGGCAAAAGCGGCATGCCTTTCGGCATGCCGCCCGCTTGCTTCGTCAGTCCTCGATCGCGGCTTTTTTCGTGAGGACCTCCCGGAAAATATTCACATCGAATTTGGGCTGGCGGTCGTAGGTATACAGGCCGTTCTGCTCCTGCTCCACGTTGGTCAGCTGGGTGTAGCACAGGCCCATGATGCGGGGATTGTTTAGAATAGCGCTGGTCAGGCCGCAGAAGCGCTGAATGAACTCTTCCTCCGACTTGGGCATATTGCCATAGCCCCACGCCTTTTCTTCCTTCGTCCAGCCGATGCCGCCGTACTCGCTGATGAACACGGGCAGCTTGCCGTCGTACTGCTGACGCACGCCTGTGCCCCGGTGGTTGACCTGATCCCACAGTTCGCCGCCATTGGACAGCTCGTCATAATGGTTCTTGAAGATTTCCACGTTTTGCTCGTAATCGTGAACGTCGTAAATATCCGTCGCCACGTGATAGTTGCCGCTGGTGTCGATGCAGGGACGGGTGGGGTCGGCGCTCTTGGTGGCCAGATACACGGCGCGCAGCACATTGTCGTCCTGCTTGCGGTGATCCCGATCCCAGGTCTCGTTGAAGGGACACCAGCCGATCAGCGCGGGATGGTTGAAATCCCGCTCCATCTCTTCCAGCCATTCGGGCAGTACGCTGTAGACCGCGTCGGGGCGGGTCACGTCCAGACCCCAGTTGGGGAACTCGCCCCACACCATGTAGCCCAGACGGTCGCAGTGATACAGGAAGCGCTCCTCGAAGATCTTTTCATGCAGGCGGGCGCCGTTGAAGCCGCAGGCCATGGAAAGATGGATGTCGTTCACCAACGCCTGATCGCTGGGCGCGGTATAAATGCCGTCGGGATAGAAGCCCTGATCCAGCACCGTGCGCTGGAAAACGGACTTGCCGTTGAGCAGGAAGCGGTAGCCGTCCAGCCGGACGCTGCGCAGCCCCGCGTAGCTCTGCACCTTGTCCTCGCCGTAGGTCAGCTTCAGGTCGTACAGGCGGCCGCAGCCCAGCTCCCACAGATGGGTCTCCTGCAGCGGCAGATGCAGCCGCACCAGTCCGCCCTCGGCCTTCACGCTGGCCGCGCCCATGGGCCGTCCTTCATAGGCGGCTTCCACCGTCAGCGTGCCCGCGCCCTTCAGCAGGGCTTCCACGTCAAAGGAACCGGTTTCTACGCTGGGGAAAATCTTGATTTTTTCGATATGGGTTTCCGGCAGGAACTCCAGCCACACCGTCTGCCAGATGCCGGTGGTGCGGGTGTAGTCGCAGCCGTGAGAGTAAAACAGCTCGCTCTGTTTGCCCCGGGGGATCAGCGGATTCCGCTCGTCATCCTCCGCATACACGGTGATGACGTTTTCGCCCTCATGGACGGCTTCGGTCACGTCAAAGCAGAAGGAAACATAGCCGCCGGTGTGGGTTCCCACGCTGACGCCGTTGATAAAGACTTCGCAGCGGTAGTCCACCGCGCCAAAATGCAGCACGACCCGGCCGGAAAGCTGCTCCTTCGTCAGGTCAACGGTGCGGCGGTACCACACGCCGTAAAGGAAATCCTTGTGGTTCACGCCGGAAAGCTCGCTCTGGGGGCAGAAGGGCACCAGAATGGTATCGGAAAGCTGCGCGTCCGCCTGATGCAGGCCGCGTGCTTTTCCGCTGCGGCCATTGTCGATCTCAAAGGCCCACTGGCCGTTCAAGTTCATCCAGCTGTCGCGCTGGAATTGAGGCTTGGGATGTTCACTGCGGGGGATCGTGTTCATACTCATTTCTCCTTTGGAAAGGCCGAAGGCCCTGTTTTCCTATTTTTTCTTATTATAAGAGACCGATGTTGGAAAGGCAAGTCCCTCTTTTTGTCCTGTTTGTCTCCCTTTTCGTCCTTCTCCGGCACATTTTGGCCGGCCACTCCGCGTTTTTTTCTTTTCAATTTGACTTGTCCCGGCCGGACAGGTATAATCAAGCCGACAAATGAATCAGCCGATGGATCTGCGCCGTGAGGTGCGGCGCTCCTCTGGTCGGGAGCGTCATGGGAATACGGATGCGATTTCCGAGCTATCCCAGTAACCGTGAAGCGGACGAACGCGCGGAAAAGCCACTGTCCTTCGGGCGGGAAGGTGCGCAAGTAGAATGAGGCCAAGCCGGGAGACCTGTTTCCATCGTTCGAACAAGCCCCTGGGGATGGGATTTGCTGGAAGGCCAACGCCGGAAGCGGCGAAGGCTTCTTTAGCGTTCCTCCGGGAGGAGCGCTTTTGTTTGCTCAAAAGCGTTTTTCCCTGCTCTTTCATTTGATCTGATTCACCAAGGAGGAAAGACCAATGACCAAAAAACTCGTATCCCTGTTCCTTGCCCTTGTGATGGCGTTCAGCCTCACCGCAGCTTTTGCGGAAAGCACCGCCGTCACCGTGACCGACATGGCCGGCCGTGAGATCACGCTGGACGCGCCCGCTACCAAGGTGGTGGCGTTGACCGCTTCCGATTGCGAGATCCTCGCCGCCCTGGGCGCGGAGGACACGCTGGTGGGACGCGGCGAATACTGCGACTACCCAGAATCCGTTCTGGAAGTGCCCGCGGTCCAGTCCGGCGCTGACACCAATTTGGAGCAGATCATCGCGCTGGAGCCCCAGGTGGTCGTCATGGCGAAAATGGCCCAGACCGAAGAACAGGTCGCCGCGCTGGAGAAGGCCGGCATCCGTGTGGTCGTCAGCGACGCGCAGGACATTGAAGGCGTGTACACCGCCATCCGTCTGATCGGCGCGCTGGTAGGCCGCAACGACGAAGCCGAAGCCATGGTGGCGGACATGCAGTCCACCTTTGCCGACATCGCCGCCAAGAGCGAAAACACCGGCAAGACCGTCTACTTCGAGGTTTCTCCCCTGCAGTGGGGCCTGTGGACGGCCGGCAAGGGCACCTTCATGGATGAACTGGCCACCATGTGCGGCCTGACCAACGCCTTCGCGGATGTGGAAGGCTGGGCGGAGATCTCCGAAGAGCAGGTGCTGGAGCGAGATCCCGACTATATCGTCACCATTTCCATGTACTACGGCGAAGGCCCCACCCCCGTGGAGGAGATCAAGTCCCGCGCCGGTTGGGACGCCTTGAAGGCTGTTCAGAACGACGCGATCTTCAACGCCGACTCCAACGAAGTTTCCCGTCCCGGCCCCCGTCTGAAGGACGCCGCCGAGGCCCTGTACACCTTCGTCACCGGCGAAGAAGCGCTGACCCCCGCCGCCTGAGCAGGGGGTGACCCCCCGCACCCCACTCCGCGCCCATAGGGCGCGGGGTACTCGTGGAAAAGAACATTGGCTGCGGAATTACCGCCGCTCGCAAGGGGTAGTACCCCTTGACCACGGACTGCGCGCTTTGCGCGCAGGGGCGTAGGGAGACATGCGGCTTGGCCGCGGAATCACCGCCGCTCGGCAACAGGCCTCGCGGCTCGCCGGTCTGGGTTAGCTTTCCACCACTTGGTGGATACAAACCGCTGTCGGGCAACAGGCCCTCCGGCTCGCGCCACCGATCATCATAAATTTCCCAAACCTGTTGGTCGGTGGCCTTGCTGAATCGGCCAAACCACATGAAAACATCCCAACCCGCGCTACTGTCGTTCCGCCCCCACCCAAGCGGCGGCGGAGCAGAGCGGCGATAGGCAGCGAAGGGAAAAAGCCTTGCCCTTTTTGAAAGAGGAAAAAAGTGAGCACGAGCGCGCACGATGGCATGAGTTAGCTAGCCAATTAGTCTGCGCGCGACATTGCGAACTCCCTCTTTCAAAAATGGGCAGTAAAGGGCTTTTTCCCGTAGTCGCCGTGCCGCGTGCTTTCTTTGGTACTTTCTTTCGCTTCG
>ERZ772883.1044-NODE-1044-length-23611-cov-5.956784_pt1 | contig 23611 bp, 25 predicted proteins | sample MGYA00580575_ERZ772883 | MGnify/ENA primary metagenome ERZ772883 (study PRJEB29015, sample SAMEA2737666) | human gut metagenome | biome: human gut; feature: human-associated habitat; material: faeces | place: China | collected 2012 ...
GCAGCAGCCTCTTTTGAACCACTCGCCCAGCGAGTGGTTTTCGGGATACAAAAAGATACCGCCTCCCCCGAGGCGGTATCTTTTCTTTTCAAGCAGGCTCAGTCTCCTACTCCTGCTCCATACTCCCGTTGCCGCCCATCAGGGCAGTCATCTCGCGGATGCGCTCCAGTGGGAACGGCGGCTGACATAGGGGCCGCATGGCGATGCTCATGAGCTTCATGGGGTTGTCATCCGCTGCCGTGCGGTTGGAGTGCAGCGCGCCGCAGCGTCTGCACCGGTGGATGACGGCCCACTCACCGTCCCTGCGCACCCATACAGCCACCGGCTCCATGATACCGCCGCAGTCGGACGCTCTGTCCCCCGGCTCCACGTCCACATGCAGACTGCTGAGGCAGTTTGGGCAGTGGTTGCGGTGCTGACTCCCTGCGTTTTCCGGTGTACAGAGCCTGCCGCAGACCTTGCAGGTGAAGGCGTCGCGGCATGCGTGGGTCTTGTAGCAGCCCTTCTCAAAGGTTTTGCGCTTATTTTCGCGGTTCATGCTGTTTCCTCCTGAAGATGTGGTCACGATCTCGCGGGAGGAATGGCGTGTGTGTAGATTTGCCAGACCTCCCGATCAGGCCACACGCTCCGGTAACGATTTGATACTCTTCAAAAAAATCTCCTTCAAATGTTGTTGTCTCCGCCCGCCGAAACGGAACAGACGGAAAAAGGGAGCCATCCTCTGGATGGCTCCCTTTTGGCGCGGAAGGAGGGATTTGAACCCTCGCGCCGCTTTTGACGGCCTACTCCCTTAGCAGGGGAGCCCCTTCGGCCACTTGGGTACTTCCGCAGATATGAACTTACTGGCGGAGAGAGTGGGATTCGAACCCACGGATGCTTTCACATCGCCGGTTTTCAAGACCGGTGCTTTCGACCACTCAGCCATCTCTCCGTGTGTAAAAGCGCTCCTGATGCCAGATGCGAGTAATATATTACCATGCGCGGCGGACTTTGTCAACAAAAAGAACCGCAACATTTTTGAAAAAATTTGAAAAAAGGGGTTGAAATGTGAGGAGAACTGTGGTAGTATAAGTAGGCTGTTTGAGACGGCAAGCAATAACCGGGTGTGGCGAAGTTTGGTATCGCGCTTGAATGGGGTTCAAGAGGCCTCGAGTTCGAATCTCGACACTCGGACCAAAAGTTCCCGTTTTTGCTTAAATTGAGCAAAAACGGGAACTTTTTTTGTGTGCTGTTCTTGAAAAGATTGCGGGAAAATGTTTGCTATGGTTGTCTTATGGTTGACATCGGATTTTCGGGTTACAGGGCATCTGTGATGCAGCGAAGTGCCTCGATATCAACATCCTGATAATGCCGGAGCATCTCGGTGGATGTGTGGCCGATCAGAACCGACAGGGCCGAGAGCAGAAGCCGCGTTTTGGTTATGTTGATGCCGAGACTGATGACCGTTTTATCCGACAGGGACAGAAGATTGCAGCTGCCTGCATGCCGCAAAAATTTGTTTCAATTTACCCATTTGCTTCATCCTTATCAATCGATGGTAAGTTTACAGAAGAATACGGACACACACCTGTCGTTTGTGTGTGTCCGTATTTATTGGGATCGGCTGCTTGCTTATGCCAGGGACTTGCCAAGCTCGTTGCAGGCGGCGACCGCATCGTCAACAGGGTAGCCGTTGCAGATCACAAAATCACTGGGCATCACCGCGCCGTCGGCTTTGCAGGTATTCTCCCAGTTCCGCATCCATTCGCCGTCGCCCCAACCGTAAGAGCCGAACAGGCCAATCTTCTTGCCGGAGAGCTTTGCCTCGCAGGATTCGAACATGGGGGCAAACTCGCCGTCCTCCAATTCTTCCGAGCCCATGGAGGGGCAGCCGAAGGCAATGGTGTCGAAGGAATCCATCATGGAAGCGTTGAACGCGGAGGCTGTCAGTACCGTGGCCTCGGCACCTGCCGCTTTGACACCGTCCGCTACCGCATAGGCCATGGCCTCCGTATTGCCTGTTCCGCTCCAATAAACTACTGCTACTTTACTCATCGTTATAGTCCGACCTTTCTTTGAAATAATTTTATATATCAATCGGCTGCCGTGAGCCGTTCGATAAACCTTTCGGTTTTAGACTGCGCAGCGCAGCGGCATTGCGGTCCTGGTTTGAATGGGGGTTAGTGGCCTCTAACCGAACTGCGAAAATTTAAGGGGCGAGGGCCTTTCTGGAAAATGAGTATAGCAAAAAGAAGGAGCCTTATCCGCTCCATAAAGATAGAATAAGGCTCCGTTCAGGCAGATATTCAGTTGCGGTGCATCCGGCGCACTGGGGTTTGGCCGTTACAGCGCATAGCGGCGGCCTTCTCGTTTTGAAGGCCGTCAGTTTGCCCGCTTCATTTTAGCATTCCTCATTCGGTATTCCACAGGGGATACTCCCTTGACCGAACGGAACGCATTGGCAAACTTACTGGAGTTATCATAGCCGTGCTCATTTGCAATGTCGCTGACGGTCATATCCGTATACTCCAGCATGTAGGCGGCGGACTCCATCTTCTGCGTTTTTATGTAGGCGTAGAAGGAGACGCCGAAAACCGATTTAAAGGATGTTTTGATGGTGGTGGCGGAGGCGTGAAATTTACTGGCCGCCTGATCCAGAGTGATCTTCTCGTACATGTTTTCCGTCAGATATTTCGCCACGTTCTTGGCAAGGCTGGCCTGAAAAGGGGATACCGAACGACAGCTGCCCACTCCGTCTCTGATCTCGTAGGCACTGAGAAACAGCATCAGCTCCAGGATCTTGATCTTGGAGTAGCCCTGTCGGATCTGATCCGGAACGGCATACAGCTCGGAAAATATATGCTCCACCGAGGAATTGGACCGGGCGATGTAATAGTTTTTATTACCGCAGAATTTTTCTTCGATGGCCTTCGGCTGCACCGCAACATCCTGGAGAAAACAGGAGAGGCATTTTGGCGCGTCGTCTATATGGATGCGGATGGTGATCCCGTGATAATGCTGCAGCGGAAAGTACAGGGAGGATAGATGTTCTTTTTTGACGAGCAGCAGATCCTCGGGAGAAATATAGCAAAAGTCGCTGCCGATGCTGCATTCCATGCGCCCCTCGCGGCAGTGGAAGATCTCAAAGACATTCCCGGTGGGGCTGTTTTTTTCCATGAGGGTGCCTGCGTATGTGTGCGAGGTATAATAGATAATGGAAATGCCGGGGAAGACCGGGTATTCGGAGGTGATGTATCTCCCGTCGCCGAGGCTCTCGGCGGAGACTGCATTTCCTTCTGTGCGTTCGGTTTCTGTGTTCATGCTGATCTGCCTTTTCTGCTGTTTTTACTGAGGTTTTATTCTTCCAGGGTCTTAACGCCGAATGTGAAGTATACGATGTGGAACACCCACACGCAGGCGAGGATGATACACGGAACATATACCGCTTTGAGCATCATTACGGTAAATCCGACTGCCATAAGTACGGTGACCGTTGCCATAATGCGCAATTTGGTCGCCTGGGTCATGCCCTTGCCCTGCACATAGCTCTCCAGATTCTTCTTGTAGAGCTTTGTGTTTACAAACCAGGTGTGGAGTCGCTCCGAGCTTTTGGCAAAGGAGAACGCCGCCAAAAGCAGAAACGGAAACGTTGGCAGCAGCGGCAATACCGCGCCAACCGCGCCGAGTCCCACCCCGATACATCCGAGGACGATCCAAAAGATTTTTTTCAGGTTCATTTATTCTGTCTCCAATCGCTTCTTTTCTTTTTTTGTCTCGATCACATGGCTTATAGCCGTGACCGGATGGCGGAATATCATCCTTGGCCCGGAGAAACGCATGACATCCCGAATTTTGCCCCGCATGGCAGGCTGATAGCAATGCACTTTACAGTTGGAGCAGAAGGTCTTTGTTTCCATGAAAGGACACCTGTCGCTCCGCGCTCTGGCATAGTCGTCAAGCTCCGCACAATCCCTGCATAGGCCATGCCTGCCGCCATGCTTTTTCTTGCAGTAAAGGGAGATCATCTGCGAGACCAGTTCCTTCTCCTTTTCCCGTTTGGCTGCCGTACCCTTTTTCATCAACTCATTCTCCCATGCTCCACAGAGTAGACCTTGTCCGCGATCCGCATCGTGGACTCCCGATGAGACACCAGCACCACGGTCTTGTTTTCTGTCTCCTCTTTCAGGGATCTCAGGATCACCGCCTCGTTGAGACTGTCCAGATTGCTGGTGGGCTCGTCCAGAAGCAGCAGGTCGGAATCGTGGAGGAAGGCGCGGGCAAGGCCCAGCCGCTGCCGCTCTCCGCCGGAAAGGGTATCGCCAAGCTCACCGACGGGCGTGTCATAGCCCTGGGGCAGGGTCATGATGAAGTCGTGTACCGAGGCCTTTTTGCAGGCCGATTCGATCTCAGAGTCCGTTGCATGGAGCTTCGCGATGCGGAGATTGTTGCGGATGCTGTCGTGGAACAGGTGTGTCTCCTGGGTCACAAAGCTCTCCATGTCCCGCAGGTTGGACGTATTGATGTCATTGACATCTACGCCTGACAGGCACACGCGACCGCTCTGCGCCCTCCAGAACCGCATGAAAAGCTTGAGCAGGGTAGATTTGCCGCTGCCGCTCCGGCCTGCAATGCCGACGATGGAGCCCTGGGGAATCTCTGCCGATACGTCATGGAGGATCGTCTCCTCCCCGTAGGAAAAGGTGACATGCTCCGCCGAAGCACCGGCAAAGGCGATGTCATTCTTGCCGGTTATTTCCTCCGTGACGGGGGTCTCGTCCAGAATATCCAGCACTCGGTTGCCTGCTGCAAAGGTGTTCTGCAATGTGCTGCCCAGGTTTGCCAGCGCCACAACGGGGCCGAAGGAGCTCATCAGCGCGATCACCGGGATCAGCACGCCGATGAATTCGACCCGGCCCCTTTGATACAGCAGGGCGGAAGCAAACAGCATGGCGAGGTCAAACAGCAGGATAGCGGTATTAGTCACCGCCTGGTTCCGGCCTGCCGTCCGCTTCATTTTCTTTTCGTCGGCGGAGAGGTCATCGGTTCTGCCGTTCATTTCGGCGAGCCTTTTTTCGCCCTGGCCGTATTGCAGGGTCTCGGAGAGACCCCGAAGGCTGTCGAGAACAAAGCCGGAAAGCTCGCCGGATCTGGTGCGGAACCGGATCCCGTCGTCACCGCTGCGTTTCGAGGTCAGAATCGGGATGACAATACCTACTGCGATATATGCTGCAAGGGCGATCAACCCGAGTACCACATGGAAGCTGCCGATAAAAAGGCACAGAAGCAGCGAATACAGCAAGGCGATGACGATGGGGGAAATGGTATGGGCATAAAACACCTCCAGCAGCTCGATATCGGAGGTGATGACCGAGATCAGGTCGCCCTTGTCCTTGCCCTCCAGCTTGGCGGGGCAGAGCCTGCGGAGGGCGCGGAACACCTTATCCCGAATGAGTGCAAGCAATTTGAAGGCGATGAAATGGTTGCATGCCTGCTCCGCATAGCGAAGGACGCCCCGGACAAGGGCGAATACACAGACGCAGACGAAAATGGCCCTGAGGGAAAGCGGCGTGTGGATCCCCAGAATGTCCGCCGCAGCATATCCGCCGAAGATGGTGATAAAGGACGCGGCCAGGTGGCCCATCAGACCCATGGCGATGGCAAGCACCATGAATCCGGCCAGAGGCTTCACAAGGCCGATGAGCCGCAGCATAACAGAAAATCCGCTTCGTTTTTTCATGCCATGTCACCGCCCTTTCCGTAGTTTTCAAGCGCCGCCTGTGCATGCCACAGTTTGGTGTAGGTGCCGCTGCTTTTCAGCAGCTCTTCGTGAGTCCCGCTCTCGGCAATGCGGCCCTTCTCCATAACATAAATTGTGTCGGAGTCGACCACATTGGCAAGACGGTGCGAAATGAGGATCACAGTTTTAGACTTTGCCAGTGCCCGGATCTCCCGCATGATATCGTCTTCACTCTCCGCGTCAATATTGGAGGTGGCTTCATCGAAGATATACACGGGGCTGTTGTGCAGCAGAGCTCTTGCCAGGGCCAAACGCTGGTATTGGCCGCCGGAAAGATTGGATGCCTTCTCGGAAAGCCTGGTTTCCAGGCCCTTTTCACCCTTTAGAAATGCTGACAGATTTGCCCTGTCCAGCACGTCCCACAGCTCCCTGTCCGATGCGTAGGGCGCGCCCATCAGGAGATTATCCCGTACCGTGCCCTTGAAGAGATAGCTTTGATGGCTGATGTAGGTAAAGCTGCGCATCAGGCTCGCTTCGCTTATTTCTCGTAATTCCGTACCTCCCACCGTCACAGAGCCTGTGTAGCCTTTGTTTCGGCCCATCAGAATGGCCGATACGGTGGATTTGCCGCAGCCGGATTCGCCCACAATGGAAATGAAACCTCCCATGGGGAATACGAGGTCGATGCCATGGAGGATCTCCCGGTCCGGCTCATAGGAAAAGTGCAGATCCCGGCACCGGATGGTGCAGTCGGTGGGCACACTATCCGTTTTCTGCTCTGTCTCCGGCAGATCCAGAAGGCGGAATATCTTATCACTTGCCGCCATGCCGTTCATAGCGATATGGAAAAAGGAGCCGAGGAGCCGCATGGGGATGAAGAAATCCGCAGAGAGCAGGATGATGAGCAGGCAGCCGGAGAGTGTGACGTTTCCTGCCGCAAACTGTGTGGCTGCCAGTATTACGCCGAGAGCCGCGCCGCCGTAGGCGATCAGGTCCATAATAGTGATGGAGTTAAGCTGCATGGTCAGCACCTTCATGGTGATGCGGCGGAACTTCTCGGATTCGGCATTCATCTGTTCCTGCTTGAAACCGTCCGCCTGATAGATTTTCAGCGTGGTGAGGCCTTGTAGGTTTTCCAGGAAGGTGTCTCCTAAGGCGGTGTACTGCCCCCAGTATTTCGAGAGCAGCTTTTTCGCCCACCGCTGCACTGCGACGATGGCAACGGGGATCAGCGGCACGCAGACAAGCAGCACTACGGCGGAGGGGAGATTGACAAAGCTCAGCACGATGAAAAGCGTCAGCGGAGCCAGCATCGCATAGAAAAACTGCGGCAGATACGCGCCGAAATAGGTTTCAAGCTGGTCGACACCCTCCACGGCCACCTGCACCACCTCGGAGGTCTTGACCTTCTCACTGTAGGAAGCACCGAGCCGCAGAAGCTTCGCATATATCATCTCCCGCAGAGTCTTCTTGACAGCTTTGGAGGAGAGATAGCTCATTTTGCTTGCAAGGGTCGTACAGAGAAAGCGGAGGGCCACCGCCGCTGCCCCGATGATAAGAGTTGCGGCTATATCCTTTTTGTCCGCCGTTTGTTCAAACAGACGGGCCAGCAGATGCGTGATGCTTACCATCAGCGTGATATTTGCCGCGAGAGATACCCATTGGCATACCACGTTGCCCGCTATGTATTTTTTACTGTCGGGCACGGCCTCGATCAGCCGCTTATTGATCATCATGTGCATTTCGTCCCTTCGTATGTTCTCAGTACAGGTGCTTACAGCCAAAGACTGAAGCTCTCTTTGTAGTTAGGTGATTCTAACTTCAGCCTTATAAGAAGCGATGCCCAGAGGTTAGGCATCGCTAACTATTAAATTAATCTAATATAAGAGGGGAAATTTGTCAAGGAGGGCCAAAGAGATTTTAAAAAAAGAATGCATTTCCCGGACTGAAGGTGGCGGGGCTGTCATTGCTGATGTGCATTTATGCGGTCTGCGTGAACCAAAAGAATGGTACCACGAAAAAGCGAACCGCTCTGCGTATTTTCCAAAGTACGCGGAGCGGTTTTTGCGCAGCCCCAGCTTGGGGATCTGAATGCCGTTTGACAGAGTGTAGCTTTCGTTTAAAATCATATGGATCGCTCCTTATTTTTATATAGCACAGCAGTGTCCAGGGGGCCTGCCTCCTATGAGGTACAACTTGAACCTCCTGTATAGCCTACAACTTAAAGTAGACTTTAAGTCAAGGGGGAATTTGAAAATTTTTAGTGGGATGAGTGTGGGCTTATATCTGCTGGGATGATAAAGCAGTTGACATTTTGCTGGGTTAAGGTATAATTACCAGTAACAGTATAAATAGACTGAAATGTTGCGGGCGCCGGATCGCGGCACCCGGACTTGCGGCACCCTGAAATCTCGCGGTTTCAGGTTTTTTTATGGCCGCTGACATACACGGGGATGAAATAGAGGATCGGAGCGCGGTATGAAGAATAAGAAGACGTTAATATGGGAGATTCTATTCCTCGTCCTGGTCTTTGGGGCTACCGTTTACGGAGTGTTCCGAGGGGAAGATCTGGAGAGGATCGAGGAGATCATCGAGCGGACGCAGAAAATCTATCTGGTGCCGGCCGTGCTGTGCGTGGTGTTTTTTATCTGGGGGGAGTCCATCATCATTTACTACATGATGGGCACGCTGCATGTGCGGCTGAAAAAATGGACCTGTTTTTTGTTCTCATCCATCGGCTTTTTCTACAGCTGCATTACCCCTTCCGCCTCCGGCGGCCAGCCTGCGCAGATCTATTACATGAAGAAAAAGGATGTCCCCATTCCGGTATCGACCCTGGTGCTGATGGTGGTCACCATCACCTATAAGGCAGTGCTGGTGCTCATCGGTCTGGGGATGATGGTATTTGGCCAGGGATTTATCCGAAAATACCTGACGGGAGTTCTGCCGGTTTTCTATCTGGGAATCGCCCTGAATGTGATCTGCGTGGGTGTTCTGGTGCTGCTGGTGTTTCATACGACCCTGGCGGAGACGATCGTCAGCAAATGCCTGACTCTGCTGGAAAAAATACACATCCTGCGCTACAAGGAGAGTCGCCATGAGAAGCTGAGATGCGGAATGGAGAAATACCGGGAGACGGCGGTCTATTTCAAAACCCACAAGCATGTGGTGCTCTACGTGCTGGGCATCACCTTCGTGCAGCGATTCGCGCTGTTTTTGTCCACCTATTTTGTGTACCGGGCCTTCGGACTGCACGAGTTTGATCCGGTGACCATTATGCTGCTGCAGGCGGCTATCTCCATTGCGGTGGATATGCTGCCGCTGCCCGGCGGCATGGGGATCAGTGAAAAGCTGTTCCTGACGGTGTTTATCCCGGTGTTCGGCGCGGGACTTCTTCTGCCGGGTATGGTGCTGAGCAGGGGATTAAGTTACTATACTGAGCTGCTGCTGAGCGCGCTGCTGACGCTGTACGCCCATTTCACCATCAAGGGAAAGCCCGTCGGCTCCGAACAGGAAAAAAACAGCTGACAAAGGACATGAAAGCTCCGTCAGGACGTTTTTGAACAGGGAAACGGTGCAGCCCCGTAAGGGGGAGTGCACCGTTTCCGTTTTTTATGAGAGAAAATTGCTTGTACCCGTGCATTCTCCTACGCAAATGAGATCAATATAGGCCGAGGGAGTGAGGGACACGGGCTCCAGATCGTTTGCTTCCAGCTGTGTGTTCAGTGCCGCTGCAGCGGCGGTGCAGAGGCCCTCATATGCCGCGTAAGCGGCATGGGTCAGCTGCCCATTTTTAGCCGTGATGCTGCTCAGACCGGAATACAGGTCAACTGCTCCGCTTGCCAGAGCTCCTGCGCCGGAGTTCAGCTGGCCGACCTTGCTGTTCAGCGTCCCAGTGGCATCGTACAGCTTGCCGGTGCCGTCGCGTACCGCCCCAGCGCCGTCATCAATGCTGCCGATGGCGGAAATGATGTCATTTACCTTATCCATCAGCTGGGCGTCATCATCTTCACGTCGGAGTAGTCGCTGTAGTCGGTAATTTTACCCCCGGCGAAGATGTTAACGGCCTCCATATCCGTGACCTTGCCGGAGGCACCGGTCATAATATAGATGACCTCCTCCTTTTCCGAGGATGCTGTTTCGGCGAACGCCGGAACGGTCCATGAGACTGACAGCAGCGCGGCCAGCGCCGCCGCAGTGATTCTTCTCCTATGCTTCATTGGGAAATAACCTCCTTGGATTTTTTGCTTTTTACGATCAACCTGTCAAACAGGTACAGCAGGCCCGGCAGGACGAACAGCACGATGGCCAGCGAGATCATTGTGGACTGCGGCGTCAACCGCAAGACCTTTTACTATCATTTCGAGGACATCTATGCCCTGCTGAAATGGATGCTGGAGGAAGAGGCGGGAAACGTCGTCAAGCAGTTTGACCTGCTGGTGGACTACCGGGAGGCTGTGGTGTTTGTGATGCACTATGTGCGGGAGAACAAACACCTTTTGTGCTTCGCCTATGACAGCATGGGCCGGGATGAGATGAAGCGCTTTTTCTACGCAGATTTTATCGGCATCACAAGAAGGGTCGTTCAGAGCGCCGAGCAGCGGTTGGGCGTCCATGCGGAGAAGCAGTTCAAGGAATTTCTGGCACACTTCTATACCGAGGCCGTGGCGGGACTCCTCATCGATGAATTCACAGACAAGGACGGACATGATCCGAAAAAAGCGGCAGACTATTTCTCCGTTATCCTGGAAAACTCCCTGCCGAGCGTTCTAATGAGTGTGCAGGGGAAATAATCGGCTCACGGAGGACTGTCTCCAAACCGCAGACAGCAAAAGCATACCCTCCGGCCTCTGGCCGGAGGGTATGCTTTTCTTTTTTAATATCGCTTTCAGTGCTCTGGAAGCACCGTCCTATGGAGCTGCGGCAAAAGGAGAGGGATTTCCGCCGGTTCCATATTCTCAGCCGATCTCGTCGGTGCGGTAGATGAACTTCACCTGGCCGTCCGCGTCATCGCTGATCCCGGCAAAGCTGCGGTAGTTCTTGGAGACATCGATGGTGGCCTGCACCCGGGCGGACAGGTCGCCCAGATCGTTCTCCAGCAGGCTGACCAGCTTCTCAATGCCCTCCTTGTTCAGCTGCTGCAGTCCCTCGGACAGCTGCATGGAGCCGTCCTTCAACTGCTCTACACCGGAGATGAGAGTGGGGACGCCGTCCTTCATCTTCAGTACGCCGTTATAGAGGGTAGCGGCGCCTTCCTTCAGTGCGGCGGTGCCTTCCTTCAATTGGCCGGCTCCGCTGTTCAACTGATCGGCACCGGCTGCGGCGGTGTCCACGCCCTTGGTGTAGGACAGCAGGCCCAGATAGAAGGCGTTGTAGTCATCCAAAGAAGCCTTCAGGGAGATGAGAGTCTTGGCACCCTCAGAGGCGGCCGTCAGCTGGGACTGCACGGTGTCGGAGGCCATATTCTCGGAGATGGCCTTCTTCACCTGCAGCTCAATCTGCTGGGAGATGGTCTTCTGGATGTCCTCGGTCTTCATCTGCGCATCGGTATTTTCGGCGATGGTGGCCTTGACGGTATCGCTTTCCATCTGCGCGTCGGTATTCTCGGTAATCTTGGCCTTGACGGTTTCACTTTCCATCTGCGCGTCGATATTCTCGGTGATCTTGGCCTTAACGGTGTCGCTGCTCATCTGTGCAGTGACGTTCTCGGTGATCTTGGCCTGTATGGCCTCACTGCTCATCTGTGCCTGGATAGCGGCGTTGATGGCATCCTGCTTCTCCTGGGGAACCATTCCGGCGGACACGGCGGCGTTGTAATTCTCCACGCTCATGCCGGCAGCGGTCTGGATCACGGTGGCGGTGACCTGCTGCTTGACGGCATCGGTCACAGTGGCGGTGACCTGCTGCTTAACGGCATCGGTCACAGTGGCGGTGACCTGCTGCTTGACGGCTTCGGTCACTTTCACCTCTACCTGCTGGCGCACAACGGCGGTCACTTTCTCCTCCACCTGCTGGCGCACGGCGGCGGTCACCTTCTCGGTGATGAGGGGACGGTTCTCTTCCACAGCGGCGGTCACCTGCTGCAGGGCCTTCTCGTACACGGCGTTCTCATCCAGAGAGGTGATGAGCTCATTGAGAACCTGGGCGTAGTTATCAATGGTCAGATCGGGCACGGTGAGACCGGCCTGACGGATCTGGGTGGCAGCGGTGGAGAGAAGGGTGGTGAACACCTTTTCAGCGCCCTCATTCAGGGCCTCGCTATTGGAGGAAAGGGTGTTCAGCCCCGTGGAGAGCTCGGCGAGGCCGGCTTTCAGAGCGGCAGTTCCTTCGTCCACAGAACCGGCGCCGTCACGGATGGCCTTGGCACCGGCGGCCAGCTCCTCCACGCCGGTAGCCAGCTCCTTGGATTTATCCAGTAGTGTGCTCAGCCCGTCATAGAGGGCGGAGGAGCCGTCCAGAAGCTGCGTCATGGCATCGGTCAGCTTGCCAATGGAGGCGGTCGCGCCGTCGGCGGTGGTGAAGTTCACGTCATCAATCTGACTGAATACGTCATTGCAGGCCAGAGTCACGGTCATGCCCAGGGAGAAATTCTTGACATCCGCCGTGACCTCCACATAATCGGGAATAGAGAGCTGATCCCGGGAAAGGGCGAGGTTTTCCTGCAAGCCGGGGAATGCCAGCCCTGCCACCACGGTGCGGTCGCCGTCATTGACCAGCTTGCCGTTGGAGACCTGCACATTGCTGAAGCAGTCGTTGTCCAGGATCATGCCGGTAAGCATGGCGAAGGGAACGTAGATCCGCTGGTTGGTGCCGTTGATCTGTACGGTCTCGTACTGGCGGTTGTCATAGTTGAAACGGATCGTTACCTTGCCGCTCTTGCCCGCCAGCTCGTCGGCGGAGATGGTTTTGCCATCCAGGGTATAGCTGACACTCATACCCACGGGCAGTTCCTTCTGGATATCGCCTTGGTAATAGATGTCATTGCCCTGGGCATCCCAGACCTTCATGTTGTCGCCGTTTACGGAGTAGGACTCATCGCCTTTGACATTCTCGATGTTGTTCAGGTCGGATTTATCGGTAACGGTGGCGCTGCCCAGCTGGTTTTTGATCCAGTCGCTGACGATGATCTTCTTTACGGAGCCGTCAGCGCCGGCCAGCACATAGACGGTCTCATCCTTGGAGATATTCTGGGCCACGGTGCTGCTGACTGATTCGGCAGCAGGGGCTGTGGTCTCCGTCTTGGAGCCCGTCTGGGCAAAGGCCAGACCCGCGCCGCCCAGGCACAGGGCGGCACACAGGCCAATGGCAACGATTTTCTTGCATTTATCAGACATTTTAGATGACCTCCTTGACTTTTTTGCCGCACGGGATATGACGCATATCCAATGTTGTTTTGCAGATGATTGTATCCAGCAGCATGAACATGGCCGGCAGCACGAAGACTACCAGCAGCATGCTGATCACAGCGCCCCGGGCTATCAGCATGCACATAGAGCTGACGATCTCGATGTCGGAATACAGGGCCACGCCGAAGGTGGCGGCGAACATGCCCATACCGGAGACGAAGATGGAGGGAATGGAGGTATACAGAGCCGTCCAGACGGCGTCCTTCTTGCTCTTTCCGGCAATACGCTCGGCCTTGTAGCGGGTGGTCATGAGGATGGCGTAGTCCACCGTAGCGCCCAGCTGGATGGTGCTGATGCAGATGGGAGTGATGAACGCCATGCTCTGGCCTAAGTAGTGGGGCAGACCCAGATTGATGAAGATGCCCACCTCGATGACGGTGATGAGGATCAGCGGCAGGGTGAGGCTCTTTTCCACCAGAAGAATGATGACGAAGATGGCCAGGATGGATACCGCAGTGACAACGGCAAAGTCGTGGTCCGTGGTCTCGATCATATCCTTCAGGCAGGGGGCCTCGCCGATGATCATGCCGGTGGAATCATAGCTCTTGAGGATGGTGCTGAGCTTTGTGATCTGCTCATTCACCTCATCGCTGGCGGGGGCATACTCGGAGTTGATGAGAAGCAGCTCCCACTTGTCGCTCTCCAGGATCGATTTGATGCTGTCCGGCAGAATTTCCTGGGGCACTCTGGAACCGATGACCGATTCCAGTCCCAGCACGTACTTCACGCCGTTTACCTGCTCCATTTCGTTCATCATGGATTTGACGCTTTTGGGGCTCAGACTTGCGTCTACCAGCACCATGTGGGTGGAGGCGATGTCGAAGTCATCCTGCAGCTTGGAGTTGGCGATGACGTAGTTCATGTCCTCGGGAAGGCACTGGCCCATGTTGTAGTAGACCTCGTCGTTGGCCTTGTTGTAGCCATAATACGCCGGGACGGCGATGATGGCGAAGATGATCAAAAACACCGGGAAGATCTTCACCAGCTTCTTGGAAAAGCCCTGCATATCGGGGATGATGGAGCGATGCTTGGTCTTCTGCAGGGGTTTATCCAGCGCCAGAATCAGCGCGGGCAGCACAGTGACGCAGCCCAGCACGCCCAGCAGCACACCCTTGGCCATGACCAAGCCCAGATCGCGGCCCATGGTGAAGCTCATGAAGCACAGGGCGATGAAGCCGGAGATGGTGGTGACGGAGCTGCCGATGACACTGGTCAGAGTGTTATGAATGGCCTGGGCCATGGCCTCCTCCTTGCTTTCGCAGAGGGAGAGCTGCTCATTGTAGCTGTGCCAGAGGAAGATGGAGTAGTCCATGGTGACGGCCAGCTGCAGCACGGCGGACAGCGCTTTGGTAATGTAGGAGATCTCGCCGAGGAAGAAGTTTGTGCCCATGTTCAGCAGGATCATGGCGCCGATGGAGGCCAGGAACACAAAGGGGATCAGCCAGCCATCCAGGAACAAAAGCATGGCCACGCACGCCAGAACCACGGCCAGAGCCACATAGATGGGCTCCTCCTGCTCACACAGATCCTTCAGATCCACCACCAGAGCCGTCATACCGGACACGAAGCACTGCTTGCCGCAGATCTGGCGGATCTGCTTCACCGCGTCCATGGTGACATCCTCCGATGTGCCGGAGTCAAAGAACACGGCCATCATAGTGGAGTGGTCAGAGTTAAAGGTCTTGTATATGTCGTCGGGCAGCAGCTCCATGGGAACGGACAGATCGGCCAGGGAATCGTACCACAGAACCGTGTCCACATGCTCTACCTGCTCCACTTTTTCCTTTAAGGCAGCCACGTCCTTGTTGGGCATATCCTCAAAGATCAGAAAGGTGAAGGCCCCTTTGTTGAAGTCCTTCAGCAGTTCATTTTGCCCCACCACGGTGTCCATATCCTCGGGCAGATAGGTGAGCATGTCGTAGTTGACACGGGTACCTATCATGCCGAAGACCGAGGGCACCATGAGGACAACAGCTAAAATTAAGATGAGTATGCGGTGTTTGACCACCGCTCTTGAAAAGCGCATTGGTTATACCTCCCATTCTTCAAAATCATCCGATGCGATCACGTCCGGCTGTTGGTGGTCGATGATCTTTACCATGCTGATGGCAACGCCCAGACTCAGCAGCCCCTCAGACACAAAGGATATCCCCAGCAGTATGGTGACGGCCCGGGCGGCGGCAAAGGGACTGAGGGTGATAAGCAGGCCCAGCAGACCCGTCAGGATGGCCAGCACCAGCGTCAGCCACCATTGTCGGATGCCGAAGGCCTTTGCCTCAAAAGCCGTGCGGATCTTAAAGAGGCTGTCGGCCATGATGCAGATGCCGTATGCCACGCACAGGAAGGCCACGGCTTCGTTGTGGCGGATCAGTGTGATGATGCCTAGCACGCACAGCAGAATACCGAACTGGAGATCATACTGGAAGGCCAGACGAAACAGGTCCCGGGAATAATACCCCACCAGCTTGATGATGCCGAAGACCAAAAGCGCGATGCCGAAAAAGATGCCGATGAAGGACTGGGACGGCGATGGGTACAGGATCATCACAAGACCGGCCAGGGTAAACACGGCGGAAATGATGATATAACCGTATTTGGCGACCTTCATAGGAAAAACAGAACGCAGCTTCACTACAATCACCTCCTGCCGGAAGCAGTGTTTTCCTTAAATCCGAGGGACAGTATACAAGTGAAAAGGGGAGATGACCACGGGCAAATGAACGGCCCGTGCCTGAAAAACAGACACGGACCGAAAATTGACCAAAATTTAGGCACGGGGTGGCCCCGTGCCTAAAAATATGCTTATACCTGATTCCGGAGCAGCTTCGCCGTCTCCGCAGCCATATCCCGCTTGAGAAGGAAGATCCGGCGGATGGAGCGCATGTACTCCTCGGACATGCCTCTGTCCAGCCAGTCGATGGTCAGCCCGAAGCAGACGCACTTGTAGAAGTCGATGATTGTCTTGCGGTCCTCGGGCTTCGTGACCTCCTGCGCCAGGGCCGTGTCCATATAGCTGCGGACAAAGTATTCGCACACCTCCATCAGCTTCTTCTCAAACACATCCCAGCTCACCGAGCGGTAAATATGTAAAATGGCCCGGCGGCGGTGGGAGGCAAACTCGACCACGGCATCAAATCCCTCCACAATGGACGTGACGGAGGGATAGGCCCGGATGATGGCTTCGGCATCCTCCTTGATGATCTCCTCAATGAGGGCGGGCAGATCCTGGTAATGATAATAAAAGGAGTTGCGGTTGATGCCGCACCGCTCTACGATATCCTTGACGGTGATATCATTCAGGGGGCGTTCCTCCAGCAGGGCGGTGAATGTCTCCTTGATGGCGCGGCGGGTAAAGTTGGCCATAGCTCCTTTCTCCTTTCTGATGCTCGCCTGTATTATAACACAGACGGGGAGAAATTCAAGAACGGGATTTTGGACGTTTTCAGGCGGCCCGACTGCCGGAGATACGGAATAAAGAAAGCCGCTGCGCCCGTGCAGAAGAAAGTCTGTCTTTTACTGCCGGTTTCAGTGAAAAAGACTGGAAAAACGCAGAGTATAGTGATAAAATTAAAAATAATATTATAACAAGGAGAAAATACTATGGGTCTTTTCAGCAACAATAAAAAGCCCTGCCCCATTTGCGGCAACCCGACGCCCCGCCTTCTGGCCACCAAGGTGGAGGGCGTGCCCCTGTGCAAGGATTGCGCGGATAAGATAGACTTACCGGACGGCGCTCTGGATCAGATGAGCTTGGAGCAGTTGGGAAAGTACATGGAGTTCTATGAGGCAAATACCGGGCTGCAAAGCACATTTCAGGAGACGTATCGGTACGGCTTCGGCCTGCTCAGTGGTGCGCTGCTGGTGGACGGGGAGCACCGGCTGCTGCGGCTCAAGCCCTATAACGGGGCGCTGGTGCTGGAGGCGGCCAATCTGAAGTCCTTCCGCATTTGCGAGGATTCGGAGCCTTTGTTTGAGGGGCGGGTGGACGGCCTGCTCTGCCATCGCAGCGATGTGCCCCGGCGGGCGGCGGCACTGGCCCCCAGAATTGACAGCTTCCTGCGCCAGAAGCAGGAGTTTGAGCACATGGAGAATATGCACCGCATGATGGAACGGGATCACGACTGCCCGAACCATGACCGGCCGCCCCGTCCTCCCAGACCATCCTTCAGCTGTACGCCCCCGGTGCGGAAGTTCCGCGTAGAGCTGACCCTGGAGCACCCCTACTGGAGATCCTTCCGCCAGGAGATCGGCGAGCCTGATTTCAGCAGCCAGAATCCCAGCGTGGACGATTATCTCCGGGAGTATGAGGACAAGGTGAACGGCCTGCATGAGTTGGCCTTCCAGCTGGCGCAGATCATGAACCCGGGCTCCTCTGAGCGCTGGGCGGATGAGATGCAGGAGCAGGTACAGGCGCAGCCTGCCCAGGCGGCAGCAGCCGTGGACACGGTGGCGGAGATCCAAAAATATAAGCTCCTGTTTGATGCGGGTGTTCTCACCGAGGAGGAGTTCGCCGCCAAGAAAAAGCAGCTGCTGGGTATCTGAGGAGGGAGAGCTTTCCCCCCGAAATATAAAATCTGAGTGAGCAGAGGTACAGATCTATGAAGAAAACGCTGCAGGAAAAGCTGCTGGACCGGCAGGTGAAAACCCCCAATGGCCTGCTGTACTGGATCCTGATGCTGGTGGTAAAGGTTTTAAACAGCAAGATCCACACCACATTTCGTTTTAAGGCCGATCCCCGGAAGGATAAGGAGCCGTTCATTCTCATCAGCAACCATGCCTCCCGGGTGGACTATCAGTTCACGGGGCCTGCCTGCTATCCCAGGCGGCTGAATTATGTGGTGGGGTACAATGAGTTTGTCCGCTTCCCCATCTGCCTGATCCTGAAATGGGCCCAGGCCATACCCAAGAAGAATTTCACCCCGGATCTGTACTGCATGAGGCAGATGCGCAGAGTCATCGGGCAGGGCGGCAACCTGTGCATTATGCCCGAGGGGATGAGCTCCATTACGGGTATGGCGCAGCCGGTCATGACCGGCACGGGAAAGTTTCTGAAGATGATGGGCGTCACGGTGTACTATACCAAGGTGTCCGGGGGCTATATGACCTACACGAAGCACTGCCTGGATGAGCGTGTGGGCCGGGTGGAGGTCACGGTGGACAGGATGTTCACCCCTAAGGAGCTGAAAACGCTGTCGCCCCAGGAGATCGAGGACACCATGAACCGCCTGCTGGCCCATGACGATTATATTTGGAATCGGGCGGCGCAGGTTTCTTTCAGCGGAAAGGGGCAGATGGCCAAGAATCTGGACACGCTGCTTTATCTGTGTCCCAAGTGCGGCACCATGCACCGGATGGAGTGCAGCGGTAATGTGATGCGCTGCACCGCCTGCGGCAATACGGTGGAGCTGGATGAGAAATACAACCTCCGGCCGGTGGGCGAGGGGAGTGTGTGCCCGGAGCTTGTCAGCGACTGGGTGCTTCTGGAGCGGGAAAAAGCGAAAAATGATGTAAAGGATCCGGACTTTACATATACTGGCCATGTTCAGGTCGGCAAGCTGCCGAAATACAAGCCTCTCAAGGGTGACAAAACCTCGGAGATCTGCGGCGACGGGGAGCTGCGTCTGGACAGGGAGGGCCTGCACTTTCAGGGAACGGTGGACGGCGCGCCCTATTCCTTCCACCTGACATGCGACCAGGTGCCGACCTTCGGCATGTGCACGGATATCTCACGGTTCTATACGTTCGTGGACGGGGAATTCATCGAGTTCTATCCGGAGAAGCGGGATGTACTGCGGTGGGATCACCTGACAGAGGAGATGCACCGGGTCAACGGCGGCAAATGGCAGAATACTACATACCGGCACTGCGAGTAAGAAATGAACATATGGAAGGCGCACAGGGAGCTCCCTGTGCGCCTTGCTATTTTGGATGTTTTTCTATTTGGTCACTGGGCTTCCGCCCGGGTCTCGCCGATGGCCATAATGGGGATGGTGATCAGGATCAGGGTGAAGCCCAGGATATCCAGCCAGGAGAAGCGGGTGTTTAAAAACAGGACGGAGATCATCACAGAGCCAATGGGCTCCACGGCGGACAGCACGCTGCCTGTCAGACTGCCCACAATACTGCATCCGCTCTGAAAAAGGCTGAAGGAGAGGACAGTCCCCAGAATGATGACGCTGGCCAGCAGCAAATAGAGTTTGCCGCCGAACTGGATGCCCTCCATTTGCCACGGGCGAAAGATCAGCAGCATGACGCCGCCGCCGATAGCCATGCCCCATCCGGTGATGGACAGGACGGAAAACTTCTGCATCAGCTTCCGGGGGGACACGGTGTAAAAGGCAAAGCACACGGCGCTGATGATGCCCCACACGGCGCCCTTGACCGGCACGGCCAGGGACGTGAGATCAAAATGCGTCACGCAGACAAAGGTCCCAAGCACCACCAGAACCACGCTGAGCAGTTCAAAGGCCCGGGGCTTTTTCCAGGTGGAGAGCATGCCCCACAGCAGGATCACAATGGGGCTGCAATAGGAGAGCACCGTGGCAAAAGCCACGTTGGCGTATTGCACGGCGGTGTAGAAGCTGTACTGGCAGAGCGCGGAGCCCAGCAGCGCAAACACCAGCAGCGGCGGCCAGGCTTCCCGGTGGTGCAGTACCTCCAGCGGCTTTCCGCCGGTGAGGGCGGCCAGCAGCAGGGTGATGATACCGGCGATGAACAGGCGGATGGGCACCAGCCAGTCCGAGGTGGCCCCGCAGTCCCGGAATATCACCTGCCCGCAGGCACCGCCGATGGACCAGCATAGTCCGCCGCAGAGCGTCATTATATAGCCGCGTATCATTGGTTTCCTTGTGGCCGCAGTGGCCATAGAGCACCCTTCTTTCCACATGTATTTTCTGCATCAGCATATCATTGCCGAGGATACTTGTCTATGGTGTGAGATGACAAAATCCGACGGAGCGGCGGCGGGTTTCTTGTGGAAAAACGTTGCGTGAGCGCCCGGCGCTGTGGTAGGATAGGGGAGGAAAGCAAGGTGAGGAAAATGGAAATTGCCATTGAGCGCTCAAAGGACTGGTCGGCCCAGGCCCTGGCGCGGAGGATGCTGGCCAGGGCCGCGTCTGTCGCGCCGGAGGATGTGACGTTTTACCGGGGGGAAAACGGAAAGCCCCTGACCCACCTGCCGCTGCACTTTAATTGCAGCCATAGCGGCGAATATGTGGTGTGCGCCGTGAGCCGGCGGCCCATTGGTATCGATTTAGAGCGGATCCGCCCAATGGGGCCGCAGATGGAGCGTGCCCTGTCAGAGGCGGAAAGGCTGTGGCTCACCTCGCGCCCGCCCGGTGGACGGGAGGAGGATATTCTGCGCCTGTGGACGCTGAAGGAAAGCTGGATCAAGTGTCGGGGCGGACGGCTGGCGGAGTTTCGCCGGGCGGAGTTTCTGCTGCAGGGAGAGCAGTTGCTTTCCGGGCCGGAGGGGTTTTCCTTCCGCTTTTTGCCGGCACCGGATGGGTATGTGCTCACTGTGTGTGAAAAAGAATAACACCCGGAAGCAGCGCTTCCGGGTGTTGAGACTGTCGAAACCCCCTCCGGGTTTTTCCGACAAAAGGCATGTCGTCTGCTGCGCGCATAATTTTGCCGCAGAGCGGCAAAATCCAACACTTGTAGTCTGAGAAGCATTTTCTCTCACGCATAGATCGCAGTAAAAAATGACTTGAATTTTTCGCGTCCGCGGACGCAAACTCTGCGAGGATTTTTGATACGAAACCTCCCGGAAGCATTGCTTCCGGGAGGTTTCATATTAGATTTGTTTTTCCAGTGCCTGCTCCAGGGCCAGTGCCAGCTGATCGGGACAGGAACTGGGTTTGCCGCCGCAGCGGATGCCCTTCATCCGCTGGATCGCTTCCCGGGCGGGCATACCGATCACCAGCCGGGATATTCCCTGCAGGTTGCCGCTGCAGCCGCCCTCAATGCTTACATCCCGGATGATCCCGTCGTCCAGCTCCACGGTCATTTTCCGGGAGCAAACGCCCCGGGGCTGATAGGTATAGGTCATGATCTGATTCCTCCTGATTTGGAGCCATTATGCGGCCGCCGCCGTGAAGAGGCCCACACCCAGCAGGGAAAGGACACCCATGATAACGCCGGCCAGCAAGACGCCGCCCATGCAGGCCAGCACGCTCTTCTTAAAGCCCATATCCAGCAGGCTGGCCGCCAGAGTACCCGTCCAGGCGCCGGTTCCCGGAAGCGGGATGCCGACAAACAGCAGCAGCGCCCAGAACAGGCCTCGCCCGGCTTTTTCCTGGAGCTTTTTTCCGCCCTTTTCGCCTTTTTCCAGGCACCAGGTAAAAAACGGGCCGATCAGCCGCTTGTTGCGGCCCCAGATCAGGATCTTTCTGGCAAAGAAATAGATGATCGGCACCGGCAGCATGTTCCCCACAATGGCGATAATGTAAGTCAGCCAAAGGGGTAGCCCAAAGGCCACGCCGTAGGGGATAGCGCCGCGCAGCTCAATGAGCGGCACCATGGAAACGCCGAACACGACCAGGCAATGCTTCAGCATGGATCAATTGCTCCTAACTTTAGTATGGCCCTATTATACACAATTTATCAGCTCTTGACAAGGCTCAGACCAGGGCATATTTCCGGGCGTAATAATCGTATCGCTGGCGGTACTCGTCGCTGCCGGTGCGCACCGCGTCCAGATATCCGTGGATGTCCAGCCGACTCTTCTGCATCTGCACGACACAGCCGGCAATATTGGAGCAGTGATCCGCAATGCGCTCCAGATCTGTCAGCAGGTCAGCCCACACAAAGCCGGCTTCCATGCCGCATTTGCCCTCCTGCAGGCGCAGAATGTGCCGGGAACGCAGCTGCTCCTTCAGCGTATCCACCACCTGCTCCAGAGGCTCCACCTCCTTGGCGGCCGAAAGGTCACTGTGGATGAAGGCGGTCAGCGCCAGATCCAGAATTTCGTCCACAGCACCGAACAGCTTGCCCATCTCGTCCATTGCAACAGGTGTAAAGGAAATTCCCTTTTCGCGAAGCTCCTCAGTGGATTCCAGAATATTCACGGCGTGATCGCTGATGCGCTCGAAATCACCGATCATATGCAGCAGCTCTGCCGCCTCCACCCGGTCCTGGTCATTCAGCTGGCAGCCGGACAGCTTCACCAGATAGGTGCCCAGCTCGTCTTCGTACCGGTCGGCGGTCTCCTCATCCTCCCGGATGCTTTCGGCGCGCTTTTCCTCGTGTTTTTTCAGCTCGTGCATAGCGTTCCGGGTAGCCCGGACGGCAGTGAGCCCCATGTTCATGGTTACTTCGTGACAACGCTCCATTGCCACCGACGGAGTCGCCATCAGGCGCTCATCCAGCTCAGGAATGTTGTTGCTGCCGCTGCGGTCGGTGATGATGCGGCAGGCCAGCTTCTCCAGCAGCCCTGTCATAGGCAGCAGGAGGGCAGTGCATAGAATATTGAACACCGAGTGGACAATGGCGATGCCCACCTGGTCGATGCTTCCGGAAAGCATAGGGATATCTATAAGGCTGCGCACCACTTCAAATACTGTCAGCCACACGGCGGTGCCGATGATGTTGAAGGACAGATGCACCACGGCAGCCCGGCGGGCATTGCGGTTGGTGCCAATGGAGGAGAGCAGCGCCGTGACGCAGGTACCGATATTTTGCCCCATGATGATGGGGATGGCCGCACCGAAGGTGATCTGCCCCGTGGAGGACACGGCCTGCAGGATACCCACCGACGCAGAGGAGGACTGGATGATCGCCGTGAGCACAGCACCGGCCAGAACGCCCAGGATCGGGTTGGTGAATACCAGCAGCAGGTCCCGGAACCCGGGCATATCCTTCAGCCCGGACACGGCCCCGCTCATGGTCTCCATGCCGAACATCAGTGTAGCAAAGCCAAGCAGGATCAGGCCAGTGTCCTTTTTCTTGCCACTTTTGCCCATCATGTACAGCACCACGCCGATCAGCGCAAGGATCGGCGTAAAGGAGGACGGCTTTAGCAGCTGTATGAAAAATGTGTCGCTCTGGATCCCGGTCAGGCTCAGGATCCACGCCGTCACCGTGGTGCCGACATTAGCACCCATGATGACATAGATGGCCTGACGCAGGGACATAAGACCGGAGTTTACGAAGCCCACCACCATCACCGTAGTGGCGGAGGAGGACTGGATCACCGCCGTGACACCCACGCCGGTGAGAAATCCGGCAGTCTTGCTGCCGGTCAGCTTGCCCAGCAGATTCTTCAGACCCTGGCCTGCCCGCTTCTCCAGAGCGTCGCCCATGAGGTTCATGCCGAACAAAAATAAGCTCAACCCGCCGACCAGCGTCAGCATATCAAAAAATGTCATGTGAAATCTCCTCTTCTGTTTACTCTTTCTTAACCTTATTTTATCATACCCGGCTCATGTTAAATTCGAAACCGCTGGTATGTTAAATCCATCTTAAATAAAAGCAGAAAAACAGGGAGGCC
>ERZ772883.1045-NODE-1045-length-23595-cov-12.264996_pt1 | contig 23595 bp, 26 predicted proteins | sample MGYA00580575_ERZ772883 | MGnify/ENA primary metagenome ERZ772883 (study PRJEB29015, sample SAMEA2737666) | human gut metagenome | biome: human gut; feature: human-associated habitat; material: faeces | place: China | collected 2012 ...
GCATCATAAGGGATTCCGCGGATATCCCGTCCGAATATCCGGTTGATGGGCGGGACGATCAACGGATAGTCCCGTTCCCAATCAACCAACCTCGGCTGTTTCTTCCCGTTCTGCTGCTCCTGTCCGCCGTTCTGGAACCACGTAAAGCGGTCTACAGCTTCCTGCAAATGCTGCGGCGGGATATTCTCAGGAGAAACATAGAACATCTGCAAGATGCCCTCCGCGCGGTCAGTGCCGCTCAAATCAGGATCACTCAGCATTACGAAGATATCGAGGATAACGCGAAAGTCCGTGCGGATCTCATAGCTCTCTCCGCCGATCTCGACGGAGGTAGGCAAGCCCCAATTCATCGGCGATACTTCGCTGTGTACTTCTGGATGCGCGGATTTGTCGCTTTCTGCTCGCGGGCAAAGGCGCTGTCCGTCTCATCCATCAGCGCAAGCATGAAATTGCACCATATATGCAAGCCGCCCGCCAGCGCATAAAGGTTCATGCTGCCAAAGATGCTGTCACATACCGGCTCTTCAAAAAGGCCGTCGATGATCTCGCGCATCTCCTTGTCGCGGCGGTCGGCAATGTTGAAAATCTCAACGCGGTCGCCGCACTTCTGCACCTCGTCGGCGTATTGCTCCTGCTTCTTGTCGATCGTGTTGAACGCGTTATAAAGTTTCTGGATGAATGCACCGTCGGTCGGATTGAAGCGGATCGTCACATCACCCTTGACGCCGTGCACAGTGTATTCCTTGACACCGGAATCAAAATTCAGTTCCATGTGCTGTTTCCTCCTTAATATTCGTAGCTGACAGATTCCGCCACGCCGTTATTTTCGAGGAACAGACCGGCGCGGATGCTCTGCGGCTCTCGGCAAACATTGGTTGCACGGGCGGCATAGTCGTCAAACTCGGCCTTGCGGGTCGCAGCATCGGCGGGGCGGTCGGCGTAAAGGTCGGAATCCTTGTGCCGGTCTGCATACTGGCAAAGCAACGAAAGCATCAGGCTGTTGTCCTTGTGCTTGGTGCAAAGCTGCTGAAACTGCACCTGATTCATGGGAAGATCCATTTCCAGAAGCTTCGCGTCATCGCTCAATTTTGAGCCGTCCAGCTTATCCCATTCGTTCACGGCCTCGGTATGGCTGCGGCGGATATGTTCGATTTCCTGAATAGCCTCCGTATAAGCGGCGCTGCGCTGTGCTTTCATCGCTTCGCGCTGCTCTTCTGCGGTGACGCGGGCGAGGGTTTCCATTTGCACCTGCTTGTTGATCTCGCGCTCTTTTTCGTCCAAAGCGGACATGCTCTCAATGTAGCTCTTAACAGTATCATAGATTTTTTTCTGGTAGTTCATGTTCGAAATTCCTTTCTCTTATAGGTCAATAATGATGATAGGTACATTCTGCGGCGCGTGCTGGTGGACAAAATGCAGCGCTGTTGCCTGTGTGGGGAAACTGCTGCGTTTTTTTCCGTATTGCGCCGCCCACGTGTTGGTTTCTTCAAGGATGACAAGGGCAACGCCTGACGGGACGAGGCCGCGTTGATAGCGTTCAAGGGCTGCGATGCGAGCTTTAAGGTTATTCATCGCTCCTGCTCCTCCTTCCATCGTTCCAGCTCGTCAATTTTCTGCATGATGTCGGTAATCTCCGTATACCGCACATTCTGACGAAGGATCTCAGCGGCAGCGCTTACCCTCGTCTGTGCCGGAGCGCCGTTATCCTGCATGATCGTTGCCAGCGTATCCGCAGCGGCGTGCGCCCGCTCCTGCAGCATGTTACGCGCCGCTTCGGTTCGCTCGCGCCGTGCCTCGTTATACTTCTGCATAAACTCAGGGTCGCGTTTTCGGCGATAGATCGTCTGCTCGTTGATCTCGAGCTTTGCCGCCGCGCTCCGCACCGTCGCGGAGATCAAAAGCGCGTCAATAATGGTCTCGTCTCGAATTTTCTTTGCCAAAGTCTGAAAAGCCCCCTTTCCGGCTCTGCTTTATCTGACGTTTCAGTGTTTTTTATTAGTAATACTCCATCAGCGGTTTGCGGATACGCGGGTGCCGCAGGGCTCGTATTGCTTCCCGCCGCGCCTTTGCATCAGGCTTTTGACCAAGCCAAAACTCACTGATGATTGCGTCGCGCTGCGCATCTGTTAGTTGTACAAGTGCCGCTTGCACGGCCTGTCGAAAATCCCGCTGTTCGATATCCTCAAAGGCTTCTGCCGCCGCTTCATCGGCAATCGCATCACCAAGCGTCAGGTCGCTGTCCTCGTCGCCTATCGGCTCGTCCATCGACCGGCAAACGCTGTTGATGGGGTCACATCGCGTCCGCTGTGTTCGCTGCCCGCAGGCTTCTGTGAACTCCGCCTTGAGCTTAATGCCGTACAGCGTGAGAAATTCACCCTTGTTCACATCCCATGTCGGCAGCGTGTTCATGAGGGAGATAAAGGCCACTTGCAGAAGGTCGCTTTCCTCGACACCTGCGCGACCTTCCATTGCCCGTGCCCACCTCAAGGACTGCTGCCATGCAAAGCGTTCAACCGCCGCCCAAAGGCTTAGAATGTCCGCCTTGCCAGCCTGTACCGCTGCTGCAATTTCGCTTGTTCGATCACCTTTCGACTCTTGCATATCGTTACCTCCCATGATAAAATGAAATTGATAAGATAACATTCATCATGGGTGGTCTCCTGAGCTTTCAGGAGACCGCTTTTTATAGCAGCAGTTCTCTTGCAATCTCCTTGCGGCGCTGGGCATTCTGGATGCGGCGGCTCTCACCGTCTATCAGCAGCGAGACAGGGCACATTTCCGCCACGCGGTCGAAAATGCGCTTGTACTGCATTGTCTCCGGCGCATCCATCTCCTGCGGCGTCAGGTTCGTAGTCACGATCGTTGGCAGATTCGAGCGGCAGCGCGCGTCGATGACTGCAAAAATCTGCTCCGCCGCGTACCCGGTATCACGCTCAACGCCAAGATCGTCAATGACGAGCAGTTTGTATGTACTCAGTCGGTCAAGCAAGCCCTGACGGTCTTTGCTGTTTTGCAGCAGATTCAAGAGGCGCGGAAAGCTTGTTACCGCCGTTGGTACGCGTTTTTTCAGCAGCTCATTTGCGATGCAGCAGGCGAAAAAGCTCTTGCCCGTGCCGACGGGACCGCGAAACAGGATGCCGATATTTTCCGTCGATACCTTCTCCCACTGATCGACATACTTCCTGCAAATTTTAGAGATTTTCGGATTTGCGCCGTCATCATCGGCAAGGGTGACTTTTCGATATGAGGGATCGACGATAGAATCCTCGATGCGGCGGCGCTCCATCATCGTTTCAAAGGCGGCAGTATCGTTCGCATCGTCCGCGCTGGCCTTTTCCGATTCCGTGCAGTCACAGGCGATCCCTACCAGCCTGTCCCCCATATTGGGGAAGTGGATCTTTTTCTGCTTTGGCTTTCCGCACGCGCCACAGCAAAGAACGCCGTCCTTTATGTAGTCACCCGGCTTCTCAGCGGAATGCTCCAGCGACTTCTGAACAAGGTTATCAAGCATTGAAAAAGTCCTCCGTTCCGTAGTCCGCAGTGGTCTTCACCTTACTACGGCTATCATTGCGATTCCACCGTTCCCACTTCTCCGCATTTCGGCAAGCCGCTTTCCAGTCTTTCATGGGGGTCTTGCCAACCAGCCAGCCTTTCGATTCGTAAAAATCGATAAACCCCTGCGGGTCTACTGGCGACTGGCGTTCAGCCACGTAGGACTGAACCTCTGCTAACGTGGGTGGTGTGAAGCGCTTCGCGCGTGGCGGCGTAGTCGCCTTATTCTCCTCACCTGTACTAACCTTACCTAAACTATCCTCACCTAACCTATACTGGGTTGACCGTTGGTTGCCGTCCGGTAAACCGTCGGTTAACCGTTGGTTGCCGTCGCCCAATTTCACCAGCAAATTCCTGTAAATGCTCGGCTGGTATCGGTCCTTACGGATCTGATTATTCGTGCTCCAATCTGTGATATAAGCGACCAGTTCGTCGTTCAGCAGTGACACAAATCCTTTGGAGACGAGCACCCGCAAATCATCATCTGCCGCGCCTGTCGTCCTCATCACGGTAAAGGCTTCTACAACTCCGTCATCATCCGCGGCCATACCAAGATCATAGTAAAGTAAGCGCGACGACGGTGGCATCGTCAGGAAACGAGCCGAGTTGATAACCGACTTTGCGAACATTCTTCGTTCAGCCATTCTGCCACCCCCGCAAGGTCTCCTGCCCGGTCATCTTCAAGAGCGCATCTTCCGCCGCGCGTGAGATTGCCGCGATTTCCCTTGATCTTCTCGACATCGAGTTGATGAAGCGCTGAATGTCAAGCGTGCTCGTCGGCAAAAAATACCCGCTCTTGCAGTCAGACAGAATCAGCTTTCCGGCCTTGCGCTCCGTCTGAATACGACGGCGAATTGACCGTTCATCCTCGCCCGTGAGCTGGACTAACTCGGTAAGCGTCGTGCCATTCTCTGCGCCCTCATGGAGCAGATCGGACACCAAATATTGTCTCACGCTTGCACCTCCTTGACCTGTCGACTCTCAGCCTCGAGATATTCACGCAGCGCCTCGACGTTCACGAGAAAACGATTTCCGGAATAGACGCCCGGGCAAACACCCTGCGCCACAAGACGACGTACAAGGCTTTCGGAAATATCAAGATAGCGCGCGACTTGACGAATTGTTTTGAACACAACTTATCGCCTCCTTTCATCTAACATGGTAAGAGCTAACGGCGTTATTGTGAATGGATTTACCACATCAAATAAAAATATTTATTTATGTCATTTATTGTTGTGATTGGTAATCGTATATGCTATAATGGCATTAAAATTTTGGAGGTGGTATTTTGAAAGAAGTAAAAGAGCAAGTCTGCAAACTTCGAAAACGAATGGATATGAATCAAGAGACATTTGCAGAGAAAATTGGAAGAAGCGTAGACACCATTCGCAAAATTGAGCAAGGAAGCATGAAGTTAAGCGCAGACGTAGCAATTGCTATCGCTGACGCATTCCACGTTTCTTTAGATTGGCTATATGGGCGTGCCGACGATACAAACGACGATGCAAGTACAATGCTCTTGTACTTAGATAAGCTGTTAGGCTTTTATGTAGATAAAAACTATGATCGTCCGTACTTCTTTTCGATGGCTCAGCCTTTTTTTGATTTCTTTGACGGGTATACGCAAGCAACAAATCTTTTTAAGAAGGGCGATATTCCGGAAGCAGCCTATAATCCGTGGGTTGATAAGCTCAAATCCGACTTCAACGAGGCCATAAAAAGCAATCCTGAGAGGAAAGAATATGGATTGGTTCCCAAAGAAAAGTTGTTAGCTAAAAATGCTCCTCATGTTAGATTTGACTGGGGTGCCCCTTTAGGTAATGGTTAATAAAAGGAGAGCTGACGATGGCTAACATTCAAGAACGCCGGGACAAGTCCGGCAAGCTGATCTCCTACTCTATCCGCGTTCACCGTGGCCGTGGTGCTGACGGGAAGCAGCTCAAGCCGTGGACGGCGACCTTTGAAGTCTCGCCCACATGGACGGAAAAAAGCGCAAGAAAAAAGGCCGAGGCTTTCGCCGCGACCTTTGAAAAGGAATGCCGGGAGGGTGTGACCTCCGACAGCCGTTTGAAGTTTGAAGAATACTGCAACTATGTGATCAGTTTGAAAGAGCAGCGGGGCATAAAGCATTCAACCATCGTTCGTTATAAGGAGCTGGCAGTGCGCATCTATCCCGCAATCGGGCATATCAAGTTAAAAGACCTCCGTGCCGATCACCTGAACAGCTTTTACACCGATCTCGCCAAGCCCGGACAGAACAAACGTACCGGCGAAGGGTTGTCGCCAAAGACCATATTAGAGCACCACCGTTTGATTTCGACTGTATTGGATCAAGCCGAAAAAGAGGGGCTTGTCCCATTCAACGTGGCAGCAAAAGCCACATTACCGAAGGTCAGCAAAAAAGAAGTCAACTACTTTCAGCCGGAACAAGTTGCAGCTATCCGTGATGCACTGGACGCAGAACCGCTAAAATGGAAAACGCTCACACATTTACTGCTCATCACAGGAGCGCGGCGCGGCGAGGTGCTGGGGCTGAAATGGAATGCTGTTGACTTTACAGGAAGCCGCATTCATATCTGCAATAACATCCTTTACTCGCCGGATATAGGCGTATATGAGGATACGCCAAAAACCGCGACTTCGGATCGTTGGGTTTCTCTGCCAACGGAAACGATGCAGCTCCTTCGGCAATACCGGGCATGGCAGAACGCGGAGCGGCTGCGGCTGGGTGAGTATTACCGAGAACAGGGCTTTTTGTTTGCTCAAGATGACGGAAAGCCAATGCACCCGGACAGCATAACAGACTGGTTGTCCAAGTTCAGCAGGCGGCACGATCTCCCGCATATCAATCCTCATGCTTTCCGGCACACAATGGCCTCTATGCTTTACTTTAGCGGCGTGGACAGTGTATCTATTTCCAAGCGGTTAGGTCATGCGCAAGTCAGCACAACGGCAAACATCTATGCACATGTGATGGAGAGCGCCGATCGGAAAAACGCTGACATTTTAGCTGACGTGTTTTTGAAAAAGGCTTGAATTTTCAAAGTGAGTTGAACTAAAGTTGAATTATTTCTTCTCGTCACAGATAGAACATCTTGTTAAAGTTGCAAAAACAGCCGTTTTCGTAAAGAAAACGGCTGTTTTTCTGGTTGCGGAGGCAGGACTCGAACCTACGGCCTCCGGGTTATGAGCCCGACGAGCTACCAACTGCTCCACTCCGCGATATGAAATTAAGGGAATACTGGTGCCGGTGACCGGACTCGAACCGGTACAGTATCGCTACCGGGGGATTTTAAGTCCCCTGTGTCTACCTATTCCACCACACCGGCGGATATCGGCAACGATTAATATACCATATTTCGGTCACCGTGTCAACACCTGAAACGAAAAAATATAGCGAATGTTCCGTCGAACGGCGGCGAGGGGAGAAGTTTCGATGGACAAGCCCCGGTGCGTTTGCTATACTGAGAGCAGAATTTCCGCTCTTGCCGGCTTGTTCCGGCGAGGGGAGAGGAGCCGAGACTATGCCGCACATCATCGAAGTGACCGACCTGGCCGCGCCGGAGCTGGACGTCTACGCCCGCCTGACCGAGGCGCAGCTGCGAAACCGTCTGGAGCCGGACAAGGGCGTTTTCATCGCCGAGAGTCCCAAGGTCATCGCCACCGCGCTCGACGCAGGCTATGAGCCGCTCTCGCTTTTGATGGAGCGGCGGCACATCGAGGGCGACGCGCAGCCCATCCTTGCGCGCTGCGGCGGCATTCCCGTCTACACCGCCGAACGCGAAACGCTCGCACGGCTGACGGGCTTTGAACTCACGCGCGGGGTGCTGTGCGCCATGCGCCGGCCAAGGCTCCCGAGCGTGGAGGAGGTCTGCGCGAGGGCGCGGCGCGTGGCGGTGCTTGAGGGCATCGTGGACCACACGAATGTGGGGGCGATCTTCCGCTCGGCGGCGGCGCTCGGTATCGACGCGGTGCTGGTGACGCCGACCTGCTGCGACCCCTTTTACCGCCGCGCGGTGCGCGTGAGCATGGGCACGGTCTTTCAGGTGCCGTGGGCACGCATCGGCGAGGACGCCGCCGACTGGCCGCAAAAGGGCGTCGAGCGTCTGCACGCGCTCGGCTTCCGGACCGCGGCGATGGCGCTGACGGACGACTCCGTAAGCATTGACGACGCGCGGCTCGCTGCCGAGCCGCGGCTGGCGATCGTGCTCGGCACGGAGGGCGACGGCCTTTCGCCGCGCACCATTGCCGCGTGCGACTACACGGTGAAGATCCCCATGGCGCACGGCGTGAATTCGCTCAACGTGGCGGCGGCGAGCGCCGTGGCATTCTGGCAGCTTCGGACAAAATGAGGACCGAATACCAAAGCCTATAAGAAAACGCTCCGACCGAAAATCGGTCGGAGCGTTTTTATCGGCGGAAGCAGTGCGCGGAGCCTTGCGCTCAAGCGGTCTTCCTGCTCTGCACGGAGCGGATGACCAGCAGCGTGCCGATGACCATGACCACGCCGATGGCGAGGCTGATGACCACGTTGCGGATGAACGCTGCGAGGATGTAGTTCACAAAGCAGATGGCAGCCACGGTGACGGCGTAGGGGATCTGCGTGGAGACATGGTCAATGTGGTTGCAGTTTGCGCCGGCGGACGCCATGATGGTGGTGTCGGAGATGGGGGAGCAGTGGTCGCCGCAGACCGCACCGGCGAGACAGGCGGAAATGCCCATGATCTGCAGGTCGGGAGCCGCGTTGAAGATAGGAAGCACGATGGGGATGAGAATGCCGAAGGTGCCCCAGCTGGTGCCGGTGGCGAAGGCCAGCAGGCAGGCGACCACGAAGATGATAGCGGGCAGCAGCATGAAGAGGCCTTCGGACGCCTGCTTCATCAGACCCTCCACATAATCGGCGGCGCCGAGGAGACCCGTCATGCTCTTGAGGGAGACGGCGAAGGTGAGGATCAGAATGGCGGGGACCATGGCGTTGAAGCCCTTGGTCATGCAGCCCATAGCGCCCTTGAAGGTGATGACACGGCGCGCGCAGAGGTAGATGATGGACAGGACCAGCGCAATCAACGCGCCCCAGGGCAGACCCACAAAGGCATCAGTATCACCGAAGGCTGCGATGAAGTCGCCCGCGTTGGTCTCAGGATCCCAGAAGCCGCCGACGTAGATGAGGCCGATGACGCAGAAGATGATGAGCAGGATGATGGGAATGAGCATATCCCACATATTCGCGCGGGAGGAGCCCTCCTCCTGCTCCTCGCTCAGCGCGCCGAGGTCGCCGGTCTGGGCAGCCTTGAGCTCTGCCGCGGCCATGGGACCGTAGTCCACACCGAGAACGACCATGGTGATGACAAACACGATGGTGAGCAGAGAGTAGAAGTTATAGGGAATGGCCTCGATGAAAAGCTGAATGCCGGACACGCCGGTGTCGAGCTTCGCGGCGACGCCAGAGACGGCGGCCGCCCACGAGGAGATCGGCGCGATCATGCAGATCGGCGCGGCGGTGGCGTCAATGAGGTAGGCGAGCTTCACACGGGAGATGCGCTGGCTGTCGGTCACGGGGGTCATGACGGAGCCGACGGTGAGGCAGTTGAAGTAGTCGTCGATGAAGATCAGCACACCGAGGGCGAAGGTGGCGAGCAGCGCGCCGGCCTTGGAATGGATGTGGCTCGCGGCCCAGCGGCCGAACGCGGCGGAGCCGCCGGTGGCGTTGACGAGCGCGACCATCACGCCGAGGATCACGAGGAAGAGGAAGATGCCGGCGTTATCGGCGATGGCGGCGGTCAGACCGTCGTTGATGATGGTGTCGAGCGCGCCGATGGGGCTGAAGTCCGTGGCGAGCAGGGCGCCGACGACGATGCCGATGAAGAGGGAGGAGTAGGTCTCCTTCGTCAGCAGGGCAAGGCCGATGGCGACGATCGGGGGAACGAGGGACCAGAAGGTGTTGACAAACATGAGGGATTCTCCTTTCGTGCGTCTGCACAAAAAATTTAAGCCATGATGCTTCCATCATGACTTAAACACAACACCCTTTGCAAATACGCTTTCGGTCGTATTCCGATCATGACAGCTCTCCGCCTTTCGGCGACAGTCCGACGGATGTTATCCCCCGGCCCGGTGAACGCACGCACAGGAATCCGTGTGTCCCCTCGGCGGCCGCCCCTTTCGCTCTCCGGTTCCTGCCGGTCATGCAGAGCTACTGATGTTGGCCGCGCCTCTATCAAGACTTATTAAAAACAAGGACAGTATACACCCTCACAGCGTTTTGTCAAGAGAAAATGTAAAATTTTTGTGTCTTTTTTTGGTCATTCCGCGAATTCTGCCGCTTTCGGTGGGGTTCAGCTCTGCGGTCCCATGCAGAAGCCACGCGCAAGACAGCGTCCCAGCATCTGCACGAAGGTCACATGGCCCACGTCCTCGCCCGCGAGGATGGGCAGCTCGGCGACCGTGTTCCCCGCCGCGTCGCGCACCGTGAGCTGCCCGAGCGTGTCGCCCGCGTATACCGGCGCGGCGACGCTTTCTGCCAGCGCGACTTCCTTCGTCAGGCCGTTTGCCAGCGTCTTTTCCACCAGCAGGGTGTTCTCGCTCGTGAGCACCGGTTGCACCGTGCCGCGCACGCCGAGCGTCACCGGTACGGGCGGCAGCACCTCGTCGGGCGTGACGGTCACGAGCGACCAGGTCGAAAAGCCGTAGTTGAGCAGGCTCTTGGCGTCGGAGAAGCGCTCGTCGCTCGTCTTGCCCTTGAGCACGACCGCGATGAGCTCCATGCCGTTTTTCTCCGCCGTCGCGCTCAGGCAATAGCCCGCCGAGCCGGTCGAGCCGGTCTTGAGGCCGGTCGCGCCGTCGTAGAAGCGGATGAGCTTGTTTGTATTTACGAGCATGGACTCTCCGCCGCGCAGGGAGTCCATCCAGACGGTCGTGAACTGACGGATGTCGGGGTGCCTGAGGATCAGCTCGCGCGACATGAGCGCGATGTCATAGGCGCTTGTGAGATGCCTCTCGGCGGGCAGGCCCGTGCAGTTGACAAAGTGCGTGTCATTCATGCCGAGCTCCTGCGCCCGCGCGTTCATGCGCTCCACGAAGGCGTCCTCACTGCCGGCAAGGTGCTCGGCGAGCGCCACCGCCGCGTCGTTGCCCGAGACGATGCACACAGCCTTGAGCAGGTCGCGCACCGTCATCTGTTCATTCTCCTTGAGCCAGATCTGGCTGCCGCCCATGCCAGCCGCGTGCGCCGAGCCCGTCACCACGTCGTCGTAGGAGAGCGCGCCGGAGTCGATGGCCTCCATCACCAGCAGCAGCGTCATGATCTTCGTCACGCTCGCCGGCTCGCGCGGCGTGTGTTCATCCTGCGCGAAGAGCACCGTGCCGGTCTGCTTTTCCATCAACAGCGCGCTCGGACAGCTCACCGCCGGCCCCACCGCCGCGGCGCTGACGCACAGGGCGAAGGCTGCCAGCAGAGAAAATACCGTTCGTTTCATGGGATGCACTCCTTTTTATGTCCTTTGCCCCATCCTATGCCGCCCGCCGGGGGCATATACGGAAAACTGTGCCGGCAGGCAAATTTCGCCTTGCATTGCGCGGGGAAGTCTGCTATAATAGCCTCACTTTGCAGGGTTAGTACATCGGTAGTGCATCGGCTTCCCAAGCCGAGAAGGCGGGTTCGATTCCCGTACCCTGCTCCAAAACAGAAGCGGCTTGCAATGCAGGCCGCTTCTGTTTTGGAATCCCGGATCGGGAATTAAAATGCTTGGGCGAAGTGAATTCACCCTCCGCCAAGGTTTTGCTGCGCAAAACGCTTGCGGCGGCGCACTCGCGCCGGCAGACGAAACGCGCGAAGCGGCTTGCAATGCAAGCCGCTTCTGTTTCACTTGAAATACGCCACCAGCAGGTCGACGCAGGCACCGTAGCTCTTGACGCCGATGGTGCCGTAGCTTTTGAGAAAGCCGTCGTAGACGGCATTGGAGACTGTGTTCACCGGCCCCTCGAACTGCGCCCAGTAGGCGCCGGAAGCGCGCAGGTCGGCGACCACGCGCTCGTCGAGCGTTTCGCGCACGGCGCGCCAGCGCTCCGCGTCGGCGGAATAGAGCGCGTTGGCAAGATAAATGTAGCCCGACAGTGCGCCCGCGTAGCGGTAGGCGGCGTCGCCGCAGCGCAGGCAGGCGAGCACGGCGAGGAAATTGCACTCCTGCTCGCCCGCGATGCCGCGGCGATGGGAAAGCTCGTGCGCGACGGTGGTGGGCAGCGTTGCAGCGGGGAAGTCGACGTTTACGTTGCACTCGCCCGTGAATGGAAAGTAGAAGCCGGTGAAGCCCATCGCGCTCATCACGCGGGAAAAGCGCATGGCCTTGGGCGGCACGTCGGTCATTTCGAGGAACGGAAATTCCTCATACAGATTTTCGTAGATTTTCGGCGCGTAGGCGAGGATCTCCGCGCGGTCGCCGGCAAAGGCGCCGTCGGCGGCGCGGGGGACGTCTCCGGCGTATTCGTTCACCAGTGCGGCGAATTGCCGCGTCACGCGCTCGAGGTCGTCGACGGTGACCGGCCCGACATCGATGCCGCATTTGTCGGTGAAGCTGTCAGCGTAGTAATTCGCACCCCAGAGCAGGCAAAAGAGCACATAAACCGTCGCGACGGCGTTGACCAGACCCAATATGAGCGCGTAGACTGTGCCGCTTCTGTGCCGGCTGCGCGCGACGGCGCGCACACCCAGCACGAGGAAGGCGAGAAAGCCCATCGCCGCGAGGACGTACAAACTTTCCGCAACGGAGAAGGGGACGCACTCGCACAGCCTGCCGAGCATGCGGCGCAGCGGGTTTGTGAAGCCCTCCGTCAGGGCGTTCATAGCGCCTCGGCTTTGACGCGCGAGCAAAAAGGCCACAAGGAACGCAAGGTCCGCGAGCAGCCAGAGATGCAGTTTTTTGTAACGGGAAAACAAGGCTTTCATGGCGTCAGTCGGCGGCGGAGAGCAGCTCGCGCGTGTAGGCGTGCTGCGGGTGGTCAAAAAGCTCCTGCACCGTGTTTTCCTCCACGATGCGGCCGTCCTTCATCACCATCACGCGGTCGCAGAGCTGATAGACCACATTGAGATCGTGCGAGATGAAGAGGAACGAGATGCCCAGCTCGTCGCGCACCGTGCGCATCAGCTCTAAAATCTGGCGCTGAATGGTCACGTCCAGCGCGCTGACCGGCTCGTCGGCGATGATGAGCCGCGGCTTTTGAATGAGCGCCACGCCGATGGAGACGCGCTGGCGCTGCCCGCCGGAAAGCTCGTTCGGCCTGCGCGTCAGGCATTCGGCGGGAAGTCCGACCTTCTCGGCGATCTCCGCGACGCGGCGGCGCCGCTCGGCGGCGTCGTACTTGCCGTAGATGCGCAGCGGCTCCTCTAAGCTCCAGCCGACGGTGTAGGCGGGGTTGAGCGAGGAGTAGGGGTCCTGAAAGATCATCTGCGGGCGCTTGGTGTAGTGGATGATCTCGCCCGTGTGGGTCTTGACCAGACCGAGGATATTTTTCACCAGCGTGGTTTTGCCGGTGCCGCTTTCACCTACAAGCCCCAAAATTTCACCGCGGCGGAGCGTGAAGCTCACGTCGTGCAGCACGGTATGGTCGTGCCGCCGCCCATGCTCATCGGTGTCGCGGTACCAGCTTGTAAGGCTTTTGACTTCTAAAACAAGGTCGTCCATGGCGTTAACCTCTGCGCACGCGGCGCGGAATGGCGTTGATGAGCTCGGCGGTGTAGGGGTGCTGCGGCGCGGTGAAAAGCTGCTCGGGCGCGCCCTCCTCAACGACGTGACCGCGCTGCATCACGGCGACGCGCGAGCAGATGCGACGCACGACCTGCAAATTGTGCGAGATGAGCAGCATCGAGATGCCGCGCTCCCGGTTGAGCCGGCGGAGCAGAGCGAGGATCTGCGCCTGTACGGTCACGTCGAGCGCGGTGGTCGGCTCGTCGAGCAGCAGCAAATGCGGATCGGTGACGATGGCCGCGGCGATCATCACGCGCTGGAGCTGACCGCCGGAGCACTCGTGCGGGTACTTGCGGTAAATTTCCTCCGGCGCGGGGAGGTCCACATCGCGCAGCGCCTCGAGCGCACGCGCGCGGCGCTGCTCCTTTGTGAGCTGCGTGTGGACGGCAAGCGCCTCCTCGACCTGCGGACCGATGCGCATGAGGGGATCCATCGCGGTCATCGGCTCCTGAAAGACAACGCCGAGCTCGCGGCCCTGGATGGCGCGTAGCTCCGCGCGGGGCAGGCGCAGAATATCGCGCCCGTCGAAGCGCACCTCGCCGGAGAGCGTGACCTTTTTGCGCTCGATGAGGCCCGAGAGCGTCATGGCGGTCACGGTCTTGCCGCTGCCGCTCTCGCCCACGAGCCCGACGACCTCGCCGTCGCGGATCGTCAGGTCAATGCCCGCCACGGCCTCGCGCGAGGCGCCGTGAAAGCGGACGTGCAGATCATGGATCTCGACCATGGGGGCATCTCCTTTCTGAAAATCAGTTCTCGCCGCGCTGCAGGCCCTCGCCGATCAGGCTCACGCCGAGGATCAGCAGCACAATGACCGCGCCCGTGCCGAGCGCGTACCACGGCGCGGAGTCGAGCATGCTCTGCGACTCCGAGAGCATATAGCCGAGGCTCGCCTCGTCGGGCGAAACGCCAATGGAGAGGTAGCTCATCGCCGCCTCGGCGAGCACGGCATTGTTGAAGCCGATGGTGATGGCGGAGACGAGCGTGTGCCAGATGTTCGGCAGAATGTGAACAAAGAGGATGCGCGCGGTGGACGCGCCCATCAGCTCCGCCGAATGGACGTAGTTCTGCGTGCGCGCGCGGGCGAACTCGCTGCGCACGATACGCGCGTAGCTGGGGATGAAGACGATGCCGAGCGCAAGCGTCATGTGCTCCCGCCCGCCGCCGAGCAGGCTCACGAGCACGAGCAGAATGAGAATGCTCGGAAAGGAGGCGAGCGCGTCGTTCAGACGCATGAGCACCTCGTCCACCCAGCCGCCGTACCAGCCGGTCAGCGCGCCGACGAGCGTGCCGACCACGGTGCCGATGGCGACGGTGCCGAGCGCAATGAGCAGCGTATCGCCCGCGCCGACCATGACGCGGCTCAAAATGTCGCGGCCGAACTTGTCCGTGCCCATCGGGTGTGCGGCGGACGGCGGCAGCAGGCGCGAAAAGTCCATGGCGTTGGGGGAGTAGGGCGTCCAGAAAAGGCCGAGGACAATGAAGCCGACGACCAGCGCCGTGAGCACGAGGCCCACGCGCAGGAAGGTGTTTTTTCTCATGCCGCACCTCCCGCTCCGGAGCCGAGCCGCGGGTCGATGCGCCGCGCGAGCAGATCGGCAAGGAGATTGCAGAGAATGACCGCGAAGGCAAGCAGCACGACAATGGCGCGCGCGACCGGCTCGTCGCGCCCCTCGATGGAGGTCAGCAGCAGCCGCCCGAGACCGGGGACGGCGAACACCTGCTCGATGACGACGCTGCCCGCGAGCAGATCGGCGACCGTCATGGCGAGGAAGGTCAGGACCGGCACGAGCGTGTTTTTCAGCACATGGCGGTAGAGGATGCCGCTGCGCGAGCGTCCGCGGCTCATGGAGGTGCGGACGTAGTCGCGCTGTGCCTCGTCTAAGATCGACGTGCGCAGGAGCTTGACCGTCATGGCGATGCGCGGCAGCGCGACGGCGAGCGCGGGGAAGAAGAGATAACCGATGTAATGCCCCACGCCGCCCGCAGGGAACGCGCCCGCGATGAACAGATGCAGCACAAGGCCGAAGAGATAGGTAAAGAGGATGCCGGTGAAAAACGGCGGTACCGCCATCACGACCTGATTGATCACGGTCAGCGCGCGGTCGAGCCGGCCGCCGGCGTATTTGGCCGACAGCACGCCGAGCGGAATGGAGACCGCCACGATGAGCGCGAACGCGAGCGCCGTGAGCGTCAGCGTGGGCCCCAGCCGCTGCGCGATGAGCGAGCTCACGCTCTGCCCGTAGCGGTACGAGGTGCCGAGGTCGCCGCGCAGCGCGTCCCACAGCCAGCGGTCGTAGCGCACGAGAAGCGGGTCGTTCAGCCCCAGCTCGATGCGCAGGGCCTCAAGCCGCTCGGGAGTCGCCTCCGTACCGAGCAGGCGCGTCGCCGCGTCGCCGGAGAGGAGGGAGAAGGCAACGAAGGTCAAAAACGAGACGATCACCATCGTCAGCAGCATCGTTGCGATTTTTTTCGCTGTATAACGCATGGTGTTCGCCTCGCTTTGTCGGTCAGGGCGTCTGCCCTCGGATTTTCGTCAGGTGTAGGCCACGGTGCTCAGGTCGATGGCGTAGAGCGGGTAGAAGCGGTAGCCGCTGAGACCCTTACGCACGGCGACGAGGTCCGCGAGGTCCTGAATGTAAACGTTCGCGGCGGTCTCGGCCAAAATTTCCTCGCAGCGGAGGTATTGGGCGGTCGCTTCCTCGTCGGTCGCGGCGCGGATGGCGGCGGCAAAGGCTTCATCGTATTCTGCGTTGGAATAATTCGTGAAATTATTACTCGCCGTAGAGGTAAAGCGTTCGAGCATGGCGCGGGCAGTCAGGGTGCTGGCGTCCACGCCGACAACGGTAGCCTGATAGCGGCGGCCGGAATAGACGTTCTCCAGCCAGCTCGCCCACTCGACGGGGTCGATGGTCACGTTCACGCCGATGGCGCGGAGCTGCTCGGCGACGACCTGCGCGGTGTCCATGTGCGGCTGGTAGTTGCTGGGAACGGTGATAGTGAGGTCAAAGCCGTCGGGATAGCCCGCCTCGGCGAGCATCGCCTTGGCCTTTTCCGTGTCATGCGGATAGAGGTCGGCAAGCTCGGGCAGGAAATACTTGCGGAAGTTGGGATACATGCTGCTGCCGACCGCCGTGCCGTGACCGTCGGCCACAACGTCAAAGACCTGCTCGCGGTTGAGCGCGTAGCACAGCGCCTTGCGCACCGTTTCGTTCGCAAGCGGCTCGTAGGCGTGGTTGAGATACACGGCCTGCACGAGGTTCATGGTGCCCTCGAGAATGTTGAAGCTCTCGGTGAGCTGGTTTGCCTGCGTCGCGGTCAGGTGGGCGCAGATGTCCACCGCGCCGCTCTTGAGCGCCATGACGAGCGCCTCGGCGTTCTCATAAATCTGATAGGAGACCTTGTCCACCTTCGCGCCCTCACCCCAGTAGTCGGCGAAGCGCTCCAGCACAAGATTCTGCTGCGCGGCGCGGGAGACGTACTTAAACGGGCCGGTACCGACCGGGTCCGCGCCGTCGGCGTGGTTCTCCGGTGTAATGGCCAGCGTCATGTAGGAGAGGAAATCGCTGTCGGCAGCCTTGAGTACAACGGAGACATAGTCGCTGCCGATGTCGATTGCGTCAATGTTATCCAGCGCCTTCCAGCTGCCGGACTGCATGGCCTTGTCGATGGACCATGCGACATCCATTGCCGTGACCTCGCTGCCGTCGTGGAACTTCACACCGGGGCGGAGATGGAACGTATAAGTGAGCTGATCGTCGGAGACCTCCCAGCGCTCGGCGACGGCGGGGATAAGGTTGCCGTCCGCGTCGGGCTTGACGAGCCCCTCAAACACGTTGAACAGCACCTCGCGGTTTGCGGCGGTGACGGATGTGTAGGGGTCAAGGCTGTTTTCCAGGTCCTGCGCGATGCCGACGACGATCTCGTTCGTGTCGCGCCGCGCGTCGGTCGTGTCGGCGTTCTCACCGCAGGCGGCGAGGGAGAGCAGCAGGGTCAGGGAAAGGAACAGGGTAAGAATGCGCTTATTCATGGTTTTCTCCTTTTGGTGTTGTGGTCGTGCCCGTCAAAACCCGACGGGGCGCAAATATCGTGTCGTCCGTCACGCCCTTTTTGCGCAGGGACGATTCACACAGGAAGCTCACGGCGGAGTGGATGCAGGCGAACACCGGCACGCCGAGGAACATACCCAGCACGCCGCCGAAGCCGCCGCCGACAAGGATGGCGACGACGATCCAGAAGCTCGAAATGCCGACGGTCTCGCCCAAAATTTTGGGGCCGAGGATGTTGCCGTCGAACTGCTGGAGGGCAATGATGAAAATGATAAAGTAGAGGCACTGGCGGGGGCTCACGAGCAGGATCAAAAACGCGCTGGGGATCGCGCCGAGGAAGGGACCGAAGATGGGGATGACGTTCGTCACGCCCACAAAGACCGCGATGATGGGCGTGTAGGGGAACTTCAAAATCGAGCAGACGATGAAGCACAGAATGCCGATGATGAGCGAGTCGAGCAGCTTGCCGCGCACAAAGCCGGAGAAGATGCGGTCGGCCTCGCGGGTGGCGCGCAGCGCGCGCTCATAGTGCGGCGCGGAGACGAGCGAGTAGAGCAGCTTGCGCGTGTGGAGGCCGAAGGTCTCCTTGCGGGCGAGGATGTAAACGGAAACGACGATGCCCACGAGCAGGTCCTTGGCAAAGACCAGCACGCTCAGCACGCCGCCGGTCACGGCGACGATGGCGACCTGCGCGCCGGGAATGACGGTGTTCTTCACCCAGTCGACCAGCTCGTTGTAGTAATCACGGACCAGCGTGAGCACGCGCTCGGAGATGTAGGGATTGTCCTCCACAAGCTGCGTGACCCAGGTGTAGATGGTGCGGTAATAGCTCTCGAGATTGGAAAAGAGCAGCGATACGCTCGCGACCAGCTCGGGGATCAGGATGCTGAAGAGCAGATACACGAGTCCCAGCGCAAGGAGCCAGGTCACAAGGATGCTCAGGCAGCGCATCAGTCCGGCACGCTTGACGCCGAGCCTGTCGCGGAGGAGACGGTCGAAAAAGTCCACGATGGGCGTGAGCAGGTAGGCCATCGCAAGACCGTAAAGCACGGGCTTGAGGATGCCGAAGAGCTTTTCTATAAAAATAAACAGCACACCGTCCTGAAAGAAGGTGTCGTAAAACACGAGAATGGCGCAGGCCGCGGCGGTAATGGTCACGCCCCAGTGAAGATAGGTTTTCTGCTTCATGTTTCCTCCCTTGCCCTCGGCCGGCACAGTGCCTGCCCGTATTCAGAATAAATCAATCTTAGCATACTATGATTATTGCGGAATTGCAATAGCACAATTTCTGTGCTATACTAAAATTAACCGAATCTTCAAACTTTTTCCGTTCGCAGAAAGGATGAATGCTGTGGAAAAGAAGCTGCTGTTTATCGTCAATCCCCGCGCGGGCAAGACGAAATCGCGCGCACCGCTGTTCGACGCCGTTTCGATCTTCTCCAAGGCGGGCTATCTGGTCCGCGTGGCGGAGACGCGGCGGCACGGCGACGCGACCGAGCTGGCCGAGCGCTTCGGCGGAGATTTCGATCTCGTCGTCTGCCACGGCGGAGACGGCACGCTCAACGAGACGGTCAACGGCATCATGCGCCTGCCGCGGGAGAAGCGTCCGCCGCTGAGCTACCTGCCCGGCGGCAGTACGAACGACTTCGCGGCAAGCCTGTCCATTTCCTCCGATCCCGCGCTCGCGGCGCAGAGCGCCATGCGCCTTCAGCCACGCGACCTGGACGTGGGCGTGTTCAATGAAAAGAACTTCGTTTACGTCGCGTCCTTCGGCGCGTTCACGCGCACGGCCTACACCGTGCCGCAGGACATCAAGAATATGTTCGGCCACTTCGCCTATCTCCTCGAGGGCGTGAAGGACCTTGAAACGCTCTGCCCCTATCCCATGCGCCTCACCGCCGACGGCGAGGTGTTCGAGGGCGAGTACCTCTTCGGCGCGGTATGCAACTCGACCTCCATCGCGGGACTGATGAAGCTCTCACCCGACGCGGTGGACCTGTGCGACGGGCAGTTTGAGCTGATGCTCGTGCCCGTGCCGAAAACGCCGCTGCAGCTCCAGCGCACCATCCGCGCCATCGTTTACGAGGAATACGAAACGAGCAACGCGCTCATCTTCCGCCATGTCCGCCATGTCACGGCGGAGAGCGACGGCAGCATTCCCTGGACGCTCGACGGCGAATACGCCCCCGGTGTGCCGAAAATCGAGATCGGCATTGAGGACAACGGGATACAGATGATGATCTGAGCCTGTGCAGAGGCTGAGAAACGCGCGGCGACGCCGCGCGTTTCCTTATTGGCTTTCGGACACGGCCTGCCGGTAGGCGTAGAGCATTCGCGCATCGTCCAGACGGTCACCGTACAGGAAGACGGAAGCATACATCTCAACGTCATAGAGCGGCATAAGCGCTTGGATGCTCTCATTTTCGAGGGCGGCGGCAAGCGCCTCAGCAAATTCATCGCTGCCCACAATGGCATCTGACGCGCTCACCACGGCAGCCTCCGGGTATACCTGTCCGTCGGCCAGATGCAGCAGCTCAACGGCCAAGCCCTCGGCCGCCGTGGACGAATACGTCACAAAGAGGTCATAGTCTGCTGCACTCGGCTTCTGCCCATCGGGAAATGTGACGTGCTGAAGGTCGTCGACCGTGTGACCGTCAAAATTTGTATAAAGATAGGCGTCGATCCACTCGCGCGGGAAGCCGTCGCGCGGCATGAACCATGAGGCGTCCTTGATGTCGTCCCATGTCAGGGCTTCCATGGCGTGACCGTTTTCCGCCTTTCGGCAGATGGCTTCACCGCGCTCGGTCTGGCCGGTGCTCCAGCTTGCGCTGTAATTCAGCCACTCCGGCTCGGGAAGGAGTGCGAAGGAGGTGAGCCGCAGCGTGTCCTCGTGCGCCAAATACGTCTCCATCGGCATGAAGCCGACCTGCACCGAGCCGCGCGCGAGCGCGTCGGCGGTGGCCTCGTCGCTTGCGCCGAAGGTCACATTGACCCTGCCGACCGTCACGCCCTCGTCGGCGAGCGCGCCGATGAGCAGCGGCGGCAGTTCCTTCTTTAATTGCATCAGCGCGTCTGTGTCACGGTCGCCCGCAACAAATTCCACATTCAGCTCCGCGAGCGTGATGCCCTCCTCCGGCGGAGGCGTCGGCTCGTCGGGCCTGCTCGGGGTGGGCTCCCGCTTTCCGCAGCCGCTGAGCACGGCGAGCAGCGCAAGGGCAAGGAAGAAAGAAAACATACGCTTCATGGTCAGCGCCTCCTCACAGAATAAGCTGGAATGAAATTCTCTAGTGTGGCTATTATAGCATAGGGCGCGGCGGGAAAGTGTGACGATTTCATTACAAATTACTTGATAATCCGCAAAAGCATGGTATGATTGGAAAAACAGTCTTTTCGGGGAGGTGGGCGCGCCGTGACGGTGAGGAAAAACAGGATACGGCTCGTCGGCGCGCTGCTCGCGCTCGTGCTTTCGCTTTCGCTCGTCGGCTGCGCCGTGCGGGAGAGATCGGCGGACGACGGGCGGCTGCGCGTCGTGACGACGCTCTTCCCCTACTACGATTTTGCCCGCGCCGTCGCGGGGGACCGTGCGGACGTGACGCTGCTGCTCGCACCGGGCCGCGAGGCGCACAGCTTTGAGCCGACCCCGCTCGACGCCGTGACCATCTCGCGCGCCGATGTTTTCATCTACAACGGCGGCGAGGGCGAGGTCTGGGCGGACGATATGCTCGACGCCGTGGGCGAGGACATCGGCACGGTGCTGCGTATGATGGACTTTGTCGATGCCCGCGAGGAGGAGTTTTCCGAGGGGATGCAGGGCGCGGACAGCCACGACCACGCGCATGGCCATGGCCATGACCACGACGAGCCTGACGCGCACGACCACGAGCTTCACGACCATGCGGAGCATGACCATGACGACAGCGACGAGATCGAGTACGATGAACACATCTGGACGTCGCCAAAAAACGCCATCAGGCTCTGCCGCGCCGTCGCCGACGCGCTCTGCGCGGCGGACGCGGAAAACGCCGATCTCTACCGCGCGAACTGCGAGGACTACTGCGCGCAGCTTGAAGCTCTCGACGCGGACCTCCGCGCCGTGCGCGCGAACGCCGTGCGCGATCTGCTGATCTTTGCCGACCGCTTTCCGTTTTTATATTTCTGTGAGGAATACGACCTCCATTACCGCGCGGCGTTCCACGGCTGCTCGGGCGATACCGAGCCGAGCCTCGCCACGCTCAAGTACCTCATCGACAAGGTGAACGACGAGCACATTCCGGTCGTCTACACCATCGACCTGAGCAGCCAGAAGGTCGCGGAGGCGGTGAGCGAATGCACCGGCGCGCGCATCGAACGGCTGTGGTCGATGCAGACCGTCTCGCGCACGGACTTCGACGCGGGCGAGACCTATTTGACGCTGATGCAGCGAAATTACGAGGCTTTGAAAGGAGGCTTGCTGTGATGGATCGGGATATTCTGCTTGCGTGCCGTGACGCAAGCCTCGGCTACGAGCACCGCGCGCTGCTCGAGCATCTGACGTTTACCGTCCGCGCGGGGGATTATCTCTGCGTGGTGGGCGAGAACGGCAGCGGCAAGTCGACGCTGATGAAAAGCCTGCTCGGGCTGCTTCCTCCGCTCGCCGGCACGATCGACTGCCCCGCGCAGCGCGCGGGCGCCATCGGCTACCTTCCGCAGCAGACGAGCGCGCAGCGCGATTTTCCCGCTACGGTGAGCGAGGTCGTGCTCTCGGGCTTTGCCAACAAGCGCGGGCTGCACTTTTTCTACTCCGCCGCGGAGAAGAGCGCGGCGCTGATGAACATGGGCAAGCTCGGCGTGCTGGAGCTGCAGAACCGCTGCTACCGCGAGCTTTCCGGCGGACAGCAGCAGCGCGTGCTGCTCGCGCGCGCCCTGTGCGCGGCGGACCGCCTGCTCATTTTGGACGAGCCGGTCACGGGCCTCGACCCCGCCGCCACGCAGGATCTCTATAAGACCCTGCGCTACCTCAACGAAAAAGAGAAGATGGCGGTCATCATGGTCACGCACGATATGCGCGGCGCTCTGCGCGAGGCGCACACGATCCTGCACATCGGGCGCGACGGCTGGTTTTTCGGCACGGTGGCGGAGTATCTTGTCTCCCCCGCCGGCAAGCGGTTTGGAGGTGCATTGTGAGTCTGCTGCTGGAAATGTTCACCTATCCCTTTATCCTGCGGGCCTTCGCCGTGGGCATCCTCGTCTCGCTCTGCGCGGCGCTGCTCGGCGTGCCGCTCGTTTTGAAGCGCTACTCGATGATCGGCGACGGCCTCTCCCACGTCAGCTTCGGCGCGCTGGCCGTCGCGGTCGCCTGCGGCTTCGCGCCGCTGGCGTTCTCCGTGCCGGTCGTGGTGGCTTCGGCGTTCCTGCTGCTGCGCATCGCGGAGCACAGCCGCATCGGGGCGGACGCCGCCATCGCGGTGCTCTCGGCCTCGGCGCTCGCCATCGGCATTGTGGTCACGAGTCTCACCACGGGCATGACCACGGATGTGGACAGCTATATGTTCGGCAGCATCCTCGCCATGTCGCGCGGCGACGTGGCGCTCTCGGTGACGCTGGCGGCTGCCGTGCTGGCGCTCTTTATCCTCTTCTACCATCGGCTCTTTGCCGTCACGTTTGACGAGAGCTTTTCCCGCGCGACGGGCGTGAAGGTGGGCGCCTACCACTCGCTCCTCGCGCTGCTCACGGCGCTGACGGTCGTGCTCGGAATGCGCATGATGGGCGCCATGCTCATCTCCAGTCTCATTATCTTCCCCGCGCTCTCGGCCATGCGCATTTTCAAGAGCTTCCGCGCGGTGGTCGTGTGCGCGGGCGCGCTGAGCGTGGTGTGCTTCTGCGCGGGGCTGATCGCCTCGTACCTCCTCTCCACGCCGGTCGGCGCGAGCGTGGTGCTCTGCAACCTGCTCGTGTTCCTGCTCTGCTGCCTTGCGGGACGGAGATAACAAAAGAAAACAGCGAGACGCGAAGCCCTGCTTGGGGCCTCGCGTCTCGCTTTCGCTGTGAGAAGATCGCGTGGAAACGGTATCAGATGATGTGGTACTCCTTGAGGAGCTTTTCGAGGTCGGTGCCCTCGATCTTGCCGAGCACCTTCTTGAGCGCCATTTTTTCGACCAGATTCAGCTCCATGTCGATGGGCTTCTTGCCGTCGCGCAGCTTCACGGTCGCGTCGAGCAGGTCGCGCACATCATACACGCTGCCCCAGACCTCGGGCACGCCGCGGTCGACGTTCAGCA
>ERZ772883.1047-NODE-1047-length-23554-cov-15.389889_pt1 | contig 23554 bp, 17 predicted proteins | sample MGYA00580575_ERZ772883 | MGnify/ENA primary metagenome ERZ772883 (study PRJEB29015, sample SAMEA2737666) | human gut metagenome | biome: human gut; feature: human-associated habitat; material: faeces | place: China | collected 2012 ...
AGAGAGCGTGCAGCGCAGGCTCATTGACGCTGTAAAAGTCAATGACATCCTTATCGCTGGCGGGATATTTCTCCTGAAATTCCGCAAGGGTACGGCATCCGCTGTCCTGAAAGGAAAGGCTGTCGCTCTCCAGCGGAATCCACCCATCAATGGGAAGCTGGAATGGCTCACGGGTGAGAACGGTGCCATAGAAGTTGACCATGAGACTCCGTGACAGTTCTATCGGCTCACCCCAATCTGCATCCCCATGGCGCAGCTCGTAGCGATATACGCCCTCCGGCACGGTGGTTCGGTCAATGCGGCATTCCGTAAACAATGCCGGTCGGTCAAAAATCGTGACTTCATCGTAGATCAGACGGTTTGCATCGTGTCGGCTCATCGCTCATCACCTCGCTCTTTCGGGGCCTTTTTGTGCTTCTTTGGTCGCGGTTGCTTCGCCAGTTCTTCCAGCGTGCGCAGTGGTTTATCGTCAAAGGAAATCAAAATGTTGCGAGGGGGCGCGCCTTTCAACATCTGCTCGACCTCACCCAAATCATGCTTCTCTTTATCATTCATGGCGTTCTCCTGTTCTGAATATGAAAAAACAGAGATTTGTGCATCTTCAGCCGCAAATCTCTGTTCTAATCGTTCTACTGTCCAATTTTGTTTGAATTGTCCCAATGGGTTATGCCCAAACTGTGCAATGGCCCGGTGATCCATGCTGCGAAGTTTGCTCCACAATTCGGGGTGATGGTGCCGCAGCTTCCGCAATTCGCCGATTCGCTGGAGCGGACAGCACCAGCAGGAACAGCGATGATATATCTCATACAGTCCGCCCCAGTCATAGCCGCGATCATAGCATATTTTCAATGCCTCTGCCTCTGTGATTCCCCAATCCACCAGCGGATACTGCTCGTTTTTGATCCGCTTGGGTTCGTCTGCGGCAATGCCGACATAATGCAGCGCATGGTAGTTACCTTTGAGCCGATTGACCTCTTTGTTGATAAGATGGGTTTTAAGCTGCCCGGTACACCATCGAACTTTGACACCGGGCCAGCCGTTTCCGTAAAGGGGAACGCCTAACCGCTGACGGTTTTCGATGGAGGACGGTTTCTGCTTTTCCTCCTCAAACATTAAGTATTCAAAGCCTTTTGGGTGGCGGAGCGTGGTCAGGTGGATACCGCGCTCCCGATACAGATACTTGTCCAGCTTTGCCAAATGCTCATACATTTCCGGGAACTCCATGCCGGTATCTGCCGTAAGTACCATGTCGATGGGCATATCGCGCTCAATCATCAAAAGCAGCATGGCCGTGCTGTCTTTACCGCCGGAGAGGGATACCGCGTGGAATATTTTCTCTGCATTGCCCATCATAAAGCCCTCTGCGTGTAGCTGTTCTTGTTCATCTGCAAACCTCCTTAGATTTACTTGGCCGAAAGAAGAATATTCTTTCTCGGCACAGTAAGTTTTTCTTCTCTTTCGGCTTAGTTGGGAAAGGGGATTATAAGGGGAAAACCCATGCAGAGCCTATCGCTCCTGCTGCCGGAGCTGTCGCTTGTGCCAGTCCTCCAGCAGCTTCATGATGACCTTCTGCTTTTGTGACGGCGTATAAGTTTTCGGAAAATATTTTGCCAGCACATCACCCTTGAGAACCAGCTTGTCCTCGATAGGCTTCTCCTCGGTCATGATCGCGTCGATCACATTTTCATCCAGCTTCCCATCCTGGCTGAACTGCTTGAGCCTCCGCGCCTGCTTGAGATTGGGCGTACACTCCTCACGCTCAATGGCATCACAGAGCATTTTTTGTTCCGGCTCAGTGAGATAGGACACCTCCACCGCTGCATTGAACGCAATCGTCTTGTTGTCCACACGATTAAGCAAGTCTGGCACAAGGCTGGCCAGACGGATATAGCGATGAATGGTATTTCGGCTATCACCAGTCTGTTCTCCTATAAGGTCAAGCGACTGCTTTGACGACTTCATCCCAACTTGGGATGAAGTTAAATCTGTCCGTTGCCCCTGCCGTTTCATCGCGTCCAGTTTCATCTTATACGCAAAGGCTTTCTCAGATGGAAGCAGTTCCTCGCGCTGTAAGTTACTGTCCACCATGAGCAAAATTGCGGTATCATCGTCCATTTCCCGCACGATGGCCGGTATCTCGGTTTTACCCGCAAGCAGGCTGGCGTGATGACGGCGGTGTCCCGATACGATCTCAAAATTGCCGTCATTTGTAGGGCGCACCAGAATGGGGACTAAAACGCCCCGTTCCTTGATGCTCTCCACGGTTTCCTGCATTTTCTCATCGTCCAGTACCTTGAACGGATGGTTTGGAAACGGCAAAAGCCGGTCAAGCGGTAGGCTCTGCACACGCTCCTGCGTGTCTGACAGCCGTTCTTCATCCGTCTTGAACAGATCGTCATAGCTGGCGAGCTGAATGTTTTTCGCGGCACTTTTCATGCTCCAGCACCTCCTTTGTGAATTGCTCGTAGGCTTTTGCCACAGCGCTTCGGGGTTCAAAGCTGAAAATGCTGGCACCCACGGCGCTCATTTCTGCTGCCTTGATGCCGCGCGGTATCTCCGTGTCATACACCCGTATCGCCTTGCCGTAGGTATCCCGCACAAGCTGGCTGATCTCCTTTGCAAAGTTCGTGCGGTTATCCACCATCGTGATGAGGATGCCGCTGATCTTCAGGTTGGAGTTGAGCTGCCGCTGTACTTTGCTCACTGTGCGGAGCAGTTGCTCCAGACCTTTCACGGGGAGGTAGTGGGACTGCACCGGGATAATCACCCGGTCAGCCGCCGTCAGTGCGTTCAGCGTCAGCATACCGAGTGACGGGGAGCAATCAACTAAGATGTAGTCGTACTGCCGCTTGATCTCGTTCAGATAGGTTCGCAGCACGGTTTCGCGGCTCATGGTATTCACAAGGGACACCTCCAAGCCGGAAAGCTCAATGTTGGCAGGCAGTAAGTCCATGCCCTCCTTGTGGTGAAGAATGCCGTTCTGCGGCTCGATGGGGCGGTCTGAGATGATGCGCTCCAGCATGGTAGCCAGTGTGGGCGATAGTTCGTCCGGCTGCTGCCAGCCGAGCATTTCGGTCAGGTTTGCCTGACTGTCTGCGTCAATGAGCAGTACACGCTTACCTTGCCGCGTAAGTCCTGCGCCCAGATTGACCGCCGTGGTGCTTTTGCCCACGCCGCCCTTCTGGTTTACGATTGCGATGGTCTGCATAGGTTTTCCGTCCTTTCTTTCTGATTTTTCGCATAAAAAAAGCGGAGCATTTCAAACAAATGAAATACTCCGCCGATGCTGTCTATGAAGTTGTTATATACTATTACGGTTCAGTCAAATCGAAATGCCGCCGTCAGTGCGTTTTCTGCGGCATCAGACATCTTCTCTGTGATGTGCGTGTAGTACCGCAGAGTGAACTCCAATTTGGAATGCCCCAGCATTTCCTGCACATAACGGGGATTGAGTCCGTTTTCCGCAAGCACGGTAGCATAGGTGTGACGCAAATTATGGAACTTGAAGTGGATTCCCAAGTCCTTCTTGATGATACGGGCCAGAAACTTTGCACCGTTGGTGGTCAGCATCTCGCCGTTGGCTTTGACATTGATGAAGTCCGGAACTTCGATGACCTTCTCTTTCTTAGGCTCGCGCCGGTCTGTCACGAAGTTGCGCTTGTAGCCATCACCGTACAGCTTGCGCTCTGCGTCGTGCTGCATCTTCATATCCGCGAGATATTGGGCAAATTCGGCTGTGATATTCACAGACCGATAGGAATTGACCGTTTTCAGCGGTGCAAAGCACCACTGCTTATCCTGATAGAGAAGCTGTTTGCAGACCTTGATCTTTTTCTTCTCAAAGTCGATGTCACTCCATGTGAGGGCAAAGCACTCACTTTCCCGCAGACCGGCCTGTAATCCAAGCTGGAATGCAATTTTGGAACGGGTGGATTCGATACGCTCAATCATCTGCTCCAGCTCCTCGCGGTTATAAGTCACGATGTCACCCACATGGCGCGGATCAGGTGGAGGCGGAACCAAGTCCATCGCGTTCTTTTTGGTGTACTTATGCTCGTGTGCATAGCGCAGGATCACATTGAAGAACTTGTACATTCCTTTCACATATTCCTCACTGTACTTGAGACGCTTTCTGTTCAGAAAGTCGATGAGCATGGTATCTGAGATCTGGTAGACATACAGCGGCCCGAACTCGTCCTTGATATGGTTCCGATAGAGGGAATCGTATCGCTTCAAGGTCGCATAGGCTCTGGTAGCCTTGCCCTCGCGCTCAATGAACTCTTCATAGACGGTGTGGAAGGAAACTTTCTTGTTCTCCACATAGTCGCCGGTGTTGTTCAGGTGGTAGAGTACATCCTGCATCGCTTTGGTCGCTTCGCGCTCTGACTTGAAGCCACCTTTTTCAACTTGCCTGCGTTTACCATCGACATAGCCTAAATCAATGCGGTAAGACCACGCATTGTTCTTCCGTTTCCGAACACTACCCTTCATTTCAAGGACCTCCCATTAGATTGATTTTCTAATGAGAGTATAACAGCCCTAATGAATGACAGCAAAAAAAGTGCCCACGGATTTTAGCTAGGTGAAGTGCCCGCAAACCCGCATGGCGCCTAGGGTTTGCGGCATTTTCGTGGGCACTTTTTGAAAAATGAGGGTGTGAGGGCAAAAGTGCCCACCAAGTGCCCACAGATTTTGGCGGGCCAGCATATAGACGCAAAAATGCGGCTCACACTTACCTGTGAACCGCATTTCTGTTACTGCGTATCTTTTGTGCTGAAAACCGCTGGGATCACTGGCTTTTTGCCATTACCGAGACTGGCTCCAGCGCGGATATACAGACTTTCTTACTTGTTGAAGTAACGCTTCAGCAGGCCCTCGAAAGCCTTGCCGTGGCGGGCTTCGTCGCGGGCCATCTCATGGACGGTGTCGTGAATGGCGTCAAGGCCGTTCTTCTTCGCGCAGGCAGCCAGCTCGAACTTGCCGTTGGTCGCGCCGAACTCGCAGTCCACACGCCAGGCGAGGTTCTTCTTGGTGGAATCGGTCATGTTGCTCTCGAGGTCGCTGCCGAGGAGCTCCGCGAACTTGGCGGCGTGCTCGGCTTCCTCGTAGGCGGCCTTCTCCCAGTACAGACCGATCTCGGGATAGCCCTCGCGGTGCGCGATGCGCGCCATGCACAGGTACATACCGACCTCGCTGCACTCGCCGTTGAAGTTGGCCATGAGCTGATCGAAGATATACTTCTTGTCCTCTTCGCTGATTTGGTCGTTGTTCTTCACGGTCTTGGCATAGACGCCGAACTCATGCTCGGCGGCGAGCTTCATCTCGCCCTTGACTTCCTCGAACATATTGCTCTTGGCGTGGCACACGGGGCACTCCGCGGGCGCCTCGGGACCTTCATAGATATAACCGCAAACCTTGCAGACCCACTTTTTCATATTCGTATCCTCCATTTGATTTTTGTTGGAATTTTTAGGTTGCTTGCCTTTGTGAGCTTAGTGTAGCATAGTATTTGCAGTTTTGCAAAGTTGCATTTGCAACTTTGCGGTAAAATTTTTATGAATTTCTTGCCATTGCCCTGAGAATACGCGGGGCAAGGAGCACACTGACGACGATCTTCAGACAGTCGCCGGGGAGATAGGGCAGCATATAGGCCGTGGCGAGCTTCGCCGCGCTGACGGCTCCGCCGTTGTAGACGTTTACGATGAGCGCGATGTAGGGCAGGCCGATGGCGTAAAGCACAGCGAAGCCGGCGGCACAGGCAAGCGCGAGACGCAGCGGCGTGCGGTTTTTCTCCGCGAGCCTGCCGATGACCCACGCGGCGGGGATCAGACCGAGCAGAAAGCCGAAGGTGGGATTGAACACATAGCTGAAGCCGCCGCCGGCAGCGAAAATGGGCAGACCAACCAGACCGAGACCGACGTAGAGCGCCTGCGAGAGCGCGCCGAGCCTCGCGCCGAGCAGCAGTCCGGCCATGGCGGTGAAGAAGCATTGCAGCGTGATGGTCGCGTGCATGAATTGGAAGTGGAGGAACGCGCCGATGGCGGTCAGGGCGGCAAACAGGGCGCAGTAAATGAGGTCTCTTGTTTTCATGAGGCTGCCTTTCTTTTTCTCAACAGGATGGGGCCAGTGTAGCACAGCACGGCGTCTCTGTCAACCTGAAATTTTATATAGGTTTACAAGAAGGATAACCGAAACGGGGAGATGGCATCTCCCCGTTTTGTGAGCTCAGACATTGAAGCGGAAGTAGATCATGTCGCCGTCCTTCACCACATAGTCCTTGCCCTCGCTGCGCAGCAGCCCCTTCTCCTTGGCGGCGGCCACGGAGCCGCAGGCGATCATCTCGGAGAAGTTGATGGTCTCGGCACGGATGAAGCCGCGCTCGATGTCGGAGTGGATCTTGCCGGCGGCCTGCGGAGCCTTCGTACCCTTGACGATGGTCCACGCGCGGCACTCATCCTCGCCGTAGGTGAGGAAGGAGATCAGTCCCAGCAGCGTATAGGAACACTGAATGAGCCGGTCCAGGCCGGACTTTTCGATGCCCAGCTCCTCAAGGAACATGGCGCGGTCGTCGCCGTCCAGCTCAGCAATGTCCTGCTCGAGCTTGGCGCAGATGGGCAGCACCTCCGCGCCCTCCTTTGCCGCCAAATCGGCGACGAGCTTATAATATTTGTTGGAGTCCTTGTCGGCAAAGCCGTCCTCGTCCATGTTTGCGGCGTAGATGATGGGCTTGAGGCTGAGCAGGTCGGCGGTGGCGATCAGCTCGGCGTCCTCCTTACTGTCGGCTTCAAAGGTGCGCGCGCTCTTACCGGCGTCAAGGTGCGCGGCGAGTGCCTTGAATACGTCCGCCTCGTGCAGGAACTTCTTGTCGCCCTTGCCCATCTTCGCGGCCTTTTCCACGCGGCGGTTCACCATCTCCAGGTCGGCCATGATGAGTTCGAGGTCGATCGTTTCAATGTCGCCGATGGGATCGACGGGCACGTTCGTGCTGGCGTCGGCGACGACGTGCATGATGTTCTCGTCATCGAAGCAGCGCACGACGTGAACGATGGCGTCCGTGCGACGGATGTTCTCCAGAAACTTGTTGCCCAAGCCCGCGCCCTGGCTGGCGCCCTTGACAAGGCCCGCGATGTCCACGAATTCGATGACCGCGGGGGTCTTCTTTTTGGGGTGGTACATCTCGGCGAGCTTGTCCAGCCGCTCGTCGGGCACGGCCACCATGCCGACGTTCGGCTCGATGGTGCAGAACGGATAGTTGGCGCTCTCCGCGCCTGCGTTGGTGATGGCGTTGAACAGGGTGGACTTGCCGACGTTCGGCAGCCCGACGATACCTAATTTCATAAAGGAAAGCCTCCTTTTATTTTTCAGCAAAACATTCTATCACGCTGGAGCGCAAAACGCAAGCCATTCCGCCGCCTTAAAAAAGCAGAGCGTTCCGCGGAACGCTCTGCTTTTTGCTTGACTCTTTACAGCTTTGTGATGACGGGAATGACCATCGGGCTGCGCTTGGTCGTTTTGAACAGGTAGTTGCTCACGCCCGACTTGATCGCGCCCTTGAGCTCGCCGATATCGCGGCTGCGGCGGCCCAGCACGCCCTCGGCGGCGGACATGACCACCGTTTTCAGCTCATTCATCAGCTCCTCAGACTCCTTGACGTAGATGAAGCCGCGGGTGATGATCTCGGGCTCGGCGAGCATATAGCCGTCGTGCGCGGAGATGGGCAGCACGACCACCACCATGCCGTCCTCGGCGAGATGCTTGCGGTCGCGCAGGACCACGGCGCCGACGTCGCCCACACCGCTGCCGTCCACGAAGATCTCGCCGGCGGGCGCCATGCCCGGCACGAGCTTCATCGTGCGGGCGGTGATCTCCACCGCGTCGCCGTTTTCGCAGATGGCGATGTTCTTGCGGTCCATGCCCATGGACATGGCAAGGTTCTTATGGATCTGCAGCATACGCTGCTCGCCGTGTACGGGGATAAAATACTTCGGCTTTGTGAGCGCGTGGATGATCTTCAGCTCCTCCTGGCAGGCGTGGCCGGAGACGTGGAGCATATCCGCACGGTCGTAAATGACCTCAACGCCCTTGCGGAATAGCTCGTTGATGACGCGCGAGACGGTGTTCTCGTTGCCGGGAATGGCGGAAGCCGAGATGATGACGCGGTCGCCGGGGCCGACCTCGATCTGCTTGTGCTGGGAAAACGCCATGCGGTAGAGCGCGCTCATCTCCTCGCCCTGCGAGCCGGTGGTCACGATGACCTGCTTATCGAGCGGGAGCGCCTTGATCTTGTTGATGTCCGTCACGGTGTTCTTGGGCAGCTTCATGTAGCCGAGATCGACCGCGACCTTGGTGACATTTTCCATGCTGCGGCCCGTGACGGCGACCTTGCGGCCGACCGCCGCCGCCGCGTCGATGACCTGCTGGATGCGGTGGACGTTGGAGGCAAAGGTCGTGACGATGATGCGCTGCTTGCAGCCGGCAAAGAGCCGGTCGAAGGTCTTGCCGACCGTGCGCTCGCTCATCGTGTAGCCGGGACGCTCGACGTTCGTGGAGTCCGCGAGCAGTGCGAGCACGCCCTGCTTGCCCAGCTCGCCGAAGCGCGCGAGGTCGATGACCTCGCCGTCGATGGGCGTGGAGTCGATCTTGAAGTCGCCCGTGTGGACGACGGTGCCGAGCCCGGTGTGGATGGCAAACGCCACGCTGTCCGCGATGGAGTGGTTCACATGAATGAACTCCACGCTGAACTTGCCGGCCTTGACCGTCATGCCGCTCTCGACCGTGACGATCTTGGTGGACTTCAAAAGCCCGTGCTCCTCGAGCTTCAGGCGGATCAGTCCCGCGGTCAGGCGGGTACAGTAAATAGGCATATTGACCTGCTTGAGGACGTAGGGGATGGCCCCGATATGGTCCTCGTGGCCGTGGGTGATGAACAGACCGCGGATGCGGTTCTTGTGCTTGGTGAGGTAGCTCACGTCGGGAATGACAAGGTCGATGCCGTACATATCGTCGCCGGGAAAGGCCATGCCGCAGTCCACGACGATGATCTCGCCGCCGTACTCATACACGGTCATGTTCTTGCCGATCTCGTTCAGTCCGCCGAGCGGGATGATCTTCAAATTTTCTGCCAAAATGCATTCACTCCTTATGGATCTTCAAAAATTGGGTGAGCATTCGGTCCACGCCGCGCGGAAATGACCGCACGGAAACAACGGCGTCCGTGCTGCGCGCTCCGCCCTGTTCCGCGGAGCGCATCGCACCATCGGCGCCCTGATCGTTTTTACTATGGACTTGTGCTCTATTCAAACCGCGCGATGGCGGCTCAATACAATTTGTGTTTTTATAGTATACCACGTTTTTTGGAAAAAGTACACACTTTTTTTCATGCGCCCCTTTTCCGTACGAATTTTTTATCGGAAAGCCTATTGCACCCTTGCGCGCCCGTGTGCTACAATATAGTATCTATCCGTATTTGTTCCGCCTTTGTGCCGCCGATGAAGCGGGGAGGATACCTTATGAGTAAGAAAGTCAATAAGCTGACCGAGCCGAATATGCGGCTGTATTTTCTTCTTGCCGCAGTCTTCTGCGCGGTGACGCTGTGGATCGAGCCGATCCTCGGCCTCGTTGAGGTCGGTGTGATGGCGCTCACCTATGTCTATTTCCGCCGCACGGCGCAAAAGCGCCGCGAGGGCATCCAGCGCTACGTCGAGGATATGACCGACGATGTGGCGAGCGCGGGCAAGTCCTCCATGCTCTCGGCGCCCTTTGCCATGATGGTCTTCCGGCCCGATACGCAGGAGGTGCTGTGGAGCAACGAGAGCTTCCTCCAGCTCACGGGCATGAGGGAGAATCTGTTCGATAACCGGCTGGAGGATACGCTTCCCGGCTTCCCCGCCCAATGGCTGCTGGAGGGAAAGAGCGAGTGCCCCGAAACGGTCGTCGTCAACAACCGGCACTTCCGCGTGTTCGGCAGTCTCACGCATCCGAGCGGCCGCAGCGGTGCGCGCGGACTTCTCGCGCTGACCTATTGGATGGACGTGACCGAGCAGGACGAGCTCAGGAAAAAGAGCGAGGAGAACCGCCCCATCGTGGCCGTGCTCATGCTCGATAACTACGAGGAGCTGATGAAGGCCGGCACCGAGGCGGCGCGCTCGTCCGTGCTCGCGCAGATCGACGAAAAGATCAGCGCGTGGGTGTCGGGCACGCAGGGGCTTTTGTGCAAGTACGACCGCAACCGCTATTTGCTGCTGCTGACGGAAAAGCATTACAATACGCTGCTCGAGGGCAAGTTCAGCGTGCTCGACGCGGTGCGCTCCGTCGTCACCGAGGACGGCGTCGCCGCGACGCTCTCCATCGGCGTCGGCAAGGACGCGGACGATTACGAGACGCTTTTCAAGAACGCGGGCCTGTCCATCGAGATGGCGCTCTCGCGCGGCGGCGATCAGGTCGTCGTGCGCAACCGCCTCGATTTTGAGTTCTACGGCGGCAAGACAAAGTCCACCGAAAAGCGCACGAAGGTCAAGTCCCGCGTGATGGCCAACGCCCTCGGCGAGCTGATCTCCGATGCCAGTCAGGTCTTTATCATGGGCCATAAGCACGCCGACTTCGACGCCGTCGGCGCGGCGGCGGGCGTGTGCTGCATCGCGCGCAAGCGCGGCAAGAAGGCGCAGATCGTCATTGACATGGACGACAATGCCGCCGGCCCGATCCTCAAGCGCCTTGCCGCGCTGCCGGAGTATAAGGACGCCTTCATCAGCGGCAGCGACGCCTTCATCAAGGCACAGCCCGGCGCGCTGCTCGTGGTGGTGGACACCAACCGCCCCGACTTCGTGGAGTCCGAGCAGCTGCTCGACACCTGCAACCGCGTGGCGGTCATTGACCATCACCGCCGGGCGGCGAGCTATATTGAATCCGCTGCGCTCAACTTCCACGAGCCGTATGCCTCGTCGGCATCGGAGCTGGTGAGCGAGCTGCTGCAATATCTCATTGACCCCGGCGATCTGCTGCGCGCCGAGGCCGAGGCCCTGTTCGCGGGCATCGTGCTCGATACGAAGAACTTTACCATGCGCACCGGCGGACGCACCTTTGAGGCCGCGGCGCTGCTGCGCCGCGCGGGCGTGGACACGGCGGACGTGCAGCGCCTGTTCCAGGGAACGCTTTCCGACATGATCGAGCGCTATGACATCATCCGCCACGCGGAGCTGTATCACAACGACATTGCCATCGCGGCGGTGGAGCAGGACATCGACCGCGTGACCGCGGCCAAGGCCGCCGACGAGCTGCTGACGCTGCGTGGCGTGCGCGCGTCGTTCGTGCTCTTCAAGCACGATACGGGCGTGAATCTGTCGGCGCGCTCGCTCGGCGAGATCAACGTGCAGCTCATTATGGAAAAGCTCGGCGGCGGCGGAAACTCCACCACCGCGGGCGGACAGATCCCGGACGGGACGGTGGACGCGGTGCGCGAGCAGCTCATCGCCGCCATCGACCAGTATTTGGAAGGATAAAAACCACCATCAGGAGGATAGAACGATGAAAGTTATTTTACAGCAGGACGTCAGAGGTCAGGGCAAGAAGGGCCAGATGATCGACGCGGCAGAGGGCTACGCCCGCAACTATCTGCTGCCGCGCAAGCTGGCCATCCCCGCCACGGCGGACGCCATCAACACCATGAACCTCAAGGAAAAGGCGCGCCGCGCCGAGGAGGCGGCGAACCGTGCCGCCGCCGTGGAGACCGCGGACAAGCTGCGTAACTGCACCGTGAAGATCACCGCCAAGGGCGGCGCGAACGGCAAGCTCTTCGGCGCCATCACCGGCAAGGAGATCTCCGAGGCGCTCATGGCGCAGTTCGGCCTGGACGTCGGCAAGCAGAAGATCGTGCTCGACGAGCCGATTAAGGCATTCGGCAGCTACGAGATCCGCGCGAAGCTCGGCTACGAGGTCAGCGGGAAGTTCACCGTGACCGTGGCGGAGGAATAAGCCAGACTTTACGCAGAAAAGAGGTGCCCTGCGATGGACGAACTGCTCTACCGCCAGATGCCGCACTCGCTCGAGGCGGAGCAGGCGGTGCTCGGCTCGATGCTCATCGACGCGAACTGCATCAAGGACGTGATGGAAAAGCTGCGCCCCGAGGATTTCTACCTGCGCCAGAACCGGGAGATCTTCGAGACGATCTATTCCATGTTCCTCTACTCCAAGCCCATCGACGGCGTGACCGTCGCGGGCGAGATGGAGCGCAACGGCACCTATGACGAAAATACCACGCGCAATTATCTTGTGCAGCTCATGGAGGTCACGCCAACCTCCGCGAACGTCAATGAATACGCCGACATCGTGCGCGACAAGGCGCTGCTGCGCGCGATCGCGACCGTGGCGAGCGACATCACCGGCATGGTGCAGGACGGCACGGGCGGAGCCTCCGCCGTGCTCGACGCCGCCGAGCAGAAGATCTACGCGGTGCGCCGCGGGCGCAGCGCACAGAATATGGAGCAGATCAGCGTTGTGTTGCAGGGCGTGCTCGACCATCTCGCCGAGCTTTCCGCCACCGGCGGTAAGACGCTGCCGGGCCTTTCCACGGGCCTGAGCGCCGTGGACGACAAGATCAACGGCCTGAGCAAATCTGACCTTATCCTGTTGGCTGCAAGACCCGGTATGGGCAAGACCAGCTTTGCACTTAATGTGGCGCTCAACGTTGCCAAGGCGAGCGGCAAGGCGGTCGCGGTCTTTTCCCTGGAAATGTCCAAGGAACAGCTCGTCACGCGCGTGCTGTCCAACGAGGCGCTGGTGGAGAACGGACGGCTCATCTCCGGCAATCTGCGTGAGAGCGACTGGGTGAAGATCGCGGAGGCGGCCTCGACGCTCAGCCGCACGGACATCAAGATCGACGACAACCCGCTCCTCACCGTCGCGGACATGAACGCCAAATGCCGCCGCATCGAAAACCTCGGCCTCGTCGTCATCGACTATCTTCAGCTGATGACCTCCGCTGGCGGAAAGGGCTACAGCGGCGAAAACCGCCAGCAGGCGGTGAGCGACATTTCGCGTATGCTCAAGATCATGGCGAAGGAATTGCAGGTCCCTGTGCTCTGCCTTTCACAGCTCTCGCGCGCGAACGAAAAGCGCGACGACAAGCGCCCCATGCTCTCCGACCTGCGTGAATCCGGCGCGATCGAGCAGGACGCGGACATCGTGCTCTTTCTCTACCGCGACGACTATTACAACGAGGATTCCGAAAAGCACAACATTGCCGAGTGTATCGTCGCCAAGAACCGCCACGGCGAGACCGGCAAGGTCGAGCTGCGCTGGATGCCGGAGTACACGACCTTCGGCACGCTCGAAAGGCGGTACGAGGACGAATGAAAAAGGTACTGGACTTTGTGCAGCGCTTCGACCTGCTGCCGCGCTACGAGCTGCTGCTCGCGGCGGCTTCGGGCGGCCTGGACTCGATGTGTCTGCTGGACTTTTTATACGAAAACGGCTACCGCGTGTGCGCGGCGCACTACAACCATCAGCTGCGCGGGCAGGAGGCCGACATGGACGAGGACCTCGTGCGCGCGTGGTGCGCAGCGCGGCGTATCCCGCTGTGCGTCGGCACGGGCGATGTGGCGGCCTACGCCGGGGAGAACGGCCTGACAATCGAGGAGGCGGCGCGCAAGCTGCGCTATGACTTTCTTAACTCCGTCGCCGGTCAGACCGGCGCGGCGCGCATCGTCACCGCCCATCACGCGAACGACAACGCCGAAACGGTGCTCTTTCATCTTGCCCGCGGCACGGGCATGGCGGGCCTTGCGGGCATCGCGCCGAAAAACGGCAGGCTGGTGCGCCCCTTCCTCTGCCTGACGCGGGAGGAGCTTGCGGCTTACGCGAAGGAGCATCATGTGCCCTATCGCACGGACGCGACCAACGCGGACACCGCGCTCACGCGCAACTTTATCCGCGTGGAGGTGGTGCCGAAGCTCTGCCGGGTCAACGCGCAGGCGGTCGAGCACATCAGCGATACGGCGCTGCGTCTGCGGCAGGAGGATGAATACCTCGACACCCTTGCCGCCGCTTATCTGACGGAGCTGAAAACGGAGGCCGGAGCGGTGACGCTGCCCTGCGCGGCGGTCGCGCAGGCCCACGCGGTCCTGCGGCCGAGGGTGCTGCGCCTCGCGCTCGACGCGCTCGGTGCGGGGAAGAAGGACTTCACCGCCGCGCACTACGACGCGCTTGCCGCGCTTTGCGCGGGAAGCAGGACGGCACAGCTTGACCTGCCCGGCGGCGTGACCGCGCGGCGCGCGGACGGTGTGCTGACGCTCTGCACACACAGGAGGGAAACGCCGGAGCGCGTTTTGCTTCGCGCAGGGGAGACTGTCCGGTGGGGCGGCTTTGCCATCACCTGCCGAAAATGCGAAAAAACGGTTGAAAATTCTGAAAATACCGTTATATTAAGAGGTGCCGCTCTGGACGCGCCGCTCTCGGTCGGCGCGTGGGACGCGCGGGAGAGCATGACGCTGCCCATCTCGCGCGGCTCGCGGAGCCTCAAGCGGCTCTTCGCCGAGCGCGGCTTTTCGCCGGATGAGCGGGAGCAAACGCCGGTCATCCGCTCGGGCGGCGCGGTCGCTGCGGTGTACGGTATCGGCACGGACGCGCTGTTCCTGCCGGGCGACGGCGAGAGCGTGTGTGTATTGACCTTTGAGAAAACCGCGGAGTAATGCTCCGAAAAAACAAACATAAAACAATGGGAGAGGGAAAAACTATGGCGAAAAGCATGATGGATCAGGATATGCTGAAGGTGCTCTACAGCGAGGAGCAGATCAGGACGCGCGTGCGGGAGATGGGCGACACGCTCTACGAGCAGTTCAAGGACCGCAACCCGCTGTTCCTCGGCGTGCTCAAGGGCAGCTTTATCTTCATGGCGGACATCGTCCGCGCCTGCCAGATCAAGAGCGACATCGAGTTCATCGCGGTGTCGTCCTACCAGAACGGCACGTCCTCGTCCGGCGTGGTGCAGATCACGCACGACCTGCAGCAGGACATTACGGGCCGCGAGATCGTGGTCATTGAGGATATCCTGGACTCCGGCAATACCCTCTACTTCCTCAAGAACTATTTCCTCACCAAGGGCGCCAAGAGCGTGACGGTCGTCACCCTGCTCGATAAGCCCGCCCGCCGCGTCAAGCCCATCACGGCCGATCTCGCGGGCTTTGAGGTCCCCGACGAGTTTGTCGTGGGCTACGGGCTGGATTACGCCCAGCAGTACCGCAATATGCCGTACATCGGTGTGCTCAAGCCGGAGGTCTACAGCAAGTAAGGCCGGCGTATGATGGAAAAAGCGCCGCAGGCTTTGCGCCGCGCACGGCGCAAATGATCTTGACTGTTATTTCTGACGACATGCGCGTCTGAAATAACACATCTCGCGAAGTGAGCGTCGAGCCGCTGCGGCGGAGAGGCGCAGAGCGAAGCGCATCCAAATATCAAAAAAGTCCGTAGGACTTTTTTGAAGAATCGAAAAGAGGCGCTCGTCGCCTCTTTTCTTCAAGGCAGATTTTGCTGCCGCAAAAGGAGGGAAAACCTTTGACCCAGACCAAACGACCCAATTATGTGCTGTGGATGCTGTGCGTTTTCATGCTGCTCTCGGCCGCCTCGTATTTCTTCCGCCCCAAGGAGCCGGAGATCTCCTATGCTGAGGTCGTGCAGCTCTTTGAACAGGAGAAGGTGAAGTCCTTCACCGTGCAGGACACCACGCTCACGCTCAAGCTGCGTGAGGCGGTGGACGGCAAGACGGAGCTCCGGAAGGAGCTCTACGACTTCGACCTTTTCTACGACGACCTCAACGACCTTGTCGTGGAGCAGAAGGCCGCCGGCATTCTGGAGGACTATAACTACTCCGCCAACCACTCGCCTAACTACCTCGCCATTGCCCTGCCCTATGTGATCGCCGTCGCGGGGCTGTTCGCCATCTGGTACTTCTTTTCCATGCGCGCCTCCGGCGGCGGGAACGACCGTATGGCGAAGTTCGGCAACGCCACCTTCCGGCACGGCAGCGAGAGCGCCCGCAAGACCACCTTTGCCGACGTTGCGGGCGCGGACGAGGAGAAGGAGGAGCTTGCGGAGATCGTGGACTTCCTGCGCGACCCGCAAAGGTTTGTCGAGCTCGGCGCGCGTATTCCCAAGGGCGTGCTGCTCGTCGGCCCTCCGGGAACGGGCAAGACGCTGCTCGCCCGCGCGGTCGCAGGTGAGGCGGGCGTGGAGTTCCTCTCCATCTCCGGCTCGGACTTTGTGGAGATGTACGTCGGCGTCGGCGCAAGCCGCGTGCGCGACCTGTTCGAGCAGGCCAAGAAGGCGGCTCCCTGCATCATTTTCATCGACGAGATCGACGCGGTCGGCCGCCAGCGCGGCACCGGCCTCGGCGGCGGTCACGACGAGCGCGAGCAGACGCTCAACCAGCTGCTCGTCGAGATGGACGGCTTCGGCACGAACGACGGCGTGGTCGTTCTCGCGGCGACCAACCGTGCGGACATCCTCGACCCCGCGCTGCTGCGCCCCAGCCGCTTTGACCGCCAGATCTACGTCGGCTATCCCGACATCAAGGGCCGCGAGGACGTTTTGAAGATCCACACCGCCAACAAGCCGCTTGCCGAGGACGTGGACCTTGCCAAGGTCGCGCGGGGCACGGCGGGCTTCACCGGCGCGGACCTTGAGAACCTTTCCAACGAGGCGGCGCTTCTGTGCGCGCGCCGCGGCGACCAATTCATCACCATGGCGGACTTCGAGGAGGCGGAGATCAAGGTCCTCGCCGGACCCGAGAAGCGCAGCCGCGTTGTGCCGGAGCACGAGCGGAAACTGACCGCCTATCACGAGGCGGGCCATGCCGTCGTGATGCACGCGCTGCCGACGCACGAGCCCGTCCACCGCATCACCATCGTTCCGCGCGGACACGCGGGCGGCATGACCATTTCGCTGCCCGACGAGGACCACTCCTACCAGTCCAAGCGCTACATGGAGGAGCAGATCGTCTCGCTCCTCGGCGGGCGCGCGGCGGAGAAGCTGATGCTCGGCGACATTTCCACCGGCGCCTCGAACGACATCGAGCGCGCCTCGCACATCGCGCGCAAGATGGTCACGGCCTACGGCATGAGCGAGAAGCTCGGCTCCATCGCCTTTGAGAGCGGGCACGACGAGGTGTTCATCGGCAAGACGATGGGCCAGACGCGCAGCTACTCGGAAAAGACCGCCGCCGAGATCGACGACGAGGTCAAGGCCATCATCGACCGCGCGTATGCGCGCTGCGAGGAGATCTTGACGGCACGGCGCGAGGCGCTGACCGCCGTGGCGGAATATCTGCTCGCCCACGAGACGATGACCGGCGAGGAATTTGAGCGAATGGTCGGCGAAAAAGCCTGATGGGCAAAAGGACGAATGGAAAAAGTGACGCAGGGACGGGCATTTGCCGTTCCCCGCGTCACTTTTTTCTTTTCTTGCGAAAATCTTTATTGTGCAAAGTGACAAGAGCATTTGTCCTCGTGGGGAAAACAGAAAAGCAATAGATATTCTCAATAAATGGACTTGAGTCCGCGGTGCGTAGACAAATGCACATGGAATTTGAAGACAGCCATGGAAAAACGACCGGAAACGACCGAAAATTCTGACAAATTCGACGCTTGAAATCCATTCAACGGTTCGATAAAATAAACTGCAACCAAAAGGGGCGGACGCCCCACTTGCCGCGGCAGCGCGGCAGAAAGTCAGGAGGATATGAATATGAAGAAGATTCTTGCACTCGTCCTTGCGCTCGTCATGGCGCTTGGTTTGGTTGCCTGCGGCGACAAGGGCGGCGAACAGCAGGAGGGCGGCACGCCCAACACCATCGGCGAAGAGAAGGTCGTGAAGATCGGCGTCTTCGAGCCGCTCACCGGCGACAACGGCGCCGGCGGCAAGCAGGAGGTGCTTGGTATGCAGTATGCCAACTACGTCCAGCCCACCGTGGACATCAACGGCGAGACCTACAAGGTCCAGCTGGAGGTCGTCGATAACCGCACCGCAGCCGAGAACGGCCCGTCCGCGGCCGCTGAGCTGGTCAACAAGGGCGTGAGCATCGTGCTCGGCTCCTACGGCTCCGGCGTGTCCATGGCCGGCGGCACCGTGTTCGCCGAGGCCGGCGTGCCTGCCATCGGCGTCACCTGCACCAACCCGCAGGTCACTTCCGACTGCGATGTGTACTTCCGCATCTGCTTCCTCGATCCCTTCCAGGGCACCGTTCTTGCGAACTATGCCTACAAGGAGCTGGGCGTCGACACCGCTTACCTGCTCGGTATGCTCGGCAGCGACTACGATCAGGGCCTGATCTACTACTTCACGCAGGCCTTTGAGAAGCTCGGCGGCAAGGTCGTTGCCGAGAACTTCCCCGAGGGCAATGCCAACTTCGTTTCCTACATCAACAACGCCAAGGCTGCCAACGCAGGCGTCATTTTCTCCCCTGTCTCCATCAACTATGCGCAGCTGATCGTTGAGGCCGCCGCCGCGCAGGGCTTCGAGGGCACGATCCTCGGCGGCGACACGCTCGACAGCAACATGGTCGTTGAGGCCGCCAAGGGCAAGGATGTCGATGTTAAGATCACGACTTTCTATCAGGAGGGTGGTAATCCCGAGTTCGACGCCGGCATCAAGGAGTGGATCAATGCCAACGCCGACGCCAAGACCAACAACGGCGGCAACGACATGGTCTCCGCCGTCACCGTCATGGGCTACGACGCTTACTTCACCGCGCTCGAGGCCATCAAGGCTGCCGGCAGCACCGCGCCCGCCGACATCCTCGCGGCTCTGCCCGGCGTGACCTACTCCGGCATCTCCGGCGAGATCTCCTTCGACGACATCGGCGACGCCAAGCGCGACGCGGCCTACATCAAGACCGCCAACACCGAGACCGGTGCGTGGGACTTCGTGAAGATCCAGGGCATCGACTGAGAAAAGCCCACAAATCTCTCCACAAGCAGCAAACTTGGCGGGGCTTTCGCCCCGCCAAGTTTTCCCCGTTTTTTCGCGTTTCCCCGAATCCTACCAACAGGAGGTTTTCCATGCAGGGAATTTTACCGTATCTGATCAGCGGTATCTCTGTGGGAGGTCAGTACGCGCTCATCGCCATCGGCTACACGCTGGTCTACGGCATTCTGCGCCTCATTAACTTTGCCCACGGCGATGTCTTTATGGTGGCAGGCCTGATCATGGTCTACACCACCGCGTCCATGCCCATGTACATTTCGATCCCGCTGGTGCTCATCTTCACCGTCATTCTCGGCTTTGCCATCGAGCGCGTGGCCTATAAGCCGCTGCGCACGGCGCCGCGTATGTCGCTGATGATCAGCGCCATCGGTGTGAGCTACCTCATCCAGAATCTTGCGTTCTACCTGACCGGCGGCCTGCCGCAGCCGGTCAAGACGCCCATTCCGTGGATCTCCGACACCGTGACGCTCTTCGGCGCGTCCACCAAGCGCGTCACGGTCGTGACGCCCGTTCTGACCATCGCGCTCGTCTTTGCGCTCGTCGCGCTTATCAAAAAGACCAAGATCGGCATGGGAATGCGTGCCGCCGCCAAGGACTTTGAGACGGCGCAGCTCATGGGCGTGAAGATCAATTCCGTCATTTCCATGACCTTTGTCATCGGCTCGTTCCTCGCCGCGGTCGGCGCGATGCTCTACTTTACGAACTATCCCACGGTGGCGATCACCTCCGGCGGTATGCCCGGCCTGAAGGCCTTCGTCGCGGCGGTGTTCGGCGGCATCGGCTCCATTCCCGGCGCGGTGGTCGGCGCGTTCCTGATCGGCCTTTGCGAGGAGATCATCAAGGGCCTCGGTCAGTCCACCTTCTCCGATGCGTTCACCTTTGCGCTGCTGATCATCGTGCTGTGCGTCAAGCCCACGGGACTGTTCGGCGAAAAGGTCACGGACAAGGTGTAAGGAGGGGTGAAGATGAAAAAGAAAACGATCGGCAAAGAGTATATCTTCACCGCGCTCATCCTGTTCGTCGTGCTGGCGGTCACGATGGTCCTCGACTCCCAGCTCCCGGGCTATCACATTGTGATCAAGGTCATCAAAAAGGCGTCGGTCTATTCCCTCGTCGCCGTTTCGATGAACCTGCTCAACGGCTTTACGGGCCTTTTCTCCCTCGGTCAGGCGGGCTTTATGCTCCTCGGCGCGTATTCCTACGCGGTGCTGTGCATCCCGGTCGCCAAGCGCGCGGGCGTATACCAGTATTTTGACGGCGGTATCGTGAAGTTCTCCCTGCCGGAGATCTTCGCGAGCTTCCTCGGTGACAAGGTCGGCTCGGCGGTCGGCATGATCCTCGCGCTGCTTGTCGGCGGTCTGATCGCGGCGTTCTTCGCCTATCTGATCGGTCTGCCCGTGCTGCGTCTGAAGAGCGACTACCTCGCTATTGCGACCCTCGGCTTTGCCGAGATCATGCGCACCATTATCCAATGGAACGCCATCGGTCCGCTGACCAACGCCTCGAACCTTCTCAAGGGCTATCCCGATTTCAGCAGCGCGACCGCGTACCTGCTGCTCATCGGCGTGTTCATCGCGTGCGTTGTGCTGCTGGTGAACTCCACCTACGGCCGCGCGTTCAAGGCCATCCGCGACGACGAGGTCGCCGCCGAGGCGATGGGCATCAATCTTGCCCACCACAAGCGCCTTGCCTTCGTCATTTCCTCGTTCTTTGCGGGCGTCGGCGGCGGTATGCTGGCGATGTACATGGGCGCGGTGCAGGCGATGTCGTTCCGAAGCAGCATGACCTATGAGATCTTGCTGCTGGTCGTCATCGGTGGCATCGGCTCCATCACCGGCAGCGTGCTCACGAGCTTCCTCTACATCGCGGCGCTCGAGTGGCTGCTGCGCGGTCTGGATACCGGCGAGTTCCTCGGCATCACGGCGCCGGGCCTCTTCAAGAACGGCTTCCGCATGGCGGTCATCTCCGTCATCATCATGGTCGTTGTGCTCTTCTTCCGCAAGGGCATCATGGGCGATAAGGAGCTGCCCGATCTCCTGCGCCGTCATACAAAGAAGGGAGGCGGCGAGAAATGAGCCAAAACGTTCTGCGTCTCGACAATATTACGATGCAGTTCGGCGGCGTCGTCGCCGTCGACAACCTGAGCCTTGAGGTCAACGAGGGCGAGATCGTCGCGCTCATCGGTCCCAACGGCGCGGGCAAGACCACCGCGTTCAACACCATCACCGGCGTGTATGAGCCGACGAACGGTCAGGTCAGCTTCATGGGCGAGCCGATCGTCCGCAACCATCCGCAGGGCAAGATGAAGCAGAATTACAAGGGCAAGGAGGCCGGGAAATTCGTTCAGATGCCCGTGCTCGACCCTACGCCCGACCGGATCACCAAGCTCGGCATGGCGCGCACGTTCCAGAACATCCGTCTGTGGAAGTCCCAGACCGTGTTCGACAATGTACTCATCGCCAAGCATATGCTGCGCACCAGCAACGTCTTTTCCGCTACCTTCCGTCTCAACCGCAAGGAGGAGGCGCAGCATCGCGAGGAGGTCATGGAGCTTCTGCGCATCGTGGGTCTGGATGATGTGAAGGACGAGCTGGCGACGTCTTTGCCCTACGGCAAGCAGCGCCGGCTGGAGATCGCCCGCGCGCTGGCGACGCATCCGAAGCTCCTGATGCTCGACGAGCCTGCCGCCGGCATGAATCCGCAGGAGACGAACGAGCTCACCGAGTTCATCGGCCGCATCCGCGACGAGTTCCACATGACCATCCTGCTCATTGAGCACCACATGGATCTCGTCATGGACATTTCCGACCGCATCTACGTCATTGACTTCGGCGAGCTGATCGCCACCGGTACGCCGGAGGAGATCCAGAATAACCAGCGCGTCATCGACGCCTATCTGGGGGTGGAAGAGGATGCTTAAAATTCAAAACCTTCAGGTCGCCTACGGCGGCATTCAGGCGCTGCGCGGCATTGACATGGAGGTGCCCGACGGCAAGATCGTCACCCTCATCGGCGCGAACGGCGCGGGCAAATCCACCACGCTGCGTACCATCTCCGGCCTTGTCAAGGCTAAGTCCGGCTCCATCACCTACAACAACGAGCAGCTGCTCGGCAAGCCCATCAACGCCATTCTCGCCGCGGGCATCGCGCAGGTTCCCGAGGGACGGCGCGTGTTTCCGGACATGACCGTGCTCGAAAACCTCAAGATCGGCGCCTACCTGCGCAAGGATAAGGAAGAGATCGAAAAGGATATCGAGTGGGTGTATGAGCTCTTCCCCCGCCTGAAGGAGCGCAACTGGCAGCTTGCCGGCACGCTCTCCGGCGGCGAGCAGCAGATGCTGGCCGTCGGCCGCGGGCTGATGTCCCGTCCGAAGGTGCTGATGATGGACGAACCCTCCCTCGGCCTTGCGCCGCTGGTCGTGCAGGGGATCTTTGATATCATCCGCGAGATCAACCGGCAGGGCGTGACCATCCTGCTCATTGAGCAGAACGCCAACATGGCGCTCAAGATCGCCGACCTTGCCTATGTGCTCGAGACCGGCACCATCACCATGAGCGGCACAGGCGCGGAGCTGCTGGCCGATGAAAAGGTCAAGGAGGCCTATCTCGGCAAGAAGCGCGGCAAATAAGCCTTGCGAAATCTTGACACGATTCGGGAAAAAGCATACAATGACCGTCGGCAGAAATGCCGGCGGTCATTTTTTCGGAAAAGGAAATCAGAGGAAAGCGATTATGGTATACCTTGCAGTCGCGCTGAGCGCAGCGCTCGGCGGCTTTGTTCAATCCATCACGGGCTTCGGCGCGGCGGTCGTGATGATGACCATTCTGCCGTACTTTTTCACCATGGTGGTCGCGCCGTCGGTCTCGACCTCCATCTGCCTCGGGCTGACGGTCACGCTGGCGTGGAAGCTGCGCAAAAGCATCGACCTCAAGCTCACTCTGCCGCCCACGCTGCTTTACGCGGCGGCGAGCGTGACGGCCATCCGCTTCATCGGCTCGATGGACCTGCGCGTGATGACCATGGTGTTCGGCGCGTTCCTGATGCTGCTCGGCGCCTATCTGCTGCTGACGGAAAAGAAGGCCGCCATCCGCGTTACGCCGGCGGTCACCGTCGTCTGCGGCCTGCTCGCGGGCGTCTGCGGGGGACTGTTTTCCATCGGCGGGCCGATCATGGCGATCTATTACCTTGCCGCCACGGACAGCCGCGAGAGCTATCTCGCCAACGCGCAGGCCAATTTTGCCGTGAATAATGTAACGTCCATTACCACGCGCGTTTTGAGCGGCTACTACACGCTCGACCTCCTGCCGCTGACGCTGCTCGGCGTGGCGGGCGTGGTCTGCGGGCAGCGCTTCGGGTTAAAGCTCGGCGGAAAGCTCAATGCCGTGCAGCTCCGCCGTCTCGTCTACGCCTATGTCATTCTCTCCGGCGCGGTCACCGTCGTGCAGCAACTATAAAAGAAAAGAGCGCCGAAGGCTAAGCCTTCGGCGCTCTTTGGCACGCCTGAGCGGATTCGGACCGCTGGCCTTCCGCTTAGGAGATGGACCCAGTGCATATATTCCCTATCAACGGGGATAAAGAAAA
>ERZ772883.1052-NODE-1052-length-23468-cov-10.586597_pt1 | contig 23468 bp, 17 predicted proteins | sample MGYA00580575_ERZ772883 | MGnify/ENA primary metagenome ERZ772883 (study PRJEB29015, sample SAMEA2737666) | human gut metagenome | biome: human gut; feature: human-associated habitat; material: faeces | place: China | collected 2012 ...
CAAGCGCACAACAGCTGTTGTGCGACCGGAGATACTAACTGTCTCAACAACATATCCTATCTTTTCCAACAACATATCTTATCTCTTCCAACAACAAGAAGAGGGTGAGTCATAAGTCCATGACACACCCTCTTTTTCGTTTCTTTATCGATTTTCTTCATCAGATTACGCGGAGTTAACGGAACATTCTTGCTTCACGGATTACGCACGGAATTTAAACGGATTTGGCCTTACGGCCATTGGGCTAGCGCCGTATAGGCTGGCTTTTTCCAGCTTTAGGGGGTATCGCCACGACCGTCAGGTCGAGTTTCCGTTTAAAATCCGTGAGTAATCCGAGGAAGGCGGTTAAGGTTCCGTTTATTCCGCGTAATCCGATGAATAATGACACACCCTCCTCTTGTTAAAATGCAATGTTCTGTAAATATTAAGCTTTACTGCCAGGAATGGCAGAAGCAACACCTTGGTGCATCATGCGCGATTTTTCCTTAGCCAAGGCTTGCATGTCTACAGCCACATCGTCTTCATCCACGATTTCTACGCCAGTCATCGTTTCGATTACGTCTTCCATGGAAACCACTCCTCTCAGACATCCGTATTCATCTACGATGATAGAGATGTGTTCTCGTTTTTCCAACATCTTTTCCCATATCTGGTATAGAGATTCATCCTCGTTGAAGGAAAGAATAGGACGCATCAGCTCGGATAATCTGGTTTGGAACTCATCGTCTGAAACCAATTTGAGAACCATATCTTTCAATACGTATCCCACAATGATATCCTTGTTGTTGTCATAAACGGGAATGCGTGAGAAATTCCATTCTTTCTGTTCGTAAAACTCCTTGGTAGTCAGATTCATGTTGGCTGATTCTACTACGATGGATGGAGTCATCACCTCCTTGGCCTTTACTCCTGCCAGGCGAATGCAGCTTTTGATGATCTTGCTTTCCGATTCACGGAAGATGCCTTCTGTAGTACCTACGTCTACCATGGCCGATACCTCTTCGCGACTCACGGAAGCCTGGTGGTTCTTCGGAGTAAATACCTTAGTGATAAGTTCCGAAAGCAGTACCAAAGGATAGGTGATAAAGATGAGCACACGGATGATCTTGGTAGATGTCATGGCAAGAGAGCGCCAATATGAAGCTCCGATAGTTTTCGGGATGATTTCTGAAAGTACCAGAATCAACAGAGTGAGAATGGCGGAAATGATACCGAAGTATTCTTCGCCAAAGAGTTTCATAGACTCGGCTCCTACACCGGCAGAACCGATGGTGTGGGCGATGGTATTGAGCGAAAGGATGGCACCCACCGGACGGTCTACGTTATTCTTATACTGTTTCATCAGTGAGGCAGTCTTGCTGCCTTGATTCTCCTTCATCGAGATAAACGACATCGGAGTAGAAAGTAATACCGCCTCCAGGACGGAGCATAAAAAGGATAGTGACAGAGCACCTAAAAAATATAAAATGATTAAACCCATGTAATTTTAAATTCGTTAATAATATGTTATCTCAAGCAAGATAGATATTATTTCCGAAGGCTACAGTTGAGGATGTAATGGGGAACATTACATCTATGTTTATCCAATATCAGTGTATTTATATGTATCATCACAATATGTTTCAATTTTCGGCAAAGATATAGATAAAAATACGAATTTACAATGTTTTTGTTGAAAATTAAATTGTTTTAATATGATTTTGGTAAATTTGTGTAGAAGTATAAAAAAATCTAATTTTAACAATAATATAATGTATAATTCATCAAGTATTTATGAATATTAGGTATTTTTGCAATCAGCATTTAGAAAACAGAGTAAATATGAAAAAGAAAATACCTATCATTCTCCTTAACTTTACCGGTGTATACGAATTGGAGGCATTTGCCTCAAATAAGAATATTATCCATGTAGATTGCCGGGACATGAAAGGGGTAGACTGCTATTGTGACGAAGAGGGTAGCGAGGAACTGCATCGCCGATTGGCTCCTTTTCCTGCCAAAGCCGTTCATTTCATAGATTCCGGAGATTTCCATTATCTTACGGAATATTGGGTGTCAAGAATTCATGAACCTTTCTCGCTCATTGTTTTTGACCATCATCCGGATATGCAGCAACCGGAATGGGAGGGTGTTGTGTCATGTGGTGGTTGGGTGAGAGATGTTTTGGAGAAGAACCCGTTTGTCAAACACATTATCATTGTGGGGGCATCGGACGAGTTGATAGCCCAGGTGCCTGTTCACTTAAGAGAGAGGGTGTTGTTCTACAGTCAGGCAGAGATAGATCATCACCAGGCTTGGCCGTCGAAGGCAGGTAAACTTATACATGAGCCGGTTTACATATCCATCGACAAGGATGTATTGAGAACGCAGGATGCCATCACCGACTGGAGCAATGGAGATATGACACTTATGCAGCTCCAAGCCGTGCTTCGCATCATCTATGCCCATGAGAAAGTGATAGGGATAGATATTACAGGCGAATGTTCAGCTACGCTTGACTATTTCTCTGAGTTGGAGGATGCAGAGATTAACAACGAGGCAAATGAAGAATTGCTAAGGATGATTCTGGAGGAGAACCATCCTTAGCCTTCTTAAGCGTAAGCTTGAAGAATACGGTCTAGCTCGTCGAGTTCTTCCTCCTTTGTTGCCCAGCTTGTCACGAATCGGCAGATGATTTCATGTTCGCTCTTTCTTTCCCATATCTCGAATGCTACTTTTTGGGAAAGGGCTTCGTAGAGGGTAGGTGAGAGTACTACAAACTGCTGATTGGTTGGAGAATCGTAGGCAATGGCGATACCATGCTTTTCGAAGATGCTGCGGATGCGGGTAGCCATAGCGATGGCATGGCGCGATATCTTGAAATAGAGCTCATCCGTAAATAGTGTGTCAAACTGGATGCCGAGCATTCTGCCCTTGGCAAGCAAGGCTCCATGACGCTTCACGTTGGTGAAGAAGTATTTCGGTGCCTTCATGCCCGAGAATACCACAGCTTCTCCCATCATGGCACCCACCTTGGTTCCGCCGATATAGAATACATCACAATGTTTTGCAAGGAATGGCAAGTCATAGTCGCATGCCGCTGAAACCAGACCGTATCCCAGTCGTGCACCATCGATGAAGAGACGGAGGCCATATTTCTGGCAGGTTGCATACAGCGCAGCCAGTTCTTCTCTGGTGTAGACCATTCCGAACTCAGTCGGCATCGAGATATAAACCATGCCTGGCTGTACCATGTGAGGATGCGATTCGTCGGCTAGGAAGGAATCCATATAGGCTGACAGGGTGCCGGTTGTCAGCTTGCTGTTTTTTCCTGGCAGGGTAATGACCTTATGCCCGAAAGCTTCTACTGCTCCTGATTCATGTACCTCGATATGACCGGTTTCCACACAGATTACTCCTTCGCATCCCATGAGGACGGAATCAATGACCGTGGTGTTGGTCTGCGTACCGCCTATCAGGAAGAATACTTCTGCATTCTCATTGTCCACAGCCTTGCGGATTTTCTCTTTTGCAGATTCTGAGTATGGATCAAAACCATAACCAGATGTTTTATCACCGTTTGTCTTGCCAAGAGCTTCTAGAATCTCTGGCAGCATACCATTGTTGTAATCACTTTCAAATGAAATCATATTCTTAATATTACGTGTTTTAATTTAAACAGATTGCAAAGGTAATGATATTTGCTAAAATGTGAGTAAAATAACTATTAATTAATCAAAAATAGCCCTATTTCAGGTATAAGTGGTCATTATACAGATGTCATGTTCCGTCAGTTGACCAGGCTTATTTTTTTTACAAAATCATGATTTAAATCCTCTGAAAATCACGAATTTCCGCTCGGAAAATATTTCTTGAAGAATATTGGAAATATGGCGAAATTCGTAATCGTCAGATATTCAACGTGTTATAAATCTCACTAATTTCTTCGGAAATCCGGAATTCTGTAGTCGTACAACTATAACCCCTATAGTTGTACGACTATAACTCCAGAGTTGTACAACTATAGCCTATATAGTCGTACAACTGTAGCCTTACGGTCGTACAACTATAGGTGATTCGTCTTGCAGAGAGCAAGTAATACGCTATCAAACCAAAAGATTTTTATCATCATGACCTTCTAGATTGAAAATACGGAAATTGCGATAATTAAGAAACAATATTTGACACCCGCATATTTCCGAAGTACAAATTCCAAACTGATATATACGTACCGCCTATTTACCATAATCACCCTTAGAAAAATGGGAAGGTACTAACCAAGAAAAAATCCATGAAATAATAATTTTTTATAAAAAGAATATTATATAGGACCTTTTCTTGCGTAATCTGGAAATTTTAGTTACCTTTGCACGAAAAGCACTACTTGGCATGAAAATTCAAGAAGTAATGAAATGATTTGTGTTCTTCAGTGACCCAGATGGTTTGCCGATAGAACTGTATGAAAAATAATAATTTAAATTAATACAATGAACATCAAGTCAATAGGTAGTAAAATCAAGGGAAATCCTAAGATGGTAGAGGGTACGGTATATTCCATGCTCATCATCTGTAGCATTTCCCATTTCTTGAATGATATGATTCAGTCGATTATCCCTTCCATCTATCCGATTGTGAAGGATAAGTTCGACTTCTCGTTTGCACAGATAGGTATCATCACGCTGGTCTTCCAGATGACGTCTTCCATCCTGCAACCTTTTACGGGGCTTTATGCTGACAAGCATCCCCGTCCCTATGCTCTTTCCCTCGGCATGTGCTTCACCTTGGTGGGCTTGCTCCTGCTGGCTTTTGCCGAGAATTATTTTCTGATTCTCCTGGCTGTGAGCGTCGTCGGTCTGGGCTCATCCGTGTTTCATCCCACAGCTTCAAGAGTGGCACAGATGGCATCGGGAGGCAAGAAGAGTCTGGCACAATCTATCTTTCAGGTGGGCGGCAATGGCGGATCGGCAGTTGGTCCGCTGCTGGCTGCCATCATCATCCTGCCTTTCGGACAGCATGCCATCTCCTGGTTTGCCCTTGCAGCCCTCCTCGCTGCCATCATCATGGTAAGATTGGGAGTCTGGTACAAGGCACGACTGGCTTACGTGGTGAACCATCCGCAGAAACAACCGCTTCTCAATACCCATATTTCTAAAAGGGTGAAGTATTGGGCACTGTTTATCCTCATCATGCTCGTGTTCTCCAAGTATTTCTATACGGCGTGCATCACGAGCTACTTCACCTTCTTCCTGATGGATAAGTTCGGTGTCTCGGTACAGACTTCACAGTTGTGTCTCTTCGTGTTCCTTGCTGCCTTTGCCATAGGAACTGTTGCAGGAGGAATGCTGGGTGACAAGTTCGGCAGAAAGTATGTCATCTGGTTTTCCATTCTGGGAGCAGCACCTTTCGCCATCGCCATGCCTTTCGTCAACTTCACGTGGACCATCATCTTTACCTTCCTGTCAGGATTGATCATTGCCTCGGCTTTCTCTTCCATCGTGGTATATGCCACCGACCTGATGCCAGATAAAGTAGGACTGATAGCCGGCATTTTCTTCGGACTGATGTTTGGTTTGGGAGGTTTGGGCTCTGCTTTCTTCGGCTGGTTAGCAGACAAGACGAGCATCGAGTTTATCTTCCAGGTGAGTGCCTTCCTGCCATTGCTCGGCATCATAGCAGGATTCTTGCCGAATACACAGAAGAAAAGCGTTGAAGAAACAGATGAAAACGCAAAGTAAATGAAAGACTAAAATGATAAGAGAATATTAACAAATGGAACAAGAAGAAAAGAAACAGAAATCTCAAACTGCAGAGCATCAGGCATCCTGCTCGTCTCTGCAGCCAGTTGCACCACATCCTTTTATTTCTGTCATACCGCTGGCAGTACTTATCACCCTCATCGTCCTGGTTGTCAAAATCTTCCCTGATGATGCCTTGGCTGGTGCCTCTCAGGTGGCCCTCATGATAGCCACAGCCGTTTGTGTAGCACTCGGTATGGGCATCTATAGGATGAAATGGAATATCTTTGAAGAGATGATCAAAAAGACTGTGGGCGATGCCGGAGTATCTATCCTGATCCTGCTGCTCATCGGAATGATGTCAGCTACCTGGATGATCAGTGGTGTGGTACCCACATTGATATATTATGGTGTACAGATCATGTCGCCAACCTTTTTCCTTCCCTGCGCATGCATCATCTCCAGCATCATTTCTGTGATGACGGGAACCTCATGGACCACAATTGCCACCATCGGTATTGCTCTGATGGGAATCGGTGATGCCCTGGGAATACCAGCCCCCTACACCGCTGGAGCTATTATCTCCGGTGCCTATTTCGGGGATAAACTCTCGCCAATGAGCGATACCACCGTCCTTGCTTCGAGTATAGCCGGAGCGGATCTTTTCTCACATATCCGCTATATGCTCTATACTACCATACCAAGCATCCTGCTCTCGCTGGTACTCTATCTCATCATCGGACTCTGTTATGATTCCAAGCCAGTGGATATAAGCCAGTATCTTACCGGTCTGAGCCATGGATTCAATATCTCTCTGTTTACCATGCTCGTTCCGGCTTTTACAGGATGGCTCATCTACCGTAAGACGCCATCCCTCATCACACTTCTTCTTTCAGCCCTTTCAGCATGCATCTGTGCCCTCATTCTCCAGCCGGAAGTACTTGTAGGGATAGCAGGTGAAGACAGCATCTCTGCCAAAAGCCTCTTTGAAGGAATCATGACCACCTGCTATACCCATACCCAGGTAGATTGCGGCATGGCTAACATCAATGATCTCGTAGCTACCCGAGGTATGGCTGGCATGCTCAATACCATCTGGCTCATCCTCTGTGCCATGTGTTTCGGTTCATGTATGGTAGCCAGCGGCATGCTCCACGCCATTACCCACATGCTCCTGAAAAGCATCCACAGCACCGTATCACTTGTCTGCAGCACCGTGACATCAGGCGTCTTGCTCAATCTCGTTATGGGTGACCAGTTCCTGAGCATTATTATGAATGCATCTATCTATAAGGATGAATATGCCGAACGAGGCTACCGTCCGGAACTCTTGAGCCGAAGTACAGAGGATAGCGCTACCGTAACGAGCGTATTGGTTCCATGGACAGCCTGCGGTATGACGCAGAGTACGGTTCTTGGTATCCCGACACTTGTCTATCTCCCCTTCAGCTTCTTCAATATCATCAGTCCTTTGATGAGTTGTCTGGTTGCCATCCTTGGCTTCGTACCCAATCCACAACCCAGGGAAAACAAAGCATCTGCAGCGGAAGAGACTGATATCCATTAATATGAATAGGAGATTCCTAGATATAGGAGGCTAATTCAATACCCAACTTGCATTTGATATCTTGCCAATCTATACCATCATCGACATGATAGAGACTGTAGAATAACCCATAATATAATGAAAGAGAGTCCTTTAAAAAACCGGACTCTCTTTTAATACTGAGCTCCTTTAAACCAGTCCGCTTAAATCAATGGAATATTTGGTAGGAAGTTTCTGCTCCTTCTTGATAAACATCAGCATGTAAATAGGGAGATAAGTGATTTTTCCCACCTTCTTCACATTATCATTACACAGCACATAGGCTTTAGAAATCTGATAAGTTGTTGAGTTCACCACATTCGTAAGCGCTTTGTGACGCTCATAATCCTTGCCCGATTTAACCTCTATCGGCAACACCTCACCATTTTGCTCTATCACAAAATCCAGTTCACCCTGGCGCTTGTTGTTATAATAATACAACTGGAAACCGTGCGCCCAGAGCTCTTGTGCTACGGCATTCTCATATACCGAACCAAAGTTGATGGACGGTTCGTTATCCAAAATCTTCAGTTGAATGCCATCCGCATAAAGACTTGCCAAAAGACCAATATCTGCCATAAACAGCTTGAATAAGTTTCTGCTGCTCGACAAAATCAATGGCACAGTAGGCTCCTCAACATTATATACCGGCAAAGCTACACCGGCATCCTTCAACCACAAGAAACTGTTCTGATAACGTGCAAACTTGATGTTTTCATTCAGGTTCTTCAATATGAAACGCTTGTTCTTGGCATCAAGCTCAGCAGGGATCCTGTCAAAGATTTCCTGAATATACAATTTATGGTCAGGGTCATATTTCGCTATATCCTGCTTATAGAGACGTATGATAGCCTGCTGCTCTGCCATTACATCTTGCAGATTATTGGTAGCCAGATATTTATCAACAGCTGCAGGCATTCCACCTACTATAAGATAAAGGCGGAATACCTCCATCATCTTTTCATGGATGAATTCATCTACAGCAGTCCCCTCTGTAAAATGTTTCCTCAAAGCATCTATAATTCTATCGTTGATACCAACTGCTGTAGCAAACTCCTCCAAATCAAGAGGATACATATCTTTCACATCCATATATCCCACTGGTGCAGAACGGAGATTCTTGATCTCCACACCCAATAGGCTACCGCTTAAAACATAGCGATAGCTCCCCTCTTCCACCAGAAATTTGATGGCAGTTACGATTTCCGGGCATTCCTGCACTTCATCAAAGAACACAAGGGTACTGCCCTTGATCAAATCCTGGCTGGTCACAGTGGAGAGACGCAACAAGATGTCCTGACTATTCTTCGCCTTGCTGAAGACCTTTACCAAGCCTGGATTTTCGATGAAGTTGATTTCTATGAATCTTTCAAAATGTTCATGACCGAAACGACGGATAGAATATGTTTTTCCTATCTGTCTTGCTCCTGTCAACATCAAAGCTTTCTTATTCGTTTCGAAGAAATCAGCTAAATATCTGTCTATCTTACGTTTAATCATATCCTTGTCCCCTTTTCTATTATTAAACGGACGTATTTTGTCCGCTTTTCCATGGCAAATATACGATAATTTGTCCGTTTTTTCAAGGTATTTACGCATCTTTTTGTCCGTTTTTCCAAATTTTAACAGTTCCCCTTGTAAACTATAAACTGCTATTCCCTACCTCAGCAAGCTATAATAAGGCGGTCCCATCCCGCAAAATATGGCGAGGGCTTTGATGCCCCGCCAACCTTAGAGCGTAGCGGTTCCGAGCGACGAGGAGGAGCGGTTTCCTCCCTCTTCCCTGAGGGTGAGAGGGTCGGGGTGAGAGGTGGAGCCCTCTTTAATGGTAAAGAGGGACGGGGTGATTTCAGAAAAAACTTATTGCCCTTACGCATATTTGTGCAAATTACACTTATAATCATGTGTTTTATGATGTGTGTGCGAAAACAGATTGCATGAATGTGCAAACGTTTGCACAAATAAATAGAATCTTTTTGAGAAATTTTCTTGCCTACTATAGAAAATCCTCTTATATTTGCAGCCGAAAAAAGATACCAACTAGCGAACGAAGGCTAAGTTTAATATAAACGGAACCAATATATAAAAGTAAAGATATGATGAAGCAAACATTCATTAAATCAGCAATGTTGCTGCTGCTGATCCTTTCAACGGCAACGACGCGAGCGCAGGAGGTCGCTCTGAAGACCAACTTACTGGGATGGGCTTCCACATCTGCCAACGCCGGCATCGAAATCGGCACGGGCAAGAAAACAACCTTCCAACTCTTCGGCACCCTGAACCCCTGGAAGTTCTCGGGCGACAAGAAGATGAGATTCTGGAATGTTATGCCAGAATACAGATGGTACACCTGCCAGAAGTTTGGAGGCCATTTCTTCGGAATTCATGCCCTAGGCGGTGAATACAACATTAAAAACATTGACATGCCCTTCGGCATCCTGCCGAAAACTCTGGAGGGCAGGCATTATGAAGGCTGGTATGTCGGCGGTGGCCTCACCTACGGCTATCAGTGGTTACTCAATAAGCACCTCAATTTCGAAGGGTCTATCGGTTTGGGATATGCCTACAGTCCTTACAAGCTTTACGGACGATGCGAAAAATGTCTCGACAAAGACCACCGCAACTATGTGGGCCCTACAAAAGCCGCACTATCTCTCATATACGTGTTCTAAGAATTTAATTTAACTGTGGTTTTAAACTGACAATATAAACACGTAATAACTAGACAGAATACAAAAAATTTTAGGGAAATCATAATATGGATAAAATGAAGCTTTATGCGGTCATTTCGCCCCTCTGCATGCTCTTCTCTCAGGGCATCATGCCTGCTCAGGCTCAACAGCTGGCAGGGGGTAAGGTTCAGGTAGAAAGTGTTTTAGCACGCAAGAACGGCAACCGGATGGACGTTGCCTTCCGTATGAATCTGAACGATTTGAAGATGAAATCAGAGCAGCAGATTGTTTTCACACCGGTAATGGTAGGAACGGATTCTATCGCTCTCAACCCTATCATCATCCAGGGTAGAAACCAGGCTGTAAGATACCGCCGACTTGCCGACAGCAAGAAGAATCCGCATGCACAGGTTCTTACCCGCAAGAACAAGACCAATCAGCAGGTTTACTTCGCCCAGTCTGTTCCTTATCAGAAATGGATGAAGAAGTTCAAACTCTCGGTGAAAGAAGATCTCTGCGGATGCGGCAACCTGATAGAACAGGACAATACGCCGATTGCGGATATCGACCGTACACCGAAGATTACGAAGGATTTCTTCGTGCAGCCGAAGGCAGAAGCCAAGAAGGTGAGAGCCGAAAAGGGTGAAGCTTATCTCAGCTTTGTGGTTAACAAGAGTTATATTCTTGCCAACTTCCGTGAGAATGCTACTGAGCTGAAGAAGATTACTTCCACCATCGACCTGGTGAAGAACGACAAGAACGTTGAAATCACAGATATTGATATCCATGGTTTTGCTTCGCCTGATGGTTCGTATGCCAACAACAAGCGCCTTGCCAACGAGCGTGCAGCTGCCCTCCGTAAATATGTGAGCAGCCTCTACACCTTAAACAGCAAGCTCTTTACCTATCAGGCTACACCGGAAGACTGGGAAGGATTCAAAAAGAAGATTCAGGCTAGTCATCTGGCTGATAAGGAAGCAATTCTCGAGATAGCTAACTCCTCGCTGGCTCCCGACGATAAGGACCTGAAGATCAGAAAGCTCCATCCGGCAAGTTACCGCTACATTCTGGATCATATCTATCCTCGTCTCCGTCATAGCGACTATACGGTAACCTACACGGTTCGTCCGTTCAGCATCGAAGAGGCCAAGGAGATATTAAAGACCAAACCACAGCAGCTTTCTCTGCAGGAGATGTTCCTGGTGGCACAGACTTACGAGCCGGGTTCGCCAGAGTTTAACGAGGTATTCGACATTGCCGTCCGCCTCTTCCCAGATAATGAGACAGCGAATCTCAATGCCGCCTGCACCGATTTGCAGAAAGGTGATCTTACTTCTGCCGAAAAGCATCTTGCCAAGGCAGGCAACTCGAAAGAGGCAGAACGTGTAAGAGATGTCTTCAAGCAGATAAAGGAATTGGAATAACAGAAAATTAGAGAATAACGATTATAAACAAGCTTAACTTTCAAAAATTATGAAGATTAAACATTTATTTGGCTTGGCTGTCATCGCAGCTATGACAGCAAGCTGTTCAAGCAATGAGGACCTGGGAACCGCAGGTACTGGTACTAATGAAGCAGGTGTTGGTTATGCAACTTTCACCATCAACTTGCCTTCGGTAAGTGGAACTCGTGCAGCAGATACTGGTGGTGCTGAAATGAATGAAGGCACAGAAGAAGAGTATGCTGTAAAAAGCGCAACTGCCCTTATCTTCCAGAAGTATGGTGCAGATGAAGGCTCTTACAAGTTTGTTGAGAGTGTAACTTTACCTGTAGAAGGATGGACAGACGATGAAGCTGATGGTATCACAACTACTTCTAAAAAGCTGGTAGCAAAGCTTACCAATGTGGATACCAAGAATGATTATAGTGTTTTGATTTTGCTTAACAATAATAAAACTGGTGGTGGAGCAAAGGTTGCTTTGCCTACTGTAGGTCAAAGTTATAAGGATTGGAATAGCACAATTTTGAATTATTCTTCAGTTACTGATTGGGCTGGTTCTGATGGCTTCTATATGGCTAATGCTCCGTTGAAAGGAAGTGCTGCCTCACCTGCAACTTTGGTTCCTATTGACAAAAATAAAATATATGCCAGCGATAAAGAAGCAAATGATCCTGCTAAAGATTGTGCCGCAACAGTTTTTGTAGAGCGTGGTGTAGCAAAGATGTCTGTTACTGATCCTACTACAAAAACAGTTAAAGACAAGGCAACAGATACTGATACACAGAGTATAGTAGAATTCAGTAATTGGGCTTTGGATATCACAAACAAGAAGACATACGCTGTTCATAATATTGATGACTTGAGCAAAGATTTCCCTGCTATTTGGACTACAGAACGTTTCGCAGGTACTAACAATCGAGTTTATTGGGGTAAGGATCCTAACTACAGTAGGGATGAACTCAAAGAAGCAAGTGATGATGGTGATAAAAAAAGAAAAGAAGAATTCAATTTTATCACTGCTCCAAGTGAGATTAATAAAGACTTCGGCGACACCAAGCCGGTATATTGCTTAGAGAACACCTTTAACTTGACAAACATGTATCAGGGTCAGACAACCCGTGTTATCTTCAAGGCAAAATATACTCCTAAGAATGATACTGGTGCTGACCTTGCAGATACAGATGGAACTTTCTACACCATCGGTAATATGACAACTATCCTGAAAGAAGCAGACTTAGAGACTGCAGTTAATGCTGTTGCAAAGCCAGTTCTCCCAACAGGTTATACTATTGACTATACAAAATTCAAGACGGAAGAAGGCTCACATGTGATTACCTTGGCAGATATCAAGGATGCTTCTGGTGTAGTTCTCGATGGTGCTACAACTTATGGCCCAAGTTCAAAGACTGGTGACGATATCGTTGCCGATATCAATGCTAAACTCGGCTTGAAAGATGGCCGTGCCGAAGCAAAGGTTGGTATCAATACCTATCTTAAGGGTGCTACATATTATATCGCTCGTGTTAAGCACTTCGGTGATTTGACTAAATGGAATTCAGGTGAACCTTATGGAGACAACAACAAACAGTATCTTGGCCGTTATGGTATGCTCCGTAACAACTGGTATGAATTGACAGTTGGCAACGTCTATGGTCCTGGCTACCCTGGTGTACCTCCAGTAGACCCAAATCAGCCGGATGATGAGAATGAGAAGTATCTCAGCGTCAGCGTAAAGATCCTTTCTTGGGCTAAGCGTTCACAGAGCGTCGATTTGTAATCCATTTCACATTATTATATATAGCTCAGCCGCTCTAGCGCTAAGGAGCGGCTGGCTATCTCGGAAGAATAAGAATCTATTTATACACTTTACTTTTTCACAAAACAGATAAGCATCATGGCAAACAAGAAGTTTAACAGTTGGATCAAGAATATATGCATGGGATGGGGATTCATCATGGCGGGCAGTATGCTCAGCAGCTGCAACGACTTGATGCACGACGACCTGCCTCCTTGTGACATGGGTGTTGACTTGCAGTTCAAGTACGACTACAACGTGCAGCGTGCCGACATGTTCAATGATCATGTGGGCGGACTCAGCGTATTCGTATACGACGAGCAGGGCAACTTCATTGCTCGCCATGATGCCTATAACGATGCGGTATCACAGCCGCTCAAGGACCCTAACTATGCCATGCGAATCAATCTGGAACCGGGCAAATACAGATTCGCAACCTTCGCCTTCCAAAAGAAATACGAAGATGCACTCGCGCAGCCAGGTGCCAAATTCCAGATAGCTCTGCCACAGCAGGGTGACAACATCACCGCCCTCCATGCACGACTCGACCGCGAACAGGGCAAGGTGAACAACCAGAGCCAACCGCTCGATACACTCTGGCAGGGACTCAGCAACGAACTGGTTGAAGTAAAAGACCTGCAGGTTACACGCCATACCATCGGTCTGGTTCGTGATACCAAGCAGCTCACCATCAGCCTGCATCAGACCGACGAGCCTGCCAACATCAATGCCGATGACTTCAGTTATCAGATAACCAATGCCAACGGCGATATCAGTTACGACAACTCTCTCCTCCCCGACGAGGAGTTGACATATACCCCATACTACACCTGGACCACTGAGTTTAAAGATAAGGAAGGCAATGTAAAGGAGCGCACCGCTCATGCCGCCCTCATGTTCTCCCGACTCATCTGGCATCCGGCAGCAGAAAACGACAAGAACGCCATCCTCACCATCACGAACAAGACTACTGGAGAAGAGGTGGCACGCATCAATCTTACTGACTATCTGGCTCAAGGCCGTGGCGCCTTCGAAGCCCGCCATTATTCAGCACAGGAATTCCTGGACCGAGAGTACGACTACAAGCTCGACTTCTTCCTCCAGGGCAACCAGTGGAAGTATGTGCAGCTCAGCATTTCCATCCTGGATTGGAGCAAGCGCATCCAGCGTGTCGATTTCTAACCGTTTCAGGTGTCAGAGCCCCTTCGGGGCATTTAGCTCATAAGAGTATTTGACTTTAAAAATTAGAAACAATGAAAATACGAGATTTCATTTTAAGTTTAGTTAGTTGGTTTATATTGTTGGTTACAGTAAGTTGCTCTGACGAACTTGGAGGCGAGCGCGCCCCCATTTCGTCAGAAAGCAACTTACATGTACTCGTGCCAACCGTGCTCAGCAGCCGCGGCACCGATCCTGCCGATGCTTCCGGCCTTCCTACCTATAATGCTACGGTAGATGAATGCCAGATCAACGACCTGACCCTCTATGCTTTCCCCGTCCCTACAGGAAATGGAAATGATGGCAAGCTCCTGGTAGAGACGCTCCCTGCCCCACTGGCTACAATGATGGTAGAGCAGCATGTTGCTAACTATCAGCTCAATATCGAGCCGGGCACTTACCATATCTATGTGGTTGCCAACATGAACAAGGTGTTGAGTGGTAAGACTATCAAAACTGAAGATGAACTCAAAAATATAGTACTGAGTTATGGCGTTGGAACAGAACCGGGAATGCCTGTTTCTACAAACATCCCGATGATTTATGAGCCAAAGGATGTGAACGGTAATATCATCGATACAAAAATAGAAAAAAGTGGTAAGAAATATACCGAGGTAGCAGCTAACCTGAAGTTTACATGCGTAAAGGTTAAGCTCAACCTCATTATGGACCCAACTGCGAGCGATAATCTTTATAACAAAAGCTATCGCATAACAGATATTGCTGCACAGAAGCTTACTCCTTCTACCCATTTATTATGGGATGGTAAGTTTACCCAGACAGATGTAACTCCAGAATATGCTAAAGGCATAGATACACCTCTTTATAAGAGTACTCCTACAGGCGATGCAAGCAAAGGATGTTATTATCAGAATGGAGAATACACCATAAATGAAGGTAACAAAGATGTAGCTAACGAAGATGTTGTGAAAATCGTTGATGCTTATAAGGATAAGGGTACACCGAACCCTACGAACTTAAAGCAGTGGCTTTTTCAAGGTACCTACTATCTGCCAGAGCGTTATATCTCTAACGCAGAGGAACAGTCGGTATTGAAGATTAACGGTATGGTTAATAGCAGCAACAAGAATCAATATACCATTAACCTGGGACATAAGCAGAACGCATCAGATGATCTGCCTACATTCCCTCGTGGCACCTATTATGAAATTACAGGTAAGCTGAAGAGCTATGGTGATATGGATCTTGACTGCGATGTGAAAGTGAGCGACTGGAAGCCAGTAGAAATCAATGCTGATTTCTACCATACTAATTTATGGGTTAACAAGACCAAGGCTGAAGTCTCTTCTACAAAGAGTGATACTATCTCTTATAATTCAAGCGAAACTGTTGTAAACTTTGGCTGCATTGACACCAAGACTGTTGGTGAAACAAATCAAGATATTATCGTTGTAACAAAAAGAGATGGCAACAATATTATCTTTGGTATCAATCCAGAAATACCAATAAATCAGTTCGAAAAGGATCCGACAACAGGAAAGAGAGAAGGAACTGCTAGAGTTTACTTACAGGCAAACAACATCAAGAAGTATATTGAAGTACACTATGATGTTACTCCTTATTTTAAGGTGAGCCCAAAGAACGTAGTTATCTATTGGGATATAGATCCTGACGGAAAGCAGGTTTTAGAGAAACACTTTGTGGTAGAAACCAACCTGGGTGGATTGAAAGCATATCAGAACATCAATGGTACGCAAACTAAAGTTTCTTCTGGTTCTACAGTAAATGTTGGTGGTGATGCCCCTTCACGCCTGGAAATAAACTATACCAACGAACCGGTAGAAGAGGAAGGAATAAAGGTATATGGAAAGTACGTGATGAAGGTAAAGGAAACCAATGATCCTAAGACGACTACCGTTTATAACTTCACACTTTCTCCGCTAAAGAACATTTCTGGTGACGAGGTTGCTTCGCAAGAAGTTACAGTTACAGTAAAACCAAAGTTCGGTCCTTATCGTATCTACATGCGAGCTATCAATAATATATGTAACTGGGATGGTAATGAAGACGGGACCGCTAATCTAGATGTCGTTTTTGCTGAACAAAAAACAGAATATACTGGAATAAACGGCAGTTATAATGATAGGTATAATTTCAATTGGTATGATGGTTGGACTGATAAAGATGTAAGTAAAGACGAAAATAATGACGATAATAAACATATTCAAGATGGTAGACATAAAATGTATATGTATACACAGCTTGGTGAGAATGATGAGCATAGTACTACCGTTAAAGATGACGCATATGTATGGATATTTTCAGAAAAATTCCCTGGTGACCAAATGACAGGTGACGTAAATAATGCTGGATGGTATTATAAAGATATGCCATTTAATGCAAATAGCAAGTATGCAGAAAATAAAGCGACAGGTACAAAGCAAATTAAACCAGGTCAAACGCTAGTTATATTTGGTACTGGCGAGAATCATGGCAATGATAAGACTGGTTGTACTCCACACCGTTTTCCTCATACCATGGACCCAGGTATTCCTTTGTTCAACTACGAAGATCGTGAAGGCTGGTATCTCTATGACCCTACCTGCATTCCATATTATCGAGTATATGATGACAAGCCGACTATTATAAATGTTGACTATGTGATATATACTAAAAGTAATATTTATAAATGGAAAATCAATTTTGGAAAGAAGAATAGATCATTCGATTCGTATACTTTGGAATGTAAATCTGATAAGTTCAAGCAAAAAAGCGAAGATGTTGGAAATGGTTGGAAACGTACAATTCTCAGTTTCAAAGCACCTAAGGGCGAATACGAAAAAGCAATAAAGATTTGTTTTGATGATAGCAGCGAAGGAACTATGCTCTTCGGTGGTGACAGCTACGAGTGTAAATACGATGCAACCAACGGATACCAGATATTCGGCAATTACGATGGTAGCAGCTGGCAGGAAGGCAAACCGTCAGGAGTTTCTAAATAATAAAGATAGAAAATATAATGATGACAAGAATAAAGACTTTAATGATATGGATAGGATTGCTCTTAAGCCTTGCATCATGTAAGGACTCTTTAGAGGCAATTACTCTCGGTGGGGACGAACTCCCTACCGAGGGAGTTACGCTGAGCATACAATTGCCTAATTTCACTCCTCAGGAAATCTCAACCCGAGCTGGAGGCGAAACTACAGAGAGCATTACTTCTCTGTGGCTTGTATGTTATGACACTTCAGACAATTATCTTGATATGCAGGATTGTACAAAAGCTTATGCTGATGCAACTGCTGATGCAGATGGTTACAGGAAAATCAAAACAAACCTTCCTAAAGGTACAGAAACGGTACATTTGGTTGCCAACGTTCCTGACTTGACAAAAGCACAGGCTGAAAAGCTTGATGCGATGGATGATATCACTCCTGGTTTATCAAAGCCAATCTGTTGGGGCAAAGCTAAACTTAGCGACCTGATGAAAGACAGCAAGATTTCACTTACCCGTCAATGTGCAAAGATTACATGCACGGTAGATGCAGCCGTAAGTGATTTCGAAATCACAGACCTTCATGTATGGCATTCTGCTAGCAAAGGTTCTATTGCGCCAGCTAAATACGAAGAGTCTACCAATGAAAACTTGGCAGAAACTACAGATTTGATGGATGACACCAAACCTATTGCTGGAGGTCCTGCTGCTGTAGTTGCAGTAAATGAAACTTCTGCAGGCAAGGCTGACATCATTATCAAGGCTAAATATAAGGGTACAGAAGGCTTCTATAAAGTAGCCCTCTATTATAAAAAAGATGATGGCAAAACTGCACAATATGCATTGGTACGTAACCACAACTATATCGTGAAGGTTAAATCTGTAAACGATGCGGGCTATGCGACTGAAGCTGAAGCATTAAAGGCTGAGCCAGAAAATCGTCTGAAGGTAACCGTGGTAGATGATAATCCGGAGATTTTTGATATGATAGCCTGCAAAGACTACGAACTGGGTGTTTGTGGTACACAGACGGTTGATGCTTCAAGTACAACTGCTCCTATCACTTTGGTTACAAATCTTAAACCTGAGAATACAACAGATAATAATCTCTATAAGGTTGAAATTAGCAGCGATGCACAGTGGATAACTAGCTGGTCACCAGGTAGCCAGTCAACCACAACAAGTCCTGATTCAGGAACTAAGTTTGTTCTCAACCTCACATTGACTGCAAACAACAAATCGGAGAAGCCTCGGGAAGGTACGATTACCATCACTTCCGGTGACTTGAAAAGAACCATCAAGATTCATCAGGAAGGTTACGACTTTAAACGTGCTAAAGATCGAAAGGTTGTCATGAATTACGATGGTACTATTCATGATAATTACTTTGCTTGGCTTGATGAAATGCATGGTGTTAAACCTAGCGAGAATAAGGTCGAAGATCAGGAACAGACCAGAAACCAGGGCTTGCACTTCAGCGTAGGAGATAATAAGATCTATTATCTGATTCCAAAGAAACTTGGTGACCAAGTCGTGAAGAAATCTGACAAAATCAGTTATTCAGAAGAAAGCAACTATTATAAAGTTACATTGGACAACAGCACCAATAACTACGATTTATGGATAGACGAAGAAGGTTTTGTCATCAAGAATACTGCAGATGCTGATCATCCGTTTACCATCAAATACCCGATCTATCATGCTGGTGTATTTGGAGAAATTAAAAATCTGGGAGACGAACAGTTGGGTGAAAAAAAAATAGGTTGGTACTACTACGGAGTAGTGAAGATTCTGGTAGATGAACCATCAGAAGATGGTAAAACTACTACGCCTAATAAGACATACTACATGTTAGACCGTAATCTAGGCGCATCCAACAGCGATTTCTATTCGCCAGGTTCTGCCAATATTGCCAATGATAAAGGTTCTATAGGTGGATATTTCAAGATATCAAATGGTAAAAGCAGTAACGACTATATCAACAAGTATGTAATCGGCAATTTTAGAGTACCAAAGGGCAACGAGCTAGAGGCAATTGCAAATAAAATCGAAGTAAAGCCGTTGAGTACATCTACGGGTGAACTATATAATTGTCTTCGCATCCCGACAGAGTCTTCGCAGAAGGATTACATCTATATCCCAATCAGCGGATATTACGAGAGCAACAGCTTCAAGGATGAATATCACGCAAATCTGTGGAGCCAGTCTTTGTTGTCGGGCTATCAGGGCTTCAGTGAAAACAGTAAAGAATATGGCTTCTGGTATCTTTATCTGGATATCTATAATAAGATAAAGACTATCACAAATACCCGTTTTGCTCAGGGATATGATGGCTCGAACACTGGCCGTTACAAGGCGATGCCAATCCGCCTGATATACGTTCCATAAGGAGTTAGAATCTTACACTTTAATATAGTTCAGGATAAAACCAGAGAATCCACAGCAGGCACTCAAGCCAGCTGTGGATTTCTTGATTCTAAGCTTCACTCAAATCTGCACTAGTGTCCCGTTTAGTCTGGACGATTATTATATAAGTTATTAATATCCAATATTTTATGCTCTAGAAATTGGGTATTCGATTTGATTTTGTACCTTTGCACTCATATGGTATCCTAGCCTATTTAACCCGATGATTTCTAAACGGGACAGCAGTGATCTGGTTTAAAAAACAATATGATTTTGCCCCAGTTCTTTATGACCTGATGCAGTCAGAAAAGTTTAGACAGCATCTTCATCATGATTAAAGTTCTCATAGAACTTCATTCGCTTCTTTTCTAATTCCGCAATTTCTTCCTCAGTTATTCTCATGGTTTATGCAGTATAAAGATTTAATTGACGAAAAACTGCTCGTCTTTCACGAACCCTGTTGGCATCAACCATAATGTCTTCTGTTTTCATCTCTACCTCACATGAATCCTGTTCCTCAATGCCTTCTCTTGCGTGTTTCCAAGAAAACTCTCCATGCGTTAAAGTACTCAAACTCCAAGACTTCTGTGGAGCATAAGTTTTAAACACCATATCAAACACTGGCTCATATTGTACAACCTGCTCTTTATCCATCAATTCTGGGAGAGAATCATTTTTATAATGCTGGCGAATCTGAACCATGACAGGACCATATTTCCAAGCCTCAAATTGTGCATCAAACATAGGCTCGCCCTTTTGAATCAAGCACTCACGCTGCGTGAAATAAAGTAGCTTATGCAACTTCATTTCATCAATACGAACGCCAAAATCATCCATATAGCGCTTGTATAAATAAGAGGCAACTTGTAATATTCCCATCATAGTCATTATTCATTTTATAGTTTATTGCCGCAAAGTTACGCTTTTTTATTGAAACCGCCAAAGAAAATCAAAAGAAATCTGCGAAAATCCGTGTAATCCGTGCCTTATCTATATCCTAAGAAGCTTATGACACACCCTCACAAAACGGGTGAATGAGAGCAAGAAAACGAATGAATGAGAGTAAGAAGAGGGGTAAAAGAAGGATTTTAACCTACTAAAACAGTTCTTTCAACTGAGAAAAGAAACATTTATACTTAGATAAAATCTCCGTTCATAGACGTTGAATGTCCGTTCAACGTCGATGAACCGCCATTCATAGACGCTGAACCGCGGTTCAACGTCGATGAACGGAGATTTCAATAGGGTTAAAGAACATTTTATCCTATAATCAACCAAGACTTTTCCCGAGATTAACCCATTATTAATACAGCAAGAAGGAAGAAAGGAGATAAGAGGAAGCCTGAAAAGAAATAAAAGGTATAAGGAAATGAGATAAGGGGCATAAATGAAGAAAAGATGTTTTTAATTTGGTGGTTTCACCATTTATTCGTATCTTTGCCAACAAAGAGAATATCACTTAAAAGAAAGGCGAGCAATTATGGCAAGAAAACTATATCCGATAGGATTACAAACTTTCGAACGAATCAGAGTGGAGGATAAATTCTACATCGACAAGACGGAATATGTATATCGTATGGCACATACGGATGGTACTTATTTCTTCCTAAGCCGTCCACGCCGTTTCGGAAAGTCGCTGTTGCTGACTACCATGAAGAGCTATTTTGAAGGAAAGAAGGAGCTTTTCAAAGGACTCGCCATCGAAAAGCTGGAAAAGGATTGGATAAGCTATCCGGTGCTGCATTTCGATATGAGCATGGGCAAACACATGGAGATAGCCCAGCTGGAAAGATATTTCGACCAGCAACTTGCAGAACAAGAGCAGAAATGGGGCATTACGAATCCGGCTGTTGATGCCAACGTCCGCCTCATCTCACTTATCCAGACTGCCTATAGGGAAACGGGCAAGCAAGTGGTAATACTGATTGACGAATATGATGCCCCTTTGCTTGATGTGGTGCACGAGAATGAAAAACTGGAAGAACTTCGCAACGCCATGCGCAATTTCTACAGTCCGCTAAAAGGATGCGAGAAATTGCTCCGCTTCGTATTCCTCACAGGCATCACCAAATTCTCTCAGCTCAGCATCTTCAGCGAATTGAACAACATCACCAATATCAGTATGGACGAGCCGTATGCCGGCATTTGCGGAATTACGGAAGATGAACTGGTGAACGGAATGCGGGATGACATAGAGGCACTTGCTGAAAAATTAAACTTATCGTATGAGCAGACGTTAGCTAAGTTAAAGGATAATTATGACGGCTATCATTTTACATGGCCTTCTCCAGACGTTTATAATCCGTTCTGCTTATTAACCTGCTTTGCCAAGCAGAAGATTGATTCCTACTGGTTTGGATCAGGTACTCCTACTTATCTGATCAATATGATGCGCAATTTCAACTTTCTGCCAGCGAACCTGGGCGAGAGCATGGAAGCCGGAAAGGATGACTTTGATGCTGCCACGGAAACCATGACCACCATCATGCCGCTGCTCTATCAGAGTGGCTACATCACCATCAAGGATTATGATGAAGAAACGGAGCTCTATACCCTAGCCATTCCTAACAAGGAAATAAGAGTTGGATTGTACAGAAGTTTGTTGCCTCATTATCTGACCTCAAAGACTGCAATGTGCAATACCACCATCGCCAAGATGTCGGTGCTTATTAAACAGCGCAAGATAGACGAAGCATTACAGTTGCTGAAATCGTTTTGGGAGACTGTGCCTTATTGCAACAACACCCATTACGAAGGGCATTACCAGCAAACGATGTATATCATCTTTGCCTTGCTCACGAATTTCAGGATTATAGTGGAGCAACATACGTCAAAGGGGAGAATTGATATAACCATGGAGACGGACGATACTATCTATGTAATGGAGCTGAAGTTTGGAAAGACTGCCCAGGAGGCTCTTGAGCAGATAGAAAGCAAGCATTATGCCGAGGCCTTTGCCATGAGCGGCAAGGAAATTATCAAGGTAGGTATGAGCTTCAATATCAAAGAAGACAACACCATCGTGTTCGATTGGAAATCATCAGAAATTTAGATGACAAAAAAAGCGTGCAGGCGACTATGATGTGGCTTGCACGCTTTTTCCTTTTATATTCTTTTTATATTCATCCTACAGCGAAAGGGGTCGTAAAGACTTGAAGAAGACCGAGATGAGTTCCTTCTGCTACTTGCAATAATCAATAGTTACGACATCTTAAACTATTAATTAAGATGATTATTTCCTTGATTCCGCAATAATAACTCCACGAAATCTTTTATATTTACAACAAAAATGCGAGGAAATTCAATCTCATTGAGAATTTTAAAGTGAGCATCATTACTCACTATACAACTTGCACCAGCAGAAAAAGCACAATCTACAAATTTGTTGTCATCCTCATCAGCTTGAATGAGATGCAACTTATAATAGGGTGTTACGAATTCCACATTCTTTTGACTTAGAATCACAGACACAACATTACTGGCAATATTTGCATTAGTCTTCTGCTCAATGATTTCTAAATACTCCTCAATAATTTCATTTGTAACGCACAAGGTCAATTTACCTTTCAAGAAATCATCCCAAATCTTACGATAAGGGCTTATCCTTGGAAGGCTCATCAATAAGCAATTAGTATCAAGAACTATCTTTCTCATTTGCCAGAAGTACGTAAATGTTCATT
>ERZ772883.1054-NODE-1054-length-23449-cov-3.645978_pt1 | contig 23449 bp, 21 predicted proteins | sample MGYA00580575_ERZ772883 | MGnify/ENA primary metagenome ERZ772883 (study PRJEB29015, sample SAMEA2737666) | human gut metagenome | biome: human gut; feature: human-associated habitat; material: faeces | place: China | collected 2012 ...
AGAACAAAAAATCTGATGCGCTCTGTTAAGCATTTTAACTGCGAATTAGTATCAGATACTCGTCCTTTGTCCAGAACAGCATTTCCTTGTGAGAATCCTTCCCCATGTTGCCGACGATCTCGGCGGGATTCTTTTGCAGGCGGTAGTAGCGAACCGCATGGTTGAAAATCGCGCTGAGCTGACTGTGGATGGATTTGAGATAAGTGGTCGAGTACGGCTCACCGTTCGGCTTTTTCAGGTTCATGATTTCGTTCTGCCAGGCGATGATGTCCTTCGGCTCGATGGCGTTGATCGGGCGATCCTTGAAATACGGCAGAATCTTCAGGTCGATCATGTTGTTCTTGGATTCCCACGTGCTTTCGCGGATGCGCATCTGTTTGTCGTTTCGGTAGATTTCAACGAAGTCCGAAAACTTCATGTTCAGGTCGGCGGTGCTTTGCAGCAGAAAGCGGCGTTCCCAGTCCAGCGCGTCGCGCCGACGGGCAAAACCGCGTTTCATTTTCCGTTTCTTTACACCGCGAAAATCCTCGTAGTAGAAAGAAACGAAGTAGGTTCCGTTGGTGTCCTTGTAAGCGGGCATTACATCGCCTCCCCGTTGTCTGCCGGGGCGTTCATGCCGTAGATCCGTTCATAGTAGTATCTGCGGCTGACCTTCCCGGAGATGGTCGTGTAGTTCTTCGCTTCAAGCTCGGCGTTCCATTTGTGGATGAGCTTGTAGGCGCTGGTGGTGGAAATGCCGAGGTCTTTGGCGATTTCCGGCGCGGTGACGAGAATAGAGTTGTTGGTTTTCATGGTGTGTTCCTCACTTTCCAGATACTATATATTTTTGCTTAGTATCGACGCTTTTTATCATACACTAAACAAATATACTTAGCAAGCCCTTTTGAAGAAAAAATTCTAACTTTTTTTATTTAGTATCCCTTGAGCGGGATTTTTTCGTGTGGTATACTGAGCAGGAACGAGATGAATCAGGGAGGAACACCGCTATGGCAGTGGGGGATAGAATCAAACGGGTGCGGAATTTCCGCGGGATGACGATGAAGGAACTGGGAATGGCGGTCGGCTTCGATGAAAAGAGCGCAGACGTCCGCATTGCTCAGTATGAAAACAATTCCCGCAAACCGAAAGAAGAACTGATGCGGAAAATCGCCGCAGCGCTGGATGTGAGCGTGGCATATCTGGAAGACCCGACGATGAACGATGCGGAAGGGATTCTTCACGCGCTCTTTGAGCTGGACGACCAGTACCCATGGATGCACCTTGTCGAAACCGTCGATAACACGGATGCCGACCTGCCGCATAAGCGCGTGGCAGTCTGCTTTGATTACAACATCCTTGACGGCCTCATGACTGAGTGGATGCTCCGCAAGCAGCAGCTCCGGCGCAGGGAGATCACCCGCGAGGAATATCAGGAATGGAAGCTGAACTGGCCTTCCACCGCCGACGACTGCGGGAAGTTCAAACCGAAAAAAGCGTGGAGAAAAGAATAAAGACATGAAAAACCCTCCGAAACTTTGCCGTTTCGGAGGGCATTTTCATGTCTTCCTCAAATTTTGAAGAATAAGACCGAAAGTATCAAATCCGTATCATTTGGCTTTTGATGGGATCAAAAACTGAACAATACCTGACTTTTTTGACCGTTTCGGATTATTCCCACTCAATTAAGTAGCGCGAACGCTACGAAAGGAGGACGAAGAGATGAATGAAAACAAAATCTATCTCACGGCGAAAGAATTGGCAGGAATGTTGGGAGTTTCAGAAAGCCAAGCGTACAAGATGATTCGCAAGATCAATCTTGAACTTGAAAAGAAAGGGTTTATTACGGTGAAAGGTAAGGTGTCGAAATACTATATTGAACAGCACTGGTATGGGTTTGCCGGATGAGGAGACATAATGAAAGCAGAAAAGGATATCAAAACGGGAAAGTGGCTGATTCAGTATCGCTATACGGATTGGCAAGGCAATCGGAAAAAATCAACAAAGCGTGGATTTGATACAAAACGAGAAGCAGAGCAATGGTATAGGGAGTTCTCCGCGAAAAAACAACAGAGTATAAATATGCTTTTTTCGGATTTTGTGGAGATTTATTTGAAGGACATGGAAACTCGACTTCGTGAGCATACGATGATCGGAAAAAGGTATGCAATCGAACAAAAGATCATCCCCTATTTCGGAAAAAGGAGACTGTCCGATATTAAGGCAGTAGATATTCGAAAATGGCAAAACGAGTTGATGAAAAAGGATTATGCTCCAACATATCTTCGAGCAATTCAGAATCAACTCAATGCGATATTTAATTACGCAATTAAATATTATGATCTGCCCTCTAATCCATGCTTGAAAGCAGGAAGTATGGGCAAAAAACATGCCGATGAAATGCAGTTTTGGACGAAAGAAGAATACCTGAAATTCTCGGAAGTTATGATGGACAAACCAATATCATACTACGCTTTTGAAATCTTATATTGGTGTGGAATTCGAGAAGGGGAATTACTGGCATTAACACCGGAAGATTTTGATTTTGAGAGGCAGACTCTTTCAATTACGAAGTCCTACCAGAGATTAAAAGGTCAGGACGTGATTTCTGCACCGAAAACGGAAAAGAGTGTTCGAATCATTAAAATGCCTTCATTTCTTTGCGATGAAGTGCGAGATTTGATTAGAATGAGTTATCAAATTAAAAGTGGAGATCGCCTGTTTCCTGTGACGAAATATTATCTACACCATGAAATGAATAGGGGAACAGAAAAAGCGGGCATCAAACGTATTCGGATTCATGATTTACGTCATTCACATGTATCTTTGCTAATTGATATGGGCTTTTCCGCGATTGCAATCGCTGACCGAATGGGACATGAGAGCATCGACATTACACTGAACTATGCACATCTTTTTCCATCCAGACAGAGCGAAATGGCAGATAGATTGGAAAAGGAACGAAAGGGGGATGTATCATGTCCCGAAAAGTGATGGACTGCTGCAACCGCTGGCGAAGCAGAACCGTTTCCTTCCGCATGTCGCCGGAAGAAGACGCGCTGCTTGACAGCATGGTGCGGCTCTCCGGCATGACCAAGCAGGACTACATCATCGCAAGGCTGCTGAAATTTGAAATCACCGTTCAAGGCAATCCGAAGGTGTACAAAGCCGTGAAGCAGGAACTCGCGTTCCTCTGCGGCCGCCTGTCCGAATCCGGTTCCCTGCCGGATTCGGATTGGGCGGCGAGGCTGGATCACCTGCTTCTGCTCCTTGACGGTATGAAGGAGGTTTGAATCATGCCCGACCAGAGAAATATGCTCGACCAAACAAAAATGACCGCCCCGATTCCGGCTGTTGGCGCAGCCGGGGAGCAGTCACAAAACAATAAAACCAATGACATTATACCAAAGGACAGGAAAAATAACAACTCCCTGCACACGCTTTCCATGACGGAACTCTACGACACGACCTATCCCCCGAAAGCCGCCATCATCGACGGTCTGCTCTACGCCGGAACTTATCTGTTCGTCGGCGCGCCGAAGATCGGAAAATCCTTCTTCATGGCGCAGCTCAGCTATCATGTCGCGACGGGAATTTCCCTTTGGCAGTATGACGTGCATCCGGGCGAGGTGCTGTATCTCGCCCTTGAGGATGATTACGCCCGCATCCAGAAACGTCTGTACAAGATGTTCGGTTCAGAGGATACGCCAAACCTGCACTTTGCGACGCAGTCCATGACGCTTGGCGGCGGGCTGCTCGACCAGCTTGAAGCGTTTCTTGCCCATCATCCCGAAACCAGATTGATGATCGTGGACACCTTGCAGAAGATTCGAGAAATCGGAAGCGACAAATACAATTACGCCAACGATTATGAGATTGTCGGTCGGCTCAAGGCGTTCAGCGACAAACACAACCTTTGTCTGCTCATCGTCCACCATACGCGCAAGATGGAATCCGAGGACAGCTTCGACATGATCTCCGGAACGAACGGTCTATTGGGCGCGGCAGACGGTGCATTCATCCTGCAAAAGAAGAAGCGCACCGACACCAACGCTGTGTTGAGCGTCGTCGGACGCGACCAGCAGGATCAGGAGCTGCTGCTCCAATTCGATCACGAAAAATGCGTCTGGAAGCTCATTAAAGCGGAAACCGAGGTCTGGCGAACGCCGCCAGACCCCGTTCTCCTCTCCGTTTCCAGGCTAGTTACACCGCTTTCGCCCGAATGGCGTGGCACACCTTCCGAACTCCATGCCCAGCTTGCGGACGTCCCCCTGCTCACCCATGTACTGACCCGGCACCTGAACGCCAACGCCGATCTTTTGTACAATGATTATGGAATTTTGTATAAAAACACTCGATTCCATTCTGGACGGCTGGTTATCCTTACTCTTGAAAAGCCAAAAGCGTGACGCTCGTGTCGCTTGTGACGCTATTTTTCACATTGGCTCATTGTCTAAAAAAGCGACACGAGCGTCACGAGCGACACGGAAGGGAGAAAAACATGAAAAACGTCCAGATTTCACAGGATCTGTTCTGCGACTTAATCCTCTATCATCTCTATAACAATCCATCCGCGGAGGAAGCCATTCGCCGGGGACTTTCCCGAAAGCTCGACGCGATGTTTCAGCACGAATGCTTCACTCGGTACAAAACCGCCGCAACCGAAGCCGAACGTGAGCAGGCGCGGCAGCGTTACCTCGAAAGCATCGGGATGCCCGCCGACTTCCGTTGGTGAATCCGTTCGTTCTCCGCCACTAACAGGAGCGTGACACGCTCCTGTTCCTGTCGTGAGGGCGGTACGCCATCGGGAGCGCGCCCAACCCGCGTCGTAACCCCCGTTCCCCCTCGGAGAGCGCAAGGACGCTTTTAATGCGAAGTGTCAAAAGTGCTTTTGTTACTCTTGACAAGAGTAACAGAACCCCGGCAACCCAGCCCCGCACAAGAAAGGAGGCTCCGTGAAAAGAACCATCTCCGCCATGCGCGGCAAAGGCTCGCTCGCCCATAACCGCAGGGACTTCATCGCTGAGAACGTCGATTCCTGCCGAACGCCGCTCAACGTCGAATACTGCAATGAGGACATCCGAGCCGTCTATCACGAACTGTTTGACAACGCGCTGGCTCGCTACAACGAGAAGCAAACCCGCAAGGATCGCGTGATTGACGATTACTACGAGAAAATCCGCACGGGAAAGCAGGAGAAGCCGTTTGAAGAACTCATCATCCAGATCGGCAACAAGGACGACATGAACGCCACATCTGAGAACGGACAGCTCGCCTGTCAGATTCTCGACGAGTACATGCAATCCTTCCAGCAGCGTAATCCGACGCTGCGCGTTTTCTCCGCGCATCTGCACATGGATGAAGCCACGCCGCATCTTCATATTGATTTCATTCCGTTCACGACCGGCAGCAAGCGCGGACTCGAAACCCGCGTGTCGCTCAAAAAAGCATTGGAAGCACTCGGCTTTGCGGGCGGCACAAAAAGCCACACCGAGTTGAACCAGTGGATTGAATCCGAAAAGCAGGAGCTCGCCTCCATCATGGCACGGCATGATATCGAATGGGAACAGAAAGGAACACACGAGGAGCATCTGTCCGTTCTGGATTACAAGAAGCAGGAACGAAGCAAGGAAGTCGCCACGCTTGAAAATCAGATTGACACCTTACAGGAACAAACGGCCGTCGCTGCAACTACACTTTCCGAAAAGCAGGAGCAGCTCGATGATATCGCGCCCATTCTCAAGAATACCGAGAAGTTTGTCCGGAAATACGACGATCCCGAACGGCTGCTTCCGGAAGCCGGGATACTGGAATCCGGCAAGGCGTTTCGGGGGAAAAAGGCACTTCCGATTCTGGGAAAGCTCCTGAAATACGCCCGTTCACTCTTTCGGGAAAACACGGAACTGAAAGCCAAGGTGCAGAAGCTCGAAAAGGAGAATACCGCTTTCAAATCGGCAAACTGGAACCATACTCACGAAACGGTCAGGCTGAAAACGGAGAATCAGGAGTTGCACAAGGCAAAGGACAAGCTGGATGCGCTGGTCGGCAGAATCGGGAACGATGTTCTGCAAAAGCTGCTGAGAGAAACACCGAAAGAACAACCGAAACACAAGGAGGAATCGCTATGAGAAGAATTATATCCTGCCAATTTAACATCGACACTGCCTGCGTGGATGTCGAATATGAAGATGGTTTCGTGCTTTCCATCTATACGCCCACCGTCGAGGACGCGGTCGCGCACACCATGCAGCAGCGTTCCGAGCTGGATTGGCTCATCTACAACGACCCGCTGGCGTATGTCGGACTGGTTATGAGCGGGAAAAGCGAGGAATATCTGAAAGCGGTTACGCGGTAATTGAATAGAAGGAAATCCGTCCCTGTCGGTTAGTCGATAGGGACGGATTTTCTTTTTGCATCCTGTGTAATCTATACTCTGAAAAATCTTGAACGTTCGCGCCATTCGTGGTAGAGTAGGAATCAGAAAAACAAGGACAGGGAGGCGGCAATATGGAACTTATTTTGAAGCAGTATGACATTCCGCTTCTGCATTTTTCCGCGACCAACGATTCCAGCACGCCCGAAATCGAAGTGCATTGGATCAACGAAGATCAAAGGCGTCTTCTGCCGCTGGATATGGAATTGTCACCGGAAGGGATCAGTCGTTGGATGCGCCGCCGCACCATTCCCCGCAACCGCGCCTACGTCAATCGGCTTCTGGCAAAATGCGGATTGAACGCCAACCGCCCGATGGGGATTCTCGCGCTCTGCAAAGGGCTTTCTGTGGATGACAGCTATTGGGTCGTCGAAGACGGCTTTGAAGGCACTTTTGAAAAGTACAATCTCTTTGAAAACCGCTTCAGCGAAGTGCTGGCGCTCATCGCCTTCACCGGCTACGGAAGCAGCAACCGCTCGTCGCTGGCTTCCAGCCCGGAATTTACGACAAACGGCATGCTGCCCAAGTGCTGGCGCAGAATCAGCGGCAAAGTCACGCTGTACAAGGGTAGCACAGACGGCGGCTACAACACGGGCGCAGAGCCATATTGCGAATACTACGCCGCGCAGGTCGCCGCCGCCATGGGGATTGACGCGATTCCATACGGTCTGTCGCAATGGAAAGGTCGGCTCTGCTCCACCTGCGAGCTGTTCACCGACATCGACCACGCCTATATGCCCATCGGCAATCTGGTGCAAAAAGGCGGTTTCGATGCGGTTGCCGCCTATTATGAAAATCTGGGCGAACCATTCCAGAAGGCTTTCCGCGATATGCTGGTCTTTGACGCGGTGATCTGCAACACAGACAGGCACTACGGCAATTTCGGCTTTATGATCGACAACAAAACCAACACCATCGCCGCGCCTGCCCCGCTCTTTGACCACGGAAATTCTCTGTTCAATCAAGTCGGACCGGAAGACTACGAAAGCGCAGAAGCATTTCAACAATACATCGACACCCTCGTTCCGTGCGTATACGACGACTTTTTCGCCACCACCGAACGCTTTATGACCGACGAAAACCGAGAACAGCTCCGAAAGCTGTTGGGATTTCGGTTTAAGCGGCATGTACGGTATAATCTGCCGCCTAAGAGACTCAAGCTCATGGAGGAACAGGTTCGGAAGAGGGCGATGAGGTTGCTGGAAAACTAAATATTCCGTCAAAAACCGTTTCCAGCCATCAAAGGCAGAAACGGTTTTTGAACTATCACGCTTTCCGCGTCAACCCATCAATCCCTTCCAGCATATTCTTACCGCCGATATAAATGAGTTGCCGGTTCATATTTCCCACAACTTCGCCGTCGGTCAGTTCTTCCCATGGCTTCAAGTTATCACACACAATGTTTTGAGCATTCATCCATGCGACATATTCGGGGTGTGTGATATAAAATTTTTTGCACTTGGCAATCGCATCTTCTCTATCCAGCATTCCAGTTCGCAAAAACCGAAGTATTATTGCTTCGTATTCCACGATTGTCTTCGCATCGTCTGCAAGTTCCACAATTTTTCGTTCATCCACGTTTATCCCTCCCATTTATCACGTTATGTTGCGCATATAATTTTATCTATAATTATTATAAAGACATCGCTTATATTCTGCAAGAGCGAAAGAACAGAGCTTTTGTCGAACACATATTTTTTCTCTTTTTTCACCTCTTTCGGATTATCTTCATTTCGAATTGAGAATTCACGGCACACGTGATATACTATTTTTATACTGATTGAAATATCCGATGAGGTGACATATCATGACCAATGGGCTCAATATTAAGAAACTCGAAGACGATCTCTGGACCTCTGCCGATCTGCTGCGCTCCGGTTCGGCGCTGACCAGCAATCAATACTGTATGCCGGTTCTGGGTTTGATTTTTCTGCGCTATGCGTACAGCCGATTTAAGATGGTCGAAGCCGAGCTTCTCAAAAGCCGCCCCACGCGCAACGGTCGCCCGCTGCCCATCGAGGCCAGCGACTTCGCGGAAAAAAGCGCACTTTTCCTGCCTAAGGACGCGCAATACAGCTACCTCGTCAGCCTGCCTGCGGATATCCCCGCTCAAAACCTGACCAACATCGAGGGGCATGTCATGAACAGTTTGGGCGAGGTCGTCAACAACGCGATGGAGCTCATCGAGCAGCAGAGCGAACAGCTCGTCGGCGTACTGCCCAAGGACTACACCATCTTCTCCGATGCGCTGTTGGCGGAGCTTCTGCGCATCTTCAACAACAACGCGCTCGATGACGTGGGCGGCGACATCATCGGCCGCATCTACGAATATTTCCTCAATAAATTCGCGAAGACCATCGCATCCGACGACGGCGTATTTTTCACGCCCAAATCGCTGGTCAAGATGATCGTCAATGTGATCGAGCCGACCTCCGGCGTATTGCTCGATCCCGCATGCGGCAGCGGCGGCATGTTTGTCCAGACCGGCGATTTCGTCAACCGCGCGGGCATGATCGCCAACAACGCCATGACCTTCTACGGTCAGGAAAAAACGCCGTACAACGCCAAGCTCTGCCTGATGAACATGGCGGTTCACGGCCTTTCCGGCGTCATCCGCTCCGGCGACGAAGCCAACACCTTTTATCACGACGCGCACAACCTCTGCGGGCAATGCGATTATGTCATGGCCAACCCGCCATTCAATGTCGATAAAGTCAAGGCGGAATCCACAAGCAGCGCGGGGCGCCTGCCCTTCGGTTTACCCGGCATCAACAAAAACAAGGAAATCGGAAATGCCAACTATCTCTGGATTTCCTACTTTTACGCCTATCTGAACGATACCGGCCGCGCGGGTTTTGTCATGGCGTCCTCCGCGACGGACAGCAGCCAAGCCCGCGACAAGAGCATCCGCGAACAGCTCATCCAAACCGGCCACGTCGATGTGATGATGAGTGTCGGCAATAACTTTTTCTACACCAAATCCCTGCCCTGCTCGCTCTGGTTCTTCGACAAGGGCAAGCCGGAAGCGTTGCTGGACAAGGTGCTTTTCATCGACGCACGCAATTATTACACGGTCGTCGATCGCACGCTCAACGAGTGGACGGAATGGCAAATCAAAAATCTGACCGCCATCGTCTGGCTGTATCGCGGGGAATTCGAACACTATCATCAGCTCTTAGCGGATTATCGCGCCGCGCTGGGCAGCAACAAACCGTTCGCCGAAATCCAAACGGATTTGGAAGAACAACTCGCCCGGAAACGCGCCGAAGCCAAGGAAGCCGTTGAAAATGCCGCACGCCGCGACAAAAAGGCGGTTCAGGCTCAGTATAACGGGGAGATTTCCGCGCTTGAGGACAAGTTCGCCGTCGCCAAAGACGCTGTCTGGCTTTACGAAAAGTTTGGCGAGGGCGTTTATCAGGATGTGCCGGGGCTTTGCAAAATCGAATCCCGCGACGTGATTCTCCGCGAAAAGGGCGCGTCGCTCACGCCGGGCGCTTATGTCGGGGTTGCGCCGGTCGAGGACGATGGTGTGGATTTCAAAACGCGAATGGCGGAAATTCATCGGGAACTGCTGACGCTGCAAGAGGAATCGAATCGGCTGATGGAGACCATCTCGAAGAATTTGGAGGAGATGGGGGTATGAGTTTGGAAAAAACAACTATTGGAGAACACTGTGAGATAACCTCAAGCAAACGTATTTTCTTCTCTGATTATACAGATCATGGCATACCTTTTTTTCGTTCTAAAGAAATCATTGAAATGGTCCAACACAAAGATATCAGCGAAGCATTATTTATATCTCAAGAAAAGTATGATGAAATTGCTTGTAAATTCGGAGTTCCTAGTGCCGGCGATTTACTCTTAACCTCCGTTGGGACTATCGGTATTCCATATATTATCAAAGAATCTGACCATTTTTATTTCAAGGACGGTAATTTAACTTGGTTTAGAAATTTTGACACTGGTCTTCTCTCCGCCTTTTTATACTATTGGTTTCTATCCGACAAAGGGATTGGCATACTAAATAATTCAACTATCGGTTCATCACAAAAAGCCCTTACTATTTCCAATATAAAGAAAATCCAAATTCCACTTTTTCCGTTAAATACCCAAGCTAAAATTGTCTCTATTTTGTCCGGATATGATGGTCTCATCGAAAACAACCAGAAACAAATCAAGCTCCTCGAGGAAGCCGCACAACGGCTCTACAAAGAATGGTTTGTCGATTTGCGGTTTCCGGGGTGGGAAAACACGAAGATTGTGGATGGAGTGCCGGAGGGATGGGAAAAAACAACTTTTGGACATATTTGCACTGTAAAAAAGCATATAATAAATATTCAAGAAAATATTCCATCAGATACACCTTACATTGGATTAGAACATATGCCACGCCATGATTTCTGTTTATCAGAATGGGGATATGCCCAGTCCGTATCCAGTTCAAAATTTTTCTTTAAAAAAGGTGATATCTTATTTGGAAAAATACGTCCATATTTCCATAAGGTCGGCTTTGCAATTTGCAATGGCATTTGTTCTACCGATGCTATCGTTATGAGTACAGAAAAACAACTCTGGTCTCTACTTTTAATGACCGCATCAAGTGATGAATTTGTAAATCACTCTTATCAAACCTGTAAAGAAGGTTCAAAAATGCCCCGTGCAGATTGGCGTTCGATGGAATTATTCCCTGTTCTCATTGCCACACATGAACTGATAAATAGTTTTAATCTTATCATTGAATCCATTTGTTCAAAAATTGAAAAGCTCGCTCTTGAAAATAACTTATTGAGTGAATCGTTTGATGTATTATTGCAGAAAATAATGAGCGAAAAAAATGGAGGTTTAATATGAGCGTACCTCAAGGCTTTCTCGATATGGTTTCAAAGGATATTGAACGACTTTCCAACATAAGTAATCTTTCCGGAGAAGAACTTCTCACCTTACATCGCGAAATTGACGGAAGATATCAAGCCTGTATAAAAAATTGGTATATCGGTCTATGGCGTGTAAATCGAGAAGGCAATTTGTTAATTTATGGTCAATTGTACGACCATCCTACCGAAGTCGTTCAAAATCTTCAGATGATGAAAGCCAAACTTGAAACATTTCAATACCAGATGAACGCCATTCGCCTTCCTGAACCCGCATCAACACAAGTCAATGTCACGACAAATCTAAACGTCAACGTCACGTTTGAGCAAGTTCGTTCTCAAATCGAAGATATGTCCTCTTTGACCAACGAAGAGACTGCTGAAATTCTTCAAAAAGTTTCTGAAATCGAAGATGTTGTCAAATCCAACGACACAAAGAAAAACAAATGGGAAAAAGCCAAGCCCGTTCTAAAGTGGCTCGCAGATAAAAGCTGCGACGTCGGGATTGCGTTGTTGCCGCTGTTGATGAAAATACAGTCTTAAAACATACAATAGTATCATATATTATTGCATAAAGACCATACACTAAGTTTATATTTGAAGGTGAGGTTTTCTTTATGCGGAGACATATCAAAGTTATCAAATTCACGGCTATATTCAGTTTATTGTCCCTTATTCTGACCTATTTAACCACTTTGAATATAGAATCTTCATTCCTTATTCTAAACACGCCTTGGATTTCCAATAATTTTTTATTAACCGTTTTTAGTGGGATTTTCTGCGGTTTTATCGTTGCTTTTATCAACGAAATTGGTTCTTACAATAACACAAAACACGAAATCGAAGATGCGTTGTTTTACAGTTCGCAAAATCTCTATATTCAACTTTTTTCATTACGAAAAAATATACGTTATTTGCTTGATACTCCTGAACAGCAAATTTCAGAAAACTTTTGTGATTTTAATGTTCAAAATTCCTATGTGTACATAAACTCATTACAAAACTGTGATTATGTATGTTTAAACAAAGAAAACAGGCTTTCTTTACTCCAGACAGAGTTCAATAAAACCATCTTATCGAAAATAACGCCTTCCCTAAATCATTGTATATATCTGCGGATTTCTATTTGCACGACTAAATTAACCAATCTCAAAATGTACAGCTCCGATTGTATTGTAACATCCGCTTATCCTCTCGTTAAAAAAACTCTTCAAATTCTAGAGGATAATCTTTCTCAATCCATTGAATGTGTTTCTTCCCATTTGAATGAGATCAATTTGTGTTGTAAAAACAGATTTAACTGGAATGAAAACAAATCAAGGATCGAGGAAAATTGTCTAAACCTCAATCAGGTCGATTCGTTTGAAACGTTTTTGCAAACGAATGTTGAACAGCCCTATCACTCTGTTTCCGCATAAGAAAAATTGTTAGGAGGTTGATCCCATGCCCTCCCCCGATTCCGAAGCCATCCTCATCCAGAAAAGCACCATCGACTGCCTGAAAAACGAGCTGGGCTGGGAGACCGCCTATGCCTTTCATTCGGAAGCGCTCGATATCCCCGCCAATCACGGGTTCAGCACCTTCGGACGCAAAAGTTACAAGGAAGTCGTTTTGACCCGTTATTTCCGTGCGGCGCTGCAAAAGCTGAACCCGTGGATGACGGCTGCGCAGATGGATGAAGCGCAAAAACGTTTGGAAAGCCGCCTTTCCACCGCGTCGGCGATGGAAATCAACGAGGAGAAATATCGGCTCATCCGCGACGGTATTCCGGTGACGGTCAAAAAATCGGGCGGCAGACAGGAAACGCGCCTTGCGGCGGTCATCGACTTCAAGCATCCGCAGGAAAACCACTTTCTGGCGATTGAGGAACTGAACATCGACGGGCCGCTGTATCATCGGCGGGCGGATATTGTGGGTTTCGTCAACGGGCTTCCACTGCTGTTTGTCGAGCTGAAAAAGCACGACGTCGATGTAGAAAATGCCTATACGGATAACTATCAGGATTATCTGGATACCATCCCGCAGCTCTTCTATTACAACGCTTTTGTGATGCTGAGCAACGGCGTAGACGCCAAAATCGGCACGTTGGGCAGTAAATATGCGTTTTTCCACGAGTGGAAGCGTCTCAAAGAGGATGAGGTCGGCTGTGTTGCGCTGGAAACCATGCTGCGCGGCGTCTGCCGAAAGGAGAATTTCCTCGATCTGTTTGAAAATTTCATTCTGTTCGATCATTCGGAGGGAAAGACAGTCAAAATCCTTGCGCGAAACCATCAATATCTGGGCGTCAACGAGGCCGTAAAAGCCTATCATGCGCGCAAATTGAAGGATGGCAGGCTGGGCGTGTTTTGGCATACGCAGGGCTCAGGCAAGAGCTATTCGATGGTCTTTCTGGCGCAGAAGATTCGGCGGAAATTTGAGGGGTCGCCAACATTCGTCATCCTGACCGACCGAGACGAGCTGAATAAACAAATCAGCGACACGTTTGAAAATTGCGGATTGCTGGGCAGCAAGGCGTCACAATTCATCGCCTCCAGCGGCGAGGATTTGATGGCCAAGCTCCGGGGCAACCCGAGCTTTATTTTCACATTGATTCAAAAATTCAATCATTCGGATGTGCAGCCGATTTTCCCGGATCACGATATCATCATCATGTCGGATGAAGCGCACCGCAGCCAGTACGGCATTTTCGCAGACAACATGATGAAGCTGCTTCCTACGGCGTCGCGCATCGGCTTCACGGGCACGCCGCTCTTTGCCAACGACAACATCACCGAGCGGACGTTCGGCGGCTATCTGTCCGTTTACGATTTCAAACGCGCTGTGGATGACGGCGCGACCGTTCCGCTGTATTACGAAAACCGTGCGGATAAAATCAAGCAGCTTGACCAGCCGCAAATCACGCAGGAAATTTTGGAAGCCATCGAAGCCGCCGATCTCGATCCCTCTCAGCAGGATAAGCTGGAACGCGAATTTGCCAAAGAAATTCATATTCTGACCGCAGAAGACCGCCTTCGCAGCGTCGCCAAGGATTTTGTGCATCACTATGCCTCGCTCTGGACGAGCGGCAAAGCGATGGTCGTCTGCCTGAACAAGGTCACGTGCGTACGCATGTATAACTTCGTTCAGGAATACTGGCAGCAGGAAATCGCCGCATTGCAGGCGCAAATCAAAAACGTCCCTTCCAAGCAGGACGCGCAGGAGATGGCGCGCAAGCTCAAGTGGATGCAGGAAACCGAGATGGCGGTCGTCATCAGCCAAGAGCAGAACGAAATCAAGACCTTCCAGAAATGGGGGCTCGATATCAAACCCCACCGCAAAAAGATGGAGGAACGCGAACTGGATAAGGATTTCAAAGACGGCAATCATCCGTTCCGCGTGGTTTTCGTCTGCGCCATGTGGCTGACAGGCTTCGACGTGAAAACCCTTTCCTGCCTGTATCTGGATAAGATGCTGAAGGCGCACACCTTGATGCAGGCGATTGCACGAGCCAATCGCGTCGCAGACGGCAAAAGCAACGGCCTGATCGTGGATTACATCGGTATCGTGGACGCGCTGCGCAAAGCGCTGGCCGATTATACCCAAAGGGACAAAAGCGCTCCGGCCGTCGATCCAACCATCGACAAAACCGAGCTGTATAAGCGCATTGAGCAAATCATCGCCTCGGCTGACGCTTTTCTGTCCGAACGAGATTTTGATTTTCACCAGCTCGTCAACGCAACGGGCTTTGCGCGCCTGTCCATGATTCAGCAGGCCGCAGATCTCATCTGCGAATCCATCGAAAGCCGGAAATTCTTTCAAACGTATGCCTCCGAGCTGGAACGCATTATGAAGTTCATCTGTCGGGGAGAATTGAGCGACGACATTCTCGCCCAGCGCAGCGCCATTCATGCCATCGACGCCGAACTGCAAAAGAAGCGCAAACACGCGGACAATACGGATTTGATGGTTCAAATCAACAGCATCGTCAACGAATACATCGCCGTCGAACAACCAGAAGAAGGGCTCACGCCATCCCGACGCTTTGATATCAGTCAGATTGACTTTGATCTGCTCCGCCGTGAATTTGCCCGTTCACACCGCAAACACCTGATTCTTAAAGATTTGGATGAACTGATCCAAGTTCGGCTGGATAAGCTGCTGTTTACCAATCCGCAGCGCATGGATTATTATAACCGCTATCAGCAAATCATCAGCACCTATAACGACAAACAGGATCAGGCTTCGATTGAAAAAACGTTTATGGATTTGATGGATTTAGCCAACTCCATGGATACCGAACAGCAGCGCTATGTCCGCGAGGGATTTTCCTCCGATGAAGAATTGTCCGTCTATGATCTGCTTTTCCAAAGCAGCCTGTCCGCGCAGGACATCAAAAGGATCAAACAGGTTTCCGTCGAGCTGCTTCAAAAGGTAAAAGCGCGTATTCACGAACTGGATCATTGGGTCGATAAGCAGGAAACCAAAGCCTCCGTCGATAACCTGATCCGCGACGTGCTTTACGACGGCTTGCCGGACAGTTATCCCGTCGAACAAATCAACGAATATCGTCGGCGTATTTTCGAATATGTTTATACCCAGTATGGAACGGCCGCGTGATGCCCTGATATACGTCCTCATAAATGTCCTGATATACCGCCACCCGGCAGATCCGCGCACTGGATGACCCAGCCCGGGCAAAGCTCCCGATCCTTGCCATGACTGCCAACGCGTTCGACGAGGATCACCGCAACGCCTTGGAAAGCGGCATGACCGGCTTTTTGTCCAAGCCCATCGTGATCGGCGACCTTGTGCAGGAGCTGCGCAAGATCTTGTGAACAAACGCCGGTCAGACGTAGAAAATAAAGCACCTGCGGCATTTGCTTTCAAAGGTCAGCCTGAAAATCATGGGCGCTGTCTCAAAATGGCTAAAGCAGGCCATGAGAGGCAGCGCCTTTTCATTTTTACAACAAAATGGATACCTCCCTCGATTTCAGGGAAGCATCCATAATAGAATCTATCGCCGCATGGCCTTTGTTCTGCGCAGCAGGATATCCGCCAGCAGGCAGGCCATCGCCAGCATGGACAGCGGCAGTGTCGGGTCAATCGGCTGTGCCACCGGCGGCAGTTCCACCGCCTGCGCATCCGCCCACGAGGAGAAGACCGTGCCGCCCGTTCGCGCGCACATCTCCATGAGCAGCGCGCCGCCGTCCGGCCTGTCCAGCAGATCGTACTCGCTCGGGCGCGTCTGCGTCTTCGATTCGTCAACCGCCGAGAGCGTCTGCGGCAGCAGACCGTGAATCATCTTCTGAATCATGCGCTTTCCCTGCTCGCTGGCATACCATGTGCGCGACCATTCGCCGCTCAGGTCGCTCATCCAGCTCGCCGCTTTGCCCGCTCCGGCACTGCGCACCGCGTAGATGGGCCGCCCCTCCGGCGTTTTGAGGATCACATCCGCGTCGCCCTTCGCCGTCGCGCGGACATAACCAAAGAGCTGCACGATTTCCTCTTCGTCGGCAAAGGCCGCGTCATATGCGCCCCGCTCGGGCTTAAACGGCGCTTTGACCGTGTATTCCACCTGCGAGAGCACCGAATCCACCGACATGATATCCGACAGATCCCGGCCGCTTTCCACCAGATAGCAGCGGCCGCCGCCGATATACGCGAGATTTTCCAGCATGTTGACCACATTGACCAGCCGCCCCACGACGATCGTGGAGAGCGTGATGCCGTTTGCGCGCATCTCCTTGGCAATCTGCTCAAAGCCCGCCTGCGCATCCGCCGGGCTGCCGTCGGTGATGAACATCACGTGCTTGCGCTTTGTGCCGTCAAACGCCTTGAGCGTGTCGCAGGCCAGACGCAGCGCCCCGGTGAATCGCGTCAGTTTGTTGGGGTCGGCGGTTTCGATGCTGTTGATCGCGTCCAGCACCGGCTTTTTGTCCCCCATCGCCGTCATTTCCACGAGCATCTGCGCGTCGTCTGAAAACGTGATGACGCCCGCGTAGTCGTTGCCGTTGAGCGCGTCCACGCACTTGATCGCGCCGCGCCTCGCCATGTCGATCGGCACGCCGATGGATTCGCGCGTCATGGAATCCGTCGTATCGATGACCAGCATCAATCCCACCGGATCGACGCTCTCCTTTTCCTCCACGCTCATCCGAATCGGAAGCAGCGCCTCGTAGCCGGAATCCTTCATGCCGCCGTAGAGGTATGTGTTTTCGCCGCCCGTCGTCAGCACGCTCCGCCCGTGGTCTTCCACCGCCTGCCGCAGCACGTCGTCCCAGCCTTCCGGCAGATCGCCCGCATGTACGTTCATCAACACCGTCAGGCCGTATTCGCACAGCGCATCGACGCTTTCGGGCACATTCTTCGGGTCGGTCACGGCCACCTGAACGCCTTCCGCGCGGAGAAGCTGCTCAAGCTGCTGCGCCTGTGTGCCTGTTCCATCCACCAGCAGAACCTTTTCCCCGCGGCTGACGTTCATCGTCGCCGTCAGGCTGTCGTTTTCCGCAATCGTGTCGCCCGGCAGCGCCACCTCCGCGCGCAGCGTGTGCGCGCCGACCGCCCCGGCCTCGATGGCGCAGGCAAACGTCTGCCTGCCCGCCGTCAGCGCCACGCGCTGTTCATGCAGCAGCGTTTCGCCGTCCCAAATGCGCAGCGCGGCCTCGCCCTGCGTGTCGGCCAGCACCGTCACCGCCGCCTCCATGTGCCGCCCTTCCATCGCCTCGGCTGGCAGCTCAAACGCCGCCAGCTCCGCCTGCGGCGCGGGGAACTCGGGCTTCATCTGCACCGCGTCGAGCCGAACGCCCGCCTGTGCTGCGGCCTCTGCCGCAGTCAGCGCGTCGCCCTGCGTCTGCACGCCGTCCGAAATCAGGATGATCCTTCTGCCGCCCGGCCCCGCAAAGCGCGAAGCCGCCTCGTCGATGGCCGCCGCGATATCCGTCCCATCCGAAGCGATTGCACCCGCTTCATCCGACGCGGCAAACGGCAGAACCGTCGTGTGCTCGTCCCGCTTCGCTTCCTCCGCCCATGCGTCCGCCTGTGCGCGCACGGGCTCCATGCTCGCCGATTGATCCAGCAGCACCACCGTCTGCCGCTCGGTCAGGTAGCGCGTTCCCCCCGGCCCCGCGGCAATGACCGCCAGCAGCACCACGGCCGCCGCGCGCAGAATCGCCGCCGCGCGATCCGACCGGCTCTTTTCCTTTTCCCGGCGCAGCAGGCGCGGCGCCAGCAGCACAAACGCCGCGGCCGGAACGGCCAGCAGCAGGAGCCACGGCTGCGCAAAGAACAGATCAATACTTTTCACGGTGATACATCCCCCATTCCGCCAGCAGCAGCGCCAGCAGCGCCAAGGCCATCAGGCGCGCCGGATAGAATACGCGCGCATGCGCCGGGGCGCTCTCCGCCTGCCCGCCCGCCGTCAGCGTCAGCGGCTGATCGACCGGCTGCGTCTGCGTCGTCCTCTCCGCCTGCGGCACCTGCGCCGCAAAACGCACCACCTGCTGCTGCCCGCGCACCTCCTGCATGAGCGTATAGCTGCCGGGGCTGTCCACGCGAACGCCGTCTGCCGCCCGCGCGGGATCGAGCGCTTCCAGCCGCATATCCGGCGTCTGCAAAAACAGCCTGCTGCACAGCGGATGCGGCTGCGGATAGACCCGCGTTCCGCAATCCACCGTCTCCGCGTCCAAAAGCGTCGGCGCGCTCGCCTCCAGCATGTTGTTGACCAGCACGACAAAATCCGGCAGCAGCGGCAGATTGCTCTCCTGAATGTCAAAGGGCAGCACCGCCTGCAAACAGCCGTTCGCGTTGGTTCCCGCGGCCATCACGGGCATTTCGCCGCACAGCAGAATATTTTCCAGCCCGCCCTGCGCCGTCATCTCCCTGAACCGCGCGACGGCCGCATCCCGCAGCACGAGGCCGCGCGTCAGCCGCTCGCCCAGCGCCGTATCCGTCCGCGCGCCCTTCACATAAGCGCCCATCAGCCGCTCGCCCAGCACCACGCCGACCTCGCGCGGCGAACGCGGCGGGTTGAGCAGCCAAACTGCGCCGTCCTGCGGCAGCTTCTCCGGCAGGCAGCCGTCAAAGGCATAGACGTCGTATCCCTCGAGCGTTGCGCCGCGCCAGTCTTCCGCCGTCGTCAGCTCCACCCGGGGGAAGGCCTCCAGCGCCTTCTGCCAGAAATACGGGTTTTCGCCCACCAGCAGCACGCGCGCCGGGCAGGCCGCCTGACGGCTGAGCTGCACCGCGTTATCCTGCGCCATGCCGTCCTCCGCGCAGACGCGCACGCTCGCATCCGTAAAATCATATACCTGCCGCAGCAGCAGGGACACGCTTTGCGCCTCGCCCTCCGGGCAGTATACGGTCTGCGCGGTCTGCTTCTGCCCGTTCACGCGCAGGTCGATTTCCTCCGCGCCGCGCGCCTTGCCGTCAACGATCAGCTCAAAGCTCACATCCGCGCTTCGGCCAAAGCTCTGCACCGTGGTTTCAAACGCCGTGCCGTAGATGGAGCCGCTGGTCTCCAGCGCGCCGAGGCTCACGTTCCACTCATCCCCGCCGCGCAGGGTGACGACCTCCAGCCCCTCCGCCTGCGCATACGGCGCGTCCGTGTACAGCCGCACGTCCGAAATGCTGCCCTCGTCGAGCATCTGCTGGCACAGCGCCGCCGCGCCCGCCACGTCGCCCGCGCCCCAGCCGCATGAAACGCCCTCCAGCGCCGCGCGAAGCTCCGCGCCGCCGCTGACGTGATCCGCCGCAACGCGCGCCTCGTCCCCGGCCAGCACCACCGTCACGCTCGCGCCCCACGGCAGCCTGTCCATGTCGCGCTCCGCCGCCGCCACCGCGCGGGCAAAGCGCGTCTGTCCGCTCCCGTCCGCCATCTGCATGCTCGCCGAAGCGTCGAGAATCACCGCCACGTTCACGCCCGAACCGGGCATGGGCATGATCGGCTGTGCGATCAGCAGCGCCGAAAGCGCCAGCGCCAAAAATTGCAGCGTGAAAAACAGCGACCGCTTGAGCGTGCGCCAATAGCCCTTTTTCTTGCGCCGCTGTTCGGACAGCCGCCAGAGGTACGTGCTGGATACGGGCGTCACCTCCGAGCGATGCCGAATCAGGCACACCGCGGCGAACACGCCCAGCGCCAGCAGCGCCCACAGCCCCGCAGGATATACAAAACTCATCGGATCAGTTCCTCCATGCAGCCCTTCGTCCTGAGTGCTTCCTCCGCACGCTCGTCGCTGCGCATCAGCATATAGGGCACCGCGCGCGACGCGCAGAAGCGGCGGGTTTCCGCCAGAAACTGGCGCACCGTCTCCCGGTATGCCCGAAGCGCGTCGCGGTCAACGTCCATCGTCAGGCGGGACGCGCGCGCGCCCGTCTCCTCCGCGTCGCAGAAGGTGTGCCTTCCGCTCAGTTGGGGATCGAGCTCCGTCGGCGAGAGCACCTGAATCAGCATCACCTCGCGGCGGCGGCTCAGCAGCAGATCAACCGCCGCCCGCCAGTCGCTGTCCGTCAGCAGATCGGAGAGAATAAACGTCACGCCGTCGTCCGCACCGGGATTCGGATCGTTTCGGATACACGCATACAGGTCGGTCTCCCCCGCGAATTGCAGCGCGTCGAGCTTCTCGCCCGTGCGCAGGAACGATTCCCGCCCGCTGATTCGAGCGCACAGCTCCGTGCAGCGCGTGCCGGACAGCAGCCGGAAGGACACGCTGTCCATGTTGCACACCGACAGATAGCCCAGCGCGGCGGCCATCCGAAGCGCCGCAAAGCCCTTTTCCGGTTCAAAACCCATGGAGGCGGACGTATCCAGATAGACGCAGTTGCGCCCCTGCTTTTCGTCGATGAACCGCTTAATCAGGTATTTATCAAACCGCGCGGCCGCGTTCCAATCGATCCGCCGCAGGTCGTCGCCCGGCACATACTCGCGGTAATCGGCAAACTCCGGCGAGGAGCCGTAGGCGCGGGAGCGGCGCGCGCCGCTGTAATGGCCGCTCTTCATCTGCTGCACATTGATGTCCAGCGTCTCCAGCGCGTCAAGAAACGCGCCGTCCAGTATCCGCATGCTTCTCCCTCCCGCAAAGCGCCGTTATCTGCGCTTTTTCTTCATGTCGTCCACGAGCTTGGCAACGACCTCGTCCGGCGTGACGCGCTCGGCCATCGCCTCATAGCTGAGCTTCACGCGGTGGCGCAGCACCGGGCAGGCCAGCGCGTCGATGTCCTCGTGGCTGACGTTGAAGCGGCCGGATACCATGGCGCGCACCTTCGCGCAGGTGATGAGCGCCTGCGCGGCGCGCGGGCTCGCGCCCAAACGGATCATCCGCGCGGCGGTCTCGCCCGCCTCCGGCGAAGAGGGCTGCGTCGAGGACACCAGGCGCATCGTGTAGTTGATGATGTCGTCCGTGACGGGGATTTCCTTGGCCGTCTCGCGCATGCGCAGCAGCGTTTCGCCGTCCACCACGCCGTCTGCGACCTCGTCCATGGTCTTCTGCGTCATCAGAACGATCTGCTTCATCTCCTCCACCGTCGGGTAGCGCATCAGCAGCTTGAACATGAAGCGGTCCACCTGCGCCTCCGGCAGGGCATAGGTGCCCTCCTGCTCGATCGGGTTCTGCGTCGCCAGCACGAAAAACGGCTCCTCCATGTGATAGTCCTTGCCGTCCACCGTCACCGTATGCTCCTGCATGGCTTCCAGCAGCGCGCTCTGGGATTTCGGCGTGGCGCGGTTGATCTCGTCCGCCAGCACGATGTGGCTGAAAATCGGACCGGGGCGGAACGTGTATACCGCGTTGCCCTTCTCGTCCTTCTCCAGCACGTTGGTGCCGGTGATATCGGCGGGCATGAGATCCGGCGTAAACTGAATCCGGGAGAAGGGCAGGGAAAACACGCGACCCAGCGAACGGATCAGGCGCGTTTTGCCGATTCCCGGCACGCCCTCCAGCAGCACGTTGCCGCCCGCGATCATCGCGATCACCGTCAACTCCACGATATCCTCCTGACCGATGATATCGCGCCCCACCTGCTCAAAAATCGCTTTGCACTTGTCGGCAAACAGCCGCACATCCGCTTCGTTGACCATCCTGTTATTCCTCCTGCATCCGTTATAATCCGTTCATATAGGCCTGCGCCGCTTCCCGAAGCGCCTGCGGGAACGTTTCATCCTCGATCATCGCCAGATACGCCGCGTAATACCGGCCGTATACCTCGCCGTAGGGCACCGCGCCCATCGGGCGTTCGCGCGCGTCGGCCGAAAGCCGCTGCCGCTCGCCGCGCTCGTTCAGCGCGCCGGGCTGATAGCCGCTGGCCTTGAGCGCCTCCGGCGGGTCGTAAACGTATTCCGTCTCCATCCGGCTCTTGGGCTTTTCGACGTTCGCCGCCTCGGCTGGCGGCGCGCCGGACGGCTTGCTCCCCTTCCCGTAATCCATATGGGCAAAGGGATCGTAGCGTTCGCCCTCCTCGGGCACGCCCAGATAATCCCGGATGTACGTCTCCACCGTTTCCAGCGCCGTGTCGATCATCTGCGTGTTGTCCCGCCCGTTGTAGACCATCTCTGCGGCGCTTTCCAGACCGCCCGCGAACATCATCATCGCCTGCCGGAGCTGCTCCTGGCTGTTGTCCCGCAGGGGCTTGGCCAGCGAGCCGTTGACGTCGTAGACGAGGTTCATCAGCGCGTCCACCTGCTCCATACCGGTCTTTTCATGCAGTCGGCGGCCCATGCTGTCCAGAATCATGACGACCGTGTCCATATTCTGGTCGTAAATCGCCTCGCCCAGCTTTTGCAGGCTCTCGTATTCGATCATCGCCGCCGTGTAGGTGTCGCGCGGGGTCAGCTCCTGCACCGTCTGCTCCATGCCGGTCATCGCGTCGCGAATCTCCTGCACCGCCGCGATATCCGCGTAGCCCTCGTCCAGCCGCGTCAGCAGCTCGTCCAGCCGCGCCACCAGCTTGTCGCGCTCCGCCGCGTCGATGTCGCTTTCCGCCACGTCGGCGCGCAGCGTCTGCATCATTTCGCGCAGCGCGGCGATTTCCTCGCTCTCCTGCTGTGCCTCCGGCGTCGCCGCCGCGACGAGCCCCCGCACGCGCTCCACCGCCGCCTCCGGCAGCAGCGGCGCCGCCGCAATCATCGCCGCCAGCACGCAGCACACGGCCAGCGCCTTCTTCGGCCAGCGCATCGGCAGTGCGCGCACGTCCGTTTTTT
>ERZ772883.1057-NODE-1057-length-23430-cov-9.590417_pt1 | contig 23430 bp, 19 predicted proteins | sample MGYA00580575_ERZ772883 | MGnify/ENA primary metagenome ERZ772883 (study PRJEB29015, sample SAMEA2737666) | human gut metagenome | biome: human gut; feature: human-associated habitat; material: faeces | place: China | collected 2012 ...
AGGTCGGAAAACGAAAGTAGGAAGAAAACTGCTTCGTTTTCCTCCTACTCGATTATATATAAGTATTTATATTTTATCTGTCTGGTTTGACGGAATATTACTGCAAGTTAACGTTATCTTCGTTGAGAACCCAAGGGTTAACAGTAACAGTAACGTTGAGATAGTAGAATTTATTCTCCTCTGTTGGCTTACCATTAGGAACCTGTGCACCTACATTGAAGATATTGTTAACTTTGAGACGATAGATGCTGTTACGCTGGATAATGCCGGCGATGTGCTTATCCTTGATAACCTGCTTGTAGTATGTCTTACCTCCCTTGAACACCTCAATGTTGTATGTATGACGGAACTCAGCCAACTTATCTTCGTCATTGATGACCTTCACCAATTCTTCCTTCATCTTTTTAGCATCCATGCCTTCGCCGAAAAGGTTTGCAACATCAGCATAATCTTTGAAGATCTGAGTGAAAGAGGTGTAGATAACGTTGTTGTAACGATAGAATGTACCATCCTCGAAATCAGCACCACTGTAGTCTTTCAAAGTAACCTTGTACTCGAAGTACATAGATGTTGGATTTTCTGTTGAATTGTTCTCGAATACGTAATTTACTTTAGTTGCTGTAGTAGTGAAACCGCCATTCTTGTAATCGTAATCTCCACCGAAAGCAGCTTTTGGCTGGTAGTAGCTGAAACCTTCTTTGTCACTAGGAATGACAAGTGCAGAAGAATTCCAATTCTGCATTACGTAAGACTTGTTTGCCAAGTTAGAAATAGCATAGTTTGTCAACTCAAACGAAGCTACCTTTTCTCTAGCATCCTTCAAAGCTACCTTCAAAGCCTCTGAAGCACCAGCTGGATCGTCTGTACTAATTGCAGATGTGCTACTTGGAGCATCGATACGAGCTACAACACGCTCAACCTTGATAGCTGCATCTTTTTGTTTAGTATTTCCATCAGCTGATATATAAGTTACCTTTGCAGGGTTCTGCTCGTTGTTGTTAGCCTTGATGAATTCAACAGAATAACCGTTACCATTTACCTGTGCATCGTTCTGGTTGAACATAGCAAAGTTGTCGTCGTTAGCGAATGGAACTGCAAACTTGCTAGTCGCTGTAAAGACGTTTTTGTTGGTAGCTGCGAAGTTCATATCATCTGCAGGCTTGTTGCTACCTGCCAGGAAATATACATGGTATATCTGACCTGCTTCAACATTCTTAACCTCAATATTGAATGTCTTCTGGCCGTCCTTTTTTTAGAAGGATCATCTTTAACATCTCCAGACCAATCCAACCCAGATAAGTCTTCATGGAAAGCAATTTTGCCATTGGCATCTACCAAATACAAAGTACCAGTCTTGATAGCTGCTTCACCTGTTGTAGCATTCTCAGTATCTTTAAGAACAGAAGTTCTCGTACCGCTAGCATTTGGAGTCTGTACATTCAAGGTCATGTAGAAACCATCTACCTTCTCCTGACCAGCTTTGTTATCATCCAAATCATCATTACTGCTGCAGCTAGTGAAAGACAAAGCTGCGGCTGAAACCAAGCTCATTACGAGCAAATTCATTTTTTTCATAATCTTTTTACTTAATACAAAAAAAGTTATACAATATATTTTATTAATTCTTGTTCTCAAAATTAAGTTTCGCACATATTGGCACAATCCGCTGAAAACAGATCGTATTTTACATCATCTTTTATCTTATACTTATATAAATAGAAAGTAAATAGTTACTTTAAAGTGCCTGGTTTACTTTATCCAGGTTTTCCTGCGCCTCCTTCAAACCACCGGCAATAGCTTTCTCGAAGTATTGCTTGGCTGTCTGATAATCTTCCTTCATGGAAGCCAGACAACCGCGGGCATTGTTTGCCTCGGCGCTGTCGCCAGCTTTCAGGAGATATTTCTCTGCACTCACCTTGTCGCCACGTTCGATGGCTGCTGAGGCTGCATTGAGATTGGCAAGTTTATCTTCAGGGAACATTCTTACAGCTATGTCGAAAACATTGTTGAATTCGGCACTTCCCTTAGGATAAGTCTGGGCTACCAGATACATCTCCTGAAGTGAGAGCTTCTGAGGACGGGTCTTGATAACCTCTCTAGCCTTTTCTACATTGAATGCCTGAACATCATATTCTATCGTATAGTCGGTACGGCGAAGTGATGGCCATACATTCTGCAGGAGATAGCGATAAGCCTGAGGAGCCTTCTTGAGCAATGCTTTCTCTTTGGCATCTGGCTGCATGTTGCTGTTGATGATTTCAAGTGCAGCTTCCTTCTGAGGAATCTCATTCTCATTTACATACTTGATGGTTCCCGCCCAGTCCTCTGCTGTAGCTGTGGCCGCAAACAGTTTTGAAGAAATTGGATAGGTCTTCAGGATATGCTTCAAAAGCGCCTGTGTACGGTTATTCGACAACTTGTTGTTGTTGGCATATCCGCCATCTGGTGATGCATAGCCGTGGAGGGTTATCCTGGTGATGGTAACATCCGAATCGTTCTTCACGAGATCGAGAGTCTTGCGGATATTATCCAGTTCGTTGGCATTGTTGCCCATATCGTACAGGATATCCCACTTGTTCACCTTGAAGTTCAAACGGGCAGAACCATTCTCCTTTCTTGCCTTTACGGCTTCTGCCTTAGGCTGTACATAAGCGTTGAAGAGATTCTTCGGAGTAGAGAATGCACGTCCTTCCGGATTCAGAATACCTTCGTCGAGAAGTTGCTGGTTGCAACCGCAGGCATCATTGCTGATGGCGAAGTTTGAGTTCTTCATCCAGTCGCTGAACGGAGCGGCGTATTCATAATGAAGCGTCTGTGCTGTCTTGTTCTTACGGAGTGCCACGATAAGTGGGCTTGCCGTAGCCGTTTTCTGGTTACGCTGATAGTAAATATATCTCTTTTTACCCATCACCTCAACACTCGGCATGAAGAGCGTATCCTTTTCGTTGAGGATCATTGGGGTATAGATGAGACCTTTGTTGCTGGCAAGCTGAATTTGGTCGAGGTTCAAGTCCATAGCCACTTTCACCTGGTTGCCAACCTTTCTGATTGCCTTGTTCTGGATTTTCAGATTCTTGTAAGCCTGCTGGGTATTATCGGCTGATATAGGAAGAGCGATAAGCAAGGCTCCGAACATACTACCTATTATATTATATGTATTCATCTCTGATTCTTTTTAAAAAACATACACTAAGTTGAGGGCTGCTTTCGTCGGGCCCACATAGTTGTGTGCCTTGTCATCTTCAAGTTTATCTCCGCATTGAGCACAGTTAAACTTATCTGCCTTAGAGTAGATATAGCCTACGCCAAGTTCAGCTTCCAGATTCCAATGTTTCGAGAGAGCCCAAGCGTAGCCGTAAGCTACACCTGCACCTATAAACCATCCTTCATACCGATAGTCTTTCAGCTTAGAGAAATCAGTGCCCAGGAACTTGAAGTCAAGATCCATGCCACCGATGTTGTGAGATCCACCCAAGGCATGGAAGCCGATGAATGAACCCATCATTTTGTTACAGAACCAGTATCTGGCCTCTGGCTGAACGAGCCAGTGCTTCCATTTCTTGTTCTTTGAAAACGTCCAAGGATTGTAGTTTCCGGATACGTCAAGTGTCCATTTTGGAGAAAGACCGAATTCAACACCCAAGTTCATGGTTGTCGTTGCATCATACAGCAAGTTGGTCTTTACCGCAGCGTTCTGCGCTAGAGCAGGACAGATAAGGCTGCCGAGTGCTACTAACGCAATTAAAATCCTTTTCTTCATACCTCAATTAAACTTTTCTTTTTTTTAATACATTGAGTGATTTAGAATCACCTTTTACTTTCGTATACTCTTATAATTATAATGATCACCAATACTTGAATTTACTGAGAACTCTAGCTTCCTGAAGTTTACTTTCAACTGTTCTTTTTCTCCTTTCAGTTTACTTTCAACTTACTTTTCAGTTCGTCTGTATCTCATATCGTTGGTTTTCTGGCGCAAAATTAGAACGAATATTGGATACAACCAAATTTTTAATCACTGAAAAATACTGAAAAATGCCATTTTTAGCAAAATAGTACACTGATTTATGCTTAAAATCGTTAAAGTTGTACGATTTTCTGATATTTGAACAAGTTTTTCTGATATAATTTGTAATTTTGCAGCCGAAATCAATAAGTCCCTAAAAAATGGCAATTTCCTAGAAAAAGAGCCGTTTGACTTACGAAAGTATAAGTAAGATTTAAGAAAATTACCAAAACGAAATGAAACTGAAGAATGACATGGTAAACCTGATTGTGAGGGTAGAGCATCATTTATGCCCTCTATATTGTGGTGTGGTAGACCGCCGACGCATTATCGCCTTTCTACTTCTGACGATAAGCGAGCTGATCATCATACCTTATCATATTATGCTCTTTCTGGTGATGAAAGAATCTTATGGTTTAAGCCTTTGCTGTTTGCATACATTCGTGTTCTGCCTCCTGCAGTTTCTGGTCTGGAAACGTAAGATTGCTTTCGTGAAAGGTATTTCTTCTCTTTACCTTCTGATGTTCGCCAAACTGGCTCTTGATAGCGTATTTTGCATCAATTTCGGTTTGGCTAATGATAATTTGAGCGTTATCAGCAACCTGTTTGTCGTCTTTATCCTGGCTATTACAGCGTTAAGCCAAGCTTTGTATAAGACTTGTACCATCATCACGGTGGGTATGATACCGATGTTGCTGATATACCTGTTCAGCATTCCGCTTATGTCAGTTCTGTTCAGTCTGAAGACTATTTTCCTGGGTTTCATGATGCTGGTTTATGTGGCAGTATATAATATGAGTATTGTAACCAAGGGGTTACGCCAGCCGAAACGGATGGCTCGGGTTGAAAACAAGGCGTTGAATATGCTTGCCGATTTGAAGGATAATCAACCGGAAGCAGCAGAAAGCCTGATGAAGCGTCTGACTCCTGATGTCCGGCAGAAGATTATTACCCATGCTTCTGAACATCTGTTTAAGGAAGAATTGGATAGAGTGGCATGGGATCAGGTTTGTGATGGGCTTACGTTCAGCGAAAAGGAAATATGCAAGCTGATTCTCCAGGGGCATACTTTAAAGGAAATTTGTGCAGAACTCAATAAGAGTGAATCAAATATCACCAGCCAGCGTTGCCATATCCGCAAAAAGTTGAATATGGACCGTCGCGATGATTTGAGGAGAACCTTGGAAGTAAGGTTCTATGATGCGCAGAAACAAGTAAAAAAGTCAGAAGCCGAGAACTCCTGACTTTTATGGATATTCTTATTTCTTGCTTATTATTCTTCCAATCTGAGAAATGCTTTCGGAAGATACTGGATAATGTCGCTGGCGATGAGGCTCTCTTTGCCCAGATCTTTAGCAGCAAGATCGCCAGCCAGACCATGAAGATGCATACCCAGGCGGCAGGCATCTTCCTGTTTGTATCCTCTTGCCAGAAGACCGGTGATGATACCAGTCAGCACATCACCGCTGCCTGCTGTAGCCATACCGCTGTTGCCCGTACTGCAGAAATCAATCTTTCCGTCGGGGTGGCAGAGTGCAGAATAATGTCCCTTTAATATAATGTATGCCTGGAGTCGTTCTGCCAGTTCGCTTGCCTTCATCAGTCTTTCGGTACAGCTGCTGCTCGCATTGCCGGCAAGCCGGTCAAACTCCTTCGGATGAGGTGTCATGATGATATTCTTTGGCAACTGCTGCATCCACGCCCTGTGGCTGGAAAGAATATTGAGCGCATCGGCATCAATGACGAGCGGACAGGTAGCACGGCGCAGTTGGGCGATGAGGGCGATGGCTGTTGTCTCGTTCTGTCCCAATCCGGGACCTACGCCCAGCGCATCGAACATCTCTGTATCTACCGGTTCGCTGAATATGGTTTCTTCAGCATCCATCTGCAGTACCGCTTCAGGTACCGAAATCTGCATGATTTCATAATTCCGTTTTGGGGTATGGGCTGTAACCTTGCCCGCACCGGTTCTCAGACAAGCCTTGGTGGCTAATACCGAAGCACCGCCCATGCCGTAACTTCCAGCTATGAGCAGCGCATTACCCATGCTGCCTTTATGAGCAAAGTCGCTGCGCGATTTCAGGAGCGGACGGATGTCGTTCTCTTCGAGTATGCGGCACCGGCACTCCGTATTCTGGATGAATTCCTGGGAAAGTCGGATGTCGAGCACGCGCAGTCTGCCCAGGTACTGCTGGTTATCCGCCATCAGCATCGACAGTTTCTTCTGCTGCAGGGTAAGGGTCAGAGTGGCACGGATGATGTTGGCATGGATATTATAGGAATTGTCCTCGGTCATCAGTCCCGAAGGGATATCTATGCTTACTACCTTGGCAGGACTCTGGTTGATATATTTCACCATCGCGGCGAATCCGCCAGCCAATGGTTTGTTGAGTCCGCTTCCAAAGAGTCCGTCCACCACCAGCGTTTCTGCATTGAGCTTAGGAGGGTCCAGGTTAGTGGTTATCTCAGTAAATTTCACTCTCTTTGCATCCAGCAGACGCTTCTTGTTGGCAAGACAGTCTGCCGACAGTTTGTTCTGCACATTAAATAAGTATGCACTTACATCATATCCATCCTCGCTGAGCATTCTCGCTACCGCAAGCGCATCGCCGCCGTTATTACCCGGACCGGCGAAGACAACTACTGGAGTGCGGTTAGACCATTCCTCTTCTATGGCACGTGTCAGCGCTTTGGCTGCACGTTCCATCAGGTTGAGCGAACTGATAGGTTCGTGCTCAATGGTATATTTATCTAACTCATGAATCTGAGCGCTTGTGAAAATCTTCATATTATCTGATAATCTTAGTATTATCTGCGCGAACTGTCGTGATAATTTGTCAACTCATGCAGATAAACGGTTATTTTCATGCAAAAGTACAAAAAATAGTTGATGAAAGCACGAAGTTTCATGTTTTTTTCGTAATTTTGCAGAAAATATTATTATAGAACAGACTATGAGCATAGTAAAGATCAAGGATAAGAGCTTCAAGACATCGATTCCTGAGGCTGAGATTCTGAAGAAAGTACAGGTCGTAGCAGACCGTCTGAACAAGGATTATGCAGGCAAGAAACCTGTCTTCCTGGCAGTATTGAACGGCGCATTTATCTTTGCAGCCGACTTGATGCGAATGATTACCGTGCCAAGCGAGATTTCATTCGTGAAGTATGCTTCTTACGAGGGTACCTCCTCTACGGGCAGCATGAAGACCCTGATGGGTTTGAACCAGGATTTGGCAGGCCGCCACGTGGTTATCGTAGAGGACATCGTAGATTCCGGTTTCACCATGGCTCACATGATTGAAGACCTGAAGAAGCTGAACCCAGCCAGCGTTGAGGTTTGTTCCCTCCTCGTGAAACCAGGCAACTTGAAGGTTGATCTTGATATCAACTATGCTGTTATGGAAATCCCTAACGATTTCATCGTAGGATATGGATTGGATTATGACCAAGAAGGCAGAAACCTCCGCGACATCTACACCATTGTAGAAGAATAGGGGGTGAAGCATGTGGGAGAAAATAAGTGATTATTGCTTGGATGTCTCCAAGTACTTCTTGACTGCTGTATTTGTCGCATCTTTAATGGTGGATTTGGGTGAAATGCGGTGGTTGCTTTATGCAATTAGTGGCGTTTTGGCAACAATCTTCTTTTGTGCAGGTTTGTTCTTCATATCCAAAAGTAAGGATGAGAAAGAAAGGAAGTATAAAACAACTCGAAAGTATAACAATAAAAATAGGAGGACATAAAATGGATGCATTATTTTTCTTAGGCGTTGTAACAGTTCTCTTTGGAATTGTTTTTGCAGTTCTTTTGTCTCCAAAGGGGCAGAAGTGGGTTAATAAATATAGTTAAGTTTCTGACACAACATAAATATTTTATATATATATTAAGGTAAAAATGAAAAATATCGTAATTTTCGGCGCTCCAGGTGCAGGTAAAGGCACACAGAGCGACAAGATGATCGAGAAGTATGGTCTCGGTCACATTTCTACAGGTGACGTACTTCGTAACGAAATCAAGAACGGTACAGAACTTGGCAAGACAGCTAAGGGTTATATCGACAATGGTCAGTTGATTCCAGACGAGTTGATGATTGACATCCTCGCAAGTGTATACGATAGCTTCGGTAAGGATCACGCTGGTGTAATCTTCGACGGTTTCCCACGTACCACTCCACAGGCTGAGGCTCTGAAGAAGATGCTTTCTGAGCGTGGTCATAAGATTGCTGCGATGATTGAGTTGGCTGTTCCTGAGGATGAGCTGATGGCTCGCCTGATTAACCGCGGTAAGGAAAGCGGCCGTTCTGATGATAACGAGGAGACTATCAAGAAGCGTCTCAATGTTTATCATACTCAGACTGCTCCGCTCATCGACTGGTATGAGAAGGAAGGCATTCATCACCACATCGAGGGTCTCGGTACTGTAGATGAGATCTTCGCACGTGTTTGCAATGTAATCGACAACTTGTAATCAAGATAAAGAATCTTCCCCGCTATGGTGGGGAAGATTTATTCATTAAATAAAAAGAAAAGAATAAATGGCTGAATCCAATTTCGTAGACTACGTAAAGATACAATGCCGCTCTGGTAAGGGTGGCAAGGGCTCCATGCACCTGCGCCACGTAAAGTACCAGCCTAACGGCGGTCCTGACGGTGGCGACGGCGGACGTGGAGGAAGCATCTATCTCCGCGGCAACCATAACTACTGGACGTTGCTGCACCTCAAGTATCAGCGCCACTTCTTCGCCGAGCATGGTGGAAATGGTGGCCGTGATAAGTGTCATGGAACCGATGGCAAGGATATTTATATCGATGTGCCTTGCGGTACCGTGGTGTATAATGCCGAAACAGGCAAGTTTGTATGCGATGTGGCTTATGACGGGCAGGAAGTTCTGCTCCTCAAGGGCGGTCGTGGCGGATTGGGCAACTTCCAGTTCCGTACCTCTACCAACCAGGCTCCTCGCTATGCACAGCCGGGTGAACCTATGCAGGAGATGACCATCATCATGGAGCTCAAGCTCCTTGCCGATGTAGGTCTGGTAGGTTTCCCTAATGCCGGTAAGTCAACTTTGCTGAGTGCCGTATCAAGTGCCCGTCCTAAGATTGCAAACTATCCGTTTACTACGCTCGAACCATCGCTGGGTATCGTAGATTATCGCGATCACCAGAGTTTTGTCATGGCTGATATTCCTGGCATCATCGAGGGTGCGAGCGAAGGAAAGGGACTGGGTTTGCGATTCCTCCGCCATATTGAGCGCAACTCTCTGCTGCTCTTCATGGTTCCGGGCGATACTGACGACATCAAGAAAGAATATGAAGTATTGCTGGGCGAACTGGAGAACTTTAATCCTGAGATGCTCGACAAGCATCGCGTGCTGGCTATCACCAAGTGTGATCTGCTCGACGAAGAGCTGATTGAAATGCTCAAGGAAACCTTGCCTACCGATCTTCCGGTGGTCTTCATCTCGTCTGTTACCGGACAGGGTATCCAGGAACTGAAGGATGTGCTCTGGAAGGAACTCAATTCAGAGAGCAACAAGCTTCAGGAGATTACTGCCGAAGATACGCTTGTTCACCGTGACAAGGATATGTCTCGCTTCCAGCAGGAACTGGCTGCAGAGGGCGAGGATGTAGTAGAATATATTGATGAGGATGAAATCGAGGATGTTGACGACCTCGATGATTTCGAATACGAGTAGATTTAAGTGAAGAGTGAAGAACGAAGAGTGAAAAATTCATTTGTTTCGTGAGCGTAAGCTTAATTTAACACTTAACATTAAATGATAAAGGAATATAATATAGCCGCTGGTGTCATGGCTTTCTCTACTACCCGCAAGGGAGGAGTGAGCCAGGGCAACTATGGTGAATTCAATATCAACGAATATTGCGGCGATTTTGCCGAGCATGTTGCAGAGAACCGCAAGCGTCTGGCTGCTGAGCTCGGTATCACTACCGACCATATCATCATGCCCCATCAGGTGCATGGAGTAGAGGTGCGCAATATTGCCGGTGAGTTTCTCACCATGCCTGAGAATATCCGCAAGATGGTGCTCGAAGGTGTAGATGCCGTGATGACAGACCAGAAAGGTGTATGTATCGGTGTTTCTACTGCCGATTGCATCCCTGTGCTTCTTTATGATGAGGAGCACCATGCTGTGGCTGCCATCCATGCCGGCTGGCGTGGTACGCTGGCTCGCATCGTGCATAAAACCATTCAGGAGATGGCGTTTACCTATCATACCGACCCGAAGAAGTTGAAGGCGGTGATAGGTCCGGGCATTTCGCTCGACCATTTCGAGGTGGGCGATGAGGTTTACGAGGCGTTCGAGCAGGCAGCTTTCCCTATGGAAGAGATTGCCGAACAGCGTCCTAATGCCGCCTTCTCGGTTGATCCTGCTGAGCGTGAGCGCCTGGCTGCTGAGGGTAATATCGTGCAGCCGCTGAAATGGCATCTCAATCTTCCGCTCTGCAACAGACAGATTCTTCTGCATTGTGGAGTGGCCGAAGAGAATATCCAGGATTGTGGCATCTGTACCTTTGCCCACAGCGATGAGTACTTCTCTGCCAGAAAGCTGGGTATCGAGAGTGGCAGAATCTATACAGGCATCTTGTTGAAGTAAAAGCCTGGTAGCAGGTAAGTATCAGATAGTTTTCAAGATAACATCCATTTTTCCTTTTCTGTAAGAACGGAGAGGGAGAAATGGATGTTTTTCAGTTAATAGTTTATAGAATATTTTGAAAATCGGAAAGAAAAAGTAAATAATGAAAAGAATGAAAAAAGGATTGCGGCTATTGGCTGTGGCAGGACTCATGGGGTTCTCGCTGAGCAGTTTTATGCCCGCTAAAAATGTATTCACGGCAGCCGAACAGCAGCAGGTGAGTATTGCAACACCCGGTCTCTTTGCCCAGAGTCAGGCATTTAATGTAGACTTTGAGATATTCCGTGCTAAGGAATATTCCTTCCCGCTTCCTGTGGGCAAAGCAACCCTTCTGAACAATAATGTGTTGCGTATCTCTACCTCTAAAGGCGATGCTGTCAAGGCGATGCTCGAAGGTTATGTGCGACTTTCCAGAAAGTCGGAATCAATGGGTAATGTCATCGTGGTGCGCCACGATTGCGGTCTGGAAACCGTTTATGCCAACAATGCTGAGAACCTGGTTAAGGTGGGACAGCATGTGGATGCCGGACAGACGATTGCCATTGTAGGCTCTAAGGAGGGTGAAACTTATTGTGACTTCTCTATTATGGTGAATGGCGGTAGGTTGAATCCGGAAACTTTCGTAGAACTGAAATCGCATAAGTTGCGCCGCCAGACGGTGCAGTTCCGCAAGCAGGGTGCCCGTGTCATCGTTTCGGTTATCGGCGGCAAGGATTCTTCTGTAGGAAGAAATGCTGAGGCTGGCAAGGAGGCATCTGGCAAGAAAAAGGGTGGAATAGGAGATGGAATGACGCTCGACCCTGATGAGGTTCATGATCCGTTTACCATTACCAATACTTTCGAGCTTGATTTGGAGAAGATAGAAAAGACTGCTTGGGCTTACCCTTTGCCGGGTGCCAAGGTAATCAGTCCTTATGGTGGCAAGCGCCGCCATTCGGGTGTGGATCTCAAGACGTGCCCGAATGATGAGATTGTGGCTGCCTTTGACGGTACGGTCGTTGCATCAGGACCTTTCTATGGTTACGGCAACTGCATCCGTATCAGGCATGCTTATGGTTTCGAGACGCTCTACAGCCATCAGAGCAGAAACAAGGTGAAGAAGGGCGATAAGGTAAAGGCTGGTCAGGTAATCGGTTTGACGGGCCGTACCGGTAGGGCTACCACAGAGCACCTCCATTTCGAGGTTAGCTTTGGCGGTAGACGACTGGACCCAGCCATCATTTATGACCACGGCAAGCATCAATTGAAGCCTGTAACCCTTCATCTAACGAAGGGCAGGGGCGTAAAGAGTGTAAAGAACCGATAGCCGTTTTACTCTTCACCTGGAATTTGATGACTGTTTAAGAAGAACAGCCCACTGGCGTCTATGTAGCTAGTGGGCTGTCTTACTTATACCAGTATGCTGTCTTTCGCTTGCCAGTACTCTATTTATGGCTCCCGCTATCAGAAAACAGTTCGCCCGTGCGCTGTTATCATACAGCACACGGGCGAAACATGTATTTATGATAGAGAAGTATTATTTCTTCTTCTGGGATTTACGATTGGCTCTCTGCTGGCGATACTTTGCCTTCTGACGGGCAGAGCCACTACCGTGAGCACCCGTTATGTACTTTTTCTTCTTGGCTTTGGTCTTCACCTTGTCGTCGTCATCCTTCTTAGGACCACCACCGCCTTTGAAGACCATACCGCCCATGATAATATCGTCAATGTCACTCATATACCTTATTATATAAAAAATTAGTGATGGAAGAGGCGAACGTGAGTAAACGCCATGGCGATGCCGTACTTGTCGCAGGTATCAATAACATTATCGTCACGGATACTACCGCCTGCTTCTGCTATGTATTCAACACCACTCTTGTGAGCACGCTCAATATTGTCGCCGAATGGGAAGAAAGCATCACTACCTACAGATACACCCTTGTTCTGTGCAATCCAAGCCTTCTTCTCCTCGCGGGTCAATGGCTCAGGCTTCTCAGTAAAGAACTGCTCCCAAACGCCGTCCTGCAATACATCCTCCCACTCATCAGAGATGTAGACATTGATGGTATTGTCGCGGTCGGCACGACGGATCTTCTCCTTGAAAGGCAAGTTCATCACCTTAGGACACTGGCGCAACCACCACTCATCAGCCTTAGAACCAGCCAGACGGGTACAGTGGATACGGCTCTGCTGACCGGCACCGATACCGATAGCCTGACCATCCTTTACGTAGCATACAGAGTTACTCTGAGTATACTTCAAAGTGATGAGCGAGATAATCAGATCGCGCTTAGCCTCAGGAGTGAAAGTCTTGTTCTTGGTAGGAACATCCTCGAAGAGAGCAGGATCATCAAGCTTCACCTCGTTGCGTCCCTGCTCGAAGGTAACACCGAACACCTGCTTGCGCTCGATAGGAGCTGGCACATAGTCAGGATCAATCTTGATAACGCAGTAGGTACCCTTGCGCTTCTCCTTCAGAACCTCGATAGCCTCAGGAGTGTAGCCTGGAGCAATGACACCATCGCTTACCTCACGCTTGATGAGAAGGGCTGTAGCCTCGTCGCATACATCGCTCAGCGCAACAAAGTCGCCATAAGAGCACATGCGGTCAGCGCCACGGGCACGAGCATAGGCACAAGCCAATGGAGAGAGCTCAAACTTGACATCATCAACGAAGTAAATCTTCTTCAATGTGTCGCTCAGAGGCAAGCCGATAGCTGCACCGGCAGGAGAAACGTGTTTGAAACTAGCGGCAGCAGGCATTCCTGTAGCAGCCTTGAGCTCCTTGACCAATTGCCAGGAATTGAAGGCATCCAGGAAGTTGATGTAGCCAGGACGGCCGTTGATCACTTCGATAGGAAGCTCCCTTCCGTCATCCATATAGATGCGAGAAGGTTTCTGATTTGGATTACATCCGTACTTAAGTGCTAATTCTTTCATCTTCTAAGAAATGTATTTTGGAATTTGGCGCAAAGTTACAAAAAATGATTGAGATATTGGACTTCTGTTTCGTAAAAAGCCCTAAAAAACAGCATTTTTATGATATAAAGCATTTTTTTTATCCCAAAACATAAAAAAGTCGGGAAAAATGAACTCTGTTTCATTCTTTTTCTGTACTTTTGCTCCCAGTTAGTAAATATGAGAGGATTGTTATGAAACAGGATTTGAAAGTCCTTGCAGAACACATAGAAAAGAAGGTTGGCAAGGCACATGTTTTCCACAAAATGTGGGATGTTTTGAAAGGGAAGGAGAAGCCTTCCCGCCAGACTTTGGACAAGCTGGCGCTGCTCGCCGGATTCCAGAGTTGGGATGATTTCCAAGGTGCTTTACACGGCACGGAGGATGGGCTCGTGAATTATGATGCGGGCGAAAAATAAAAGAATAGAACATGGTTGGTTTAGCTGTCAACCATGATTTATTGAATCGTAAAGATAGTTGTTTTTCGGTATAAGATTATTAACATAAAAAAGGGAACCCGGTCGTGAGACTGGATTCCCTTTATTTTTTTTCTGATTAGGTCTCCTAAGAAAAATTATTCTGCACCCTTAGCTACAGTCTTCTTCTCAGCGATACGAGCCTTCTTACCAGTAAGCTTACGCAAGTAATACAACTTAGCGCGACGAACCTTACCATGCTTGTTCACCTCGATAGAATCGATAGCTGGTGACTCGATAGGGAAGATACGCTCAACACCTACAGTACCAGACATCTTGCGAACTGTAAAACGCTTCTTGTCACCATGACCAGAGATCTTGATAACAACACCACGATAGAGCTGGATACGCTCCTTAGTACCCTCGACGATTTTGTAAGCGACTGTGATAGTATCACCTGCCTTGAACTCAGGGAACTTCTTGCCGGTTGCAAATGCTTCTTCAGCAACTTTAATCAAATCCATTTTTTGTATAAAATTAAAAATTGTTTGTCGTTCCAACGCAACATGGACTTGGACAACACTTCTGCCCAGACAACAGCGGTTACGCCGAAAAGCGGGTGCAAAGTTACTACTTTTTCTTGTATCTCGCAAATTTTCAGTCACTTTCTTCACTTTTTCCCTTTGTTTTTTTGTTTTCTTTACTTCTGCAATGGAATTTTCTCGTCGATTTTGCCGATTTCGTAGATTTATTTTGTATCTTTGCGCTCTAAAAGTATTTAGTGTATTAAGTATGAAGAAAAAAAATAGTATCAAGATTTATCTTGCTTCGGCAGTCATGCTGCTGATGGCAAGTCCGGCTTTCGCCCAGAAATACAAGGTGGCGAAGGTGGAGAGAACCCGAATATTGGTTGATCAGAAATGGGATGCACAGCCTGATGCTGAGGCTGCCAGGTTTATCGCTCCTTATAAGAGTAAGGTAGACAGTATCATGGGTCCTGTTGTGGGTAACATTGCTCATGATATGACCCGTCACCGTCCGGAGAGTGAACTCAGTAACTTGCTCTGTGACATCCTGGTATGGGGCGGCAAGCAGTTTGAAGAACAGCCGGTTTTCGCTGTTTACAATATGGGTGGCATCCGTTCTAATCTTGCCAAGGGTAAGGTTACTATAGGCGATGTGAACGATATGGCTCCTTTCGAGAACAAAATCTGTTTTCTGACCCTGAAGGGTGATAAGGTTCTGGAGCTTTTCCAGCAGATAGCTCATCGTGGAGGCGAAGGCTTGAGCCATGCTGTTAGAATGGTTATCACCAAGGATGGCAAGCTGAAGAGCGTTACGCTGAATGGTGAACCAGTTGATCCGGAGAAGAGTTACCGCGTTGCAACCCTCGATTATCTTGCCGAAGGTAATGACCAGCTCGTAGCCTTCAAGAGCGGAACTGATGTCTTTGCTCCTAAGCAGAAAGAGAACAATGTGCGCTACATCATCATGAATTATTTCCGTGAGATGCAGGCACAGGGCAAGGTGGTGGAATCTAAGATTGAAGGCCGCTGCGTGGTAGAATAGTTAATAGTTTATAGTTGATAATTCTGATGAAACATACATTATTATATATAGGTCTGGCTCTGGCAGCCTTCATGATGCAGCCGGCAGCCGTTCAGGCTAAAGCTAAGAAAGAGGCAAAGGTGGTAAAGCAGCTCGTAGTGCTCCATACCAACGATACGCATTCATGCGTAATGCCCATCAATCCGAATCTCGCAGATACGGCAACAGCCAATCGTGGCGGTTTCCTGCGTAGGGTGGCGATGATCAGTCAGGAGCGTAAGGCGAATCCCGACTTGCTGCTCTTTGACAGTGGCGATTTCTCACAGGGTTCACTTTATTACTCTCTCTTCAAGGGAGATGTGGAAGTAGGACTGATGAACGAGATGAAATATGATGCTGCTACTATCGGCAACCATGAGTTCGATTTCGGAATAGACAACATGGTGCGCATCTTCAAGATGGCGAAGTTTCCTATCGTCTGCTCCAACTATGATTTCACCGGTACCGAACTGGCAAATGTCGTAAAGCCTTATACCATTATCAAGCGCAAGGGACTGAAGATTGGCGTTTTCGGCTTGTGTCCGGAACTTGCCGGCTTGGTAATCGAAGCCAACTATGGCTGCATCAAGTATCTCGATCCTATCGCCAAGGCAAAGGAAATGACAGAGATATTGAAGAAGAAAGAGAAGTGTGATGTCATCATCTGTATCTCCCACCTGGGCTGGAAGATTGATGGCATCGACGATTCCGAGGTAGCCCCAGCCACCCGTGACATCGACCTGATACTGGGCGGTCATAGCCATACCTACTTCAAGCAGTTGGAGTATCTGAATAATCTCGATGGCAAACCGGTGCCAGTCGACCAGAACGGCAAGAGCGCCATCTGGGTAGGAAAAATGACATTGGATATTGTGAAGAATAAATAAAAGAAGAAGGTTGATACCAGGCAAAACGCGAGGTATCAACCTTTTCTTTAATTATCTATTCCTAAAACGTTAATCTTTTCTCAAATCCTTATTCCTTGTTGGAAGAAGCATAGAGACCGATGCAGGCACCGAGGAAGCCGCCGCTCTTCTGGGTGCTCAGGTTAGATGCATCTACACCCTTGGCAAGAAGCTGCCAGTTGCCGCCTTCTTCGGCATAATAGAAATCATAATATCTGTCATGACCTTCTACCTTCAGCTTCAGCTTACCTCCCTTGATAGGAGCAGAGGCGATAGTTACGTTGTTCTTCTCGGCACGGGTCAGGGTAATCATCAGCTTGCCATTCTTCATGGTCTTACCCAATACGAAGTTGTGGTCTTCCTTCTGGAGAAGTGCCAAGCCTGCGATATCCTTGTCGTTGCGAGGAGTAAAGTTGATTTCTGTCTCAGCTGTGAAGGTGCCGTGCTGCTGACGTGCCCAGATGGCAGACATCGGCTCACGCTTGTAGATATTGCCTGGCAGGAGATTGAACTTCAGTTTGCCGTTTTCTACCTTGTAACAGTCAACGAAGTCACGGAGGAACATCCAGCGTGGATTCAACTCTTTCAGACCTACCTTATTGTTATCTGCATCGAAGTTATCCACATAAGAGAAGTTGCCTGAGAACTCATTCTTTTCTGCAGGTTTCAAGCCAGCCTTCTCTCCAACGCTAGAGATAGGAGTATTCTTGGCAAGAATCTCTGGCCATCCATTCTTCCAGGTTACTGGCAGGAGATAAGTATCGCGACCTGTGTTGTACATATCCTCTTCATAAGGACGGCAAGCCAGGAATACAGCCCACCAGTTACCCTTGCTATCTTCTACGATGTCGGCATGACCAGCACTTGATACTGGGTCCTTGCGGTTAGGGTCGAGACCGGTACGCTGGGTAAGAATAGGGTTGTTAGGGCATTCCTCCCATGGTCCCATCGGATTCTTGGCACGCAGGATAACCTCGCTGTGCCATCCGCCTGTACCACCTTCGGCGCACATCAGATAATAGAACTTGCCCTTCTTGAAGAGGTGAGGACCCTCAATCCAGATAGGACGCGCCTCTACATGGGTTCCGCCACGCAGAATCTCCTTGAAGTCACCCTTGATACTGTCGCCCTTCACATCGAATTCGAAGCAGCGGATAGATCGTTGACCTTCGTAATCGGCACCGCCAACTACCGGACCGTTGTGCACGATATATCCCTTGCCATTGTCATCGAAGAAGAAGCTAGGGTCGATGCCGTCAATCTTCTTCAGATAGATAGGCTCGCTCCAGCCTTTGGAAGGATCTTTTGATTTTACAAAGAAGTTGCCGGCTCCCACATTGGTGGTAATCATATAGAAAGTCTTGTTCTTCTTGTTATAGCTGATAGCTGGTGCGAAGATACCGCCTGATACGTGCTGGCCCTTCAATGGAACCTGTGATTGGCGGGTGAGCACATGACCGGCAGGCTGCCAGTTGACCAGGTCTTTACTGGTTGAGAGAGGTACACCTGGGAAGAAGGTAAACGAAGAGTTTACCAGATAGTAGGTGTCGCCTACGCGACAGAGTGATGGGTCTGGATAGAAACCAGCCAGTACTGGGTTGTAATACTGGTGAGTCTTGTCGATTTCAACATTGAAGCGAGCGTCATTGCCCGCATACTTGAAATAGTCAAACTCAGCTGTCTGCGCCTGTGCAGCGGCTGCAAGCGTCAGGGAAAGCGATAAGATTGCAATTTTCTTCATTTTATTATTGGGTTTAAAATTACAGAATGAGTATCTGAACTCATGGCTGAAACATGTATTCAGAATTCTGCTGCAAAGTTACCGCTTTCCTTTTAAATATACCCCCACAGAATGTTACCAACACTTTGCGAGGCGTATCATAAACATCTCTATTTGTAACAAATACTTTATTTTGGGAAACATCTGGCCTTTTCTGCAGTGAAAAGGCTAGATTTTCCGGTGTGCCTGCATATAATCGCGAGGCGAAGAGCCATAAAAGTTCTTGAACATGGTGCTGAAGCTGGCTGGGTTGGAGAAACCACAGGCATACATGATGTCTGTTATCGTCTTATTAGAGTGACTCAGCAACTTTTCGGCATACTGCAGACGGGTATTGCGGATGAAGGCGTGTGGCGTCTGGTTGGTCAGTTCCTTCATTCGGCGGTGCAGATGCACACGGCTCAGTCCTACTTCGCGGGCAATCATATCCACACTCAGGTCCTCATTATCCATGTTATCATTGATTACCTTCATCACCTGTTCCATCAGCTGGTCTTTTGGCGAAAGTGCTTTTTCTATCGCAATCTGCTTGTCGCTCTGTCTCTCGTTGCCCATAAACTTGTTTTTCAAAGTACGGCGCACGTTGAGCAGGTTGATGATGGTGCGGCGCAGAATGTCCATATTGAACGGCTTCACCACATAGGCATCGGCACCCGACTGCAAACCGGTCAGCTGGTCTTCCTCTCTGCTCATCGCTGTAAGCAGAATCACCGGAATGTGGTTGGTGTTCACATTGTTCTTAATCTTGGTACAGAGCGTATTGCCGTCCATTTCTGGCATCATGATGTCTGATATAACGAGGTTTGGCTTCTGCTTGATAATCTCCGGCAGCGCCTCCTTTCCGTTGCAGAAGGTAAGGATATTGTAGGTTTCCTGTAGTTGGGTCTTCAGGAAATTACGTATTGCCTCATCGTCTTCTACCACAGCGATGGTGCTCTTTGCCTTGCTCTTGAAATCTTCTTCGGCGTCATTGGCTGTATCGGCAGCATTCTCTTCGTTTCCTTCCTCCATGTTTTCTTCCAGTTCCTTGATGTCTTCAGCAGTCTGTGGCTCCGGTGCATCTATCATTTCTTCCGGTTTCAGATGCTCGTTGCCCAGAGGCAGAGTGATGAGGAACTGGCTTCCTTCCTTCCAGTCGGCTTCATCAAGTGTCTTGTTGTTGGCGGCTGTAATGGTTCCGTAGTGCAGTTCCACGAGTGAGCGCGTCAGGTCGAGACCGATTCCCGTACCTACATTCCGGTCATTAGAAGTGGTGGCACTCTGATAGAAGCGCTGGAAAATCGTTTCGAGCTTTTCCTCCTGAATGCCCTTGCCGCTGTCCTTGATGGCGATGCGGACATGATGAGGCGAGTGGGAGAGGGTGATACGGATTCTGCCGCCTGCAGGAGTAAACTTGAAGGCGTTTGACAGGACATTCATCAATACCTTGTCAAAGTTGTCGCGGTCTATCCATACCGGGAGAGTTTCGTCTTCGTGCTCAAAGGTGAAGTGGATGCTCTTGGCTATCGCCTGCTGGCAGAAGAGTTTGTATTCATCGCCAATAAAGGCAACCATATCGGTTTCGCTCATGTGCATCACCATCTGTCCCTTGTCAATCTTTCTCAGGTCCATCATCTGGTTAATCAGGTGCAGGATTCGTTCCGAGTTCTTGCGCATCATATCGTAGATGCCCTGTCGGTGAGCGTCTTTGTCTTCCTTAATCAGCGTGAACAGCGGAGTGAGGATAAGAGTCAATGGGGTACGGATTTCGTGGCTGATGTTCATGAAGAACTTCAGTTTTGCTTCGCCCATCTCTTCCGCATGGATATGCTGCTGCAATATGAGCTGGTCTTCCATCTTGCGTTTGCGGTGCTTGATATAGAGCAGACAGAGCCCCAGGAAGGCAAGCAGATAGCAGATTCTTGCCCAGATGCTGGCGTACCAGGCTGGGTGAACGATGATGGAGAACTCCTTGACAGGGGTTTCGTATCCGTTGCAGATGGCCTTGACACGGAACTTATAGGTACCTGCTGGCATGTGTGAGAATGACAGCTCGTTCATGCCAGACTGTATGGTTCGCCAATCCTCACCATTGATGCTGTAGGCGTAACTGATCTGCTCTACATTATTATATGTAAGAGTAGACAGGTGGATGGTGAAGGTGTTGTCTTCATGAGATAAGGAGAACTCGTCGCTGTTGTAGACGCCTTTGTCGGTGATAGTATAGATGCCCGATTCCATATCCTGGTATATAGGTTTGTTGCCCACAAGAAGTCCTGATATGGTAACTTTTGCCTGCCAAGGATGCTGTTTCACCTTGTCCGTATCAAACCAGTTGATACCGCCGGTTCCGCCCATCACCAGCATCTTTCCTCCCCAGAGCGTGCAGGCTGCTGCATCGCTGAACTCATTGCTCTGCAAGCCATTGTCTGAGTAGTACTTGTTGATGGTACCTTTTTCTGTATCTATCTGGTTTAAACCACAGGTAGTTCCTATCCAGATTCTACCCTTGTAATCTTCTATGATGCTGGTTACGCTGTTGTCAGAAAGTCCAAGTTCTGTGTTATAGATCTTCGGATGAGCATATCCCTTCTTCGGATCATAGCAGATTGCGCCGTCTTCTGTGCCAAACCATACGCGGTTCTTGCTGTCTGAATAAACGCAATGAGAGAAACTGCCCTTGCTCAGACAGTTGACGCCACCGAAAGTGGAAGTCCAGCTGTTTTTTTGCTGGTCATAGCAAGCCAGACCCACAGAAGTGGCTACGAAAATCCGCTTACCATCTTTTGAGATGCTAAGTTTTATGAGGTAATCATTAGGAATACTGTTCTTTTTCAGGTTGTTGTCGGCACCATCTTGTGCTTCCCATTGCTTGATGCTTCCATCTGGAGAAAGGCGGAAAAGTCCTTTGCCCATAGTAGCAAACCATACATTGCCCTGCGGGTCTTCCTTGATATCGAAGATGCCCGCCTGGTTGCCAATGCCTAGGCTGAATGGATGGAAAGATCCCCCCGCATCTATCAGCCCGATGCCGTCAGTATAGGTTCCTGCCCATGTTCTGCCTTTCTTGTCTTTGCAGAGTGCCAGTACCGTGGTGTTGCTTAATAAATGGCTCTTGATGCTACCGGTTTTTATGTCAAAGAGGTAAAGACCATCCTTGTCGGTGCCCACCCAGACTTGATCGCCCTGGTTGGCACACAGACTTGTGATGCTGTTTTCGCCTATCACGTTGCGGCTGTCCAAACGGTAGCCCATATAGTTGAAATCGCATTGAGCCTGCGACTGCATGAATACGCCCTTCTGGAGCATACTCACCCAGATGTTTCCCGTAGAATCTTCTATAATGCTGGTAATCTTGCTCTTGGCAAGATTTACTTCATGGCAGAACAGAGGATTATTTTGCAAGAATCCTGTTACAGGATTATACACGAAGATACCCATACCATCGCAACCGATAAACAAGCGCTGGTCGCGGCTGATATAGATGTTGTCAATAGGAAGGTTGCCTATGCCGGCTATCTTGGTGAAGGCGGTTGAACCTGCCTTGAGAAGGTAAACACCATCATTCTTGGTAGCAAGATAAATGTTGCCCTTGTTGTCTTGCCTGATATCTTGTGTGTTAAGTTGCTCTGTTCCCATGATGCGTGAAACAATCTTGCCGTTCTTTTCTTTCCGTAACAGCTTTCCGTTTTCCAGGATAATCCAGAGCCTTTCTTGTTTGTCTTCCAATATCTTGTGTACAAACTTCAGCTTCTCTACTTCTCCTTTCATGGTGTAACAGGCGTTTGCATCTATTTTCTTGGTCATGATGCCGTAACCGGAGGTAACGACAGCAATATCGCCATTGTGCAAACGGCTTACCTGGTTAACGTAAGTGTTTATAGGCTTATTTCTTGAATCGAGCATAGGTACGTTGCAGAACCTTTTACCATTAAGTATAAGTAGCGACTTGTTTGTTCCCAGCACAATACGCCCCTTTTCATCCTGTGTTATACAGTTGATATAGTTGCTGTTGAGCCCGTTACTGTTGCCGTAGGTTTTTCTGATGACCATAAAGTTATAGCCATCATAGATATTCAAGCCGTTACGGGTGGCAATCCAAATGAAACCATTTGAATCCTGGAACACCTGAGTGGCAAGGTTGCTCGAAAGCTGGTTGTCTGAATTGAAAAGTTTTCCTCGCTGCGCCATCATATTCTGCGCAGTGAGACAGAAGATAAACATCAGTAAAAGACCGATGTATCTCATTATTCTGAGGCTTGATTTCATGGAAATCATCATGATTCTTGGTTTCATTGTCTTTTGGCTTTTTTATATTCGTTTGCAAAAATACAAAATTAATGGGAGAATAATGCATGATAAGGTATGTTTTTTACGAGAATATATCAAAAAAGATGTTAAAATGTTACGTAGGGTAAAGATAATGTTATATGTGGTACGAGAGAAAAACTATTGGTTACTTATTATAAAGTATATATGATAGATTAGAAGTATCTTTGCATCGGTTTTTAAGTTGTATATATTTAGTATATTTAGGTTAGTTAGGTTTATACATAATAGTTTGTAGAATAGGTTTAGAATTTCTAAGAGATTTTGATATTATGGTTTTTATATAGAATCATGATTAATTGGTTTTCGGGATTGGTGCGTAGTGATTACGCGCCATTCTATTTTAAAAGCCCAGCATCCTTTTCTGTAAACTAGAACCTGGCAATCCTTCATAATATAATAAGGTGACTGACAATAAATGATAAATCTAAAAATAATTGTAACAATGAACAGAAAGAAATTGTTAATATCACTCGCTATGGCTATGCTGTCAATGGCGGGGCTGGCTGCAGATAATCTGCCGGCACTTCGTGTGCAGGGTAAGAATCTGGTAGATGCCAATGGTAAAACTGTGGTTCTTCATGGTGTGATGGATACACCGAACCGTTACTTCAACGGGTGGAGATGGCAACAGTGGAAGGCTGACTATTCTGAAGCCGACATTAAGCCTTGCTTGGAATATTTCTCTAAGCAGTTCTCGGCTATTACCGACAAGAAGCAGGGTGCTTATTGTACCGTGTTCCGATTGCACATGGATCCATGTTGGACCAACGATCCATCGATGAAGGCAGAGAATGAGGCTGACATCTCAGCATTCAACATGGCGCGCTAC
>ERZ772883.1062-NODE-1062-length-23347-cov-6.953675_pt1 | contig 23347 bp, 20 predicted proteins | sample MGYA00580575_ERZ772883 | MGnify/ENA primary metagenome ERZ772883 (study PRJEB29015, sample SAMEA2737666) | human gut metagenome | biome: human gut; feature: human-associated habitat; material: faeces | place: China | collected 2012 ...
CGTGTTCTGGGAGTGACAGCAAAGGGAGCTACCCTGAAGGAGGCACGTGCCAATGCCTATGCGGCAACGGAATGGATCTCTTTCGAGAATAAATACATGCGTCATGACATTGGCAAGGCAATCGATGAAGCGTAAGGCAAGGTCAGGATACAAAAGGAGTTGCAGATGAAAAAGACAGTACAGAGAATAAGTAAATGTAAAGCTTTCTGGGGAATGCTTGCACTGGTACTTGTGTTGGGAGCAGGACTTTTTGCCGGGGAGCTGGCAATCGTCAGTCATGCGGAGAGTGCGGCCAAGGTAACGGCATCCAGTGCCAAGATCCGTAAGAGTGCGGACTCTTCCAGTGAAGTCATCGGAAGTGCGACCAAGGATAAGACGATCTCCATCAAGAGTCAGACCAAGGGTGCAGACGGTTATACCTGGTATGAAGTGTATGTGGATGCGAATACGCTGGGATATATTCGTTCCGATCTGGTAAGCATTACCGACGGATCTACCCCGTCGTCTTCTTCAGGTACAACAACGACTACAACGACTACGACCACAGCAACACCGGCGCCTGCCGTGAATGAGACCCCTGTGGAGGTTACTGCAGTGGAACCCCTGAGTGCGACCGTGACCGGAGGTCAGTCTGTTCGTGTGCGCAGCAATGCGTCTACCACCAGCCAGATCGTGACTACTGCGGAGAATGGAATGGCACTGACTGTGACCGGACAGGCAACAGGAACCGATGGAAAGACATGGTATCAGATAAGCTTTATTTCCAACAGTGTCGAGGTGACAGGCTTCATTCGTTCGGATTATGTTGCATTATCCGGAGAGCTGCAGGCACCGGTAGAAGAACAGCCGGTAGAGGAACAACCCACAGACGAGCAGCCTGCGGAAGATACCCAGACCACATCCAAAGACTGGGATACTCAGATGCAGGGAGATGCATGGTATCTGCTGGACATGGCAGGGCAGAAGCAATATAAGATTGAAGATCTGTTCAATTCCCTGAACCAGATCACAGAGATCAATGCACAGTATGAGACCAATCAGAAAAAGATCAGCAGCCAGAAAGCAGTCATCATTATTTTGGTGATTCTGCTTGTAGCGGCGGTAGCAGCGGTGACACTGTTGATCTTCAAAATCAAAGATATGAATGACGCATCCTATTTCTCCGGCGTGGAAGAGGAAACGGCCCGCAGAAGAAGAGTGGACAGACCCCAGGGAGGCAGACCCCAAAACGGAAGACCCGCACCTCAGGGAGGCAGACCGCAGGGCGGCAGGCCGCAAGGCAGCCAGAAAGTAATGCATGAAGTGGGAGCCGAGAGAAGACCGGCATCCAGACCGACAGGCCAGGGAACACGTCCAGATGGCAGACCCGCACCTCAGGGAGAGAGACCCATTGGACAGACCGTAAGACCTGCGGCACCGCAGGAGAGAAGACCTGCACCCCGGGGAGGCAGACCGGTGACACCCGGACAGGGAAGACCTGCACCTCAGGGAGGCAGACCCACGGCACCGCAGGAGAGAAGACCTGCACCCCAGGGAGGCAGACCGGTGGCAAGACCCACAAAGCCTGTACCGCAGAGTGAAGGCAATCAGAATCCCGGCTGGAAGTCCAAAAACTTCATGTCAGATGATGATGAATTTGAATTTGAATTCCTGAATTGGGACGGAGACGAAGATCAATAAAATGCAAACGGCATCTTGCACAAGTGAGATGCCGTTTTTGATTAAAAAACGATAAACTTTCCCCGGTTACAGTTGACAGTACTGCGTTCACTGTTATAATAGGAATATAACAATCAGTGACATGGGAAGGGAGCGAGTTTGATGATAATAGAGATAGATTTCAACAGTGATGAAGCACTCTATATGCAATTACGCAATCAGATCATCATGGGAATTGCCACGTCACAATTTCATGAAGGAGATTCTCTGCCCAGTGTGCGCCAGCTGGCGGATACGATCGGGATCAATATGCATACAGTAAATAAGGCATATACGGTTCTGAAGCAGGAAGGTTATGTTAAGGTAGACCGGCGAAAAGGCGCGATAATTGCACTCGATGTGGATCGCATGCGTGCGGTAGATGAATTGCGGAAGGAATTGCAGGTAATACTGGCTAAGAGCAGCTGCAAGAATATTTCCAGGCAGGAAGTTCATGAGCTGATTGATGAAATATATGAAGAGTATGGAGGACTGAATTGATGCAGTCACAGTTTACGGATAAGGCGCAGAATGCGCTGGCGCAGGCTGCCAGATGTGCAAGGAGCCTGAAGCAGGGTTACATCGGAACGGAACACATTCTGGTAGGATTATTAAAGGAAACCACCGGTGTGGCGGCTAAGGTATTGGCAGATAACGGTGTGGAGACCGGGCAGGTCATGGACATGATCCGGGATCTGATCGCGTTTGAGAACGGTGTCGCAGTGAAGGACAGAGAGGGATATTCTCCCAGAGCCTCGAGAATCCTGGAGGAAGCACACCATCAGGCCGCACGTTTCGGACAGAAGCAGACCGGAACGGAGCATTTGCTGCTGGCCCTGATCAAAGAGGGGGAAAACGTAGCGGTACGCCTGTTGAACACGTTGGGAGCCAATATACAGAAAATTTATGTGGATACCCTGATCGCTATCGGACAGGACGGCAATCTGTACAAGGAAGACCTGGGAAAAAGAGGAGAGCGTAAGGCAAAACAGTCTACGCTGGAGCAATACAGCAGAGATCTGACCGCATTGGCCAGAGAGGGAAAGCTTGACCCTGTGGTGGGCAGAGAAGACGAGATCCGCAGAGTGATCCAGATCCTGAGCCGACGGACGAAGAACAATCCCTGCCTGGTCGGGGAACCCGGTGTTGGCAAGACCGCCGTGGTAGAAGGACTGGCAACCCGTATTGTGGCGGGCGATGTGCCTTTTACGGTGCAGAATAAGAGAGTACTGACACTGGATCTGTCCGGAATGGTAGCGGGAAGTAAGTACCGCGGAGAGTTCGAGGAGCGGATCAAGAAGGTACTGAAGGAAGTCACAGAGGATGGGAATATTATTTTATTCCTGGATGAATTGCATACGATCATCGGTGCCGGAGGTGCCGAGGGGGCTATTGATGCGTCCAATATCATGAAACCGTCTCTGGCCCGCGGAGAGATCCAGCTGATCGGTGCGACCACGATCGCGGAGTATCGCAAGTATATTGAGAAGGATGCCGCACTGGAGCGGAGATTCCAGCCGGTTACGGTGGAAGAACCCACAGAGGAAGAGGCTGTCCGCATCCTGGAGGGTATCAAGGGGAAGTACGAAGCACATCACCATGTGACCATTACACCGGAAGCGGTGGAGGCGGCAGTGAGACTGTCCAGTCGTTATATCAATGATAGGAATCTGCCCGACAAGGCGATTGACCTGATCGATGAGGCAGCGGCCAGTGCCAGACTGCATGCAATGGATGCACCGGATAAGGCAAAGGAGATCTCGGATAAGATCCGGGAGCTGGACTGGGAGATGGAGAAGGCTATCCGCGTGGAAGCTTTTGCCCAGATGGCAGAGATCAAGAAGAAACAGGATGCTTTGGTAAAGAAGCAGGAGCGTTTGCTGAAAAAGCGTGAAAAAAGGGAAGAGGAAAATACTTTAAGCATCGGTGAAAATGAGATCGCCGAGGTGGTGGCCCAGTGGACCAAAATCCCGGTGCAGAAGCTGGCAGAGAAGGAAAGCGAGAGACTTTTGAAGCTGGAGAAGACATTGCATAAGCGTGTGATCGGTCAGGAAGAGGCAGTTACCGCCGTGGCCAAAGCCATCCGCAGAGGCCGTGTGGGACTGAAGGATCCGAACCGTCCCATCGGTTCTTTTCTGTTCTTAGGACCTACCGGCGTCGGCAAGACGGAATTATCCAAGGCGCTTGCAGAGGCTATGTTCGGCTCGGAAGATGCCATGATCCGTGTGGATATGTCGGAGTATATGGAAGGTCATTCGGTATCCAAGATGATCGGTTCCCCGCCCGGATATGTGGGATTTGAAGAAGGTGGCCAGTTGAGCGAGAAGGTCCGCAGGAATCCTTATTCTGTTGTTCTGTTTGATGAGATCGAAAAGGCTCATCCGGATGTGTTCAACGTGCTTTTGCAGGTGCTGGATGACGGTCATATTACGGATTCCAAGGGCAGAAAGGTCAGCTTCAAGAATACGGTGCTGATCATGACATCCAACGCCGGAGCACAGCGGATTGTAGATCCCAAGAATCTCGGCTTCGCAACGGAGAAGAGCGAGACGAAGGATTATGAGAAAATGAAATCCAATGTCATGGAAGAGGTAAAGCGCAGCTTCAAGCCGGAATTCATCAACCGTATCGATGACATTATCGTGTTCCACCAGCTGAACAATGAGAATATGAAAGAGATCGTAAATCTGCTGGCATCCAATCTGTATAAGAGATGCGAGGACCAGCTGGGCATCCATCTGACGATCACGGCGGCATTGAAGGAACATCTGGTGTCTAAATACGCCGATAACAAGATGGGAGCGAGACCGTTAAAGCGTGCAATCCAGTCTGTGGTAGAGGATGCGCTGGCGGAAGAGATCCTTCAGAAAAAGGTGGTACCCGGAGATAAAGTATCCGCAGGCTTCAAGGACGGAAAAGTTGTATTCACGGTGAAAAATAAATAATTTTTTTGTAGAAAAAAGGGTTGGGATATATTATACTGTAACTATTCAAAACCCCATCCGCACTTCCCGGTAAAAGGGAAAATTTTGCGGATGCAGTTACTTTCAGGAGGACAGACAGATGGCAGTAGTGGAAGAAATACTTCGCAGTGAAGCAGACGGATCTATCAGTTTTGGTAATCACAAGCTGGCCAAGAAGGCAAAGGTGGAAGATTACGAACATGCGGGAGATCTGCTGAAAGTTAAGACTTATAATGAGATGACAAAGCTGGAGAAGAACGGTATGTTTTTATATGAATCTGTTCCCGGAACCAGTGTGTTGGAGTTCAAAGAGTCCGATAACAGTGTAGAATTCATCGTAGAAGGTGATGAAGATTCTCAGATCACAGTAGGATTAAAGGACGACACCGAGTACGAAGTATTTATTGACGGTAAGAACGTAGGAACCATGAAGACCGGACTTGGCGGGAAGTTAAGCCTGAGTGTAGAACTGGAAGCAGCAGGGGAAGTACCTGTGAAAATCGTAGAGGCGTAAAGGCGCACTGCAAAGGAGTCCAGACACGGAGGATATTGTAGTACTTCGTGTCTGGGCTCTTTTTTATGACGATTGAGGAGAGAGCATGGCAAAAGGTAAGACAGCCACCGTTTTTTTCTGTCAGAACTGTGGCTATGAATCCACGAAATGGCTGGGACAATGCCCCGGCTGCAGAGAGTGGAACACTTTCGTGGAAGAGACGATAGATAAAACGGTATTGAAAAACACCGGCACCGGGAGCAGAAGAGAGCGCAGAGAGGCTTCCGAACCCTGTGTATTATCTGAAATCGCGATCCGTGAGGAGAACAAGACACTCACCGGGATAAAAGAACTGGACCGGGTGCTCGGTGGCGGAATCGTACAGGGTTCCCTGACTCTGGTAGGAGGCGATCCGGGGATCGGTAAATCTACCCTGCTGCTTCAGGTGTGTCACAATCTGTCAGAGGCCGGACATAAGGTATTGTATATCTCCGGAGAGGAATCCAAGGTACAGATCAAGATGCGGGCAGACAGGCTCGGCACATTTTCGGAACATATGCTCCTGCTGTGTGAGACGAATCTGGACATCATCGGCGAAGTGATCCGCAGGAGCAAGCCGGAGGTCGTGATCATAGATTCCATTCAGACCATGTATAATGAAAATGTATCTGCAGCACCGGGAAGCGTATCACAGGTGCGGGAATCCACAGGTATCCTGTTGCAACTGGCAAAAGGATTGGGGATTTCTATTTTTATTGTGGGACATGTAACAAAAGAAGGAACCGTAGCGGGACCCAGAGTGTTGGAACATATGGTGGACACGGTACTTTATTTTGAAGGGGACAGACATGCTTCCTACCGTATCCTGCGTGGGGTGAAGAACCGTTTCGGGTCCACGAACGAGATCGGTGTTTTCGAGATGCAGGAGACGGGACTCGCGGAGGTGAAGAACCCTTCGGAATATATGTTGAACGGACGGCCGGAGAATGCCAGTGGCTCTGTGGTGGCATGTACTATGGAGGGCACCAGGCCGCTTCTGATCGAACTGCAGGCGCTGGTGTGCCACAGCAATTTCGGAATTCCCAGAAGACAGACCACCGGTACGGATTTCAACCGTGTAAATCTCCTGATGGCAGTGCTGGAGAAACGTTCCGGAGTGCAATTATCTTCCTGTGATGCCTACGTGAATATCACCGGAGGTATCAAGATCCAGGAACCGGCGATCGATCTGGGAATCGTGCTGGCGATTCTGTCCAGCTTCCGGAATAAGGCACTGAATCCGAAACTGGTCGCTTTCGGTGAAGTGGGATTAAGCGGCGAGGTCCGGGCAGTCAGCATGGCAAAACAACGCGTGGCAGAGGCAGAGAAGCTGGGCTTCGAAGAATGTGTGGTGCCGCTTGTCTCGTTGGAAGAGTGTAAAAAAGGAAGTAAGATCCGGGTCATTGGCGTCAGTTCTGTACAGGATGCTGTGGATAAAGTGTTTGGCTGACGGTCTCGAACTGTGGAAATGTATCTGGAAATGAGACGATGAACAGTTAAGTGATATGAGGAGGTTGAAAACATGCCTGTCAAAATAGGAATCGATATCGGTAGCAGTACGACAAAAATCGTAGCTTTTGAAGGAGAACATATGCTTCCGCCTATGGCGGTCAAGGCGGATAGCCAGGTGGCATCTCTCTACGGTGCATTCGGAAGATATCTGTATGAGAATAATCTGGAACTGGCTGATGTGGAAGGAGTCTATATCACCGGTGTGGGAAGCAAATATGTGGAGAAAGCGGTATATGATCGTCCTACCTATAAAGTGGATGAATTCGTCGCTACAGGTACCGGAGGATATTATCTTACGGATAAAAAGGAAGTCATTGTCATCAGTATGGGTACCGGAAGCTTCTTCGTCAAAGTGACGGAGAAGGAGATGAAGCACCTGGGTGGTGTCGGCTTAGGAGGCGGAACGATCTGTGGACTGTCCTCGATCATGCTGAATACCGGCGACATTCATGAAATTGTGCCGTTGTCCCGTAAGGGTGATGTGGCGAAGATCGATCTGCGGATCGCAGATCTGGCCAAAGAAAAGCTGCCGGGCCTGAATCTGGATGTGACGGCTTCTAATTTCGGTAAGGCAGATGCCCAGTCCAAACCGGAGGATATCGCGGCAGGTATTGTACATATGGTGATCGAGAATATCTGCCAGGCAGGAATCCTGGCATCTATGAGCACCGGCATCAAAGAGTATATCCTGATCGGCGGACTGACTAAATTCTTCGAGTGCCGCCAGATCATCGAGGATTTCAAGAGCCTGTGGGATGTGAAGATCAGCATTCCGGAGTACTCTGATTACGCGACCGCCATCGGATCTGTGATCGCACCGGATTCGGAGAAAGAGGAGATATAACAATATAGCTGTAAAGACAACACCCCGGCATGGCGCAGATCTATGAATCACGTCGTGCCGGGGTGAAATTGTATCTAAAATCAGAAATAAAAAAAGCCGATAACATCGACTTTTAAAAGCAGGGGAAGAGGGGATCGAACCCCCGTTAACGGTTTTGGAGACCGCCGCACTACCGCTGTACTATTCCCCTATGAAATTGTATCAGCTGAACCACTGACGAAAGCTATTATAGCATAGATACTTATCACTTAGCAAGTGAAAATTTTAAATTTTTGCAAAAACTTTTGCAATTTTAAAGCAAAGCTTAAAAACTATCTTATAACACAATTAAAGCAGCCGCAGGCGGGAAACCTGCAGCCACTTTAATTGTGTAAAAGGGGAATTCTTCCGGAAATCTACTTATATAAGCGGTTCGGCTCTCACCGAACAAGTTTAGTATAGTACACAATTTGGCTTTTGTCTAGCATTTTTTTGCAAAAAAAGGCAAAAAAATTACAAAAAAAGACTCTTTGTCGACAAAATCAGACGCTGCTCAATAGTCATCCGAGTTTCCCGTTTTGTAAACGAGATTCCACTTTGAAAACAGAAATGTATATAATCAGATACATGGAGTGAATATCTTGCTTACTATCATGAAAGTAGTGTAATATAAGGAATAAATGAGTTAAGAGAGTACAGCAGATGAGAGCTGTGCAGAAATGAGGGTTATATGGAACAGCATTTTAATACGCCGTCAGAAGTCATTGATACCAACATGAAAGCCGGAGAAGGTAAAGCCCATCTTCCTTTAGGCAAGATGATCCTGTTAGGTATTATGGCGGGTGCATTTATCGCGCTGGGCGGAGCCACCAGCAGCACCGCGGCACATGCCATTGACAATGTAGGGCTGGCACGATTTGTGGCAGGTATTATCTTCCCCGTGGGACTGATGATCATTGTATTTGTAGGTGGAGAGCTTTTCACCGGTAACTGCCTGATCGTCATGGATGTGGTTGGCAAAAAGGTAACGTGGTTCGAATGTATCCGCAACCTGATCGTGGTGTACTTCAGCAATCTGATCGGCGCCCTGATCATTGATACCCTGATCTACTTTTCCGGTAATCTGGATTACACCGGAGGGCTGCTGGGTGCCTATGCCATCAAGGTGGCAGTCGGCAAAGTGGGCATTTCTCCCCTGAAGGGAATCACCTCAGGCATTCTGTGTAATATTTTGGTATGTATTGCTATCCTGATGGCAGTGGCAGCTACGGATATCGTAGGTAAGGTCTGGGCGATCTTCTTCCCGATCATGGCGTTTGTGGTCGGCGGCTTCGAACACTGCGTTGCAAATATGTTCTACATTCCCGTTGGCATGATGGCTGCGCAGAATCCTGTTTACGTGGCGAAAGCACAGGAAGCATACGGATTGACGGCAGAGCAGATTCAGGGACTGACGATACTTCACAGTCTGAACAACTTTATTCCCGTTACCATCGGTAATATTTTAGGTGGAATGGTATTCGTAGGAATTCCCTGCTACTTTATTTATAAGAAGAAGTGGCAGAAATACCATGACGATGCCAAAACAGCATAAAGTAAATCAATTTTATAGGTAAGTATGGGAAACAGTCCGGTGATAGCATCGGGCTGTTTTTTAATTTATAGGAAATAAGCGAGATTCTTTTTTATAATTATAAACGAAATATTAAATCGTATTTTCACTCATGCTATATAAAAACGAAAGATAAAATGAGAAAATAAGAGAAAAAAGGAGAATAGAGATTTTAAATAGTTGTGAATACGTTTGAAAAACTGGGCATATAAAACTAATATAAGCTATAGCAATTAGCACTCGATAAAAATGAGTGCTAACAAATGAAAACGAGTAATAATATTTTTAAATAGCTATTAAGGAGGCAGTTATCATGAATTTGAAACCGTTAGGTGACAGAGTCGTATTAAAACAGTTAGTTGCAGAGGAGACTACCAAGTCCGGTATCGTACTCCCCGGTCAGAATAAGGAGAAACCCCAGCAGGCAGAAGTCGTAGCAGTAGGCCCCGGCGGTGTTGTAGATGGCAAGGAAGTCAAGATGGAAGTTAAGGTTGGCGATCAGGTCATCTATTCCAAATATTCCGGAACCGAAGTAAAGCTGGATGACGAAGAGTATATCATCGTAAAGCAGAGCGACATCCTTGCAATTATTCAGTAAAAGCAAAACCTAAAAAGAAATTAAGACTAAGAGCAAATAAATTGGAGGCTGATTATTATGGCAAAAGAGATTAAATACGGCGCAGAAGCCCGTGCAGCATTAGAGGCTGGTGTTAACCAGCTGGCAGATACCGTAAGAGTAACTTTAGGACCCAAAGGAAGAAACGTAGTACTGGATAAGTCCTTCGGTGCACCCCTGATCACCAACGATGGTGTTACCATTGCAAAAGAGATCGAGCTGGAAGATGCATTCGAGAACATGGGTGCACAGCTGGTAAAGGAAGTAGCTACCAAGACCAACGATGTAGCCGGTGATGGTACTACAACCGCAACCGTTCTGGCACAGGCTATGGTAAATGCAGGTATGAAGAACCTGGCAGCAGGTGCTAACCCCATCATCCTGAGAAAAGGTATGAAGAAAGCAACTGCATGTGCAGTAGAAACCATCGGTAAGATGAGCCAGAAGGTAAACGGTAAGGAGCACATCGCAAGAGTAGCAGCAATCTCCGCAGGAGATGAAGCAGTAGGACAGCTGGTTGCAGATGCTATGGAGAAGGTAAGCAACAACGGTGTTATCACCATTGAAGAGTCCAAGACCATGCAGACCGAACTGGATCTGGTAGAAGGTATGCAGTTTGACAGAGGTTATATCTCCGCTTACATGGCAACCGATATGGATAAGATGGAAGCAGTTCTGGATAATCCTTATATTCTGATCACTGATAAGAAGATCTCCAACATTCAGGAGATCCTGCCCCTGTTAGAGCAGATCGTTCAGTCCGGCGCTAAGCTGTTGATCATCGCTGAGGATGTAGAGGGCGAGGCACTGACCACCCTGATCGTCAACAAGCTGCGTGGTACTTTCAATGTAGTAGCTGTTAAGGCTCCCGGCTATGGTGACAGAAGAAAAGCTATGCTGGAGGATATCGCAATTCTGACCGGCGGTACCGTAATCAGTTCCGAGCTTGGTTATGAGCTGAAGGATACCACAATGGATATGCTGGGTCGTGCAAAATCCGTTAAGGTTCAGAAAGAGAACACCGTGATCGTAGACGGTGAAGGCGATAAGGAAGCATTGCAGTCCAGAATCGCACAGATCAAGAAGCAGATCGAAGAGACCACTTCTGATTTCGACAGAGAGAAATTACAGGAGAGACTGGCTAAGCTGTCCGGTGGCGTGGCAGTCATCCGTGTAGGTGCTGCTACCGAGACTGAGATGAAGGAAGCTAAGCTTCGCCTGGAAGATGCGTTGGCAGCTACCAGAGCAGCCGTAGAGGAAGGCATCATCTGTGGTGGTGGTTCCGCATACATTCATGCATCCAAGGAAGTTGCCAAACTGGCAGCTACTCTGGAAGGTGATGAGAAGACCGGTGCAGGCATCGTCCTGAAAGCACTGGAAGCTCCGCTGTATCACATCGCAGCAAACGCAGGACTGGAAGGCAGCGTTATCATCAATAAGGTACGTGAGTCTGAGGTCGGTGTCGGCTTCGATGCTCTGAAAGAGGAATATGTAGATATGGTAAGTGCCGGCATCCTGGATCCTGCAAAGGTTACCAGAAGTGCCCTGCAGAACGCTACCAGCGTAGCAAGCACACTGCTTACTACCGAAAGCGTTGTAGCTAACATCAAGGAAGAGACTCCTGCAATGCCCGCCGGTGGAGCCGGTATGGGCGGAATGATGTAAACACCCATAGAAAAAACAAGCGCCACACCTTCGGGTGTGGCATTTGTTTTTTATGGGTGTTTATCGAGAAAATCATAAGTGCGAAGCACGTGCTCTGCGAAGCAGAGCGATTTTCGAAGATAAAGTGGATTCCCTTGACTCACACACAAAAACCTCTTAAACTTATCTCAAACACATCAAAGAAAGAGGTACCCCTATGAATCGTTTTGAATATATCGTAGAAAGCATTGACGGCGATTATGCCAATCTTCGCAGAACAGACATCGAATCCGATGAATTAAAGCTGGTGGCCCGTGCACTGCTTCCGCCCGAGATTATGGAGGGCACGAAGCTGCTGTACGAGTGGATGCAGTACTCCATCATGGAATAATTCCGGAGGATCAATCTGTATTTAACGCAATATTTGTCATAAAATAAAAAGAAAACTGGCACGACAGAAGTCCGGGAAGAAGCTACACTTACAGTATAATTATGAGTGATAAAAGGAGATTTCTATGAGCGAACTGAGAATCTATCACAATCCTGTACAACGAGGCTTTTTTCCGGATCCTTCCGTGATCCGTGTCGGTAACGATTATTACATGGTGAATTCCAGTTTCCAGTATTTTCCGGCGATCCCCATTTCCCATTCCCGGGATATGGTACACTGGCATATTATCGGTCATGCCATCACGAATCCGGAATGGCTGGATCTCAGCGACATCCGGGATTCCCACGGAATCTGGGCACCGGATATTGAATATGTGGACGGAAAATACTATATCTATGTTACCTTACGCTTGAATGCGGACGGCAAGCGTGATAACAACGTAATGCGCAGACAACTGGTGATGGTGTCCGACAGGCCGGGGGGTCCTTATAGTAAGCCGGTATGTCTGGAAGTGGACGATATCGATTCGTCTCTGTTCGTGGATGATGACGGCAGCAGATATATGATCATTGCCAAGGCAGCACAGGCGGTTCCCCTGACGGCGGACGGACTGGCAGTGGCGGGTCCGGCGAAGACCGCATGGGAAGGCACGGGCGAGCGCTGCTCCGAAGGTCCCCATATCATGAAAAAGGACGGCTATTATTACGCCATTGTGGCTGAGGGCGGCACCGGTTACGGCCATGGGATCAATGTGGGAAGAAGTAAAAATTTCTACGGCCCTTATGAGTGCTCTCCCTATAATCCGGTTATGCGTCAGAAGGATCCCGCTGCACCCATCCAGAGAGCCGGTCACGGCAAGCTGGTACAGGATCAGAACGGTCAGTGGTGGTGCTATTATCTCTGCGGAAGACCCAATCAGGGGAATTACACGACTGTAGGCAGAGAGTCGGCACTGGATCCCGTACAGTGGACGGAGGATGGATGGTTTACCGTCAACGAGGGAAAAGGTCCCAGCCTGACACAGATTGCACCGGATCTGCCGGAGTGCATTTATGAGAGAAATCTGTTTGACGATTTTAACGATACCAGGCTGAATCTGGAATGGGAGTTTGTGCGCAACCCGGATAACGGTTCCTGGTCACTGACGGAACGTCCCGGATATTTCCGGATCTGGACCAGAGACGGACAACTGAATGAGATTCGTGCGAAAAATACGTTGTTACGCAGAGAACAGGAGCTGTCCTATGTGGCGGAGACGAAGCTGGAGTTCTACCCGGATAAGGACGGAGAACAGGCCGGACTGACCTGCTACTACAGTACAGCCACCTATGCCAGATGCTCTCTGTGCTATGAGGGCGGACGGAAGATTCAGCTGGTCATCAACCGCAATCACGGCGAGGAGCTGGTGGCGGAAGTGGACAAGGTGAAGGAAGGTCCTGTGTATCTGAAAGTAGTGGTGGAGAAGCTGATCAGAACTTTCTATTACAGCTATGATGGAGAGAACTGGGAGCAGGTCGGAGTTCTGGAGAACTGCATTTACCTCTGCGACGAGGGCGTTCCCGACGATCCCAAGCGACATACCGGTACGCTGGTAGGCATCTATGCCAACAACGGAGGCTGTGGAAGCCGCAAAGCAGCGGATTTTGACTACTTCAAATATGAGGATTAGACAAAAAAGAAGGTGTGATTTTGGCTAAAAGTGCGAAAAAGTCGCAACTGATGGAAATTTGTTTGCCAAATAGTCGAAATAATGGTAAAATAATCATGGTTCGGAATGTAAGAGCTTACATTTCGAATCGACAGGAACAAATGCAACGCATAGTTTCATACATCTCTTTTCAAAGGATCCCGGGTGAGCAGCCCGGGATCTTTTGTGCATCTGAGGTTTGTGCATCGGAAGCGTCCGGGAATATTTTTCTGATTTGCCGGTGAAACTTTTTACAGGAATACAGCGTCAAAATAGTAGAATATATCAGAAGAAGATGTGTTACAATAAATACCGAAAAATAAATGCATGCAGTTTTCATAAAAGTGAGGAAAAGACATATGTCAGACAGAAAAAAAGAACAGGCGGTGGAACGTGCCCTGACGGAGGGGTATGAGAAGTATTACCGTCTTGCCTATAGTTATGTACATAATGAAGCGGACGCGCTGGATATTGTACAGGAAGCAGCCTATAAAGCCATTTTAAAAAGTGACAGCCTGAAGGAGCCGCAATATGTGGAGACCTGGGTGTATCGGATCGTGGTCAACGAGTCATGCAGCTTCCTGCGTAGCCGGAAGGAGAGCGCGGATGTGGAGGAGATCCAGGCGGCAAGTGAAGATATCTATGAAAATATTGATTTAAAACGTGCTATAGAAAATCTTGACCCGAAGGATCGTGCCATTGTAGTATTACGATTTTTTGAGGACAGGCAGCTGGAGGAGATCGCGAAGATCCTGGATGAGAACCTGAGCACGGTAAAGAGCAGATTGTACCGCGTGATGAAAAAGCTGCGGCTGAACCTCGAAGGCAGCACAGGCTGAACAACCCGTAGGCATCAAAGTCGGGGGATTTTGACCCCGGCATCATATATATGCAGGGCATAAGACAGATACAGGCAAAGAGATATATGACCGGTCCGAACAGACCGGACAGATGGAGAATAGATATGACAGAACAGGAACAATTAAAACAATTAAAAGAGGAGTATGAGAATATGACAATACCCGAAGCGGGACGAGAACGGCTGCAGGCAGGTATCGACAGAGCCCGGATGGATAAAAAAAGAGCAGAGCACGCCAGAAGACGTTCTGCATGGACGGCAGTGGCTGCGGCAGTGGTCGTGTTGATCGCCCTGCCGAATACCAATGTGCAGATTGCCCATGCCATGGAAAATATTCCGTTGCTGGGTGGATTTTTCCGGCTGGTAACAGTGCGGCAGTACAATTACAGTGATGAGAACCATGATGCGGAAGTAGAACTGGCACAGATCACTTATGGAGAAGATGAGGAAGAAGGTGCTCCCGCAGGAGAGGTGGCAGTCGGTGCAGCCGCTCCTACGGGCACAGCCGCAGAAAGTGTGGAAGGAGTCGGTGTCGGACAGGAGGCTGCGGAGGCGAAGCTGTCGGAAGACGGTGTGGAAGCGGTCAATCAGGATATGGAGGCTACGGTAGAGGAACTAATCCGCCGGTTCGAGGATACCTTATCCGAGGAAGGGTATCATGGACTGCATGTAACACAGGAGGTTGTTACGGACAATGCACAGTATTATACAGTGAAGCTGAGTGCCCTGGAGACGGAAGCCAGCGGCTATGAACATAATCAATTTTATACGATTGCTAAACAGACGGGAAATGTGGTGACGCTGGAAGATCTGTTTACAGAAGGGAGCGACTATATTTCCGCGATCAGCGAGAACATTAAGACCCAGATGCGGGAGCAGATGGCGGCGGACGAAGGCGTGATCTATTTTCTGGATAACGAAGATATGCCGGAATTCAATTTCCAGGGGATCACGGAGCAGACGAACTTCTATTTTAATGAAAATAACGAACTGGTCATAGCATTTGATGAATACGAAGTGGCTCCCGGTTCTATGGGGGCGCCGGAATTTGTAATTCCGCAGGAAGTGACGGCAGCAATTTTAAAGTAAGCAAAAAATATCTAAAAGAGGAAACTCCAGCATATCATGAAACAAAAGGATATGCGGGAGTTTTTTTATGGCATTGATCGTATTGGATGCGGGGCACGGTGGTGCAAACCCCGGGGCCACGTATAAGGGAAGAAAAGAAAGTGAGGATGCGTTGGCGCTGACACTGGCGGTGGGAAGCATCTTAGAAGAAAACGGAGTGGATGTGTATTACACCAGGACCACAGATATCTACGAGTCTCCTTATCAGAAGGCGCAGGAGGGAAATGAGGTGGGAGGAGATTATTTTGTCTCGATCCATCGCAATTCCAGTCCTTATCCGAACCAGTACAGCGGAGTGGAGAGTCTGGTCTACAACCGCTATGGGGCGGCAGCCAGGATGGCGTACAACATCAATGCCGGACTGGAGCAGGTGGGATTCGTGAATCTGGGAGTGAATGAAAGACCGAATCTGGTGGTGCTGAACAGCACAAATATGCCGGCAGTGCTGGTAGAAGTGGGATTTATCAATACGGACGCGGACAATGAACTCTTTGACAGCCGGTTTGATGAGATTGCCCGGGCAATTGCTGACGGCATTCTGGAGAGCATCTGATTTACGTTCAGCCCACGCTGCATTCATAAAAGCGTCTGCTACGCATCCGTCGCCATTTTGACGGCTCACCTTTTTACCTAATTCTTACAAATAAATTACCGGACTGTGATATTATGTGAATTTCCTCCATGTTAGTATGATTGCGTAATCAAGAGAAAGAAAAACAAACACATGGAGGACATTATTATGAGAGTAAGACACAGCAAATTATTAGCTCTGATCGGAGCAGGAATATTGGCAGTAACCACACTGGTTGCATGCGGCAACAGTAATGCAACCACAGCACAGCCTTCCGCAGTAGAGAGCAGCGCAGCAGAAAGCACTGTGGCAGCAAGCAGTGAAGCAGCACCTGCTGAAACCACCGCAGATCTGTCCGGCAGCATTTCCATGGTGGGAAGTACTTCTATGGAGAAGTTAGCCAATGCATTGAGCGAAGCTTTCATGGAAGAATATCCTGATGTAACCGTAACTGCTGAGTTCGTAGGATCCGGTGCAGGTATCGAAGCTGTTACCAACGGAACTGCCGATATCGGCAACTCTTCTAGAAGCTTAAAGGATGAGGAAAAGGCAGCAGGCGTTGCAGAGAACATAGTAGCAATTGACGGTATTGCTGTATGTGTAGATCCTGCTAATGAAGTAGCAGATCTGACCAAAGAGCAGCTGACGAACATCTACAATGGCACAGTTACCAACTGGAAAGAAGTCGGCGGCGCAGATGAGCCTATCATCGTGATCGGCCGTGAGGCAGGTTCCGGTACCAGAGGAGCTTTTGAAGAGCTGGTTGACCTGAAGGATGCCTGCAAATATGCAAACGAACTCGACAGCACCGGTGCGGTGATCGCTAAAGTAGCATCTACTCCCGGAGCTATCGGATATGCTTCCCTGGATGCATTGGATGATAGTGTTAAGGCACTTTCCCTGGAAGGCGTAGAAGCTACCGCAGAGAACATTAAGGCCGGCAACTACTTCTTAAGCAGACCTTTTGTAATGGCTACCAAAGGTGAGATCTCCGAGCAGAACGATCTGGTACAGGCATGGTTCGATTATGTAATGGGCGATGAAGGACAGCAGATTGCTTCCGAAGTTGGTCTGATCACTGTAAAGTAAGTATCGGAATCGAGAAAAGGAAAAAGCGATGAATAGTCAAACACACGCTTCCGTAATGGGAAACAGAAAAAACAAAGCGGTAGTGGAAACTGTGGCACAAATAGTCTTTACGATTTGTGCCTTCTTCGCTGTACTGGCGGTAGTTTCCATTACCTTATATATGATCATCAGTGGCACTCCGGCAATCTTAAAAGTGGGATTAAAAGAGATTCTGTTCAGTACAGAATGGATGCCGACGGCGGCAGAGCCGAAATTCGGTATTCTGTGGGTTATCCTGACTTCTATCGTTGGTACAACACTGGCAATTTTACTGGGTGTACCCATCGGTGTACTGACAGCGGTATTTCTGGCAGAGGTGGCACCTAAGCCCTTAGCTGCCATTGTAAAGCCTGCGGTAGAGCTGTTAGCCGGCATCCCTTCCGTTATCTACGGATTGTTGGGAATCTATTTATTAAATCCTCTCATGTATAAATTAGAAAGACTGATCTTCCAAGGATCCACGACACACCAGTTCACCGGAGGCGCGAACCTGTTGTCCGCAGTGATCGTCCTGGCGATCATGATCCTGCCCACGGTGATCAATATCAGCGAGACTTCCATACGCGCTGTTCCCGCCGGAATAAAATCCTCCTCCCTGGCACTGGGAGCTTCTCATGTGCAGACCATTTTCCGGTCCATCCTTCCGGCAGCCAAATCCGGAATTGTGACCGCTATTGTTCTTGGAGTGGGACGAGCTATCGGTGAAGCTATGGCTATCACGCTGGTATCCGGCAGCAGCGTGAATGTACCCCTGCCCTTTAACTCCGTACGATTCCTGACCACAGCCATTGTCAGCGAGATGGGATATTCTTCCGGACTGCACAGACAGGTGTTGTTTACCATCGGACTGGTGTTGTTTGTATTCATTATGATCATTAATGTAGTACTGAATAAAATATTGAAAAAGGGGGCGGACGACAATGAATAAAGACACCTTATATGTAAAAAGAAAACGCCCCACGGACATGCTGTTACTGGCAGCGATTTACATCTCCGCCACACTGGCGGTGGCACTTTTGCTGGGAATTATCCTGTATGTCTTTGTAAAAGGCATCCACACTGTGAACTGGGCTTTTTTAACGACTGTGACCAGTGCCAGAAAACAGACCACGGGTATTGCAGGCAACCTGTTAAATACCCTGTACATCATCGTGATCACTCTGTTGATCGCGACACCCATTGGCGTGGGAAGTGCTATTTACCTGAATGAATATGCCAAACCAGGCAAGCTGGTTTCCCTCATTGAATTTACCACCGAGACCCTGTCCGGTATTCCTTCTATCATTTTCGGCCTGTTCGGTATGATCTTCTTCGGAGAGACTTTGGGATTTGGTTACTCGCTGTTCACCGGTTCTTTTACCCTGGTACTGATGGTGCTGCCCCTGATCACCAGAAATACGCAGGAAGCACTGCGTACCGTGCCGGACAGCTATCGTACCGGCGCTTTGGGAATGGGATCTACGAAATGGCATATGATCCGTACCATCCTTCTGCCGTCCTCCATGCCGGGTATCGTCACCGGTATCATCCTGGCGCTGGGACGTATCGTGGGAGAATCCGCAGCACTCTTATTTACCGCAGGAAGCGACTATAAGCTGCCAAAGTTCACCGGAGCTTTCGGGGACAATCTGGCGAAGATGGCCCACAAGGCAATGGAGTCCGGCGGTACCCTGACGATCGAACTGTATCTGCAGATGCAGAAGGGACAGTACGACAACGCCTTCGGTATCGGCTGCGTTCTGATCATTATCGTGTTGATCCTGAACCTGCTGACCAAGCTGGCAGCAAATAAATTGAGACGAGAGTAAGAAAAATCACAAGAAGGAGTAACCTTATGGATAACAGTAAAATAACCGTGGAAAGCTTAAATCTCCATTACGGAGAGAACCACGCGCTGAAAAATGTAAATATGGAGATTGCAGACCATGCCATTACCGCATTTATCGGGCCCAGCGGCTGCGGCAAATCTACTTTCCTGCGCTGCCTGAACCGGATGAATGATCTGGTGGACGGCTGCAGAGTGGAAGGAAAAGTGATCCTGGACGGAGAGGACATTTACGATAAGCGGGTAGATACCACATTGCTTCGTAAAAAGGTGGGTATGGTATTCCAACAGCCTAATCCTTTCCCTATGTCTATCTATGACAATATCGCCTATGGCCCAAGACTGCATGGCATCAAGGATAAAAAGGAACTGGATGAGATCGTGGAACGTTCCCTGCAGGGTGCTGCTATCTTCGAAGAAGTAAAGGACCGTCTGCACAAATCTGCACTGGGTCTGTCCGGCGGACAGCAGCAGAGACTGTGTATTGCCAGAGCCCTGGCAGTATCCCCGGAGGTATTGCTTATGGACGAACCGACATCTGCACTGGATCCGATTTCTACATTGAAGATTGAGGAACTGATGGAGACACTGAAGAAAAAGTACACCGTGGTCATCGTAACCCACAATATGCAGCAGGCAGCCCGCGTATCGGATGACACCGCATTTTTCCTGGTAGGAGAAGTGGTCGAGAAGAATGCAACCTCCGAGATCTTTGCAAGACCCAAAGATAAGCGGACAGAAGACTACATCACCGGACGGTTTGGTTGATTTTGAATGAAAAGATAGGAGGAATGGGAGATGTCACCCAGAGTATTATTTGAGCAGGATCTTGAGACTTTGAAAAATAAAGTATCGGAGATGGGAGAACATGCGGAGATCAGTTATGACCATATGTTATATGGAATCCGGGAGAACAAAGAGGATATTTTAAAGACTCTGCTGGATACGGATCACAAGATGGTGGATATGCAGAGAAGCATTGAAGCTATGTGCTTAAGTCTGCTGACCAGACAGCAGCCGGTGGCGAGAGATATGCGGCTGGTGAGTGCAGCACTGAAGGTTGTAACAGACATTGAGCGGATCGGTGATCATGTGGCAGATATGGTGGAGCTGTATCTGCGGATGGGGAATATGAATGCTGAAGAAAAACAGGAAAAGCTGCTTCTGAAAATGATGGAAGAGGCAAAGGATATGATCCATAATTCCGTGGAGGCTTTCGTGGAGGGAGACGAAGCGAATGCCCAAAAAGTTGTGGAGCATGACGATGTGGTGGACGACCTCTTTAACGATATGAAGAAAGAGATGATGCAGGCTATCCGGGAACAGAATCTGGATGCTGATCGTGTGGTGGATTATCTGATGATGGCAAAGTACCTGGAAAAGGTAGGCGACCATGCAGTAAATATTGCCCAGTGGGCGATCTTCCGTATGACCGGAGATATGGGAGGGGTAAAATTATACTAGGATTCGACGATCCCGGCAACGATGCAGAGCCGCAATTCGCAAAACCGCCTCTGCGAGGCTTTGCTTTTGCTCATTGAGGCGTGCTCGCCAAAGAACCTTTGCCATATACTCTTACGAATGCCAGCATTCGACGAGTATCCGGCAAGGTTCATGGCTCTGCATCGTTGCAATTTTACATAAATTTTACATTCGAAGATATTGCATTTTACATAAGCAAGATAAAGTGAAGATAGAAACCGAAAATGTAAAGTATGTTATGTAAAATGAGAGGATTAGAGTATGGACTTTTTTGACTTGCTGAAGATGGTAGGAGGACTTGCACTGTTTTTATACGGAATGAATCTGTTGGGGGAGGGATTGTCCCAGGCCTCCGGCGGACGTTTGGAGCGTATCCTGGAGAAGCTTACCAGCAATCCGATCAAGGCAGTATTGATGGGGGCGGTGGTCACCGGTGTGATCCAGTCCTCCTCTGCGACCACTGTTATGGTAGTCGGTTTTGTCAATTCCGGCATTATGAGCCTGAAGCAGGCAGTGGGCATCATCATGGGCGCCAATATCGGTACCACGGTGACCTCCTGGATCTTAAGTCTTGCAGGCATTGAGAGTGATGCCTTCTGGATCCGTATGCTCAAACCCAGTTCTTTTTCGCCGATTCTGGCAATCGTGGGTGTGGGTATTTTGCTGTTTTCCCATAAAGATAAATTAAAAAATGCGGCAACCATCCTGGTGGGCTTTGCAATTCTGATGTTTGGCATGGATTCCATGAGCGCAGCAGTTTCACCTCTTGCAGAGGTACCGGAGTTTACCAATCTGCTGATCCAGTTCCAAAATCCCGTATTCGGTGTGCTGGCAGGACTCATTCTCACAGCGGTGATCCAGTCTTCTTCCGCATCCGTAGGTATTTTGCAGGCACTGTGCATGACCGGAGCGGTAAGCTTCGGCGCAGCAGTTCCCATTATCATGGGACAGAATATCGGTACCTGTGTTACCGCTATGATCTCCGGCATCGGTGCTTCCCGCAACGCAAAGCGTGCGGCACTGATCCACTTGTATTTCAATATTATCGGAACGATATTGTTCCTTGGAATCTTTTACACTGCAAATGCCATTCATCCCTTTGCTTTTTTGGGAGAAGTGGCAACCCCCTTCGGCATTGCAGTGGTACACAGCTGCTTTAATGTTGCTGCCACGCTGGTATTGCTGCCATTTTCCAATGGACTGGTAAAGCTTGCCTGCCTGACACTGCCTACGCATGAAGATGTGAAGGAAATGTCTGAGACAGACAAGACACTGAGCCTTTTGGATCCCCGATTCCTGGATACACCTGCCTATGCGGTAGAACAGAGCAGACAGGTAGCGTCTGTTATGGCAGACAAATCCCGCAAGGCAATGGACCTCGCCATGGAATTACTGCAGGGGTATGACGAGGCAAAAGCAGAGCAGGTAGCACAGATGGAGACAGATGTGGACCGCTTTGAGGATGAACTTGGTACTTATCTGGTGAAGCTCAGCTCCAGACAGCTGTCCGGTAAAGACAGCGAGACACTGAACACTATTTTACATTGTATCGGTGATTTTGAGAGGATTTCCGACCATGCCCGCAATGTGAAAGAAGCTGCGCAGGAAATGTATGACAAAAAGCTGGATTTTTCCGATAAAGCACAGGAAGAACTGAAGGTATTCGAAAGAGCGGTACATGACATTCTGGATATTACCATGAACAGCTTTATAAAGGGAGACCTGAACCTGGCAAGACAGGTAGAACCCATGGAAGAGGTTATTGACGGATTGAGCCTGGATGTGAAACAGCGTCATGTGCGCAGACTCCGTAAGGGAAAATGCACTATTGAACTGGGATTCATTTTATCCGATGTGATCACGAACTTTGAACGTGTCAGTGATCACTGCTCCAACATTGCGGTCTGCCTGGTACAGGTGAATGAAGATGAATTCGATACGCATGCTTATCTGGATGAACTGCGCCAGGAGGATAATCTGGATTTTCAGGGTAAAGTGATGGCATGTCGTGAAAAATACCAGTTACCTCCCACAAAGCAGGATCGTGTTATGGAAAAGAATGCAAAATTACTTGCGGAGTAAGGATTTACAGAGGTATAGTTAAGAAGAGAAAGCACAGTCGGAGAGGAGTGCTGTGAGATGGCATTGATCTATGTAGTAGAAGATGATAAAAACATTCAGGAGATTGAGACCTTTGCGTTGGCCAATGTAGGGTACGAGGTAAAAGGATTTGACTCCGCAACAGATTTCTATGCGGCATTGAACGAGACAGCACCGGATCTGATCCTGCTAGATATCATGCTACCGGATGAGGATGGACTGAGTATCGTGAAAAAGCTTCGTACCAGACAGGATACAGTACTGGTGCCGGTGATCATGGTGACGGCCAAGACCACGGAGATCGATAAAGTGAAAGGCCTGGATCTGGGAGCGGATGATTATATTACGAAACCTTTCGGTGTCATGGAACTGATCTCCAGGGTCAAAGCAATGCTTCGGAGAAGTCAGAAGACTCAGGACAAAGATAAAATTTTGAAGCTTGGCAATATTGTGCTGGATAGAGAGAAACATTCCGTGATGGTAGGTAAGGAGCCGGTGGAACTGACTTACAAGGAATATGAACTGTTAAAGCTTTTGATGACGAATGCCGGTATCGTGACTACCAGGGAACTGATCTTAGACCGGGTGTGGGGGATTGATTTCGAGGGAGAGTCCAGAACGCTGGATATGCATATCAAGACTCTGCGTCAGAAGCTGAAGGAAGAAGGCAGCCTGATTAAGACGGTACGTAATGTGGGATACATTATGAACGGTGAGAAAGCGTAACAGAAGATGAAGAAAAAGATTAACAAAATGATGATCCTCATTGCCACGGT
>ERZ772883.1063-NODE-1063-length-23334-cov-4.272950_pt1 | contig 23334 bp, 29 predicted proteins | sample MGYA00580575_ERZ772883 | MGnify/ENA primary metagenome ERZ772883 (study PRJEB29015, sample SAMEA2737666) | human gut metagenome | biome: human gut; feature: human-associated habitat; material: faeces | place: China | collected 2012 ...
CCGATCTGTAATATTTTATAATTATTTTAATAATATATATTAGAAACTGGAGGAAATACTATGATTAATAAGCAAAAATTATGGTTTTTAACGTTATTTAGTTTGATTTTGGTTCTAAGTATTTATTATATAACAATGCCTAAAGAAGTATTTGAATCTAAAAAAGAAAATGAAGTGAATAAGGAAAATGATAATAAGGTTAATATTGAAATAAGTGATTCTTCATCTTTAGATGTTTTAAGAGTGTCAGATGATGAGGCGAGATTAAAGGAAATTGAGGATTTAAGAATAGTGTTAACTAATGTAGATAGTTCTATTGATGAAAAAAATAAGGCATATGAGAAATTAAAACTTATTGAACAAAATAAGGGTAAGGAAGAGAGTTTAGAAGATAAAATCAAAAGTGAATTTAATTTAAATTCGTATGTAAAAATAAATAATAATCAAATAAAAATTACTGTTGTAGAAAGTAAACATAATTATGAACTTGCTAATAATATTATAAGAAGTATACAAGAAGAGTATAATGAGAAAATGTATATTACAGTTAAGTTTCAAAGTTAAATATTTTTAATTAAATTGTTAATACTAATAATATAGTCCATGAAATGTAAAGGAGATGTTATTAGTGTTTTTAAAAAAAATTAAAAACATACTATTTACCATTCTTCTTATTATTAGTATTATTCCCATTAATTCATTTGCATATTCTGACTATATAATCGCATCAGGACAAAATATTGGTATTAACATCAAGAGTAAAGGGATTATGGTAGTTGGATTATATAATGTGGGTGATGTTTCTCCTAGTAAAGATGCTGGGATACAATTAGGTGATTATATAACTAAAATAGATGGTTATGTAGTTAATGATATAAACTCTATGGTTAATAGAATAACTAATTCAAATGATAAAAATAATGTTAAGATTACTTATTTGAGGGGTAATAATGAAATAACAACGAATTTAAAATTGATTAAATCAAGTGATGGAATATACAAGACTGGGCTCTATGTTAAGGATACAATAAGTGGTATTGGAACACTTACATTTATAGATCCAGAAACTAAAATGTATGGTGCATTAGGTCACGAAATTATTGATAAGAATACAGCACTTAAAATAGAAGTAAAAGATGGTAAGATATTTAAATCAAAAATAACTGGTATTACTAAAAGTTCAAATGGATATCCGGGCGAGAAAAATGCTACATTTTACTCTGATAATGTGTATGGTTCGATAATTAAAAATACATCTAGTGGTATATTTGGTAATTATGATAAAGAAATTAATAATTCAAAGTTATATAAAGTTGCAAATAAGGATGAAATAAAGCTTGGTAGTGCTAAGATATTAACTGTACTTAAAGAAGAGGAAATAGAGGAGTTTAATATTGAAATAATTAAGATAAATAATAATGATAATGGGATAAAAAATATATTATTTAATATAACAGATGAAAATATGTTAAAAGCTTGTGGTGGTGTAGTTCAAGGTATGAGTGGTTCACCAATAATTCAGGATGATAAAATAATTGGTGCTGTTACGCACGTAGTAGTTGATAATCCTACTAAGGGCTATGGTATTTTTATAACTAATATGTTAGAAGAAATGGAAAAATAAGAGATTTATTCTCTTATTTTAAGTTGTAATTAGTAATCGTTTATTATATACTTATTTTAGGAGTAGGTGACATATGGAATTTGTAATGTTGAATGAAAAAGAATTTACTGAATTTGAACAAAATCATGAATTAGGTAGTTTTTATCAAACTGTTAAATGGGGTAAATTAAAGGAAACAAATGGTTGGCATTATTATTTAGTTGGTGTAAAAGAAAATAAAAAGATTATAGCTGGGGCTTTAATACTTAAGAAAAATGTTTTATCAAAGTTATCTATTTTGTATTCTCCACGTGGTTTTTTACTTGATTATAATAATCATAAATTATTGAATTTTTTTACTAAAAATATTAAGAAGTTTGCAAAAAAGCATCATGCGATATTTGTAAAAATAGATCCTGCTATTATATATAAAGAAAGAAATAAAGATGGAAATTTAGTTAATAATGGTATAGATAATTCAAATATAATTGATTCTTTAAAGGAACTTGGATTTAAGCATAATGGATTTATAGATGTTGGTAATTTACAACCTAGGTTTGCATTTACTCTTGATTTAAATGGTAAAAGTATAGACGAAATATATAATAAAATGGAAACAACTACAAAGCAAATGATAAAAAAAGATGAGAGTTTTGGAATAAAGACAAGAGTTATGAAAAAAGATGAACTTAATAAATTTAAAGATGTTATGGAAAAAACTTCTATAAGAAGAAATTTTATTGATAGACCATTAGAGTATTATAAAAATATGCTTGATATATTTAAGGAAGAAATAGAAATTCTTTTTGCTGAAATAAATATAGAGGAGTATTTAAACAATTTGAATAATAGAAAAAAAGAAGAAGAGAAAAAACTTGATAATATTAAGGATGATCTTAAAACTAGAAAATTTGCTAATAATAAAAAGGCAAATAATAAGATTAATGAAATTCAGATTATAATAGATAGTTTAGATAAAAAGATAAATATTGCGAATAATATGAAAAAGGATGGTAATGTAGTTTTATTAGGTGCACTTATGTTCATTTTTCATGGTAAGGAAGTATTATCTTTATTTGGTGGTGCATATGGTGAATATAGAGATTTTATGCCTGCATATATGTTAAATTGGGATATGATTAAATATGCAAAAGAGCATGATTATGCTAAATATAATTTTTATGGTATATCTGATGTATTTAATAATAAAAATGAAAATATGTATGGTTTATTTGAGTTTAAGAAGGGGTTTGATGGAGTAGTAGAGGAATATATTGGTGAATTTAATTTAATAGTTTCAAAATTTTGGTATTTTGTTTATTCATTTGCTTATAATAAAGTATATGTAAAACTTAAAAGTTTAAAAATAAAGAGTCCTAGAAATTAGAACTCTTTATTTTTACTGGTTTTCTTGTTGTTTCATCAATGTATTTTAAGTTATTATAATCTTCTGTATTAATTGGTAATTCTTTTTTTGCTAAGTATTTCTTTAAATAAAATGCTGCAAAATGATAAATAATGGCAAATATAGGTACTCCTATTATCATTCCAATAAATCCAAATAAATCTCCAAATATAATTATAGAGAATAATACCCAAAATCCAGATATACCTGTATTATTGCCAACAATTTTTGGTTCTATAATATTTCCTTCAATTTGTTGTAATATTACTATAAGAATAGTAAAATATAATGCCTGCATTGGATTTACCAAAATAATTAGTATAACACTAGGGATCCATCCAATAATTGGTCCGAAAAATGGAATTATATTAGTTGTGGCAACAATTAATGAAATTAAAAGAGCATATGGTAATTTAAGAATGAGCATACCTATATAACAAGCAACACCTATAATAATCGAAGTTAATAATTTACCTTTAATAAATCCATTAAATACACTATAACTATATCTTCCACTTTGAAGTATTGAATTACCTTTTTTTATACCGAATATTGAATAAATTACTTTTTTAATTTGAGCAATAAATTTTGATTTATTAGCCAAAATATAAATTGAAAATACTAAACCTATAATAAAATCTTTTAAAAATACATACATGTCATTTAATCCAGTTGTAACACTTTCAAAAATATTTTCCATAGTAGGTAACAATCCTTCTGATATCCAAATTAAAATGGATTTTGAAGAATCGTTTATCGCTTCATGTACAATATTTTCTATTAGTGGATTAAATTTAAGAATATCTTCAAGCCATAATTCTATATTATTTATGTTTTCCTCACTAAGAGTATCTATTATACCAATTATGCTATTTATAAGTTTTGGTATTAATACATATAAGATAATAAATAGTATAAAAAACATAATTATTATTGAAAGTGCAATACTTATTATTTTTGATAATTTTTTTGTCTTTTCTTTATCAGGGAATTTATTTGATAATAACTTATTAAATCTCTTTTCAAAAAAATTATATATTTGGGTTAAAAAGAATGCAATAACTATTCCATATAATAATGGTCTAAATATCACCAAAACCTTGCCAATTGATATTATTATTTTGTTAAATCTTAGTATAAAAAAATATAATATTATTGAAACTGCTATAACACTAAAAGCAGTTACACCATATGCAATATATTTATTTTTTAATTTTTCTTTCATAATTACCTCCAAAGAAGTGGGGATATTATTGATATAATTACACTACCCACCATCAATAATAGTGCAATCCATACAAATATTTTCATTCCAGTTTTCATAATCTCACCTCGATGTAATTATAACATATTAAGTAATAAAATAAAATTATTTTAATATAATTTTATAGGTGATGAAAGTGAACAAGCTATTTAAGGTAATGTTAAATGATATAAAAAGAGAAAAATCAACTTATATTTCTTTAATTGTAGTTGTAATCATTTCTTTGTTTTTTGGTACATTATTTATTACAATATTAAAGGAAGCTGATAAAAAACTGATAGTGAGTGAAATAACAAATTTTTTTGATACTGTAAATTCAAAAAATTATGTACTATCAAGTAATTTGTTACCAAATTTAGTAAATAACGGTGTATTTTTACTTATTATATTTCTACTTGGATTGTCTATAGTTGGACTTCCGTTTATAGTTTGTATGTTATTTTATAAGGGATTTACACTTGCTTTTACAGTTACAACTTTAATATATAATTTTAAGTTTGAAGGTATATTGTTTAGTTTTTTATATATATTTCCTCATTTAATACTTAATTTAATACTTTATTTTATAATGTGTGTGTATGCTTTCAATTTATCAATAAAAATATTTAAGAATATATTAAATAAGGAAGATTTTAAAATAAAAGATCAATTAAAAAAGTATATTTTAGTATTTATAATTTTGATATTAACTTTATCTATTTCTTCATTATATGAAACATATATAATACCTTATATAATAAAACTTATTTACTAATTTCATAAATAAAAGTATAATAATCTTGGTGATATTTATGAAGGTTGTTATTGGAATGAGTGGCGGAGTTGATTCATCGGTTGCTGCTTATTTATTAAAAAAAGAAGGGTATGAAGTAATTGGATTATTTATGAGAAATTGGGATGCTTCTGTAAACAATGACATTTTAGGTAATCCGACATTAAATAACAATATATGCCCACAAGAACAAGATTATAATGATGCTTTAGCAGTTTCGAATGAATTAGGAATTCCTCTTCATAGGATAGATTTTGTAAAGGAGTATTGGGATTATGTTTTTACTTATTTTCTTGATGAGTTAAAAAAAGGTAGAACTCCTAACCCTGATATTATGTGTAATAAATATATTAAATTTGATTTATTTATAAAAGAAGCAAAAAGATTAGGTGCTGATTATATTGCTACTGGTCATTATGCAAGAATAAAAGATGGATATTTGTTAAGAGGTATAGATGATAATAAAGACCAAACTTATTTTTTATCTCAACTTACAAAGGAACAACTTAAAAATGTATTATTTCCAGTTGGAAATATAGTAAAGGATGAAGTAAGGAAAATTGCTGATGAACTTAAACTTACTACAGCAAAGAAAAAGGATTCAACTGGTATATGTTTTATTGGAGAAAGAAATTTTAAAAGATTTTTAGAAAATTATTTACCTAATAAAGAAGGAGATATTATAAATATAGAAACAAAACAAGTGTTAGGAAAGCATATTGGACTTATGTATTATACCATTGGTCAAAGAAGAGGACTTGATGTTGGTGGGACGTCTGATAAGTTATTTGTAGTAGGAAAAAATTTAAATAAAAACATACTTTATGTATGTGAAGGAGAAGATAATGAATATTTATTATCAGATTCATGCATTGTTGAACAAGTTAACTTTAATTGTGATTTAAGACCAACTGAATGTAGTGCTAAGTTTAGATATAGGCAAAAAGATAATCCTGTATCCATAGAATATTTAGATAATGGTGAGTTACTAGTAAGGTATAAAAATGTAAAGAGTGTTACTCCAGGTCAAGCATGTGTTTTTTATCAAGATGAAAAGTGTTTAGGTGGGGGTATTATTAAAGAAGTAAGAAAAAATAATGAAAAATTATGGTATCTATTATAAAAGGTCAAATTAATGACCTTTTTACATGCAACTATTTTGGCAACCACAATTTCTTCCACCAAATCCAGGTGTAAATAAGAATAATACTATAAATATAATTAAAATAATCCATAGTGCACCACCGCCATTATAGCCATATCCGTATCCGTACATACTAAAACACATCCTTTCTAGTTTATAATATTTATATTTTGAAAAAATGTATGTTTGTATAACATGTATTTTTAAAATAATAAGAAATGTTTTTTCTTATAATATAAATGTAGGTGAGTGATACTTATTTCAAAGTTTATTAAAGCTCTTATAAAAAGTGTAAAGTGTTATTACTTGACACTTTTTTATGTTTATGATATTATTTAGATGTAGAGTAGTGGAGGTATTTGTTATGAAAGAAGTAAATGGCTTATTAAAAGAATTGGGGATATCGAAGGTAAAATTGGCTAAGTATTTAGGTGTTTCTAGACAGATGGTTTATAATTATTTAGAGATGAATTCTATTAGTGAATGGCCAAAAGATAAAAAAACAAAGTTATTATTATTACTTGGAGTTGACGATGTAAATGAAGTGAAAAATGTCAAGCCAACGAATGAATATATGATGAGGGTAGAGAAGATACTTTTGGAGAGTGAAAAAGAGAGTAGTAGTTATAAAAATGATGGATTTAGTTATAATTTGAAATCTTTAAATAAAAAAAGTCAAAAGGTATTATGTGACATAATTAATTTGCTTAAGGAAGAATTAAGTGATGATGATGAGAATGCATATAATATTTGTAGATATTTATATCACTTTCTACAAGTAATAGATGATGTAGATGAGTTGAAGTATGTACTTGCCTACTTTGCTAAATCTAATGGATTTATAAGCCCGCAGGAATGCGTATTTAATAGAGATAATCAATTAATATTTGAAGGAATAATGTATCAAGCTATATCACTATTTAATAGTAATGGTGTGTCAAAGCAAAAAGTATTAGAAGCACATAAGAAATTTGAAGCTGAAATTGAGATGAAACAAGAAGAAAAATTATCTAGAACTCAGGAATTAAATACAGTTAAGATACAGGCATTAAAAGAACTTGGTTATACTGAAATAAATGAAAAAAATGTTACAGAAGTGTTTGAAAAAATAGCAGAAATACAATCTAGAAAAATATAAATAATATATATTATATGGAATAAAATCCATATTTTGTATAGAATGACGTTTTCGTATAATACATATTATGTTGACTTCCTTTGAATTCAAAGAAATTTACTTCGTCTCCGTAGTAATCAAAATATGAAGAATTATATTGTAATTCCTTTGCTTTCATTATCTTTTCAAAATATTCATAATGTTTTAAATTAGAAAAATCTAAATTATATTCTTTCGGTTGTTTTAGATTTCTTGTATAAAAATATTTTTTATGTGAATATAATCTATTATCAAATTCTTTTGTCATATACTTTGATAAATATGTAACTATATTATCTATGTCTTTTATGTCTTTCGCTTGATTTATTCCGTATGACCAACCTTTTACATCTCTTCCTATCTGCCAACCTGATTGTTTATTCCATATCTTCCTTTCTTGTTGACTTAATATTGAAAAATCATTATAATTAATGTTAGTCAGAAGGTGGTAGTGTATTACTCCCCTTTTCTGATATTCGGGGACTCCGGCACAAGCGAAGTCCTTTTTTAATTGTTTAATATATGTTCGCCATATATTAAACTTTTTATTTGCATAGTTAATATCCTTTGCTTTTTCACCTTCGAATGTTAATGTTATAAACGTTTTCCATATATGCTCATTTGCTTTTATTAATCTCTGTAATTGATTTCTACTTCTTATTATATTTTTATACTCTATATACCCTACTTCATTTCTACGAGAGTAATTTTCTTTTTTGAATAAATTATCTTCATCAAATTTTATTTTCTTTTTATCTTCTAACAATTCTAAATTTTTATCTACTAACTTTTTTCGACTGAATTTATATAATTGTACATAATCTCCACATTCTATTATTTTACAATCATATTCTCTCTTGTTACTTTGAAATATGAGACTACTATCAAGTAATAGAGCAGCCAGGCGTGTCGCCTGTCTACTCTTACTCTTCTCTACTTCTTTTTCCATTTCTTTAATCCCATTATTTTTTTATAGTTTTCTAAAACTACATCTAATAATTCTACTTCAATTATTGGTATTCCATCAGTATTAAAACTAAAGAGAATTTTTTTTCGTTTATCTTCTAAATATTTTATAAATTCTTTTGTCTTATTCCAATTATCTTTTAAACCTCTTGCATATACTTTAACATCATCAAATAATGTATCTTCATCTAGTCCTAATGTTTTTGTTATATCTTTCATTTCTAGTCTAAATGTTTCTTCATTTGTTTGAGCTACTAATAATTGTTCTTTTAGTTTTTTATTTTCTTCTTTAAGTTCAATGTACTTATTAGCTAAATTTTCAAAATCTCTTAATGTCATATTTTCTTACACCTTCCTTCTACTCCTATCGGCACAACACAACGCAACGAAGTTGTGTTGTGCCTACAAATCAGAAACAACTTCAAACGTATCATACATACTTGCTATTTCTTGTGTTGGTTTCCATAATATCTTCCCTATTGTAGGACAATTCCATTCCATCTCATCTTTATCTAAAACCATGTTTTCAGCATCTCCTACAATAGTTATATATAAATGAAATCTATTTAATAATCTATTTTTTAATGTAGTAAAAGAAAACTTAATAGGTCTACGTAACCACATAGGTAATTCTTTCCATTCTTGAGTTATTAAAATAACTATTCTATGGGTTTTCCTTGATTGGTTTAGCCATGCATAAAATTGTGTATCAGTTCTACAGTTCTTATCGTATTTTCGTGATATTTCATCTATGAGGTATATACAATATTCTTCGCTATCTTTGTAAATATCACTAATTTTGTCAAAATACTCTATATTATATCCAGGTATTTTTATACTTTTCATATTGGTTTTAATTTTATTACATAAATTTTTATCCTGTGCTAAAAGCAAATGAATGCCCCTAAAACTCTTAAACGTTCCTTGCTTCCCTGTGATACTATATACTCCAAATCTATCGTCTAAGGGCTTTATTCCACGTTTAAACAACGTGTTCCACTCAATCTTATAGTCTTTTATTTTTATAAATAACATTATTCCTAATGCGAGAATTATAATTTTACCCATTTTTTTTCATCGCTCCTTTTTGTATATGTTAACCCTTACTAATTCCTTTTTATGTTTTTATTAATATTCCAAAATCTCTTTTTTTAGGTAAAGAAAGTTTTTTTTAGTATAGTTATTTTATTCCAATTGCTTTTTGCAATAGGAACCCTATTTATGTGTTTTTAAATTACGTGGAGAGGTAGCTCCCTCTGGGTCGCTACGCTCTTTTTTTTCCACTTAATCACTCTATTATATAGTTGATACTTTTAATACTTTTTTTATTTTTATTTAGAGGTAGATTATTAAACGATTTTTAGTGATTAAATTTAACACATAAATACCTATTGTAAAAATTTTCTCGGCATAAAATACTTTTATGTAGTGCTTAATCCATTTTTTTTACAAAGAAACCACATTTTATACTTTCTTTATTAATTACCAAAATTTTATTTTTTTTATTAATTCCCATACTTTAACGAAAACATGAGTTGATATATATATCATGTGTCTCGAAATTTCAATTTTTAATATAAACAGTAAAGTTATAATTACTACTGGTGGAACTATACTTAAAGACCATGTAATACTATCAAAAATAGTATTTATATTTGTAGTTATTTCCTCTATTTTTGTTGTTAACGATGGCAACAAATTTATTATTATTTGATTAGGTATGTATGCAACAAGTTGTATAACAGTGGATAACATATTCATTAAAAAATCAAAAATATTTTCTATTGCAACATTCATATTAATAATCACTACCCCACATTTCCAATTTTTTTCTCGTAAGTGTTGTAAGTCCATCTATCCAGTTATATAAAAATATGAAATAACTATATAACATCAATGTACTTGCAATAACGCCTATCCAATTAAAAAACGAAGTGGCACCAATATTTTCATAAAACGTATTCATACAAGGTATATTCATTTCATAATTAACAAACGGAAATTTAATCTTAACTGGACTACATTGACCAGATAAACTTTTTTTTATACTATTTAAAAGTGCAAATGGAAGATTTAAGATACTATCTACTGGACCTGGTGGCAACCAACCACTTAAATTTGTTAATAAAGAATAATTCATATTTATATTTGATGTATCACTACTACTACCACCAACATTCATAATTGATCCGTCATTGTCCCTTACTTTAATAACTTCTGAATCTAAATATAAACCACCATCATCATTTTCATAAACATAAATATATTTATATAAAGATGAATTATATGTAATATTCAAAATATGATTTGGTTCATTATTCATAAATGTTTTATCAATTTTATTCATAAAAATTAATGCGGGATATTTTTCATCATTCCATAATAAACGTCCTTTTTTATAAGCAACATCCCATTTTTCAAATTTATTCTCTGTTTTTTCCCATAAATCAACAAACTGAAAAAGACTATCAGGCGAAATTATAAACTTACCATTTTCATTTTTTTCTATATAACCTCGAGAAGCAAAAACTTTATTCATTTTTTTATAATTTAATAAATTCATATCAGTTTCAATTTCTTTTATTATTTCTTTATTTTCTAAATCGTACTCTAAATTTAAATAATCATATGGTATAAAAACAATACCTACAATATTTTTGTTGTAAAGATTTATTTTAGAATAAGTATATTTATTTTCATCGTCATTTTCTTCATCATTTTCATAAACTAAGTTTTTATCATAATCATATGTATAAATTATATTCTCATAAATCTCAATTGTTTTATTTGAACTTTTAATATCAAAAGAAAATATTATATCGTTCTTATTTGATTTATTATATTTAATTTGTAGTTCACATGTACTTACATCAGTACTTTCATTATACGAACAAAAATTATAAGGTATTTCTACTTCATTGCCATTAAAATTATCAAGATAATCTATTTGTTCTTTTCCTATATTGTAATTTTTTATAACTAATTTAATATTTGCTGTTTTATTAGTTACTATTTCATCATCTCGAATAACATATGAAAATCTTCCGTTATTTAATGTTTTTTTTAATTTCATACCATTAACATAAAATTCAGGAGAATCAAAAATTTTATTATTAAAAGTATTAATTACAGGTGAACTAGAAGCAAACAAATAATTTATATTACAATCCATACTATTATTACATTCTGCTTTGTTTTCTTCTTTTGTTGGATATTTACTATATAAGTTATTAAAATCATTTATAGTTACTAAATTACCATTGTATAATGATAAAAACTTATAAAATACATCCCTGTCTAAAGCACCTTTTTCACTACAACTCCATTCATTTTCTCTAAGATTAGTAAAAGAACTAATATCGTATCTATTATCATAATTAACTGAAATTATACATCTTCTTATTTTTTTTCTAACACTATTTGGTACATCATATAATTGATCTACACTTAAACCTGCATGATTAGATAAATCTTTATTAAATTTAAATGAATAGTTTCCATCTACAAGATAAGCATGTAAAACAAAAAAGGTATTATTTGAATAATCAGGACCATAATTACTTGCCCTTAATGTTATATAAAATGTATCATTTTGATAATCAAAATCAGGAAAATCAGGCAATTCTAAAACTTTATCACTTATAGGTATACCAACCATTGCATATGTTTTTGGTATGCTTATAAAATTACAAAACAAACTACACAATATTCCTAATAACAAATACTTCCAATACTTTCGAAAACTTTTTTTAAAACTTATCTTCATAAAGCCAACTCCTTTAAAATCTCTTTGTAATCAAATAACTATAACCTATATAGTCATTTTTCTTTATATATTCAAATAATTGGGATAAATATTTGAACTCTTTTTCTTTACTCTTTAAACCACATGGGCTGATTATCTCTAAATAATATATTTGTTCCATAATTACCTCTTTTTAAATATTTTCATAAAAATTTTATATGGTAAGTAAAAGCAAATGAATGCTAAAGAAATAAAGATAATTAATATGCTATCAAAATCATTTCTATAATATATTTCATTTGTTAATCTATTTTCACTTATATATGTTGGTATTTCTTCTATTGTTTTATATGTTATTTTGCCGTCGTTATAAACATAATGACTATTTACGTAATAATCTCTATATTCTATTTCTTCATTTATTTGGGGTTCTGTTTTATAAGCACGTATGATATTTTCATTTATAAACTCATATTTTTCATATTCTTCTAAATTTGGTACATATATCATTTTTCTAAATCTTCCTCACTTATTTCATCTCCCCAAAAATCTGTATCAATTATTTCTATCATTTCTTAAATAACAAACTTCCTATAAATTCAAAAACCAACAATAATCCAAATATATAAGGCATTAAACCAATAAGTTGTATTAGCATTTGTTCTGCTACTTCAAACATAATTATCACTCCTTTTTTATTTTATTTCTTTTAGTTTATTACTATATTTTTCGCAAGCATTTGTTATATAATGATTTTCTTTATAAAATTTAACACATTTTTGCTCATCTAAATCATAAGAACGAGATAAAGTAATTCCCATTATAATTACAAAAACCATTAAACCAAAACCTATAAAACTTAACATTAAATCAGAACTATCAAAATCTTTAAACATAATTATTAATCCTTTCTATTTTTATTTTGTAAATCATTAATTACTCCACATATTTGAATAAAAAGTAAACAAATCCACAAAGCAAATATAAACATAAAAACAAAAAAAACCAATCATAACAACACCTCACTTTTTTTATAATAAAATATGGGGTTATGAAAAACATCCACAACCCCATATCTTAAAATTTTACCTTTGCACGACCAGCACCATTAATTAACTTACGTAAAAAGTATAGTCCTAATGATATTGGTATTAATGTAACAACCAAAGGCATTAAATCTTTGATAACTGTAAAATATGTTGTGGCACTAATACCACCTTCACCAGTTAATGCAGTTACAACAGAACTCATACCAGTTGCGGCAACAACAGGAGCTTCTCCACCCATATTGCCTTCCTCCTTTCATTCTTTCATTTATTTATAAACATTATTTAAATGTTTACATCACTTTTTATACTTCTTTAGTAAATATTCCCTCATAAACAATAACCACGTTATTTTTAGGAAGTATTTGGTAAAATAGAAAAGAATAAAGATTTTAAGCATTTAGTAATATATCTACTATTTTTACTAAACGGTTCATGAGGGAATTTTTTTTTATTCTTTGTTTTTCTTTTTCTTCTTCTATTTCCATATATGCTTTTAAACTATAAAATCTCTTTTTATAAAGTACTTGTATATTCACTATTTCCCATCCATAGCCATTCGTACTTCCTATTTCTTCAAGAATAGGAATATTTTTATATAATCTGTATTTACTTTTGTAATCACAAGTTAAATACACAACTAAGCACATTATAGTGCTATTTTGTCAATTTTCTTGATATATGCACCTAATGAATTGTTTTTACCAGATTTAAGGCCTATAATAGCACTTACTTCTTTTCCTACAAAATCTCTTAACTTGTTATATGCTTCGCCACTACACCATGCGTCTAATACTGAATAACCATAAAATTTATCTGTTTGTTGTAATAATGTCATATATCCTACTTTTGTTAATACCTCTCCAGTATCTTTCTTTGTTACGTATTGTGCATTTACTATTATTATTTTTAATTCTTGTTCCATTTTTTTCTTTTCCTTTCTATGGGGCAAGTATACCTCATATCTAGATACTAGCATATGTGAGGCATACTTGTCAATGTAAAAATGTGACAAAGTTGCTACAATTTAATCAGGTGAAAAAAATGTTAAAAGAATATAGAGAAAGAATAAAATTATCACAAGAAAAATTAGAAGAAATAACAAATATAGATAGAAAAACAATTTTTAGAATCGAAAATGATTTAAACATACCTTTGTTAGACACTTTTGCAAAATTAGTAACAGCATTAAACTTAAGCGATAAAGAAATTGCAAAGGAAGTAAAAAACGTATTAAAAAAAAAATAAAAGAGGAAAGAAAAAAATGATTGAAAATAAAAATAATTTAAATGAACAAGAATTAGAAAAACTTTGGAAAAAAGAGAAAGAATTAGAATATAACAAAAAATGTCCATATTGTAAAAAATATACCTTAATAGGTACTAATCTTTTTGAAATAAATCTAATGTGTAGTAAATGTGGAAAAATTTTTGATGAAAATATAAATGAAATATAAAAAGATAGCATTTAATTGCTATCTTTAATTATGTTGACTTCTTTTGAATTCGAAGAAGTTTACTCTGATATTCTGGTACGCAAACGTAACTAAAGTCCTTTGGAAAACTAGGTATTACAATACAAGGTGCTACTACGCTCTTTTTAGTCAATATGAAGAGGATATTTAAGTTAAAAAATATTAAAAAATCAACAAATTAGGAATCAAACCTAATTTGTTGATTTTATTTTAACTATTTTTTCAGCAGTCTCCTATCTCACTAGTTCCTTTTTTCTAATCTTATACCCAATTCTATACCATTAAGATCATAAGTATTTTTATAGTTTTCATCTGATTCGATTAAATCTATTGCAAGAGTTTCTTTTTTTATGAAATCTATATAATTAGTAATTGATTTATTAAATTCATCATTATGTGAATAATAGATATTTATATTGTCCATCATTTCATAATTATTTGTTTTTCTTATTTGTTGAACTTTACTTATAAATTCTCTTACAATTCCTTCATTTATTAATTCCTCTGTTAGAGTAGTATTTAATATAATAAAATTATTTCCTTCGTTGCTAGCATTAAAACCATCTTTCGAGTTAATTCTTATATCTAACATATCATAAGTAATATCTATATCATTACCACCAATGTTTAGAGTAATTGTATTGCCTTTTTCTAAAGTGTTTATATTATCTGCTGTAAAATCTTTTAACTTATCTTGAAATTCTTTTATATTTTTACCAAGAATTGGTCCACATACTTTAAAATTAGGTTTGATTTCGTACGAAATATATTCTTTAAGGTCTTGTGTGAATGTAACATTTTTTACATTTAACTCTTCTTTTATTAAATCTATTAAGTCATTGATTATAGTTTTATTTTTACCATCAAGGATTATTTCATTAATTGGCTGTCTAACTTTGATTTTTGCTTCTTCTCTGGCATTTCTACCTAGCGATATAATATTACGTACTAAATCCATTTTTTCTTCTATTTTTTCGTTAATTTTAGTTTCATCGTATACTGGGAAATCTTGTAAGTGAACTGATTCTTTTCCTGTTAGGTTTGTGTAGATTTCTTCTGATACAAAAGGTACAATTGGAGCGATTAATTTACATAATCCTTCTAATACTTCATAAGTAGTATTGTATACTGCTTTTTTATTATCGTCTAATTCTGATGCCCAAAATCTTCTTCTTGTTCTTCTTATATACCAGTTTGATAAATCTTCACTTACAAAGTCAGTTACTTTTCTTACTACTTTTGTTAAGTCAAATGTATCATAACTTTGAGTACATTCTTTTACTAATTTATTGTATTTAGACAAAATCCATTTATCTATTTCTTCCCTATTTTCATATGGAACATTGAATTCTTTTGGATCAAGTTCATCAGTGTTTGCATAAAGTGCAAAGAAATTGTATGTATTTCTTAAAGTGTTGAAGAATTTTGAATATACTTCTTTTAATCCTTCAATATCAAACTTAATTGGTGTCCATACAGGTGAAACGTATGGCATATACCATCTAACTGTATCTGCACCATATTCTTCTATTATTTCGAAAGGATTAATTGCATTTCCCCTACTCTTATGCATTTTTTGACCATATTTATCAAGTAATAGATCGTTAACTAAAACATTTTTAAATGGACTTTTACCTGTTACAAATGTTGAGATTATAAGTAGTACATAAAACCATCCTCTTGTTTGATCTATTCCTTCAGATATAAAATCTGCTGGAAATTGTTCATTCCATAATTCTTTATTTTCGAAAGGATAATGGTACTGTGCAAATGGCATAGATCCGGAATCAAACCAACAATCAATTACTTCTTTGATTCTAGTCATGATTTTATTACATTTTGGACATTTGATATGAATGTCATCTACATATGGTCTATGAAGTTCAATAGTTTCATCTATTTTTTCTATTGATTTTTCTATTAGTTCATTTCTTGAACCAATCATTTCCATATGCCCACAATCACATTTCCATAATGGGATTGGAGTTCCCCAATATCTATTTCTGGATATTGCCCAATCATTCATATTTGAAAGCCAATTTCCAAATCTTTTTTCACCAACATATGATGGATACCAGTTAATTTTATTATTATTTTCTATAACTTTATCTTTAAATTCTGTTGTTTTTATATATAAGCTTGGTTTTGAATAATATAAAAGTGGAGTATTACATCTCCAACAGTGTGGATAGTTGTGATTCATCTTTTCTTTTTTGAATAGTTTGTCATTTTCTTTTAAGTATTTAATTATTGTTATTTCTAATTCTGGATCCATTACAAATATATTTTTCCAAGGTCCTTCTAAGTATTTTCCATCTTCTCCTACTGGATTTATTACTGGTAAATCATATTTTTTACCTACTTCATAATCATCTTGTCCAAATGCTGGTGCTATATGAACAAGTCCAGTTCCATCCTCCATTGTTACGTAATTGTCGCAAACAACAAAGAATGCCTTTTTTGATACATTTATAAATGGTAGCAATTGTTCATATTCTGTATATTCTAAATCTTTACCTTTGAATGTATCAATAATGTCATAATCATTTCCTAAAACTTTTTCAGCAAGTTTTTTTGCTACTATAAATGTATATCCTTTTGAATTTACTTTAATATATTCTTCATTAGGATTAACACATACTGCAACATTTGCTATTAAAGTCCATGGTGTTGTAGTCCAAACTAAAAGATATGTATTTTCATTTTTTAATTTAAATGGTACTGTAACGGTATTTACTGAAATATCCTTATATCCTTGTGCGACTTCATGTGATGCAAGTCCAGTACCACATCTAGGACAATATGGCAATATTTTATAGCCTTCATAAATAAGACCTGCGTCAAAGAATTTTTTTAAAATCCACCATTCTGTTTCAATATAGTTATTGTCATATGTTACATAAGGATGTTCTAAATCAATGAATTGTCCCATTTCTTCAGTTAATTTTTTAAATGCCTCCTCGTTTTCCCAAACACTTTCTTTGCATTTTTTATTAAATTGTTCTATTCCATACTTTTCTATATCTGCTTTTGAAGTAAAGCCAAGTGCTTTTTCTACACCAAGTTCAACAGGTAATCCATGTGTATCCCAACCAACTTTTCTTAATACTTTATACCCCTTCATTGTTTTGTATTTGCAAAAAGAATCTTTAAGTAGCTTTGCTAGCATATGATGTACACCAGGCATACCATTTGCGGTAGCAGGACCATCATAGAATACAAAGTTTTCATTGTTTTTTCTGTTTTCAATTGTTTTATTAAAGATATCGTTTTTCTTCCAACTATCTAATATTCTTTTTTCTACCACATTTACTTTTTCTTTTGAAAGTTCATTAAATTTTTTCATAAAAATCCTCCTTAAAATAAAAAATCTATAATCTAAGGGTTCAGAAGAACGGTACCACCTTAGTTCATAGATTCTATGCACTTATCAATATAACGGTTTTATCCGGTCTTTCTTTATCAGAAAGAATTATCAAGAGTGATACATATATTACTACTTACTTATTTTCACCAACCATAAGTTCTCTTTAAAGATCATAATATAACATCTCTATCATTTAATCTACAATATATCGTCTATTTTATCTACAATTTCTAGTTGCTCATTTAACATTGATTTAACTTTACTTTTAAATAAACTAATGTTGTTTTTTAACATTTGAGTTTCATGTTCAGTTTTTTCTGCTCTAATTAATGCATCACTAATAATTCTATTTGCATTTCTCTTTGCTTCACTTATTATAGCATTTCCTTCAGATTTTGCAACCTTTTTTATGTATTCTCCATTTTGTTCAGCATTTAATAGTGAGGTATGTAGTTGATTTTCCATATTTTGATATCTTAGAATGGCATCTTCTAATTCGCGAATTTTTTTCTCTTTGATTACTATATCATTCTTTATTTTCTTTTCTTCTGTTATAATTAATTCTACTTTAGTTATAACGTCATCTATAAATGCATTAACTTCATCTATGTTATAACCATTTATACTCCTTTTAAACTTTTCCATACCATTCACCTCAAATATAATTTACTTAAACAAAAATTAAAAATCAATATCTATATCGCTATTATCATGTATTTTATCGTTTTTTGCTTCATTATCGTTTGATATTTTACCTTGAACATTTATATTTTTTGGTGTACATAAGAATATTCCACCACCAATCTTTTGTAAATCTCCACCTATAGCATAAATTGTTCCACTTAGAAAATCAACAATTCTTTTGGCTTGATCTGCTGTAACTCTTTTTAAATTAACTACAACAGTGTGTCTATTTTTTAAATGATCTGCTATTTGCTGTGATTCAGAATAAGCTCTCGGTTCTAGAAGTATTAATTTGCTACCTTCATTGCTAGTACCCTTTAATGCTTCATCAGTGCTTAATGTATAATATTCATCATCAGATGTAATTTCGTCTTCAGATTTAAAAAAACTTTTTAATTTAAGTCCCATCTTTATCATCTCCTAATATAATATATAATAACATATTTGTATTAAATATTAAACTGTTTTAGGAAAAAATAATGAAGAAATTTAGTTATTTGATTTAATACTCATGATTTTATTTTGATTCAATAACTTTTTCAAGAAAAATTTTTTCTTCAAAGCCACCACGCTTTTTACTCTTTTCATCAGCAATTGTTAAAACATCATTTAAATCTCTTTTTTCTAATTTTGCTAATGCTTTTATTACTTCTAACATATCTGCTAACTCTTCTATTCGATCATTACCATTAGATTCAATTACTTCCTTATATTCTTCGTATAGTTTGTTTTCTAATTCTTTTTTATATTCTATTTCATTTAATGTCTTTATAATGGGTGTTTCACCTTTTTCTTTTATTATGTTAGGTATCTTATCTCTTACTAATTTATTATATATTCTTTCCATTTTTAATTCTCCTCTTATTTTTTATTAATGATTTATACTCTATTACGAATGATTTTATAAATCTCTTTATTTTTAATTTGGTTATTTTTTGCTATATAAGTAGCAGTTAATATTATGCCAATCAAATTACAACCAATAGATGATCCAACTAATAAACCATTACAAAAATCATTAAAATTACTTGTTCCATTGTTAGCAAAATATACATAAATCAAGTACAGTAGATTACCTAGAACAATTAGTGATATTCCTGCTTTTAAAGTGTTTTTCTATGTAGTATTGCCACACATTCTACATGATAAGTGTTTGGAAACAAATCAAATAATTTGATTTCTTTAATGTTATATGATTCTGTTAAAGTTTTTAAATCTCTAGCAAGTGTTACTGAATCACAAGAAACATAAATGATGTTTTTTGGATTTATTTTTAATATATAATTCTTAACTCTATTACTAAGTCCTACTCTAGGTGGATCTACAATTATGGTATCTATCTTTTTAATATTATATAAAGCATTATCAGTTTTGCCGCATATAAACTCGATGTTATTTGCATTATTTTCTATAGCATTTAACTTTGCATCTTCTATTGCTTCATCTTTAATCTCAATTCCAAGTATATTTTTTGCTTTCTCACTTACATATATACCTATTGAACCAGTTCCACAATATAAATCTAAAACCTTATCATTCTCATTTACATTTTCTTTTATGTAATCATATAACTTTTCAGCCATTTTGGTATTTTTTTGAAAGAATGAATTGCATGATATATAAAATTTATAATTGTTTAAGTACTCTGTTACTCTTTTTAAACCACAAACATATTCGTTATTTAAATATAAGGAATCAGTATTTACATACTTTTTAAATTCATTTATTAATTTAAAATCTTTTGACATAATATTAATCTGAGTTTCGTTATATGCTTTGATACTGATTTTATCTATATTATTGTTTGGATATTTTTTTAGAAATTGCTTTATGTTTTTAATAATTTCATTTATTTTTTTATTAGAAATTATACATTCGTTAATATTTATTATATCATTGGTTTTCGCCATATAAAAACCAATTTTATCGTTTAATATGCTTAATGTTATATGATTTCTATAATAATATTCTTCGCCACTTACAATTTCTATATTGCAGTTTATGTTTATTTTTCCAATATGCATTAAATTGTCTATGACTTTTTGCTTTTTAAAATTTAGTTGGTATTCGTATTTTTGGTGAAGTATATTACATCCACCGCATCTATAATAATATGGACATTTTATTTCTCTTCTTTCGATTGACATGCTTTTTAATTTTTTGGGAAATCCGTTATAATAATTTTTATTTTGCTCAGTTATTATTACATCTACTACTTCATTTGGTAAAGTGAATGGTACAAATGTAACAATATTATCTATTTTACCTATTCCCATTCCTTCATTATTTTGACTATAAATTTTTACATCTTCTTTTAACATACTACCACCTTCTATATTATAGCATATTTTGGTGGTTTAAAGTCAATAATAGAAATGGTGGTTATTAATGGAAAAACTTATTAAAATAATAAAGGAACAAACTGGAGATAGTAAAGATCTTATAATAAAAGAATACAATATTTCAAATAAAAAAATGTATATTGTGTTCATTGAAACTTTATGTGATACAAATTCAATTGATGAGTTTGCGTTAAGCTATTTTAGTTATATAAAGATACATAAAAAAGTAACGTTCAATTTATATAAATATATAAAAGAATTTATACCTGCACATAATGTTAAATGTGTTAATAATGAAAAAGAATTGATAAATTATTTGTATTATGGATTTGCTGCAATATTAATAAATAAATCTTATTATGTAGTTGAATTTAAGAGAAGCTTAGATAGTGGAATAAATAAATGTGAGAATGAAAAAACAATTAAGGGTCCGAAAGATGGTTTTACTGAGAATTATCAAACAAATATTGGACTAATAAGAAAAAGAATAAGAAGTGACTCTTTGTGGTTAGATGAAGTAACAATTGGAGAAAAAAGTAATACTAAGATTGGAATAATGTATGTTGATGGAATTGTTGATAAAAATAAGGTAAAAGAGATTAAGGAAAAAATAAGTAACATAAAAATAGATAGTATTGTTGCGAGTAATTATGTATATGAGTATTTAAAAGAAAATGATTCTTTATTTCCAAGTGTACTATCAACGGAACGCCCTGATTTAGTATCTTATAAACTGCTTAGTGGCAAAATTGCTGTAATAGTTGAAAATTCTCCATTTGTATTGCTATTTCCTGCGTTTTTTATGGAGTTTTTTCATACTATGGATGATTATTATCAAAATGCTAAAAACTCTACATATATGAGAATAATAAGAATTATTTCATTTGTAATATCTACTATGTTGCCTGGAATTTATATAGCACTTATTACATATAATCATGAAATAATTCCACCTGAACTTTTGGTAAATTTTGCAATGCAAAAAGATGGCGTTCCCTTCCCTACAATTTTAGAAGCTGTATTTATGAATATAACGTTTGAAATAATAAGAGAAACAGATACAAGAACACCTTCTGCTCTTGGTAGTGCTCTTTCGATAGTTGGAGCTTTAGTTCTTGGCGATGCAGCAGTACAAGCTGGTTTGGTAAGTCCAATTATGGTAATAGTCATTGCTATAACTGCAATTAGCGAACTTATATTCATCAGTAATGATGTTGCAAATCCTATAAAGATATGGCGACTTGTATTTATATTTTTTGCTAGTATATCTGGAATGATTGGTGTATTTATTTCAGTAATATTATTAATTGCTGAATTGTCTAGTATTAAATCAATTGGTTATCCTTATTTATATCCACTTTCACCTTTTGATAAAGATGATCAGGGAAATGATATTGTGTTAAATTCAAAATATAAAATGCAGTATAGAAACAAGTTAACTGCTTCTAAAAATATAATAAGGGGGCATTATGAAAAATAAAAAAATATTTATTCTAATATTAGTAATTTTATTATTAACTGGTTGTAGTGATTATAGAGAATTAACAGATATGGCAATAATTTCAAATTTGGGAATAGATAAAGTTGACGAAGAATTTCATATAACTGTTCAAATATTAAATTCTAAATCAAATTCGAATGATGATTCGAAGAAAAATAGTTCTGAAGTAATATTGTATAATTCAAAGGGAAAAACTATACATGAAGCACTTAGAAATACTACTTTGGAATCTCCAAAAAAATTATATGTAGGACATTTAGAATCAATTATAATTAGTGAAAGAATTGCAAAAAGCAATATTTCTGAATTATTTGATTTTATATTAAGAGATCCTGAAATAACAAAAGATGCTAATATACTTATGATAAAAGATGCAAGTATAAATGAGGTTATGAGTATAATTACTCCACTTGAATCAATACCAGCGGAAAGTATAAAATCTAGTATAGAAGTCGCATCAAAAATACAGGGTTCTGTAAACAATATCCCATTTGATGAGTTTGCTGCTACTATTATTGAAACAGGAATAGATCCTGTTATACCTTTAATTACAATAAAAGAAAATAAAAGTGATAACAAAGAAGTTAATCCTGAAAAAAGAATAGTAATGTCTAAAGAATTAGCGATGTTTAGTAGAGAAAAATTTGTGGGTTATTTAAACCGTGACGCTGCATTTGGATATAATATTGCATTAAACAATGTTAATGAAAATGTCATATCATTCAAATGCGATAAAAATAATTATGCTAGTATAGAACTTGTAAATAATAATTCAAAACTTAGTTATGATGTAAGTAAAAATACTTTATCTATTAAATCTACAATAGTTGGTTCTTTGTCTGAATTAAATTGTAATTATAATATA
>ERZ772883.1064-NODE-1064-length-23327-cov-15.854847_pt1 | contig 23327 bp, 19 predicted proteins | sample MGYA00580575_ERZ772883 | MGnify/ENA primary metagenome ERZ772883 (study PRJEB29015, sample SAMEA2737666) | human gut metagenome | biome: human gut; feature: human-associated habitat; material: faeces | place: China | collected 2012 ...
CATCGGCCGCAATCAGATGCTTGCCGAGCGGCGCATCATCGGCATCTTCGATCTTGAGATCACCTCGCAGTCCAAAACGACCCGCGCCTTTCTGGACCGCGCGCAGCAGGAGGGCACGGTGCTCGAGGTCTGCGACGACCTCCCCAAATCCTTCCTCGTCTGCGACCATCCCTACCACCCCCAGATCGTCTATCTCTCCGAACTTTCGAGCCAAACACTGCAAAAAAGAATGGAGGAAGCGACATGAAGACCCCGATCGCCCTGTCTATGCTGTTAAGTCCCTTTTCCCTTCCTCACGACGAACGGTGAGTGCTGCCCCTCGCACTCGGCCTTTTCGCGCTGCTGGCGGTGTTTTCCGCGTGGCGGCTGAAAACGGAAGAGGGCTCGGCGATCTGCTTTGCGCCGCTCACAGGCATTGTGTTTCTGTGCGTGCTGAGTGAAGCGCTCGTGTATGGCGTGTACCTTCTTGCGAAGAAAAAAAGACAGGCCGCGATGTAAGCGGCCTTCCCATCCGAAAATACTATACAAGGTGCGAAGAAACGCGTCGGAAGCCGTTCCGGCCCGGTTCTTCGTACCCTGTACCGAAAGGAGAACCCCATGGCAGACAACGAACTTCTGCAGTCCACGGCGGTCGACGCCAACAACGATTACAACGCCTCGGAAATTCAGGTCCTCGAGGGACTGGAAGCGGTGCGCAAGCGCCCGGGCATGTACATCGGCTCGACCTCCACGAGCGGTCTGCACCACCTCGTCTATGAGATCGTCGATAACTCCATCGACGAAGCCCTCGCAGGCTACTGCACGGACATCACCGTGCAGATCAATCCCGACAACACCATCACCGTCGTCGATAACGGCCGCGGCATCCCCGTGGACCTTCAGGCGCAGACCGGACGTCCCGCGCTCGAGGTCGTCTTTACCGTCCTGCACGCGGGCGGCAAATTCGGCGGCGGGGGCTATAAGGTCTCCGGCGGCCTGCACGGCGTCGGCGCGAGCGTCGTCAACGCGCTGTCCGAATGGCTGACCGTGCAGGTGCATAAGGACGGCAAGATCCACGAGATGAAATTCTCCCGCGGTCACATCACGCAGGAGATGACCATCGTCGGCACCACCGACCACACCGGCACCACCGTCACCTTCAAGCCCGACCCCGAAATGTTCGAGGATACGGTCTACTCCTACGATATCCTCCACACCCGTATGCGCGAGGAGGCGTTTTTGAACGCGGGCCTTCGCATCCGCACCGTCGACCTGCGCGAGGGGCAGGAGCAGAGTGACGAGATGTGCTACGAGGGCGGCATCCGCGAGTTCGTCACCTTCCTCAATAAGTCCAAGGACGCGCTGCACTCCGGCGTCATTTACATGAGCGGCACCAGGGGAGATTCCTACGCCGAGGTCGCCCTGCAATATAACGACGGCTATCAGGAAAACATCCTCTCCTTTGCCAACAACGTCCACACGCCCGAGGGCGGTATGCACGAGACCGGCTTCAAGGCCGCGCTCACGCGCGTGCTCAACGCCTACGGCCTCAAGGTCGGTCTCATCAAGGAGGGCGACAAGGTCTCCGGCGAGGACTGCCGCGAGGGTCTTACCGCCGTCATCTCCGTCAAGCTCACCGACGCGCAGTTTGAGGGTCAGACCAAGGCCAAGCTCGGCAATGCCTCCATGCGTACCCTCGTGGACGCCATCGTCTCGGATAAGCTCATGCAGTTCCTTGACGAGAACCCCGTCGTCGCCCGCACCATTCTGGATAAGGCGATGATGGCCAACCGCGCGCGCGAGGCCGCGCGCAAGGCGCGCGAATCCATCCGCCGCAAGAGCGCCCTCGGCGGCGCGGCGATGCCGGATAAGCTGCGCGACTGCAACGAGAATAACCCCGAGCTGACCGAAATTTACATCGTCGAGGGCGACAGCGCGGGCGGCTCCGCCACGCAGGGCCGCGACTCCCGCTTCCAGGCGATCCTGCCGCTTTGGGGCAAGATGCTCAACGTCGAAAAGGTCCGCGCCGATAAGATCTACGGCAACGACAAGCTCCAGCCCGTCATCGTCGCGCTCGGCGCGGGACTGGGCGAGGATTTCGACATCAACAAGCTCCGCTACCACAAGGTCATCATCATGGCGGATGCCGATGTGGACGGCTCCCACATCCGCACCCTTCTGCTGACCTTCTTCTTCCGCTATATGCGTCCCCTCATCGAAAACGGTTACGTCTACGCCGCCGTGCCGCCGCTGTTCAAGCTCGTGCGCGGCAAGACGACGCGCCTTGCCTTCTCGGAGGAGGAGCGCGACAAATACTCCGCCGAGCTGCGCGGCGACAATCCCAACGCCAAGGTCGATATCTCCCGCTTCAAGGGCCTCGGCGAGATGGACGCCCATGAGCTGTGGGAGACCACCATGGACCCCGAAAAGCGCACCCTGCGCCGCATCACGCTCGAGGACGCCATCCTCGCCGACGAGACCTTCACCGTCCTCATGGGCGAAAAGGTCGAGCCGCGCAAGGAGTTCATCGAGAAGAACGCGCAGTACGCCGTCAATCTTGACTTCTGAGAAAGGAGGACATCTTCAAAATGGCTCACAAAAACACAGATTACAAGCCCGAGGACATTCGCTTCCCCGAGCAGAAGATCGTCACGAGCGAGCTCGTGCATGAAATGACGTCCTCCTACATCGAGTACGCCATGTCCGTCATCGTCGGCCGCGCTCTGCCCGACGTGCGCGACGGTCTCAAGCCCGTCCACCGCCGCATCCTCTACGCCATGTATGAGGACGGTCTGACGAACGACAAGCCCTTCAAAAAATCCGCCACCTGCGTCGGCGACGTGCTCGGCCGCTATCATCCCCACGGCGACGCGTCGGTCTACGACGCCCTCGTCCGTCTCGCGCAGGACTTCTCCATGCGCTATATGCTCGTCGACGGCCACGGCAACTTCGGCTCGGTCGATGGCGACCCCCCGGCGGCCTACCGTTACACCGAGGCGCGTATGTCCAAGCTCGCCAACGAGATGCTGCGCGACATTGATAAGGACACCGTCGATTGGGACCCCAACTTCGACGAGTCCCGCAAGGAGCCGCGCGTGCTCCCCAGCCGTTTTCCAAACCTGCTCGTCAACGGCTCATCGGGCATCGCCGTCGGCATGGCGACCAATATCCCGCCCCACAACCTCACCGAGGTCATCAACGCCTGCATCTGCGTGCTCGACGATCCCGAGGCTACGCTCTCGGACCTCATGCAGCACGTCACCGGCCCCGACTTCCCGACGAAGGGCATCATCATGGGCCGCGCGGGCATCCGCGCCGCCTACGCCACCGGACGCGGCAAGATCGTGCTCCGCGCCCGCACGGAGTTTGAGGACTTCGGCAAGGACCGCGTGCGCATCATCGTCACGGAGCTGCCCTATCAGGTCAACAAGCGTATGCTCATCAAGAGCATGGCCGATCAGGTCAACGAAAAGAAGCTGGAGGGCATCTCCGACATCCGCGACGAGACCGACCGCACCGGTATGCGCATCGTCATCGAGCTCAAGCGCGACGCGAACCCGCAGGTCGTTTTGAACCGCCTGTTCACGCAGACGCAGCTCCAGACCAGCTTCGCCATCAATATGCTCGCGCTGGTCAATAACCAGAAGCAGCCGAAGATCCTCTCCCTGCGCCACATTCTCGATGAATACCTCGCCTATCAGGAGCAGGTCATCACCCGCCGCACGCAGTACGACCTCAAGAAGGCGCGCGAGCGCGAGCATCTGCTGCAAGGACTCCTCATCGCGCAGGACAACATCGACGAGGTCATCCACATCATCCGCACCAGCTACGACGACGCCAAGGAAAAGCTCATGGCGCGCTTTTCACTCTCCGACATTCAGGCGCAGGCCATTCTTGAAATGCGCCTCAAGGCCCTGCAAGGCCTCGACCGCGAAAAGCTCCAGAACGAGTATGACGAGCTGGAAAAGAAGATCGCCTACTTCGTTGAGCTTCTTTCCAACGAAACGATGCTCAAGGGCGTCCTCAAGGACGAGCTGATCGAGATCCGCGACAAGTACGGCGACGAGCGCAAGACCGAAATTCAGGACGTCGAGGACGAGATCGACATTGAGGATCTCATCGAGGAAGAGCAGTGCGTCTTCACCCTCACGCAGAACGGCTACATCAAGCGCACCGGCGTGAGCGAGTATGCCGCGCAGGGCAAGGGCGGCATGGGCAAGAAGGGCATCACCACCCGCGAGGAGGACACCGTCGTGGACGTGTTCACCGCCTCCACACACGACTATATCCTCTTCTTCACCGACACCGGCAAGGTCTACCGCAAGAAGGGCTATCAGATCCCCGAGAGCGGTAAGGCCGCCAAGGGCACGAACATCGTCAACATCATCCAGGTCGAGACCGGAGAGCGCGTGCAGGCCATGCTCCACTTCCGCGAAAAGGGCGACGAAAAGCTCTACCTCACCATGGTCACGCGCAACGGCACGGTCAAGCGCCTGCCCGTTGAAACGCTCAAGAACCTGCGCAGCAACGGCATCCGCGCCCTGAGCCTTGACGAGGGCGACGAGCTGGTGGCGGTCCGCGAGACGGACGGCAGCCAGCGCATCCTCATCGCCACGCACGACGGCATGGCCTGCGTCTTTGACGAGACCGACGTCCGCGCCATGGGCCGCACCGCCGTCGGTGTGCGCGGCATCCGTCTGCGCGAGGGCGACTACGTCGTCGGCGCCGCCCGCGCACAGGCGGGCAAGCAGGTCCTTTCCATCACCGAGAACGGCTTCGGCAAGAAGACGCCGGTCGAGGAATACCGCATCACCAACCGCGGCGGCCTCGGCATCAAGAACTATATGGTCACCGAAAAGACCGGCGGCGTCGTGGGCGTCAAGGTCGTGGACGGCAGCGAGGACCTGCTCCTCGTCACCCGCGCCGGCATTCTGATCCGCACCCCCGTCGCGGACATCCGCACCACGGGCCGCGCCACGCAGGGCGTCATCGTCATGCGCTTTAAGGAGGAGGGCGATCAGGTCATCTCCATGGCGCTCGCCGAGCATGAGGAAGCCCCCGCGCCGGAGACGGCGGAGGTCCCCACCCCTGTGGAAAACGCGGACGAATAAGCCACATGTAAAAGCAAAGTTGCGTCGGAATGCTCCGGCGCAACTTTATTGTTGTAGACTTTTTTCCGGTTTTATGCGATACTGTGGATAGAAAAGAACAAAACTCCGTCAGACGCAGAAAGGAGAAAACACCATGAAGTACCTTCTGATCGCCATCCTGCTCCTCGCCTTCGCCGCCTTCGGTAAGCTCATCGGCAGCGGCGTAGGCCCCGCGGAGGACGAGCGCCGCGCGAAGTGGCAGGGCAAGCGCAAGCCGGCGCTTGATGAAGACCCCGACATTCAGGGCAGTATGCACGCTGCGTCTGAGGAACCGACTGAGGAGGCATGAGATGAGAAGACGGCGCATCACCCGTAAACCCACAAAGGGCGAGAGCATTTTCGGCGGCATCGTCGCCTGCATCATGGGCTGCTTCGGCCTGTTTGCCCTTCCGTCGGGCTTCGACCCGGTCTTTGCAGGCTTCAAGGCCATCTGGTGTCTGCTGGCCTTCGGTATGGGGGTTTATAATTTTCTGATCGCCGCGGGCAAGGTTAAAATGGGCGGCTACGAGATCACGGACGACGAGCCGGACGACCGCCGCGCCGCCCCGCGCTCCGACGCGGAAGCGCGCCTGACCGAGCTGCGCAGCCTCTACGACCGCGGTCTCATCACCGAGGAGGAGTACGAGGCCAAGCGCCGTGACATTCTAAGCGACCTGTAAGGAGGAGAGCAGAATGGATTTTTTAATCATGATCGTTGCCGCTGTCATCGTCTTTGGCAAGCTCGCTGCAAAAAGTGAGGGGGAGGGCAAGAAGAAGCGCACACAGAACGTTGGCCCCACCGCGGAGGAATGGGCGGAAAGGCTCCGCCAGTCTGCCGCCGGCGGCGAGGTGTCCGACAAGCTCAACAGCGCCGTCAATGCCCTCAAAAAGAGTCCGCGCCGCCCGATGAGCGGCCGCGATATCGAAGCGGAGCAGGCGCGCCGCAACGCCGCCGAACGCCATCACAGCGAGAAGCGCTGGGCGGAGGCCCGCCGCCAGCAGGCGGACTCCCTGCGCGTCCACGCTGCCGGCGTCGACAGCTGCGAGGGCCGTCTCGAGAGCCTGAAGGTCCTCTACGACGCCGGTATCCTCGACCGCGAGGAGTACACCCAGCGTGTCGCGCGCGTCAAATCCCGCCACACACTCCGTCAGTAACCCGAAAAGCAAACGGCATTCGCTGCAGCAGCGGCTGAGCGGAAAGAGAAGCACACCAAATCGTTCAGAAGAAAAATACCGCCATACTGTTCCCAAAAAGTAGTTCAATACGGGCAGTTCGGGGGTCAAGGGGCGGATAGCCCCTTGCGTTCTCTTGGGGTCGCGCAGGGGTGATTCTCTTTCGCAAAGAGAACCACCCCTGCGAAATACGCCGCACACAGCGGCGAAACAGAGGTGTTCTATGAAAACCGTCACCATCTATACCGACGGCGGGGTTTGCCTCGCAAACCCGGTCAATGCCAACTCGCTCGCCCCTTGCGGGGCAACCGCTCGCATGGCAGGCACGCGCCGTCTGAACGGAGAGCCGATATGAAGAACGTCACCATCTATACCGACGGCGCGTGCAGCGGCAACCCAGGTCCCGGGGGCTGGGGCGCGGTGCTCAGATACGGGGCGCACGAGCGCGAGCTCTCCGGCGGCGAGGCGCAGACCACCAACAACCGCATGGAGCTTACCGCCGTCATCGAGGCTCTGCGTCTTTTGAAGGAGCCGTGCGAGGTCGAGCTGTACTCGGATTCCAAGTACGTCATCGACGCGCTGAGCAAGGGCTGGGTGTACGGCTGGCAGAAAAAGGGCTGGGTCAAGAGCGACAAGAAGCCCGCGCTGAACGTGGACCTTTGGGAGCGGCTGCTGCCGCTCATCGCGGCGCACGACGTCCGCTACCACTGGGTCAAGGGGCACGCGGAGAACGAATACAACAACCGCTGCGACGAGCTCGCCGTGGCCGAGAGCCGGAAATACAAATAAAGCCGCGCGGCAAAAGGGGGTATTCTCTACGGCAGAGAATACCCCCTTTGTTATGTGCGCCGCAAAGTGCGGCAGGATCATCTCAGAACGCGCACTTCTCGCGCAGATACGCCTTGACCTCGCTGATGGGCATACGCACCTGCTGCATCGTGTCGCGCTCGCGCACGGTCACGCAGTGGTCGGCGGGCGTGTTCTCGTCGCCGACGGTCTCGAAGTCAAAGGTGATGCAGAACGGCGTGCCGATCTCGTCCTCGCGGCGATAGCGCTTGCCGATGGAGCCGGTCTCGTCGTAATCGACCATGAACTCCTTGCTCAGCTCGGCATACAGCTCCTGTGCGGGGCCGGTGAGAACTTCTTTCTTGCTCAGCGGCAGGATCGCGGCCTTGAACGGCGCGAGCGCGGGATGGAAGTGCAGCACCACGCGCACATCGTCGTTGCCCTTCTTGTCCTGCCCGACGACCTCCTCGTCGTAGGCGTCGCACAGCACGGCCAGCACGCTGCGCTCCACGCCGAGGCTCGGCTCGATGACATAGGGGATATACTCCACCATGTCCTTGCCCTCGCCCTCGCGGTAGACCAGCTTCTCGCCGCTCGTGTTGGAATGCTGCGTCAGGTCGTAGTCCGTGCGGTCAGCGACGCCCCAAAGCTCGCCCCAGCCGAAGGGGAACAGGAACTCGAAGTCCGTCGTTGCCTTGGAGTAAAAGCACAGCTCCTCGGGATCGTGGTCGCGCAGACGCAGATTCTCGTCCTTCAGACCGATGGACAGCAGCCAGTTGTGGCAGAACGTGCGCCAATACTGGAACCACTCGAGGTCGGTGCCGGGCTTGCAGAAGAACTCCAGCTCCATCTGCTCGAACTCGCGCACGCGGAAAATGAAGTTGCCCGGGGTGATCTCGTTGCGGAAGCTCTTGCCGATCTGGCCGATGCCGAACGGCAGCTTTTTGCGCGTCGTGCGCTGGACGTTATTGAAGTTGACGAAAATGCCCTGCGCCGTCTCGGGACGCAGATACACGGTGTTCTTCGCGTCCTCGGTCACGCCCTGGAACGTCTTGAACATCAGGTTGAACTGACGGATATCGGTAAAGTTGTGCTTGCCGCAGGTGGGGCAGGGGATGTTGTGCTCCTCAACGAAGTCCTTCATCTCGCTCTGGGAGAAGGCGTCGATGGGCTTACTCAGCTCGAAGCCGTTCTCCGCGCACCAGTCCTCAATGAGCTTATCTGCGCGGAAGCGCTCGTGGCACTCGCGGCAGTCCATCAGAGGATCGGAGAAGCCGCTCAGATGGCCGCTCGCCACCCAGGTCTGGGGATTCATCAGGATCGCCGCGTCGAGACCGACGTTGTAGGGATTCTCCTGCACGAACTTCTTCCACCAGGCGTTCTTGATGTTCTTCTTCAGCTCCGCGCCGAGCGGGCCGTAGTCCCAAGTGTTGGCAAGGCCGCCGTAGATCTCGCTGCCGGGGAACACAAAGCCGCGGTTCTTGCACAGGGCAACGATCTTGTCCATCGTCTTTTCGGTGTTTTTCATGGTTTCTTCTCCTTTTCGTTTGGTGGCCCGGAGCGTTTTCAAAATTGCGTGTACGCAATTTTGACGCCATGCGCCCCGATCGCCGCGTTGGCGGCGAGGGACGCGGCTCAAAACCTTGCGTTTTTGCGCAGCAAAAACGCCCTGAGCCGGTATTCGGCTCAGGGCGAACAAAGCATTGTCCGTGGTTCCACCTGAATTCCCCGTTGGAGGCGGGGCACTTCATTCCCGATAACGGCGGGGACCGGCGCGGCATTTCCGCCGCGCGGCTCAAAAGCGCCGCCCTTTCCCTGCCGCGAGGACTCGCACCGACCGTCCTCTCTCTGCTGCGCCGAAGGGAAAAGGCTTCTTTCTCACAGCCTTTTGTTGTGCGTAGCATAGCACGCCGCCGCGCGCTTGTCAAGTCACTTTTCCGCAAAGAACGCTTCGATGGCTTCGCGCTCCGCGCCGACGCTGCCCTGCACGAACTCCGGCTTGCCGCCGCCGCGCCCCGAGAGCGCCGCGTTCAGCCCCTTTGTCAGCGCGCGCAGATCGCCGCCGCGCTGTCCGATGGCGTATTTCCACGCGCTGCCCGCGCCCGCGAACACCGCGCAGCGCCCGCCGCAGGTCTCCGCCACCGCGTCGCAGAGCCTGCGCACGCTCTCGCCGCTCATCTCGTCCTCGAAAAGCAGCACGTCGCCGCTGCCCGCATACCGCGCCGCGACGCCCGCAAACACGCTCTCTTCTAATTTCGCGCAGCGCTGCCTGAGCGCGCCGAGCTCGCCCAGCACCCGCTCAACCGCCGCAGCGGCAGCCGTTGGCTTGACGGAGAGCGCCTGCGCGGCCGCCACGTCCTGCGCCCAGCAGGCGGAGAGATAGCGGTATGCCCGCCCGCCGCACAGCAGCTCGATGCGCACGCCCTCGCGGAACTTCTGCACGGAGAGAAACTTCACGATGCCGACCTGTCCGCTCCGCACGACGTGCGTGCCGCAGCACGCGCAGCAGTCTGCGCCGGGGAAGGTCACGATGCGCACGTCGCCCTCGAGCGGCTTTTTGCTGCGGTAGTCGATCGCGTCCAGCTCCGCGCCGCGGTGGAGCTGGATGTCGATGGCGTGATCCTCATAGATGTACCGGTTCGCCGCTGCCTCGATCTCCAGCAGCTCCTCCCACGGAATGTCGGCGTTGAAGTCGATGGTCACGCTCTCCGCGCCCATGTGGAAGCCCACGTTGTCGCAGCCGTAGCGCGCGCAGATCAGCCCCGAGCAGATGTGCTCGCCGGAGTGCTGCTGCATGTGGTCGAACCGCCGCGCCCAGTCAAGCCTCCCATGCACCGTCTCGCCGACGGGCAGGGGAGAGGCGCATTTGTGCGTGATGACGCCCGCCCTTTCGTGCACGTCCAGCACCTCGGCGCCGCCGAGCATACCGGTATCATACGGCTGCCCGCCGCCCTCGGGATAGAACGCCGTGCGGTCGAGCACGACGGCGAAGCCGTCCTTGACCGCCTCGCACGCGAGCACCCTCGCGTCAAACTCCGTCAGAAAGGGGTCGGCATAGTATAGCTTTTCGGTCTCCATGAAAAAAATTCCTTTCGTTTCCGCGCCTGCGTTCGGCGCGCATAATCGCTTTTAAGAGATGCTCACGATGAACCGCCACAGCGGGTCGATGAGCAGCAGCCCCACCGTCGCGGAGCACACATTTGCGACGATGGCATAGCCCGTCGCCCGTCCCTTGCCCTTCTCCGTCAGCAGCCGGCGGTAGCACAGCAGCTCGACTGCGGTAATGATGATTTCGATGGGAATGTAGAACAGCAGCGACCAGCCGCTCATGCCGTGGTTGAGCACCGTCGCGGCAAGGTAGAGCGCGAAGCCGCCTTGCGTCACAAGGTTCACGAGCAGAAACACCAGCAAACTCCGACGGCTCCGATAGCCGAAGGCGAGCAGCAGCACGCCCTCGATGAGCAGCGTCGGCAGCAGCATACAGAAAAATTGCAGGAGATAGGCAACCGCCGCGCTCGGCGCGCTCGCGGTCCTTTTCGCCCAATCCACCGTCGCGCTCGATTGCAGCGCCGCGCGGTGCAGCGTATCGGATACCCAGCTTTCGCCGCTTTTTGTCACGAGAATGATCCGATACGTATCCGGTACGCCATGGTAGCGGAAGGAGTGGAGCCGCACCCCGCCTGCGTCGCTGCCGATCAGGTCGCCCCACATGGGCGCGCCGTTTGTCCCCTGCGCGGTGCAGGCGTGCCAGCCCTCCGGCACCGCTGCCCGCAGCGCGTCCAGCAGCTCGTCATCCAGCGCGGCGATTTCCTCCTCGGAGTAGCTCCAATCCAGCCCGCTGTATGTGTCATCCCCGTCTCCGGAGCCATAGGTGTGCCCCTGATAATCCCCCTTTTCCAAAAGATCGAGGTAGTACGGCTCGCTCGGCGCGTTTTCGACCTTCACCGTCAGCTGGGCCTTCGGCCCCGAGTCGGCAAGGGCCGATACTGTCAGCAGCATCGCCGTCAGCAGCAAGAGAATACTGTTTCGCAGAGACATTTTCATTTCTTTCGCTCCTTTCTGTTTCCGTCCCGCCTCTTCCAAAAGCAGGACCTTTGCATCTTTTGACGCGAAACTGCGCCGTTTTGTTCCGAAATTCCAAAAAATCCTATTCGATCCACCCCTGTGCCTGCTTATAGCGCAGAATACGCAGCACGTGCGCGTCGATCTCACGCTCCGCGATGCGCCCGTCCGCCACCGCCGCGAGGACGGCGGGAATGTCGCTTTGATAGTCGCTCGTGATGAGCATATCGTTCCCCGCGAGCACCGCCAGCACCGCGGCCTCACCGTTCGCGTACTGCTTCACCGCGTCCATCGCGAGGTCGTCCGTGATCACGATGCCGTCGAAGCCCAACGTCTCCCGCAGCACCTCATGTACGGCGGGGGAGAGGGACGCCGGCAGCGCAGCGTCCATGCACTCCGCCACGTTGTGGCTCACGAGCACGAAGGGCGCGCCCGCCGCGATGCCCGCCTGGAACGGCAGGAAGTCGCTCTGCTCAAACGTCTCATACGGCCGCTTGTCGATGGCGACGCCCGTGTGCGTGTCGGCGTTGTTCCCGTAGCCGGGGAAGTGCTTGAGGACCGCCGCCACCCCCGCGTCCCGGATCGCGCCGACCGCCGCCGTCACAAATTCGCTCGTCGCCGCGGCATCTCCGCCGAACGAGCGCGCGTAGATGAAGTCACCCGCGTCGGTGGATACATCGCACACCGGCGCAAGGTTCACGTTGATGCCGAGCGCCAGAAGCTGCTTGTTATAGTCCAGCGTCTTCGCGGCAAGACCGTCCATGCCGCGCGCGGCATACAGCTCCTGCGGCGAAGGCAGCGGCTGCGCGAAGAGCTTCGGGTCGCGGCTCGCTCGCGTCACCGTGCCGCCCTCCTCGTCGCTGCCGATGAAGAGCGGAAGCTCCGCCGCGGCCTGATAGCTCTCGAGCTTCGCCGTCAGCTCCTCCGCGCTCAGCCAGCCTCCGTCTGGGTCCTTGTAGTCCCGCCCGAAGAGCAGCAGCCCCCCGAGGTGGTAGGCAGCTACATCCTCCGCCGCGCCCATTTCGGGACAGCGGACAAAGAACATCTGCCCGACCTTTTCCTCGATCGACATCCCCGCGATGCGCTCGCGCAGCCGCGCCTCAGCCTGCTCGGCCTCGCTCGGCTCCGTCGGCGTGACCGGCGTCGGGTCGACCGTCGGCGGCGCGGGGTCAATGACCGGCGCGTCCGGCTCCGTTTTGCCCGCGCAGCCCGCGAGCAGGCACAGCGCCGCAAGCAGCGCAAAAATTCTTCGTTTCATCGTGTATTTCCCTCATTTATTCGCGTGTTGTGTGCGTCTCTTTGCCGCGTTTCGCGGCTCTTTCCCTGATTTTACCATGCCGCGCGCGCAAACGCAACCCGCGTTCCCGCTCTGCCGCGCGTCGGAGCTCCTTCCCCCGATAAGACACCAAAAGCCCCCGTCCTTCGACGGGGGCTTTTGGCTGTGTGTTGTGTGTATTTTTAGGAGGGAGAAAATCACATCGGGGATCACGTAACCCCTTTGCAAGTATTAAGATACCAGCGATTTATGGCTAAAACTTGAAAACCGTGTGAACAAATTGTAAATAAGCGGCCCAAAAGCAGTCTTTTGATCGGCAGACAAAAAAGAGACGTCCTCGCGGACGTCTCTCGCTGTTTGGTTCGATCAGCCAATGCTGTTGAGCTTGGTGGTCAGAGCGCTCTTCTTGTGAGCAGCGTTGTTCTTGTGCAGCAGACCCTTCGCGGCAGACTTGTCCACGATCTTCACTGCGACCTTGTAAGCACCCTCGGCCTCGGTGCGATTGCCTTCAGCGGCAGCCGCCTCGAACTTCTTGAGTGCGGTCTTCAGTGCGGACTTGTCAGCCTTGTTGCGGGCGTTACGCACCTCAGCGAGCTGGACGCGCTTCTTGGCAGACTTAATATTCGGCAAACCAAACACCTCCTCCGGTTGGGATTTGACGGCGAACATAAAAAATCCACCGTGCAGAATGGTATTTTAACAAAGTTTTCGAGGAATTGCAAGCACTTTTTTCAGATTTTCTCCACTTTTTTGTATGCTTCAAAATTTAGGGGACATAATGAGAGCAATATACAAGATTTAGTGGAAGGCAGGCGGTTTTATGAACGCACGGCGGACGGACCTGGCGCTGGAGGCGCACGCGCTGTTCCGCGCGGCGCAAAGGGACGACGCCATCGACGGCCTCACGCTCACCGAGCGGACGCGCCGCGGCTGCGCCGTGACCACGGTGACGGTGGAAAGCGAGGCGGCCTCGCGCGCCCTCGGCAAGCCGCGCGGGACCTACGTCACGCTCGACCTGCGCGCGCTTTCTCCCGAGGACCCCGCGTACACGGAGCGCGCGGCGCTCGTGCTCCGCGACGAGCTGCGCACTCTCCTCGAAGGAACGGTCGATACCGCCCTCGTGGTCGGACTCGGCAACCGCGCCATGACGCCCGACGTCATCGGTCCCCGCGCCGCCGATCATGTGCCCGCCACGCGCCACCTGAAGGGCTGCGCCGCCTTCGGTGCGCTCGCGGATGTCAGCGTGCTGACGCCCGGCGTCCTCGGCACAACGGGATTGGAGGCCGCCGAGCTCGTGCGCGGCGCGGTGGAGACCGTGCGCCCCGACCTTGTCGTTGCCGTCGACGCGCTGGCGTCGCAGAGCCTCGGGCGCGTCTGCACCACCGTCCAGCTCACGGATGCCGGCATCGTCCCCGGCTCGGGCGTCGGCAACCACCGCCGCGCCCTCACGCGCGAGACGCTCGGCGTTCCCGTTCTCGCCGTCGGCGTCCCCACCGTGGTGGACGCCGCCACGCTCGCGCTCGACCTTTTAGACGAGGCCGGGGCGGACCTCCCCGATCCCGCCGCCCTGCGCGGACAGGGGAGCGTCATGGTCACGCCGCGCGACATCGACGCGCGCGCCGAGCAGCTTGCCCGCGTCGTCGGCTTTGGCGTCGGCCTTGCCCTCCAGCCTTCGCTCTCGCTCGACGAGCTGCGCGCCCTGATCGACTGATTTTGTCACATCCGTGCGCGGAAAAGACCGATGAAATGAGAATTTCTGCGCTCCCTCCATTGCAATCCGCGCTTTTTTGCGCTACAATGACAGCAAATTTCAAAAAAGGAGCGCAAGCTATGTACGATCTCAAGGATTTCAAGGCCGCGGACCACATTCCCGCCCTGCTCGACTGGATGCGCGCGCGGATGAAAAGCTGCGGCGGCAAAACCGCCGTCGTCGGCATTTCCGGCGGCAAGGACAGCTCGGTGATCGCCGCGCTGTGCGTCGAGGCGTATGGCCGCGAGAACGTGGTCGGCGTCCTCATGCCCGACGGCGTCCAGCCCGACATCGACTACTCCAACGGCATCGTGGACTTCCTCGGCATCAAGCACTACACCTTCAACATCCACGGCGGCACGAGCGGCATTCTGGGCGAGATGGCCCGCCTCGGCATCGAGGCCAGCCGCCAGACCACCGTCAACCTTCCCTCCCGCATCCGCATGGCGACGCTGTACGCCATCGCCCAGAGCGTGGACGCGGGCATCGTGGTCAACACCTCCAACCTCTCCGAGGACTGGGTCGGCTACTGCACCATCTACGGCGACAGCGCGGGCGCGTTCTCGCCCATCGGGATGTACACCACCGAGGAGGTCATCGCCATCGGCCGCGCGCTGGGCCTGCCCGAGCGCTTCCTCATCAAGCCCCCGTCCGACGGCCTGACCGGCAAGACCGACGAGGACAACCTCGGCTTTTCCTACCACGCGGTGAACGAATACGTCCGCAAGGGCGTCGCCGATCCCGCCATTAAAGAGCAGATCGACCATAAGCACCGCGTCTCGCGCTTCAAATTTCAAACCATTCCTGTCTACCACAACGGGCTCCCCATCGTCATTGAGGACGGCACGGATTTCTACAAGTAATAGCCAAAAGGAAAGAGCGCCCGAACGGGCGCTCTTTCTTATGCCGCTGTATGGGTCTTACACCACCGCGAAGAACTTGATGAGGAAGAGGATGGAGATGACATAGGTCAGAACGCTGACGTCCTTGGCCTTGCCGGAGAAGACCTTGACCACGGTGTAGGAGATCAGACCCAGACCGATGGCGTGGCCGATGGAGCCGGACACGGGCATACCGATGAGCATGATGGACACCGGCAGCATCTGATCCATATCGTCGAAGTTGACGTTCTTGAGGCCCTGGAGCATCAGCACGCCGACGTAGATGAGCGCGGCGGAGGTCGCAGCGCCGGGGATGATGGCGGCGATGGGGGCGAGGAACATGCAGGCGAGGAAGAGAACGGCGGTGGTCAGCGCGGTCAGACCGGTGCGGCCGCCGGCCTCAACGCCGGAAGCGGACTCGATGAAAGTGGTGACGGTGGAGGTACCGGTGGCAGCGCCCGCGATGGTGCCGATGGCGTCGGAGAGCAGGGCTTCCTTCATCTTGGGCATATTGCCGTCCTTGTCGACCATGCCGGCGCGGGAGGCCGTGCCGACGAGGGTGCCGATGGTGTCGAACATATCGATCATGCAGAAGGTGATGATCAGGGTGATGGCGGTGAACCAGCCGATGTTCACAAAGCCGGCGAAGTCAAACTTGAAGAGAGTGGTGGAGACCATGTCGGCGAAGGGGGGCACGAAGCTCGCGGTCTCAAGGCTGGCGAACGGATTCACGCCCAGGAACAGGAAGCTGCCGGCCCAGTAGAGCACGGAGGAGAAGAGCATACCGAGCAGAACGGAGGCCTTGATGCCCTTCTTGGCCAGAACGACCATCATGAACACGCCGAGGAAGGCGGTGATGGCGGTGAGGACCATGGTGTGATAGCCGATGTCGCCCATGCTGCCCTTGATGATGCTGGGGGTCAGGGCGCCGAAGAAGTCGCGCATGATGTAGAAGGGGCTGGTGAAGCCGTTGCCCTCGGCATAGATGCCGACGTTGGAGCCAAGACCGATGTTCATCAGCATCAGGCCGATGGCGGGGGCGATGCCGTAGCGCACACCGAGAGGAATGGCCTCGACGATCTTCTCACGGACCTTCAGGAGGGTGAGGACGAGGAACACGATGCCCTCGACGAGGATGATGACCAGACCGGCCTGGAACGCGGACTCATACTCGCAGTTGTTGATGACGGCGATGTTGGCCACGACCACGGCAAAGAAGCTGTTCAGACCCATGCCGGGAGCCATGACGAAGGGCTTGTTGGCCATGAAGGCCATGCAGATGGTGCCGATGGCGGAGGCGATGCAGGTCGCCAGGAACACACCGTTCCACAGCGGGGTGCCGACCGCGAAGTTGGTCAGCAGGTTGGGGTTCAGGGCGATGATGTAGGCCATCGTCATGAACGTCGTGAGACCGGCAAGCAGCTCGGTTTTTACCGTGGTGCCGTTCTCCTGGAGCTTAAAGAGCTTTTCCATGATGTTCTCCCTTTCTTTTGTTTCGTCATAACACCTAAATTATTTTCAGGCCGCATGACGAAGATTTAGTATAATTATAAAGGTTTTGCCAGGAAAATGCAATACCCTCACCCCCGTTTCACCGTCTTTTTTCTCACATTGAGCGGGATTTGGCGGAATGGTGGGAAATGGCGGTTGTTTTTGCCGAAAAATCTGTTATAATCCTGTTATTCTTTTTGAAGGGGAAACCGATTTGAAGCTTTCTCGCCTTATTTTTCCGCCCGACGGCGCGAGCCGCGGGACGCTCCGCGCCCACCGCGCTTACCTCGCCGTGCTGCTCACGCTCCTCGGCGTCGGCATCGGCTTTCTCGGCCTGTGGCTCACGGCCTGCGCGGATGCCGCCCTCCCGCAGGCAGAGCTGTACCGGTCCTATCTCGATCATCCGCTGCTGCTGGCGCTGAACCTTTTCCCGCCGCTGCTGCTCGCATGGCTGGGCTATTTTCTGTCCGGACGCTGCTGGTGCGGCGTGCTGCTCAGCGGCCTTTTCGGTGTGGGCCTCCCGCTCATCAACTATTATAAGGTCATGCTGCGCGGCGATCCGATGCGCGCGAGCGATATCCTGCTCCTGCGCACGGCGGGCGGCATCATGAGTCAATACGAATTTGAACGGACCGCCGAGGTCAACACGGCGGTCGCGCTCCTCGGCGCGATGCTGGCCTTTGCCGTGCTCCTCATGCCGCGCAGCGATAAGCGCCGGCGCGCCCGCGCGCTGGGCGCGGCGGCCTGCGTGCTGCTGGGCGTCGGCGCGTACCTCGGCGCTTACACCGACGAAGCCGTCTACGAAAGGACGGCGAACGACTCGCTCATTAATATCTGGTCGGACAACGAGGTCTATCTTTCCCGCGGCTTTGCGCTTTCCTTCCTGCACTCGGTGCCGGAGCTGTTCCCCGAAAAGCCGGAGGGCTACGATGCCTGCGCGGCGCAGACGCTGCTCGAGTCCTTCCCCGATGAAGACATTCCGGAGGGGGAGAAGGTCGCCGTCATGGGCGTGATGCTCGAGGCGTTCTGCGACCTGACCGACTTTGACGCCCTCGCCGGCTTCGACACGGTGCAGGAGGTCTATGCCCCCTGGCACGCGCTCGAGGAGCAAAGCCTCTCCGGCCGCCTGCTCACGAACATCTTCGCGGGCGGCACCGTGGATACCGAGTGGGGCTTCCTCACCGGCGCGAGCGAGCACGACGAATACCGCGGCGCGGTCGGCTCCTACGTCCGCTACTTCACGGCACAAGGCTACGCGGCGCACTACGCGCACCCCGGCTACAGCTGGTTCTATGACCGCGAGCGCGTGAACGACTACCTCGGCTTTGAACGGAGTGTTTTCACGGAAAACGGCTTCGGCGAGCTGGTCGACCCCTACGTCGCCATGTGGCATTCCGACCAACAGCTCGCGGACTACCTGCTCGCCGACCTCGACGCGGCGGACGGCTCGCCCCTGTTCTCCTTCGCGGTGAGCTATCAGAATCACGGCCCCTACGCCGAAACGGAGAGCGCCGTTCCCTATGTTTCGCCCGAAGCAAGCGGCTGGTCGCAGGAGAGCTGCAATATGCTCAACAACTACCTCTTCGGCGTGAATGAAACGGTCCGCGAATATGTCCGTCTGACGCAGGAGCTGGACGCGCGTGATACCCCTGTGGTGCTCGTGCTCTTCGGCGACCACAAGCCGTGGATGGGCAACGGCGGCTCGGTCTATGAGGAGATGGGCATTGATTTTGACACGTCCACGCTTGCCGGCTTCCGGAACTACTACGCCACGCCCTATCTCATCTGGGCGAACCGCGCGGCGAAGGAGGTCCTCGGCGCGGACTTCACCGGCGACGGCGGCGATTTTTCGCCCTGCTTCCTGATGACGCGGCTGTTCGACGCGTGCGGCTGGGCCGGCCCCGGCTATATGCAACTCTCCCGCGCCATGCGGGACATCTCGCCGCTGCTTCACACGAACGGGCTCTTCCTGCACGACGGTGTCCTGACCTCCGTCCTCAGCGACACCGACCGCAGCTTCTACCGCAGCTGGCTCGCTGTGCAGTATTACCGCGAGCACGTCGCGGCGTATTCATAGCGCTTGCATCAAAAAACCGCCGCGCATCGTGCGGCATACATATCAAAGGGGGTATTCTCTACCGTAGAGAATACCCCCTTTGGAACCCCCGGAGAGCGCAAGGACTGCGTCCTTGACCTGCCATTGGAAGTTTTTCTATAGAACAACTGCACGCGCTGCGCAAAGGAGTGCGTGCGGCTTCTTTATCGGCTTTCGATTTGGTCTGCGCCTATGTCCGCTCAGCCGCTGCTGCGGCGGGGTTACGGACAATTATTTTGCGGCGGCGTTCAAAGCCGTCAGGATTTCCTCACGCATTTTTTCCCGTTCTCCCTGCTCCAGATAGGCGAGCGCGGCAGCCGCGCCCGCGGCCAGTGCCGCAATGGGAGCGCGATAGGGAGATCGCGCAAAGCTTTTGCCTGCCATCGCCTTGCGGGCCGCGTCCATCACATCAGACAACGCCTTTAGCAGTGTTTCCTTCTCCTTATCCTCCGTATGTCCGGCCAAAAACAGCATACCGCTGTGCATTTTCAAATAGCAAAGCTGATAAATCCCCATATCCTGTTACCTCCAATATCTGATGTAAACATTATCTAATGCATTAGTCTATATGTCAAGAGGAATGCTTCCTTAGAATAGCACTAATTCATTAGCTAATGGGAGTATGAGATATGGTAACATTAAATGCACTGGCACTTTTGGAACGCAAAGGGAAAACAAAGTATTGGTTATATCAGCAGCTCGGTATGAGCTACCAGAACTTCAGCAAAATGGTAAACAACCAGACAAAGTCGATTCGATACGAAAATATCGAGACCCTTTGTCAGCTTCTTGATTGTACACCAAACGAGCTTTTTACCTTCACGGACGAGCAATAATAGCCTCGTAACCCTGCCGCAGAGCGGCAGCGGCCGCAAGGAGCAGATCAAATCGAAAGCCGCAGCAAACGCGGCTGCGCCGCGCCGACGCATTCTCATACGGTTGCTGAAAAGTTGATTTAATATGAGAGGTTCGGGGGTCGAGGGGCGACAGCCCCTCGTTGTCTCTGGGGGTTCTAAAGGGGGAGGTCTCTTCAACCAAGAGACCTCCCCCTTTCTTCGCTGCCGCGCATCGCGCGGCCGGTATTAAGATTACTCGTCCTCGTGCGCCGTCACGGCGATGTGCAGCTCGTCGAGCTGCTTCTGCGTGACCTCGCTCGGCGCGCCCATCATGATGTCCTGCGCGTTCTTGTTCATCGGGAACGGAATGATCTCGCGGATGGAATCCTCGCCCGCGAGCAGCATCACCATGCGGTCCACGCCCGGAGCAATGCCGGCGTGCGGCGGCGCGCCGTAGCAGAAGGCGTTGTACATCGCGGGGAACTTGGCCTTCACGTCGTCCTCGCCGAGCCGCACCAGCTCAAACGCCTTGATCATGATCTCGGGATCGTGGTTGCGCACCGCGCCGGAGCTGAGCTCCACGCCGTTGCAGACGAGGTCGTACTGGTCGGCGGTGATGCTCAGCGGGTCGAGCTCGCCGCGCTCGGCGGCCAGCATCGTCTCCATGCCGCCCTTGGGCATCGAGAACGGGTTGTGGCAGAACTCCAGCTCGCCGCTCTCCTCGCCGATCTCGTACATCGGGAAATCGACGATCCAGCAGAACTCGTAGCGCTCCTTGTCCATGTGACCCTCGCAGGCGGGGCCGAAGGTCTTGATGGCGACGCCCACGGCCTTGGTCGCGAGCTTGCCCGCGCACACGATGACCAGCGTATCGGGCTTGAGCCCCAGCTTCTCGGTCAGCTCGGCCTTGATGGGGGCGACGAACTTGCCGATGCCGCCGGCGAGCTCGCCGTTCTCATCGACCTTGAACCAATAGCTCTTCGTGCCGCTCTGCACCTCGCAGTCACCGAGCAGCTTGTCGATCTGCTTGCGCGTCAGCTTGCAGTCCGTGATGGGCACGGCCTTGACCGTCTGACCGCGCAGCGCCTCAAATTCGTTCTCGGCGAACAGCTCCGTCACGTCGGTCGCAGTCAGGTCGATGCGCAGATCGGGCTTGTCGCTGCCGTAGACCGCCAGCGCGTCGTTGTACGCGATGCGGCGGAACGGCGGCTGGGATGCAATATCATAGGTGCCGAACTTCGCGAAGATGGGGGGCAGCACGTCCTCGCAGATGGCGAACACGTCCTCCTGCGTCGCGAACGACATCTCCATATCCAACTGATAGAACTCGCCGGGGGAGCGGTCGCCGCGCGCGTCCTCATCACGGAAGCAGGGTGCGATCTGGAAGTAGCGGTCGAAGCCGCTCGTCATCAGCAGCTGCTTGAACTGCTGCGGCGCCTGCGGCAGCGCGTAGAACTTGCCCGGGTGCTTGCGCGCGGGCACGAGATAGTCGCGCGCGCCCTCGGGGGAGGAGGCGGTCAGAATCGGCGTCGTGATCTCCAGGAAGTCGTGCGCCATCATCGCCTGACGCAGCGCGGCGATCACCTGGCAGCGCAGGATGATGTTCTTCTTCACCGCGGGATTGCGCAGGTCGAGGTAGCGGTACTTCAGGCGCTGCGTTTCGTCGGCCTCGCGGCTGCGGTTGATCTCAAAGGGCAGGGAATTGTAGCGGCAGCGGCCGAGCACCTCGATCTTCTCGGGCACGACCTCGATCTCGCCGGTGGCCTGCTTGCTGTTCTTGCTCGCGCGCTCGCGCACGGTGCCCTCGACGGAGATGGTGCTCTCCTTGTTGATCCCCTTGATGACCTTCAGGTCGGCCTCGTCCTCGACGACGACCTGCGTCGTGCCGTAGAAATCGCGCAGCACGACGAACGCCAGATTGCCGCCGACCTCGCGGACGTTTTCCATCCAGCCGACGAGCTTGACCTTCTCGCCCACATTCTCGATGCGAAGCTGGTTACAGTTGTGTGTACGGGACTGCATCATAAGACAATAACAACTCCTATCTGTAATTTCAAGCTGAAATAATACGATTTGTATTCAAAATCACGCCGTAAACGGCTTGGTTTTCGGGTTCACGATGTCGCGCCAGTCGAGGTCGCCGCGGCTGAGGCCGAGGACGAGCATTTCCGCCGTCGCCACATTGCTGGCAAAGGGAATGTTATTCTGGTCGCACAGGCGGGAAATATAGCTCACGCTCTCGCAGGACTTTTCATCGCGCGGGTCGTTGAAGAAGAGCACCATGTCGATCTCGTTGTAGGCGATGCGCGCGCCGATCTGCTCCGCGCCGCCGTGTACGCGCGCGAGGAAGAGGTGGATGGGCAGACCCGTCGCCTCGGCGACCATCTTGCCGGTAATGTTGGTCGCGCAGATGGTGTGCTTGGAGAGGATGCCTGCATAGGCTGTGCAGAACTGCACCATCAGGTCTTTTTTGTTGTCGTGTGCCATGAGAGCGATATTCATATAACCGCGCCCCTTTCTATCGTAAATTTATGATTTTCTGTTTTATCGCCGCGGCAGCTTCATCAGCGGCACGCGCTCGCCGGTGAGACGGCGCGCGATGTTGCGGCAGGCGATCTCGGCGCTGCTCTCGCGGGAGAATACGGTCAGGGCGCTGCGCCCCAGCGCGATGGGGATGCCCTCGTCCTCGGGGATCACGCCCAGCAACGGCAGGCCCGCCGCGTCGATGGCGTCGTCGATGTTGCTGCTCAGCGCCTTGAGCAGTTTGCGCCGCACGCGGTTGACCACCAGGTGCAGCCTTCCGTTCGGGTAATCGCGCAGCTCCATCACGGTCCGCTGCGCGTCGCGCAGGCTCGTGGGATCGGTCGTCGCGACCACCACCGCGCGGTCCGCCGCGCAGGTCGCGAGCCGGAAGGCGTCGCCCAGCCCCGCGCCGGAGTCAATGAGACAATAGTCGAACCTGCTCCGCACCTCGTCGAGCAGCCCTTTCATCTCGCTCGTGCGGATATCCTCGTGCAGCCCGATCGGCGCGGTCAGCAGATACAGCCGGCAGCCGTACGGATGCCGCACCGCGGCTTGCTCCAGCGTCGCGCGTCCGGCGATCACGTCGGTAAAATCCATCAGCGCGCTGTCGCTCATGCCGAGCGCCAGGTCCAGATTCCGCAGACCCACATCGCAGTCGAGGCACAGCGTCCGGTGTCCCATCTCTGCGAGCGCCGAGCCGACGAGCGCGGTGAATGAAGTTTTTCCCGTGCCGCCCTTTCCGGACACCACGGCGATGACCTGTCCCATAGAAAACTCCCGTCAGCCGCTCACAGCGGCTGCTTTTTGATCTTTGCGAACGCCCTCGGATACCTCGGCGGGGTAGGGGAGACCTTCTCGATCACCACCACGCGGTGCGTGACATCGCTCGTCGGGATGGTGTAATCCTCGACCTTGACGATTTTTCCGCCGAGCGTTCTGATCGCGCTCTTTGCCGCGGCGATCTCCTCCTCGGTGCCTACGCTCTTCATCGCGAGGAATTGCCCGCCGACCTTCACAAGCGGCAGCGCCAGCTCGCAGAGCACATTGAGCTGTGCGACGGCGCGCGACACCGCAAGGTCATAGCTTTCCCGATGTCCGGCGGCAAATTCCTCCGCCCGCGCGTGAACGCATTCCACGCGCTTCAGCCCCAGCGTACCGCAGACCTCCTCGAGCCACGCGATGCGCTTGCCGAGGCTGTCGAGCAGCGTCAGATCGAAGTCGTCCTTGAGAATACGCAGCGGCATCCCCGGGAAACCCGCGCCCGTGCCGACGTCCACCACCGTTTTCCCCGAGAGGTCAACGAACCGTGTCAGCGCCGCGCTGTCGAGCAGATGCAGCTGCGCGAC
>ERZ772883.1066-NODE-1066-length-23301-cov-7.718575_pt1 | contig 23301 bp, 21 predicted proteins | sample MGYA00580575_ERZ772883 | MGnify/ENA primary metagenome ERZ772883 (study PRJEB29015, sample SAMEA2737666) | human gut metagenome | biome: human gut; feature: human-associated habitat; material: faeces | place: China | collected 2012 ...
ATCCCCAATTAACAACCGTCAGGGAATTGTAATTGATGGTGAAGGTTCAAAGGTTGTTTGCAAAGACTAATTTGAAAATTCCGATTTGTCGATTCGCTTCGCCCCGTTCTTTGGGGAACCGGCAGGTCTCCCGGCGGGGGAATTTTCGAAATATCCTTAAACAGGTTTTCTTTCCATTCGCCCCATTACCGACGCGGACAAAACCGACTATTTCCGCACTCACCCGCTCAAATAACGAAGCACCCCCGCCGCCGTTTCTCCGGCAGCGGGGGTTGCTTATCGGTCTCAGATCAGCTTCTTCAGCTTGCCCATTTTGCCCCTGAAGGGCGCGTAGCGCAGGGCGATATCGGGCTTGGCCCAGCGCTTCAAAATGCTCTTTTCGTGGGAGAAGGTGCGGAAGCTCCACGGGCCGTGATAGCCCCCCATGCCGCTCTCCCCCACGCCGCCGAAGGGCATGTGGGACGTGGCCAGATGCAGCACCGTGTCGTTGACGCAGCCGCCGCCGAAGCTGACGGAACCCAACACTTTTTTCTCCACGGCCTTGTCTCGGGTGAAAAGGTACAGAGCCAGGGGTCGGGGACGCTGGCAGATGCGCTCGATGGCTTCGTCCAGATTCCGATAGGTCAGGATGGGCAGAATCGGCCCGAAAATTTCCTCCTGCATCACGGGGCTGTCCCACTCCACGTCCGTCAGAATAGTGGGCGAGATCTTCCGTTCCGCCGGGTCGATTTGGGCCCCGAAGGCCACCGAGCCGCTGGAAAGCAGCCCCACCAGCCGCTGGAAGTGGCGCTGGTTGACGATCTTGGGCAGATCCTCGCTGGCCAGCGGCGCGCTGGTATACATCCGCCGAATTTCCCCGATCAGGGCTTCAATCAGCTTCTGCTCCCGGCTGCGATCCACCAGCACATAGTCCGGGGCTACGCAGGTCTGGCCCGCGTTGAGATACTTGCCCCACGCCAGCCGCCGGGCGGTCAGGGCGATATCGGCACTTTTGTCCACGATGACCGGGCTTTTGCCACCCAACTCCAGACTGACGGGGGTCAGGTGGCGGGAGGCCTTTTCCATCACCAGCCGGCCCACCGCAGGGCTGCCGGTGAAGAAGATGTAGTCGAAGTGCTCCTCCAGCAGGGCGGCGTTTTCCGTCCGTCCGCCCTCCACCACCTTCACCAGCTCCGGCGGGAACAGCTCCTCCGCCATGCGGCGAACGAGGCCGGAGGTAGCGGGCGAATAGGCCGACGGCTTCACGATGGCGCAGTTGCCCGCCGCCAGCGCCCCCAGCAGCGGGGCCAGCGTCAGCTGGAAGGGATAGTTCCACGGGGACATAATCAGCACCACGCCGTAGGGCTCGGACAGAATGCGGCAGGTGCCCGGCAGCTGGCCCATGGCAGTCAGCGCCTTTTTCGGCTTCATCCAGCCGCGAAGGTGCTTCAGCGCGTCCGCCAGCTCCTGCTTCACCATGGCCACCTCGGTCAGATAGCCCTCGTAGTCGCTCTTGCCCAAATCTTCATGCAGCGCGTCCAGAATGGCCTGTTCGTTTTTGATCATCCAGCCCTGCAGCTTTTTCAGCTGCTCCCGGCGAAATTCGTAAGGCTTCGTGGCCTGTGAGTCAAAATACTTCCGCTGCGCGTCTACCATTGCGGCAAAATCTGCCATGGTTCTTTCCTCCTATTCACTGAAAATCCGTTCAAAGATTTTCTTCCTGCCAGAGTTCCCCGCCTGTGCCCAGCCGCAGCACGGTTCGATAGCCCGTCCGCCGAAGCAGTTCCGCGGCCCGGTCAAAGGCGCAGTCCAGCTTGGCCGCGTCATGGCAATCGCTGGTGATGGTCGCGCGTCCGCCCATCTCCCGCCATGCGCCCAGCAGCTCCGCCGTAGGATATGGGTCGTCCCGGTAGCCTCGGGCAATGGCCCCGGTGTTCACCTCCAGCACGCCGCCGCAGGGAAACGCCCTTTCCAGCGCATCCAGCGCCAGACGGCGGTATGCCGGGCTGGTTTCGTCGAAAAGGCTCTCCGACAGCGCGTATTTCCGCACCAGATCGAAATGGCCGATGATGTCCGGCCGATCCCGAAGCAGCCCGGAAACGTGAACATCGAAGTACTGCCGCGCCAGTTCAAGGCCGTCTCCCCCGCATTTTTCTTCGATATACTGCCGAAGGAGCGCCGGTTCGCCGTCCACTGCCACCGTTCTGCCGTGAAAATTCAGACTGACGTAGTGCGCGGAGCCGATCACATAATCCGCCGCCCGGCGGTTCTCCGCTTTCAGCGCGTCCGGGGCGAAGGTATCCTGCTCCAGTCCGGCCCAGACGCGTAGCTTCGCCGCGGAGCCCAACGCCCGCACGGTCTCGAAATACGCCCGCTGAGTCTCTGCCGTCATGGAGTATTCCAAGTCGAAGCCCTGACTGGCATGGCCGGAAAACCCAAGGCTGACGAAGCCCAGTTTTTCCGCCGCCCGGATCATTTCCTCCGGCGGATTTTTTCCGTCGCAAAAGGTCGAATGGGTATGGGCGTTGGACAAAAAATGCACGGCGGTTTCCTCCTTTGTTTCATCGTATATAGATTCTGGTTCTGACGCGCTTTTTCCTGCATTGACAGCGTTTTCGCCCCGTGTTACAATCCCCTCAGAATCCCATTTCAGGCAATACGGGAGGAACTTTGACCATGCTTTCATCACAGGGCTTCGATCTCTGGGCGGACGGGTACGACCAGTCCGTCGGCCTGACAGACGAGGAGGGCGGCTATCCCTTCGCGGGCTATAAAGAACTGCTGAACCGCATCTATCAGCGGGTGCTGACCCGAAAGTCTCCCCGGGTGCTGGATATCGGCTTTGGCACAGGCACGCTGGCGGCGCGGCTGTATCAGCAGGGCTGCGTGATCTTCGGGCAGGATTTTTCCACCCGGATGCTGGAAGCGGCTTCGGCCAAAATGCCAAAGGCGCAGCTGTATCAGGGGGATTTCAGCCGGGGACTCGTGCCGCAGCTGCAAGGGCAGACCTTCGATTTCATCACCGCCACCTATTCCCTTCATCACCTGACGCTGGAAGGCAAGCGGGATTTTCTCGCCCAGCTTCGCCGCCAGCTGGCCCCGGAGGGGGAAATTTTGATCGGCGACGTGGCGTTCCGCACTCAGGCCGAGCTGGAAGCCTGTCGAAATGCCGCCGGCCCGTCTTGGGATGAGGAAGAAATTTATTTCGTTCTGGAAGAACTGCTTCCGTTTTTCCCCGATCTGCGTTATGAAAAAATTTCGGACTGTGCGGCCCTGATGACCCTGAAAAAGGACTGAAGCGGAGGTTTTTATGCATCTTGCCCCGGAAACCGTTTCCCTGAAGAACGGCAAAACCGCCGTTTTCCGTGCCGCCGAGCCGGACGACGCGCCGGAAATGATCGCCTTTCTGAAAGACACTGCCGGGGAAACGCCTTTTCTGCTGCGTTATCCGGACGAGGTGAATTTCACCGAGGAAGGCGAACGGAGCCTCCTGCAAAGCCGGTCGGACGATCCGTCCGTCGTCATGCTCAGCGCATGGGTGGGCGGCAGGCTGGCGGGCAACTGCACGCTCACGCCCAAGGGCGCACGGCGGAAAATCTGTCACCGGGCCGACGTATCCATCGCCCTTCGGAAAGCGTACTGGGGCTTGGGATTGGGCAAGGCGTTGCTGACCCGCGTGTTGACGCTGGCCAAAGAGCTCGGCTACGAACAGGTGGAGCTGGAGGTCATCAGTGGCAACGACCGGGCGCTGGGTCTGTATCAGCACGTTGGCTTTGTGCAGACGGGCCGTATGCCCAACGCCTTCCAATACGACGACGGCACTTGTCGGGACGAAATTCAGATGGTGCGGCGGGTGTAGACCGTTTCATTCTTCCAAAAGCATCACAAAAGGCCCGGAGCCCGTCTCTTTCGAGACAGGCCCCGGGCCTTCTTCGTTCAGTCATTATCAGGAGTGAGTTTCATCCAGCATGGCCAGTTCCACGGTCACGGTGTGGTAATCGCCCTGAATGTCGTCATAGCTTTCCCACTTGGACTCGTCGCCTTCCATGCGGAAGTACTTGATCTCCACGGTGTCGCCCGCCTTCTTGGAGGCCATGGCATTCACCATTTCCTGAGAAGAAGAAACGATGGTGCCGTCCACTTCCACCACGATATCCTTCACCTGCAGGCCGGCCTTCTCAGCGGGGGAATTCTTTTCCACCTCGTCGATATACGCGCCGCTGGGCAGAGCGCCCGCGGCCACCGCGCCGGAGTTGGAGGCGCTGATGGTCTTCACCTTCACGCCCATGCGGGGACGGGATTCAGGAGCCACGCTGCTGGAATCCTTCGTGCTGTCGGCAGAGCTGGCGCCGTTGGCAACGGTCTTGCCGGACAGAACTTCCTCGATCAGGGGTTTGGCCACATTGATCGGGATCGCCATGCCGATACCTTCCACAGTGGAGGTGGAGTAATAGCTGCCGGTGTACTTCATACTGGGCACACCCACCAGCTCGCCAGCCACGTTGAACATACCGCCGCCGGAGTTGCCCGCGTTGATCGCGGCGTCCGTCTGGATCATCCGATTGACGTTGTTGGTCTTACGTCCGTAAGCGTCGGTGGATTTGCTGGTGATTTCCCGGTTCAGGGCGGAGATCACGCCCACGGTCGTGGTGCCGGTGAAGTCCAGCGGATTGCCGATGCAGATCGCCCAGTCGCCGACCTTCAGCGCGTCGCTGTCGCCCAGCACGACCGGCTCCAGCGGCAGATCTTCCACCTTCAGCACGGCCAGGTCAAGGCTTTCGTCATAGCCCGCCACGGTGGCGCTGTAGGTGTTGTCGCCGGAGGTGACTTCCAGCATGCTGGCATCCTCTACCACATGGTAGTTGGTCAGCACGTAGCCCTTGGCCACCACAACGCCGCTGCCGGTGCCCTGCAGCACCTGACGGCTGTTGTCTTCATTGTCGCTGCCGCGGTCATTGCCGTAGCCATAGCCATACCCAAAGCCAAAACCGTACATGCCGCCGTAGCTGTTGCGGCCGGTATAATTGGTGTAGTTGCTCACGCCCACCACGCTGCCGTGAACCTTTTCAACGGCCTCGGTGAAGGGGCTGGCCACCACCGTGGAGTTTTCGGTAATGGTGGCGGTTTCCGCGCCCGCCGTAGCGTTCATCCGGATCAAAGCGGTGCTGCCTGCCATAACGACCGCCAGCGCCAGAGCGATAGCCATATAGGTTTTCAGAGTCTTTTTCGTTTCAGTGTTCCTCATGTAGTATCCCTCCTAACTACGGGCTTATTCTATCACCCATTTTTGACAAAGTCATGAACGAGTCATGAATAGTGTTTGGAAAATTCGCAAAGGATATGTTGGCAATTTTTCTGGGCGATCTTTCCCGAAAGCTGCATCGCCCCGGCCTTTTCGCAGCCGAAAGACAAGCGTGCCGCTTTCCTGCTATTTTTCCAATACCGGCGTTTCCCCGTCCTGTTCAAATCCTGCCAGCAGCTGCCGCAGGGCTTCCTGGAGCCGCTCGTCCGCCTCCTGCGACGAATCGTTGTAATAGGCCTGCAAATCGATGGCGTTGCCGTCGATCACGGTCTCCGCCATCAGATAGGGGCCGAATTCGTTGCGCAGGCCCAGCACCCAGAAGGGCGTCTGTCCGTCGCCCGCCTCCACCGTTTCCAAAAGAGAGGCGTCCTCGTCCTGATACCAGTCCAGCAATTCGTCCAGATAGGTCTGCCTGCGTTCCTCCGCCGCCGTGGAAAGGGTCAGCCCCGCGTCGTTTTCCATGCGCAGAAGGCTCATGTCGAAGGTCATTTCGTCGTTGTAAAGCACGAAAAACCACCGGGAAGCGCCCGTCTCGCTTTCGTAGGCGTAGGTCTGATCGTCCAGCGTATAGGCGGCTTCATCATAGCGGAGCCGGAAAAGTCCCTCCGCCTCATAGGTGGCCGCGTCTGCCGGAAGGATGAAGACCGCCGCCAGCAGAAGCGCCCAAAGAAAGGCCGTCCTTTTCATTCTTTTTCCCTCCTTCGTAAAACTCAAACGGGGCGACGCTCGTCGCCCCGCAGGTTCAGGATAACAGCGCTTCGTGCCCGTTCCATGACGGCAGCGTGAACAGCGCGTGTTTTTTATCAGAATATCAGAAATTGCGGCTCATGTCATAATGGGAGAAGAACTCGTTGCGGAAATCCAGCAGCCGGTCTTCCTGAATAGCCTGCTTCACCTGCTCCATCAGGCGGATCAGGAAGCGCAGGTTGTGGATGCTGGCCAGCCGCGCGCCGGTGATCTCGCCCGCCTTGAACAGGTGGCGGATATAGGCCCGGGAGAAATTCTGGCAGGTGTAGCAGTCGCAATGCTCGTCCAGCGGCCGGAAATCGTGGGCGTACTGGGCGTTCTTGATGACCACCCGGCCATCATGGGTGAAGCAGGTGCCGTTGCGGGCAATGCGGGTCGCCAGCACGCAGTCGAACATATCCACGCCCCGCAGCGCGCCCTCGATCAGGCAGTCGGGAGAGCCTACGCCCATCAGGTAGCGAGGCTTTTCCGTCGCCATGTGGGGCATGATGGCTTCCAGCATTTCATACATCATCGGCTTGGGCTCGCCCACGGACAGGCCGCCGATGCCGTAGCCGAAGAAATCCATATCCCGCAGGGTCTTGGCGCTCTCAATGCGCAGGTCTTTGAAAAACGCGCCCTGCACGATGCCGAACAGCACCTGATCATCGTCGGTATGATGCTGCTGGCAGCGCTTGGCCCAGCGGTGGGTGCGGTGCATCGCGTCCTCGGCGGTGGCGTGGTCGCAGGGATAGGCGGTGCACACGTCAAAGGCCATCATGATATCGCTGCCCAGCGCATGCTGGATATCCATGCTGATCTCCGGGGAGATAAAGCGGTGGCTGCCGTCCAGATGGCTCTGGAAGGCCACACCTTCTTCCTTGATCTTGCGGATGCCGGAAAGGGAGAACACCTGAAACCCGCCGCTGTCGGTCAGGATGGGCTTGGGCCACGACATGAACTTATGCAGGCCGCCCGCCTCGCGGATCAGGTCTTCGCCGGGGCGAAGGTGCAGGTGATAGGTGTTGGAGAGCATGATCTCCGTGCCGATCTCCAGCATTTCCCGGGGGGTCATGGCCTTAACGGTGGCCACGGTGCCCACGGGCATATACACGGGCGTGTGGATGTCGCCGTGGGGCGTATGCAGCAGACCAAGACGCGCGCCGGACTGCTTGCAGGTCTTGAGGACTTCAAACGAAAACTTGGATGTAGCCACTGAATAACTCCTTAAACGCGCGGCTGGCATGAGGCCAAAAACGCGGTGATCTCTTTTTCATAAGGCCGGAAAGCGGGGTTTTCCGGGCAGGCGGTGAAGGTCATTTCTTTCTTGAGGGTGGGATGGTTCAGACGAAGCACCGCGCCGAACAGGGCGATGTCCCGTCCCCGCTCCCCGTGGCCGTAACGCATATCATAGCGGATGGGATAGCCCAGATGGCTGAGCTGTACCCTGATCTGATGCTTCCGGCCCGTTTCCAGCCGCAAGTGAACCAGTGCGGTTCCCTCCCGCGCCCCCAGCCGCTCATAATGCAGCCGGGCTTCCTTTGCGCCGGGCGTTCCTTCGGGGACGACCCGCACCAGCCCGTCCTCCCCCTGAAGAAGCCAGTCGCGGAGGTCGCCCCGGGCGGGCAGGTCTTCCCCTTCCACCACAGCCAGATATTCCCGCTCCATATGATGGGTGCGCAGCTGTTCGCTGAGCCGGGAAGCCGCCTTGCTGGTGCGGGCAAAGGCCACCAGCCCGCCCACGGGCCGATCCAGCCGGTGTACCAGTCCCAGATAGACTTCCCCCGGCTTCTGGTATTTTTCCTTGATGTACTGCTTGCATTCGTCCTGCAGGCTCAGGTCGCCCGTCTCGTCGCTCTGGGTCAGCTGACCCTGCGGTTTGACCGCCACCAGCAGGTGATTGTCCTCGTAGACGGGCTTAATCATGGGGCGTCCACCGGGCCGTTGCGCCGCAGGGCAGCACCCCGCCGGAGGTCACGGCCAGCGCCAGATCGTCCGCCTCCGCCCGTCCGCCATACCGGCTGCACAGGCAGCGCTGGGCCACGTTCTGCAGCACCGTATAGCTGAAGCCCGTGGTGTAGCCGTTGATGAGGAAGAACAGCGGCGTGTCGCTCATGGCCTGTGCGCACAAATCGACCAGCCCGTACAGCTCGTTTTCCAGCTTCCAGACCTCGCCGTTGGGGCCCCGGCCATAGCTGGGCGGGTCCATCAGAATGCCGTCGTAATGGTTGCCCCGGCGCAGCTCCCGCTGCACAAAGGCCTTTGCATCCTCAATGATAAAGCGGGTGTTTTCCTCCGGGATGCCGCTGAGGTCGCGGTTTTCCTTGGCCCAGAGCACCATGCCCTTGGCCGCGTCCACGTGGGTGACGTGGGCCCCCGCCGCCGCGCAGGCCAGCGTGGCCCCGCCGGTATAGGCGAACAGATTCAGCACCCTTGGCTGGCGCTTCCAGCCGGACGCGGAACGAATCTGCTCCTGCATAAAGGCCCAGTTGGCAGCCTGCTCCGGAAACAGGCCCGTGTGCTTGAAGCCCGTGGGCCGCACGTAGAACTTCAGCCCGTCCAGACCGATGGTCCACTTATCCGGCAGTTTTTCCCGGAAATCCCAATGCCCGCCGCCGGTCTCGGAGCGGGTATAGGTGGCCTGCGCCTTCTTCCACAGCTCGGGCCGGGCCTTGGGCCAAATCACCTGCGGGTCGGGCCGGCGCAGCAGAATCTTCCCCCACCGTTCCAGCTTTTCCCCGTCACCGGTATCCAGCACTTCGTAGTCCCGCCATTGATCGCAAAGATACATGTATTTCTCCTTCAGACAAACGGCCCCGGGCGGGCGGCGGCCTGCCCGGGGCAATCAGGGTTTAGGCCTTCTGAACGCTCAGCTTGGCCTTTTTGCCATTGATGTCGCATTCCTTGCCGTCCACTGCCTCGCCGGAGGTCAGTTCGTCGGCCAGAACGCTCTTCATGATGAAGTCGCGGCCCGCTTCGATAGCGGCGCTCAGCTCGTCGTCGGCCTGATAGACCACCTGAATATGGTCGGTCACATCGTAGCCCGCATCCTTGCGCAGGTTCTGCAGCTTGGAGATCACCTCGCGCTGATAGCCTTCCACGATCAGCTCGGGGGTCAGGTTGCAGTCCAGCACCACGGTAACGCTGCCGTCCGTCTGGGCGGAGAAGCCGGGCTTCTGGGCGGCCTCGGTGAGCACGTCGTCCTTTTCCAGCTCCACCGGCGTGCCGTTTACGTCGAATTTCAGGGTTTCGCCCCGGGCGAAGGTGTCCACCACGTCATTGCCGTCCATGCCCTGCAGCGCCGTGCGGATGCCGCCCAGCAGCTTGCCGTACTTCGGGCCCAGCGTGCGCATCTGGGGCTTGAGGTTGTAGGTGGTGAAGGCCCGCGCGTCCTCGGTGAAGACCACGTTCTTCACGTTCAGCTCGTCCTCGGCCAGCTCCCGGAAGGCCTCGTCAAACTCGGTGCCCTTCACATACAGGCAGGCAGAGGGCTGACGCACCTTCAGGTTGGCGGCGGAGCGGCTGCTCAGGCCCAGACTGACCACCTCCCGCAGGGCGGCCATCTGGCGGTTCAGGTCTTCGTCGATCAGGGCTTCATCCGCCACGGGGAAGTCGCACAGATGCACGCTTTCCGGCGCGTCGGGATTCACGGAGATCACCAGATTCTGGTAAATATCCTCCGCCATGAAGGGTACAAAGGGCGCGATGACCTTGCTCAGCGTCACCAGCACGTGGTACAGGGTGACAAAGGCGGCTTCCTTGGTCTCGTCCATGCCCTTGCCCCAGAAACGCTCACGGCAGCGGCGCACATACCAGTTGCTCAGGTCGTCCACCATGTCGGTGATGGCCCGGGCGGCCTCGGGAATGTGATAATTGCTCAGGTTGTCGTCCACGTCCCGGATGGTGCTGTTCAGACGGCTCAGGATCCACTTGTCCATCAGGGTCAGGCTGACCTTGTCCATGGGGTGATCCTTGGGGTCGAAGTTGTCGATATTGGCGTACAGCACGAAGAACGCGTAGGTGTTCTGCAGGGTGGACATGAACTTGCGCTGGCCTTCGTTGACGGCCTCGTCGCTGAAGCGGCTGGGCAGCCAGGGAGCGCTGGCCGTGTAGAAATACCAGCGGACCGCGTCCGCGCCCTGCTTATCCAGCACCGACCACGGGTCGACCACGTTGCCCAGATGCTTGGACATCTTGCGGCCCTCCGCGTCCTGCACGTGACCCATCACGATGCAGTTTTCAAAGGGCGCGCGGTCGAACAGTAGGGTGGAAATGGCTTCCAGCGTGTAGAACCAGCCCCGGGTCTGGTCGATGGCTTCGGAAATGAAGTTGGCCGGGAAGCGCTTTTCGAAGATACCCTTGTTTTCGAAGGGATAGTGCCACTGGGCGAAGGGCATGGAGCCGGAATCGTACCAGCAGTCGATGACGTCGGTGACGCGGGTCATGGGCTTGCCGCATTCCGGGCACTTGATCTGGATGGCGTCCACATAGGGGCGGTGCAGCTCCAGATCGTCCGCCACGGGGCCTATGGCCATTTCCTTCAATTCCTGACGGCTGCCGATGACGTGGACATGGCCCTCTTCGCAGCGCCAGATGGGCAGGGGCGTGCCCCAGTAGCGTTCGCGGCTCAGGCCCCAGTCATGGACGTTTTCCAGCCACACGCCCATGCGGCCTTCCTTGATGTTGTCTGGCAGCCAGTTGATGGTGCGGTTATTGGCCACCAGCTGATCCCGCACGGCGGTCATCTTGATGTACCACGTGGGGCGGGGGTAGTACAGAAGGGGCGTATTGCAGCGCCAGCAGAAAGGATAATCGTGAGAGAAGGGCACGGCGGCGAACAGCAGTCCCCGCTCCTTCAGATCGTCCAGCACCAGCTTGTCCGCGTCCTTGACGAACACGCCCGGCCACTTGGTGTCGGCGGTCATGCAGCCCTGGGTGTCCACGAAGTTCACGAAGGGGATGTCGTTCTCCCGGCAGACCCGGTTATCGTCCTCACCAAAGGCGGGAGCGATATGAACGATGCCGGAACCGTCGGTCATGGTGACGTAATCATCGCAGATCACACGCCAGGCGGGCTTATCCAGTTTGCCCACGGCGAAGTCGAACAGGGGCTCGTATTCCATGCCCTTCAGGTCGATACCGGGCATTTCCGCGTCATACTGCACTTCCTTGCCGCTGAAAACGGAGGAAACCAGCGCCTTGCCCATGATGTAATGTTTGCCCTCCACCGTGATGCGGCAGTAGGTATCATGGGGATTGACGCACAGCGCCAGGTTGCTGGGCAGCGTCCAGGGCGTGGTGGTCCATGCCAGCAGGTAAGTGTCCTCGCCCTTGACCTTGAACAGCACGAACGCGGAGGTCTCCTTCACATTCTTGTAGCCCTGCGCCACTTCGTGGCTGGACAGGGCGGTGCCGCAGCGGGGGCAGTAGGGCGCGATCTTGTGGCCCAGATACAGCAGACCCTTTTCGTAAATTTTCTTCAGGCTCCACCACTCGGACTCGATATAATCGTCCTTGTAGGTGATATAGGGATGCTCCATATCCGCCCAGTAGCCGACCCGGTCAGACATTTCTTCCCATTCATGCTGGTATTTCCAGACGCTTTCCTTGCACTTCTTGATGAAGGGCTCGATACCGTAGGCCTCGATCTGGGGCTTGCCGTCCAGCCCCAGCTGCTTTTCCACTTCCAGCTCCACAGGCAGGCCGTGGGTGTCCCACCCGGCCTTGCGCAGCACATCCTTGCCCTTCATGGTCTGGAAACGCGGGATCAGGTCCTTGATGGCGCGGGTCTCGATATGGCCGATATGGGGGCGGCCGTTAGCCGTAGGCGGGCCGTCAAAGAACGTAAAGCGTTCCGCGCCGTCCCGGCAGTGGAAGCACTTTTCGATGATGCCCTTTTCTTTCCACAGGCGGAGCGTTTCTTTTTCGCGCTCCACAAACTTCATGTCCGTTGGAACCTTGCGATACATGTTGGGGATGCCTCCTTAGTGAAGAATGGAGAATGATTCCCGGCTGACCGGGAGGATGCGGGCCGAACCCATAAAAAAAGTCCGTCCCGAAAACGGGACGGAGAATGATCGACATCATGCTTCCGCGGTACCACCCGAATTGACGGCGAATCGCCGCCCGCTCCTGTGTGCTCTGTATCGGGAGCTCCCGGGCCGTCCTCCCCTTTGAGGATCGAGCGGCCAGCTCCAAGGCGATGGGCTTTTACTTTCTGCCGTCCGGCTCGCACCCTCCCGGACTCGCTTTGGCAGAGGGATGGCAAAAACCGCCCTTGTCATTGCTTCGGAGGTATTATAGCGAAAAATCAGAAGAAAGTAAAGCCCCAAAAACCTTTTGAGCCTCGTTATCGGGCGAACCGCTCACTTTTTCTTCTTTTTGCGGAAGGGCCAGACCGCCGCCCCCGCCGCCAGAACGAAGCAGACGACGGAATAGACGGACAGGTCTCCGGCCAGCGGCGTCGTAGTGTGCAGCAGTGCGCCGGTCAAAAGAAGCCCGCAGCCAAGCAGTGCCCCGCAGACCTTCTCCACCGAGCCGCGCACCAGTTCCGCCATATCTTCGCCCGGATGGTGCTCGATGCCCAAATTGGCCTCGCCTTTCAGGCCGGTATGAAGGATATCCGCGATCAATGCGGGGATTTCCAGCGATTTGCGAGTGCTTTCGTACAGTGCGCCCGCATCCTGCGTCAGCTGACTGCGCCAGTCCACATCTGCCAGCACCCGCCGTCCCAGCCGGGCCGTGACCACGCTCATCACGTTCAGTTCCGGGCTCAGCTCCGCCACAACGCCCTCGATGGTGGCCAGTCCCCGGGCCAGCATGGTCAGGCTGGAGGGCATGGCGATGCCGTTCTGGTGCATGACCTCGGTCATGTCCTGCATCACCTCCGCCAGATCCATGGTGCCCAGGTCGGCGGAGGCGTACTTTTCCAGCAAATCCTCCATATCCCGGTACAGCCGGTGCTTGTCCGGCTTCTGGCGGAATTCGCCCAGCCCCAGCACCGCGTCCCGGCAGGCGTTCACGTCGCCCCGGGCCACGCCGGTGATGGCCTTGCCGATCAGCTCCCGCTGCCGGTCGCTGAGGGAGCCCATCATGCCCATGTCCAGCCAGACGATCTTACCCTCCCGCACCCGCAGGTTGCCGGGGTGAGGGTCGGCATGGAAGAAGCCGTCATCCATGATCTGCTTGACGTAATTGTCCGCCAGCTTGGCCCCGATCTCGCTGAGGTCGTAGCCGGCGGCGGCCAGCTCGTCCTTTTGGGCGATGCCCACGCCGTCGATGCGCTCCATCACCAGTACGGTGGTGGTGGTATAGTCCCGGTACAGGGCGGGCGACGTGACAAAAGCCACGTCCTCGTTCAGCTTGCGGAACCGCTCCAGATTGGCGGCCTCGGTCTGGAAATTCATCTCCTCCTGCGCCACCACCCACATTTCGTCCAAGACCTGATTAAAGTCCACCAGTTCGTTCACCGGCGCGTACTTGAGCAGCTTGCAGGCCTGCTTCAGCAGCAGGATATCCCGGCTCATGACCTCGTGTATGCCCTGCCGCTGAACCTTCACCACCACTTTTTCGCCGGTCTGCAGCGTGGCGGCGTGAGCCTGCGCAATGGAGGCGCTGCCCAGCGCCTGCTGGTCGAACGACGAAAAGACCTCCTCCAGAGGTCTTCCGTAGGCGTTTTCGATCTGGTTCTTTACCTGTTCAAAGGGGATGGGAGCCACATCGCTGCGAAGCCGGGTCAGGGCTTCGCAGTAGGCCTTGGGCAGAATATCCGACCGCATGGAAAGAATCTGCCCCAGTTTGATAAACGTGGGACCCAGTTCCTCGATGATGGCGCAGAGCTTGTCCGGCGTGATGCCCTTGGTGATCTCGTGGCGGCGCACCACCTCCACGATCTCCATCAGGCGCTGCCGGTTGTCGCTCCGACCGTTATTCCGCGCTGCCATCCTTTTCGTCCTCGTCTTTCGCTTCGGTTTCCTCCGCCGTCTTCCCGGCCCGCTCCCGGGCGGCGATGCGCTCCTTCAGCGCGGCCAGCTGTTCCTCATCCATGCCGTCCACAGCGTTCATCAGGTCGTCCTCCGGGTAGATCACGTGAACGCGGACGTTATCCTTCACGCTTTGCTTGACCGTTTCCACGTTTTCCCGGACGTTTTCCTTCAGATTGCGCTTCAGTTCTTCATTCAGCACCTTGCCCTGTTCCACGGTCACTTCTCCCCGCTTGGAGAGCGCTTCCAGCACCTCGCCGCCCTTTTCCTTTGCAATGGCCGCAGCGCCGATACCGGCCAAAATCAACTTCCGAAGTCCGCTGGTGATCTGATCCATGTTCATTTCCTCCTTGTGTATATTCGCAATCCGTTAGATAGGGGGGTGTCAAACTTATTCCCGGTAGCGCTCCATCATTTCCTTAAACAGCTCCTGCGTGGAGGGCGGGGTAAAGGTGATGGCGTTGGCCCCGGCGGCGATGGTCTGCCGGATGCTTTCGCCGGTTTTGCCGCCGGAGGCGATGATCGGCACCTGCGGATTCTTTTCCCGGATCAGGCGCACCACGTCCGGCGTTCGGGGCCCTGCGGCCACGTTGAGGATGGACGCGCCCGCCCGAAGCCGGGCCTCGATATCCGTATCCTCCTTGGTGACGGTGATAATGACCGGAATATCCACGGCCTTGACCACCGCCAGCAGGTTCAAATCGGAGATCGGCGCGTTCAGCACCACGCCCATGGCTCCCTGACATTCCACATCCTTGGCCAGCGAGACCGTGCGAAGGCCCTTGGTGGTTCCTCCGCCCACGCCGCAAAACACCGGAATGTAGGACGCTTTGATAATGGCGTCGCTGATGGCCTGCTGGGGCGTGAAGGGATAAACGGCGAATACCGCGTCCGCGTCGCAGTTGCGGATGATCGCCAGATCGGTGGTAAACACAAAGCTCTTGATGCGGCGGCCGTTGATGACGATGCCGCTGGCCGAATAAACCTCCGGCGGAATTTTCAGGATATTGTGTCTGAGCTGGCTTTCCACCGTGGGGAAGGGGGGCTTGCTTTCACACATCGGCTTCACCTCTTTTTGATTTGAAAAAAGCGGCGGAAAAGGGAGGGCTTTCCTAACCGCGAGTACAGTATACCACGGGCAAACCGCTTTCCAAACCGTCATCGAGGAAAAAATGCTCAAGTTTTACACATTTCGGGGAAATTGACTACTATTTTTCGTTCGGCGGCCCTACAGGCGAAGCAGCCCGGCAAGCCGTTCCACGTTTTCCTCCACCGGGCGCGTTCCGTCCACCACGACAACCGGGCAGGACAGCGTCCGCGCCCAACTTTCGGCATAGTCCTCCGGGCGTGCTGCCGCTGTTTGGAAAAAGACTTCCTCCGATTCGTACAGATCGCCGCCCGGCTTCATCCTGCCGCCGAATTTCTGAAAGGAACGGTCTCGCACCCGCCGCAGGCGAATCTCTTTCGGCACCTCGATCAGCACCGCGTACTGATACAGCGGCAGAATAGCGCTGCCGTAATCTCCCTTCACCGCCGCAAACACAAAATCGCCGTGCCGGCGGACTTCCTCCATCAGCAGCGCTTCCGCTTCAGCACGGGTTCTCGGATTCGCATAGGGCTCGTCGGCGGCGTTTCGGGAAAAATACAGGTTTTCATTATCAATGAAATAAAGCCCCATTTTTTCGGCCAGTGCTCTGCCCAGCGTACTTTTTCCGCAGCCGTTCAGACCGCATACCACGATGCCCTTTGCCATAGCGCGCCTTCTTTCTGTCTGTCAGTGTTTCCTACTGCCGGTTGATCGTACTCGTTTTAGCCGCCGGGAATCAGAGCTTTCCCTTAGGGTGAAGGTACTGCCCATGCTTTTTGGTATTTTTCCCATACTGAATGGCGAACTTGGGGCAGCGGTGCAGGCATCCGAGGCACATCACGCATTTTTCCTTGACCCACACCGGCTTCCCATTTTGTATCTCAATGGCCTGTACCGGGCATTTTTTGGCGCAAAGTCCGCAGCCGATGCAGCTGTCCTCCACGCGCAGATGGGAGGTTCGGCGTACTTGCCGATCATAAAGCGGCTGGGCGATCCACTCGGTGAGAAAGGCCGGGGTGCGTCCCGCCATATGCCGGTTGGTGCGGCGTGCCGCAACCGCGGAAAGAATGCCGTCGATCTCCGTTTCTGTTGTTTTGGTATACTTCGCCACCTTTTCCGGGGTGGAAAGGTCGAAGATCGGCGTCCACGTGTCCGGCATCCGCACGGAATAGTACGCGCTGATTTGGCAGCCTCGTATGGCTTTTTGAGCCATATAGCCCGTCGCGCCGGGGGTCGTTCCTTAAGTGGCGACAAAGTACAGGTATTCCGTCTGAAAAGAGGCCTTCTCCAAAAACTCCCTGACGATGTTCGGCAGGCCCCAATCATAGGTAGGCGACACGATCCCGATGGTCTCGTCGGCAAAAGCATAACGATTTTCCCGGATGCAGTCCACGATCGACAGCGTCGGCTGTCCGTCGGCCTGTGCAAGCCGCGCCGCAACGTACTGGCAGTTTCCTGTGGCGGAAAAGTATAAAATCATCTTTTTTCCTCCCTGCTATCCTGCTTTTGGGCATTTCTTTCATGCCAATGCGCATCAAAAGTCGGAAAGGGATTTTGCCGCAAAACAAGCATCCCTTTTTCCAAATTTTCACACAAAAAGTGTCTTTTTTCAAGTCTTGTTTTTTTCATCCATGTTCCGGTATGCTGGAAGCACCTTTTCGAAGCGGACAGGGGTAACGAAAAACGACGGGGATTTCTCCCCGCCGTTTTTGATAATCGCATGTTTTTCATGCGCCGCAAATTTTCACTGCTGTTCCAGCACCCAGTCGGCGGCTTTCCGCAGGGAAGCCACCACGGGCACACCCGCCTGCAGCAGAGTCTCCCGGCTCTGGTGGCCGCGGGCTACCAGAATGCACCGGGTCCCCAATGCACGGGCCACCTCCGCGTCATGCAGGCTGTCGCCGATCATGACGGTGGCCTCCGCCGGAACGCCGCAGCTTTGCAGATATTCCCGGCCAATGGCCTCCTTGCTGCCCGCGTAGATGTCGCCCCGGCCCAGAATCGCATCGAAGCGGCTGTCCAGCCCGTACAGTGCCAGCTGGCGGCGCAGCAGGGTCTGTTCGCTGGCGGAAAGCACCGTCTGCCCAAGCCCCGCCCGGCGGAATCGCTCCACCGTTTCTACCGCGTCTTCGTGCAGGGGGATGGTATCCATGCGGCGCTCGTATTCGGCCATCCACGCATGGGCCACGTCGTCGAAGATCTCATCCGTCACGCCCGCCCGCTGGTAATACAGCCGCACGGGAAAGGTGAACTGCCGGTGATATTCCTCCACGCCGCTCAGCGTCGGCAGATGAAAGGCCGGAAAGATGTTGTTTCGCACCTGAATGCTGTATTCCAGATCATCCAGAAGGGTGCCGTTCCAGTCCCACAAAACCTGCTCGATCTTCATCATCAATAGGCCTTGGCGAAATAGATCAGCTTCTTGGCGGGCTTGCCGCAGCAGACGCAGTGATCGTCAATGGCCGTCTGATCGAAGGGCATATTGCGGCTGGTGGCGTTGAACTGCTCCTTGATCTTGTCCTCGCAGGCGCGGTCGCCGCACCACATGGCCTTGGCAAAGCCGCCGTCCACCACCTTGCCCAGCTCGTCCATATTGTGGACTTCGTGGATGTGGGCCTGCTGGAACCTCAGCGCCAGCTGGTACATGGTCTTCTGGATGTCGTCCAGCAGGGCGGGGATGGCGGTGGTCAGTTCGTCCAGCTTGGCCGTCTGCTTTTCATAGGTGTCCCGGCGGAACAGCACGCACTGGCCGTTTTCCAGGTCGCGGGGGCCGATCTCAAGCCGGACGGGCACGCCCTTCAGCTCCCAGTCGTTGAACTTGAAGCCGGGGGACAGGGTGTCCCGGTCGTCCAGCTTCACGCGGACGCCTTCGGCCTCCAGCGCCTTCTGCACCTGAGCGCACTTTTCCAGCACGCCGCCCTTGTGGGCCGCGATGGGCACGATGACCACCTGAACGGGAGCGATACGAGGGGGCAGCTTCAGGCCGCGCTCGTCGCCGTGGGTCATGATGATCGCGCCGATCAGACGGGTGGACACGCCCCAGCTGGTCTCGTAGACGTATTCCAGCTTGCCTTCCTTATTGGAGAACTGGATGTTGTAGGCTTCGGCGAAGTTGGTGCCGAAGTTGTGGCTGGTGCCGGCCTGCAGGGCCTTGCCGTCCTGCATCATGGCCTCCATGGAGTAGGTGGCCCGGGCGCCGGCGAATTTTTCCTTGTCGCTCTTCTGGCCCACCAGCACGGGCATGGCCAGCTCGTCCTCGGCCACTTCCCGGTACACTTCCAGCATCTTCATGGTTTCTTCCTGCGCTTCTTCCGCAGTGGCGTGGATGGTATGGCCCTCCTGCCACAGGAATTCGCTGGTGCGCAGGAAGGGACGGGTGCTCTTTTCCCAGCGCATGACGCTGCACCACTGGTTGTACTTCATGGGCAGGTCGCGCCAGGAGCTGACCCACTTGGAGTACATGGCGCAGAAAATGGTCTCGCTGGTGGGACGGATAGCCAGACGCTCCTGCAGCTTTTCGTTGCCGCCCTGAGTGACCCACGCCACTTCGGGAGCGAAGCCTTCCACGTGCTCCGCTTCCTTCAAAAGCAGGCTTTCGGGGATCAGCATGGGCATATAGACGTTTTCATGGCCGGTGGCCTTGAAGCGCTTGTCCATTTCCTCCCGGATGCGCTCCCAGATGGCGTAGCCGTAGGGCCGCATGATCATGCAGCCGCGCACGGGGGCGTAGTCCACCAGCTGACTTTTCAGGATCACGTCGGTGTACCACTGAGAAAAATCCACGTCCCGGGGCGTAATGTGTTCCACAAAGCCCTGCTTCTTTTCGTCCGCCATTGTTTTTTCCTCCTGTTGATCGGGTCGTTTGGGTATGAAAAAAGGCTTCCCGCTCCCACGCACAGCCCTGCCGTGCGCCGGGACGAAGGGAGCCTTCGCGGTACCACCCAGCTTAAAACGCGCGCAGCGCGCCGTTTTCACCTCGTGTGCGCCCTGTATCGGGGGCGGGCCGTCGGGGATTGGCCGACGTCGCCAAAGGCGGGTCCTTCGCCGTTCTCCGCCGCCCTTTCAGCCGAGGAGCGGCTCTCTTTGCGAAAAAACGATGCGAAATCATTCCTTTGGGCCGGGCGCAGGGCCCGGAACAGTGCCTATCTTATCACAGCGGGGCGGGTTTTGCAAGCGGAATCCCCCGCGTTTTCACTCTCTCACGACCTCCACGCTTTCCACGCCGCAGCGGCGAAGCAGCGTCACAGTCTCCGGGCCGATGCGCTCACCGGACACGGCGATGGGGATGGCCGGCGGGCACGCCACCGTGGGCGAGCCGCAGACACGCCCCAGCGATTTTTCCACAGGCACGCGCTCCTGTGGGCGCAGCATGGCTTCCCGGATGGACATTTCCTGTTTTGCCTTAGGCAGCGGCAGGTTTTCCGGCGGCTTAGGCGGACGGTCGTTCCGGCCCAGTGCTTCTACCAGCCGCCGCAGCTCCTCCGGACGGTTCTGGGGCGTCAGCATCAGCACCATATGGTCGCCGTCGGCGTACTCGCACTCCATCCCGGCTGAACGCAGCAGCCGGGCCAGCCCGGTTCCCGTCTGTCCCGCCGGGGCCCGCAGGGTCAGCCGCAGGGGGTCGCTTTCCTCCGCCTGCCAGCCGTTTTGCCTCAGGGTTTGCCGGGTCTCGTCCAAAAGGGCCGTCCATTCCGCCAATTCCCGACGGAACGCCCCGGCCAGATAGGCGTTGCACCGATCCAGCGAGCACAGCGTCAGGTAGGACGGACTGGTGGAGCCGAACAGCGCCAGCGCCTGCCGGGCTTCGCCGCACAGCTCGTCGGAGACGCGCCCGCTCAGGTGCAGATACGCGCCCCCGGTCAGCACCGGCAGGGTCTTGTGGGCGGAATCGCAGCACAGGTCTGCCCCCAGATCCAGCGGATGCAGGGGCTTTTCCAGAAAATGCAGGTACGCGCCGTGGGCATTGTCCACCAGCAGCAGCGTATTATGCCGGTGACAGACCTCTGCAAGGCCCTGCACATCCGCCATGCCGCCCAGATAGTCGGGGCTGGTGACGTACACGGCGGCGAGCGGCGAAGGAAGCGCTGCCAGCGCGTTTTCCAGCTGAGCGGGCGAAATGCGGCAGGAACACAGGGAATCCGTCTCCTCCGGCCACAGCCAGCGTACTTCCAGCCCCAGCAGCGCCGCTCCGTAAACGAAAGCCTTGTGGACGTTCCGCGCCGCCAAAATCAGCGGCGTACCGCCGGTTTGACGTAGCATCGCCAGCCGCAGCATGGCGCGGATGCACTGGCTGGAGCCCTCCGTGGAATAGCAGGTGCGCCTGGAGCCGAACAGGGACGCGGCGTTTTCTTCGCTTTCCGCGATAATCCCCTCCGCCTCGTACAGCTCGTCCGCCCCGCTGACCTCCGTAATGTCGAAGCCCTCGCAGCCCAGAAAGCCTGCGCCCTTGTGGCCGGGCATATGGAAGCGCACCATGCCGGACTCCTGATAGTGCCGCACAAAATCAACGATCGGCGTCTTCATGCTCCTGCGCGTCCTCTTCGGCAATCTTCATCATGACGGCGCATTCGATGCGCTTGCGGAACAGCTCGCAGCCCGGCTCGTAAATGCCGCGGATGCTGCCCGTGGCGTGATAGGCGTTGGCGGCGCATCCGCCGGAGCAGTACAGCCGGGCCCAGCAGTCGTCGCATTCCTTCCGGGCGTAGGCGTTGCAGGAGCGGAACTCCTCCCGCAGGGCCGTATTGGTCACGCCCTGCCAGATGTCGCCCAGCTTGTACTTTTCCTCGCCCACGAACTGGTGGCAGGGATACAGGTCGCCCCAGGGGGTCACGGCCATGTATTCCGTGCCGGAGCCGCAGCCGGAAATGCGCTTGTACACGCAGGGGCCGCCGGTCAGGTCCAGCATATAATGATAGAAGGTGATGGGCCTGCCCTCTTTTTCCCGGCGCAGCATGTCCTTGGCCAGAATTTCATACTGCTCCTTCACGATCTCCAGATCCTCCGGCGTCAGGGCGGCGGGATCGTCGGGAGCGCAGACCACCGGCTCCATGCTCAGCTCGGTAAAGCCCAGATCAGCCATGTGGAACACGTCGTTGGTGAAGTCCGGGTTTCGGTGGGTAAAGGTGCCGCGCATGTAGTAGTTCTTTCCCCCGCGGGCCTTGACCAGCTTCTGGAATTTGGGCACGATGCGGTCATAGCTGCCCACGCCCGCGTAGTCCACCCGGGTCTGGTCGTTGATCTCCTTACGGCCGTCCAGCGAGAGCACCACGTTGCTCATCTCTTTGTTGGCGAAGTCGATCACATCGTCATCGATCAGCATCCCGTTGGTGGTCAGGGTAAAGCGGAAATTCTTGCCCCGCTCCTTTTCCACGCTGCGGGCGTACTGCACCAGCCGTTTGACCACGTCCCAGTTCATCAGCGGTTCGCCGCCGAAGAAGTCCACTTCCAGATTGGTGCGGCTGCCGGAATGCTCCATCAGGAAATCCAGCGCCCGCTTGCCCACCTCGTAGCTCATCAGCGCCCGCTCGCCGTGGTATTTGCCCTGACTGGCAAAGCAATAGGAGCAGTTCAGGTTGCAGGTATGGGAAACGTGCAGGCACAGGGCCTTGACCACGTCGCCGCTGCGCTCCTTGAAGGCGCCCGCCAGCGGAGCGAAGGTGTCCGGGCTGAAGAGCTTTCCCTCCCTGACCAGTTCGTCTACGTCGGCGATGCACTCCCGCACGTCGGCCTCGGTCACGTCCTCCCGGCCCGCGTATTTGTCGCAGATCAGCCGGACGATCTCCTCCGGAGTGTGCTTGTCGTAAAGGGCGATGATATCGTAGGCCACTTCGTCCACCGCGTGGATGGAGCCGGAGCAGGAGTCCAGCACGATGTTGTAGCCGTTAAGCTGATACTGATGAACCACGCTTGGTTCCTCCGTTCTTTCGCAGATGCACAAAAAGGCTGCCGCAGCAATCACGGCGCGAACCGCCCCGCATTTTGCCGCAACAGCCTCCTGTGGTTTCCAAAATTACTTGTTCTTGTTTTCGCACTTCTGGTTGGCCACGCCGCAGCTGGTCTTGCAAGCAGACTGGCAGGAGGTCTGGCATTCGCCGCAGCCGCCCTTTTTGGCGCTCTCGCACAGGTTCCGGGTGGCGATGGTCTTGATCCTCTTCATAATTCGCATCTCCTATTCGTTTCTTCCGACACGTAAAGCGCCGGAGTATTGGCTTTTACAACAACAGGGAGTATAGCACACGTCTTTGGGAAAGTCAAATGCTATCCATGGTTTTCAATCCTTTGCGGAAAAAATGGAAAAAATATGGGGATCGCCGCGCCGGTCAGAACCGGCCTTTTTAGAAAAGCGCAGTAACCGCTCGCCGGTTTGCGCAGACCTGATCGACAAAAAGCGCGGAAATTTTTTGCTTGACATTCCTTCCCGTTCCCCTTATGATGAGAACAGAAATACGAACATGCGTTCGTATTTGAAAAAGGCGTTCTGCCGGGATCGGGCGTTGAAAATCCAAATCGGATTCTCTAAAATGCGCCCATCCGGCGGCGGATGCAATGCCCCCTGTGCGCCGGGCGAGGCCATGCGCTGTGACGGAAAGGGGAGCGGAAAGGAAAGCGTATGCCGGAAGAAAAGGAAACCTGCATGAACTCATACGACCTGCCCATTTCCCTCCAAGATAAGCTGAAGCGGGTGGACGAGATCCACCGCGCCATTACACGGGCGGTGGGGAGGATCGAATATCTGAAGCTCTCCGCCCTGCGGGCCGGCAGCCGTCCGAGCCCTGTGCGCTACGGGCGCGGCGTGGAACGAAGCCACGTAGAATATGCGGTGCTGGAAAGCGACGCCGAGCGCTGGGGCATCGGCGAACTGCAAAAGGAGCTGGACGCGCTGCTGGAGGACATTCGCCCGCTGGTGGAGAGGCTGCCCGCCGGAGTGCTGCGGGCCGTGGCCACCCAGCGCATTTTGGAGGGCATCCCCTGCGGCATCATCAGCCGGAGGATGCATTTCAGCCGCTGCTATGTGTACCGGCTGCTGGATCAGGCCTGTGACCGGCTCTGCCAGATGGAGGAAGCCCGGCTGGGGCTGAAGAAAAACGAAAAATAAAGGAAGACAATGGAAAAGGCGGACAATCGGTTGTCCGTCCCAGCCTGTCGAAAAACCCCAAGTTGGCCGTCAGCACCCGCAAACAGCGCTACGCTGGTTTGCGGGGAAAGTGCTGCGGCACAAGGGTTAG
>ERZ772883.1069-NODE-1069-length-23228-cov-21.972209_pt1 | contig 23228 bp, 20 predicted proteins | sample MGYA00580575_ERZ772883 | MGnify/ENA primary metagenome ERZ772883 (study PRJEB29015, sample SAMEA2737666) | human gut metagenome | biome: human gut; feature: human-associated habitat; material: faeces | place: China | collected 2012 ...
TCATCGCTAAAGCTTTTTGGAACCCCCGGTCTAACCGGGGGTTTTCTATAGACAAAAAAACGCACAGCCTTGGCCGTGCGTTTTGCAGCAAATCAGGAATTTTCCTTTCCATGCCCTGTATTGACCGGAAGCTGGAGCCTAAGGACTTCCGTGGTCTTCATGAAATCATTGATATTCAGCAGTCCCATAATCTGGCATACCATGTCACCGGCCGGCGTATAGTTATGGTCGCGGCAGTAGGCAAGGAGCTTGTCCACATAAGCTCTCAGCTTGCCGAAATCTTCGAAGTAGACAAAGGCGCTGGTTTGGCTCTTCAGTGTTTCTACGCCCGCTTTTCCCAGATTCTTCCCGTAAATCACCATTCCCAGCTTGTCCGTCCGATAGTCATGGCGCAGCACGTCATCCAGCCTAAGCGTTACGAAGGCATTATATGGATAACCGTTCTCAAATCCCTTCTTCAGCAGCCTTCCTTCCATATTGGACAAATCGTAGATGACACTTCCCATATCTTCAAGTAAATAATTCCGCTGGGCCTTTTCCATGTACACCTGATTGGAGTTGATATAACCCACCTGTATGGAGCCTTCCGGCGGGCGGTGGCAGAAGCGATCGCTCCATTTCATTATCCGCTCCAGCTCTTCCCTGCGGAATTCAAATTCAGCCAGGGAATGGTTCACCTCATCCAGCTTTTTCTTATATAACGTTTCCAGAAAATCATAATCATTCCGTTCCAATACCTCTTTGATTTCCTTCAGACTCATGTTAAGTGCTTTATGATGATGGATAATATGAAATGTAAGGCACTGCTGGACATCATAATACCGATATCCCGTTTCCGGATTCACATAGACAGGAGAGAGGATCCCCTGTTTATCGTAATGGCGCAGTGTGGCAAGGGTGGTGTGGTTCAGCTTAGCCATCTGTCCGATTAAAAGTCTGTTATTTTTCAAGATTTCCTCCAAGCAGCCATGCTGCCGCAACTATTTCAATATAGGCCTTATGAGCTCATTCTACAGCTCAGGATATACCCTTTAAGGAAAGCTCCATCCCCCTATCTTCCGTACCGGATCTTTGCACAGCGAACCTGCTTCATCCATACCTTCCCATGGAAATATGGCCCATATTGAAACAGTCTGCTTTGGATGAATCTTAATTTTTCTAACAGTCCCCCCGTGTACATTGACTCAATTTGTCCATTGTCATTGTCAATGTGCATCGGTCCTATGGGATTAAACCTCTGATTTTGATGAAACAATTTACCAACCTCCCATTCTTCTTTTCTTTTCCTATCATAAACCATCACTATGCATGATAGTCAATAAACAATTTGAAATAGGACAGGCCTATACCCCATAAGATTGATAAACCCCTGCACAGTTCATAATTTCTTTTTCTCTCATGTTCCAGTGTAGAAGTACATTTTATTTCACAAAGGCTAAAAACGAAAAGCATGATAATCATATCAAAAGGGCAGTGCAGATATATTTTCTGCACTGCCCTTTATGAAACTATACTTCGTCTTTAAGACCTACCAGATAATCAACTGACACATGGTAGTACTGCGCCAGAACCAGCAGCTTATCCGCTGAAATCTTCCTCTTGCCAAGCTCATACATGCCATAGGCAGCCTGGCTGCAGTGAAGAACCTTTGCCACGTCTGTCTGTGAAAGATTATTCGACTGGCGAAGGTATTTCAGCCTTTTAGGCCATACTGCATCTGCCCCATCCATTGGCCATCACATCCTTTGCGCCGAAACATGATTTATCATACTTATCGAAATGAACTTCCTTTTTCCACCTGGGGAAGCAGCACGCCTATTTAATATTTTCGCAATCTTTTTTTGATGTCAGATTATTTCTTTACAGCCAGGGCCTCCACCTGTTTCTTGAGTGCTTCGATTTCCGCTCTCATTTCAGCATTATATTTAGCATTCTGTGCATCTTTGGCCTTCAGTTCCGCGATTTCCCTGCTCTGGTTGTCAATGACCGATGCCATTTCCGCTTTGGAATATTTCACATACTTATTGCTCTTTCCAAATTTCACAGAGAAGCCGCCGTTCACCATGTTGCGGTTATCTCCCATGGTCCAGCCCAGGTTGAACATGGTTCTTTCGTTGGGGCGATAGAAGAGGCCCACAGCAGCAGCGGTGGCATTGCGGTAATTGCCTACGCCGGCTGCGAAGTCCCATTTATCATCCGGATCAAAGTCCAGCGGATGAAGGGCAGCCAGGGCAGCAGCGCCAGCGCCTACCTTGTTGATACGGTCACCCAGTTCCCCTACCCTGCCGTTCAGGTAGTTGATATTCTGAGTATTGGAAGTCACCTGATTTTCTACATTCTGCAGCTGTCCATAGTTCACCGCATCAGAAGATTCAGTACCAGCTGCTACGTTGGTAATTTTCTTTTCGCCTGCATCAATGCCGTTCATAGTCATGGACGGACCGCCGGCAATGGTAACGCCTTCATTGTTTACTGTAGTATTTCCCGCTTTCACACTGTCTACGGTAATATCCTTCTTAAGGCTTACGGTAATATTGGAACCATCCACCTTTGTGGAAATATTGGTCTTATCGCCAAGGATTCCCAGCCTTTCCTTTTCAGAGGGTTTGACTTTTGCAGCAGTTCCCTCATCGTCAGCAAAGTAAATAGGATTTGTTTCCGTCGTAATTTCCAGCGCTTTTCCACTGCCGGAAGTGCCGGAAGAACCGGTGCCGGAGCTGCTCCCTTCTTCGGATTTCACCGTAGTTGTATCTGTATCCGTCTTACCACCTGTAATGTTGGCCCTGATGGTATACCTGGTACCGGTGGAATCCTTTTCAATCTGGATACCATCGCCGGCAACGAAATCAATTTTCGGTGCCGCATTCTCCATAGCCGCTTTGAGCTGGGCTACATTGACTGCATCGGTATCATTAAACCCGGCAGCCAAATTGGTAATCTGCCGTGTATGAGTACCATCACCTACAGACACAGCTGCCCAGGACGATTTCCACACCTTGGAATCGGTGGTGCTTGCTTGGTTCGTTCCAGGGTCCCATCCAAAGACTCCGGCTCCGATATCGGCTATAGAACCGGAACCGATAGCCACACCGCCATCGACTTTAGCATTGGCATTATAGCCAAGAATGACGGTTTCTTTCTTTTCTGTTGTGATTGGATTCTTTTCATCTGCATTGCCGATGATAACGTTATTGGACTGTTTTTCTGCTACGGTGCGGTAATCACCAATAACAGTGTTGGAATCAGCGCCTTGATTAATGGTGACGTTCTGGCCCAGTACTTTCACATGACTGGCTTCGGTAACGGTATTTTGATAACCATCAACCATGTTGTACATGGCAATATGACTTTCTGTCCCGGTTATCGTATTAGCAACGCCGAGGATTTGGGTCTTCTGTGTATAGTTTGCCTTATTTCCTCCACCGATAACAAGGGTAGCACCGCCGCTCTTACTATTCTGCACGGCTTCCATCAAGCTGTCTGCAAGGCCTTCGCTGAATCTCCACCGCTTGTAGGGGCAGAAATATCGGTAATAGAATTCTTAATTTCATTACCTGCGCCAAAAATTAATGAGCCGTTGGAATTAGAAGTCCTGTTGGCGGTTCCCACAATACTATTTGCAATACCGGAATAATAATCTGCTTCTTTTTTGGATTCGATACTATTCAGTGCACCAGTAATAGTAGCCCCCATATTTTTTACCGGATTTGCCAAACGTCCACCATTGTAATCGCTGGAAATAATATTATATGCGCCAGTGCTTGTCGTAAAAGCTCCGTTACTAAAACTATTGGCACCAATAGTTGTGGCATAGACATTTAAAGCATCAGTTCTAGTAGAAGCACTGTCGACAGTAGTATCTCCCAGCTCTCCTTTATAATTATGCGATCCTATCATCGTGCTGCCTGTGCGAGCGAACGTATTATCGCCAATAGCAATACTTCCGACAACTTTTGATGGGTCAGCAGGTATCCTGGAAGAAGACCACCATCCACCACTAAATGTTGTCTGCCCAAATGCAAAGCTAGCCTCTCCCCCACCAGCCATATTTTCTATCTTTGCATTCTTACCAATGGCAATGCTGCCTCCCTGACTGGCATAGTTATTGATATTGGCTCCATTACCGACCACAATATCACCGGTAGCGCTTGATGCCCCATTAGAATAAGAAATAGTGGCTCCCTTACCGATAGCAACATTTTCTGCCTTTGGTGCATTGCTGCCAGTTCCAATCGCAACGCCATCGCCTTTTCCTGACGCAGTGTCCGCTGCCCAGCTGACTCCCGGCACGATTCCCCATGTCAGGGCTCCTGCAGCGAGAACGGCGGCGACCATGCGGGCCAGGGCTGGGGTGCCAACATGCCCGGCTCCTTTCCGGCTGTTTTTATGACTGCTTCTTGCAAGTTCAGACACCACCATGGCGCACTGCCGTGCTTTGCTGTAAATGACTTTGTAAACTCGATTCATTTCAACTCTCCCTCCGATAACGCTCTTTTACAACTGACCGGATAGCAATGTAATTCGAAAATTCGAGGAAATATATAGAACCTAAAGCCACATTTAGATTTATATTTTTTAGAATAGGGCGTAAGGTTAGAAGAAGGTCAAATTTCATATTGAACTGGAAATCAGAGACAGGGAAGGCATAGATAGAGCTGAATATCGGTACTTCAGCGTATTACTTATATAATCAGCTCATATTCTTCCGATGATTCCATAGAAATATATTATGATTTCCCGTCACTTTTACTGTTTTTCCCCATATAGGAAACATCGATTTCATAACAAACATTCCTGTGATATCAATGATTAATAGCAAAACGTATTATTTCATAAATCAAACTTTCGATGTATAGCAATGTTTTTACAAAGTTTTTATTTCATATATAAGCATCAAAAAAGGAAGCGGATAAAATAAATCCGCTTCCAACTATGGAAATTCTATAAGGATAAAATATTACAAAAGCACGGCATCCCGTTCAAAGCCGCCGTAGGCGTCCTTATAGAGCAGGGCACCTGCAATCCCGATACCGCCCCTTTTCCTACTGCTTGACACCTTTCAGGGAGAGGCCGATGCGGTTTCTTTTTTCGTCCACCTGAATGATTTTAACATTCAGTATGTCTCCTACGGAGAGTACGTCTGAGGGGTGTTTCACCCGTTTTTCTCCCAGCTGGGAAACATGGAGAAGTCCATCGTGGTGAAGTCCTATATCCACGAAAGCGCCGAAGTCGGTAATGTTTCTGACGGTGCCTCTCATGATGGTGCCTTCTTTGATTTCTGAAATGTCAGTGATGGCAGAGCGGGTCAGGGGCTTTGGCAGGTCTGCCCTGGGATCGCGGCCGGGGCTTGTGAGGGCATCTAAAATATCATGGACTGTAGGAAGGCCGGCGGAGAGTTTGTCTGCTATTTCTTTTTCGTTTACATGAGGCCTTTCCAATGCCAGACGGGCCGTTTTAGCCGGATTTCCAAGGTCCGATGGGTCCATGTGGAAAAGGGAAAGGATTTTCCCTGCCAGTTCGTAGGATTCCGGATGGATGGAGGTGTTATCCAGTGGGCTCTTTCCCTTTCTGATACGGAGAAAGCCGGCGCACTGGGTGAAGGCTGCCGGTCCCAGGCGGGGTACCTTGAGAAGGGTCTTCCGTTCTCTAAAAGGGCCATTGGCGTCTCTGTAGGCCACAATATTTCCTGCCACTGTACCGCTGATGCCGGCGATGTGGGAAAGAAGGGAGGGACTGGCAGTATTCAGGTCCACACCTACATGGTTTACGGCATATTCGATGACGCCATCCAGGGTTTCTCCCAGAAATTTTTGGTTCACATCGTGCTGGTACTGACCTACGCCAATGGCTTTGGGGTCTATTTTCACCAGTTCCGCCAAAGGATCCTGCACCCTTCGGGCGATGGAAACGGCACCGCGGATGGTGACGTCATACTCTGGCAGTTCTTCTCGGGCCAGTTTAGAGGCAGAGTAGACGGAAGCGCCGGCTTCGCTGGTAATGAGATAATGGACATCCAGATGATTTTTGAAAATGAGATTGGAAACGAATTTTTCCGTTTCATAGGAAGCAGTTCCGTTTCCTATGGAAATCAGGGTGACATGGTATTTCCGGATGAGGGAGAGCACCTTTCTCTCAGCCTGCTGCCTTTCCCCTTCCGATTTGGTGACCTGGATAACGCCATGATCAAGCACCCTCCCCGTGGGGTCCACCACCGCCATTTTGCAGCCAGTCCGATATCCCGGGTCCAGGCCCAGCACTGTATAGCCTGTCAGGGGCGGCTGCAGAAGGAGTTGCTGCAGGTTCATGCCGAAAATTTTGATAGCCTGCTTTTCCGCTTCTTCTGTCATATGATTCCTGATTTCCCTTTCCAGAGCCGGCAGGAGAAGCCGTTTATAGCCGTTTTCTATGGCATGGTGAAGCTCCTCCCTGAATATGGAGGGGCCTTTATAGATTTTCCTGAAAATATTTTCTATTGCCTGTTCATGGTCGAAGTCCAAGCGGACTTTCAAAAGTCCCAGCTTTTCACCGCGGTTCATGGCAAGAATGCGGTGGGAAGGCATGCGGCGCAGGGGCTCGCTGTGGTCCTTGTACATGAGGAAGGTGGCGGCTCCTTCTTTGGATTCATCCAGCTCTGTCTCAATCATAGCCTGCTTCCAGATGCGGCTTCTCATGTCCTGCCGCAAAGACGCATCTTCCATGATTTCCTCTGCCAGAATATCACGAGCGCCGTCCAGCGCCTCTTCTGCCGTTTCTACTCCCTTTTCCGGATCCACAAAGGAAGCGGCAAAGCGGAGGGCGTTTCCATGTCTTTCCTTCTGCTCTCTCATAGCCTTCGCCAGCGGCGAAAGCCCTTTTTCCCTGGCCTTAGAAGCCCGGGTGGCCCTCTTCTGCCTATAGGGCAGGTATAAATCCTCCAGCTCCTGCAGCTTATGCGCCTTGGTAATCCGACTGCGAAGTTCCGGAGTCAATTTTCCCTGCTCTTCGATTTTAGAAAGGATTTCTTCCTGCCGTTTCACGAAATTTCTAAGGTACGATACCTTTTCAGCCACCTGCCTCACCTGTTCATCCAACAGAGAGCCGGTAGCCTCCTTACGGTAACGGGCAATAAAAGGCACCGTGTTGCCGGCATCCAGAAGTTCCATGGTTTTGACCACCTGCTGTGGATAAATGGAAAGCTCCCGGGCAATGATTTTGGGAATGTCCGTTGTAAGCATACATCCTCCTTTTATGAAACGATTTCCTGTGCTTTTTATATCATATCATAAGAAAGAATTCAGCGCCCTGTCGGGAACAGCAGGGTTCTTAAGATTGACCGGCCTGCGGCCGGAGGGTTCGGTTTGACAGCGCTAACGGTCAGTCGATTAAAAGGAAGGCCCTTTTATGGGCAGGCTATGGGCCAACTTCGACTGACTTGCACATTCTCTGCAGAATGTGCACAGTCTGAGGGTTGTTGTATCGCCGCCTTTGGCGGCGATGAGTATATAGTCAGCGTTACGGGATTTACATTTATGTCTCCAATGCTGCATGACGAAGAGCAAAAGCCTCTTTCCTTAGGCAGAAATCCTGCAGAGGATTTCTAGCCGGGCTCTTGTGTGAGCATAGCCTGCACACAAAGCGAACACCTTAAAGCCCGGCCAGCGGGTGTCGCCGTTAGGCGACGGAAGATAGGGGCGTCAGGTCTTTCGCAAGATATACGGACCTATCCTCAGGGCTCCGCCCAGCTCCTTTCTGAGAAAGGAGCCTGCGTTACGGGATTACCTTCCCGCCCTCACTGTCATTCTGAACGAAGTGAAGAATCTCGGTACAAATCGCGTATGAGGCAAATACTATTAAATACCAATCGGCGGGAAGGCTGCCGATTGGCAGTCAGGGCAGCGTAGAGTATCTTTTCGACTTGCAGCGTCGTACACCCCTGCGCCACTTCGTGGCCCTCTTCCCCTAAAGGGGACGCAAGAACGTTACGGGATTGCCTTCCTTATGCTTAAGTCCCGCTAATTATTCGGTGAATTAGTCGCCTACGGCGACTTTCCCCCCTTTGGTGCCTACGGCACCACCTTTGCCACGGTGTGAAGCGTGTCACACCGCTGTGCGGGGGCACAACAACCCGTGCTTTGCTTTGTGCCACTTATGAGATAGTTGTTTCGCGGAGCTTTATTGTGCCACCGCTTGCGGGGTGGCAAAGGAACTGGATTCGTAGGGAGCCGTAGACGCCTGAGAATCCAGTGACATGCTTCCCTTTAGGAGAAAGGTGGTGGCGTCAGCCACCAAAGGGGGAATGCATTTCCTTCGCCCGTAAGGGCGGTTGTAAAGGTTTTATCATACTGGCGCCCCCATATTTCCAAAAGGCACCTACCACCTGCCGCCGCCAAGCGGCCCCCGATCCTCGATCCCGATCCCGATCCCGCTCCCCCTACATCCTCTTCCTTACCTGCTGGGCAAGCTTCTCCAGTCCATCCACTCCTGCATCAGACAGGTTGTCCACGATGGACAGGGCTTCTGTCACTGCCAGATAGCTCACCACAGCGCCGGATAGAAAGGGGTAGGAACCGGAAAGAGAGAGCAGGTAGTCCGCTCCGGCGGCGGTGAGGACGCAGAGGTGATAGAGAATAAGTTTCTCCACCCCCTGTTTCTTCATAACCCGGCTGGTAATGAGTCCTTCCCTCCTGGCCGCCGGAATAGAAAGGATGGCATCCATAAGGCTCGGAGAATTGGCCTTTTTAGCTGCCAGCCTTCCGTAACTGATGGCCATCCAGCGGGTGAAGCAGTCCATGAAGACAAGGAACATGAAAACCATGAACATACCCGCCTGCCGCCCCACCCACAAAAGAATGACACCGGTAAAGGATTTGAAAGGGAAATGATCCCATAGAGACTGCCAATAGGTATACATAGGAACCTCCTATCTGTAACATAAGAGAAAAGGGACTGCCCTGCAGCCCCTCTTCCCTATCTTCTATCAAGCTCCGGCAGTGAGGTCGTAGGTTTCTACCACCCTGCAGCCGTCCACCGGCAGAGACTGCATGGAGCTCAGCGCATTGAATGCGGCCAGAAGCTCCTCTTCCTTTGCGTCAATGCGGATGTTGGAGTAGCTGATGTTCTTGTATGTGGTCTTTCCGGTGGAAGTGGTGCCGGAAGATACGCGAATCTGAAGTTTCAGGTCCAGTTTGTTCTTATTGACTGCCATGATGTGTGCTCCTTTCTACAATGCCTTCAGGCCAGTTCTTCACGGGTAGTGCTGACAACTTCTGCCTTCAGCAGATTAGTCGCCTGCACGCCGGACCGATTCACCATGATGTTGGCGATATCCGGTGCTTTGGTGCGGACCGTTTCCAGGGTGAGATCATCCTTGGGATTGTCCAGGGTCACGGTGATGGTGTTTGTGCCGGCAGTGGCAAAAGTGAGTTCCAGTGTCTTCATGATAAGACCTCCTATGAAGAAATCATTGTTCCGGCCTTGCAATCGGCGTGACCGGAATCCGCCGGAAAGGGTGATTTTCATCCCTACTGCCCGTACGCTGCAGGAAGGATTTTTTACCCCCTTCACTTATTTATATTGCCTGAGAAAGCTAAAATGTAACCTTTTCGCCCAAAATTCCGTAAATTCATTCTTCAAAGGAAATATGAATCATTTAGTACCCCCGAAGAAAAGCAAGCAATTCCGGATTTTCTTTCAGAAGCGCTGCGATTTCCTTGCGCCGAAGAGCCAGAGTCTTTCTTGTTACATGAAGAGAGGCTGCCGCTTTTGCCACAGACATATCAAAAGTCAATACCATGGCTGTCTCAATCAGGCATTCCTTCCATCCTGCCAGGCGAAAAAGCTTCTCCATATCTTCCCTGACCTGCATCGGTTCTTCAATTTCATAGGAGCCTTCCTGCAGAGTCTTCATGTAATCGGCTTCCTTTTTATGTCTCCTTGAAAATAAGCGAAGAATGAACACTTTGTGCTGACTCATGCGCCGGGAAATATAGATAGGAAAATAGCGAGCCTCGAACTGATTCAAATCAAACTTCATCAAATCCTCAAAAAAATATTCCCACAAATCCTGCTCCATATCTTCTACTGATACCTGGGCGTTGGGGCTCCATGCCCTTTTCTTCACCATAGGCGTAAATGCACTGACCAATACATTCCTTGCTTCCTGACTGCCCTGCTGGGCCATACGAATGGTGCTTTCCAAAATTTCCATAGTAAATCTCCTTTATGAAAAAATTGGAAAAGGCCTTTTCCTTTGATAGGGAAATCTGTTTTCCCTGAGCTCAATCTCAAAATATCATGAAAAGAATGATTCATAAAATCCGGTAAAAGCAGAGTTTCCCCCTTTGAAAGAGGGAAAAGCAGTAAATGAAAGTCCAAATCCCGTTTTTACCTTATTGGGACTTTCATAACAGCCGTTTTTTGCCAATAAAAAAATCCATGAATCCGGAAAATTCCGTTTCATGGAAATTTTTTATAACCAAAATCATTCCTCTGCCGTTTCATCCATTAGATTCAGCATCAAATCGTAAGCCTTTGCTTCAAAAATCTTAGTCAGTCGTCTTCGATAACATTCCTTCTGCAGCTCGCTGTACCCTTCAGGCAGCTCTTTATAAGTTTTTCCAAAATAAGCTTCCACCATGCTGGCTGGTGTCTTCCAACCTTTAAGTCGCTCTTTTTTTACCGGGCCGCTCTTCTCTGCCGCCGGGGAGATATACTTTTCACCTTTCTTTAATTTTTCTTCTTCATCCGTTTTCCAGATCTGAAGGGATTCTTTCATTTGCTCTTGGGAAGCATTCCAGGAATGGCAGATATTTTTTAAGGCCATCCTGGCCTCCCGCATGTGGGTATAGATGGCTTTCTCACTCCCATCAGCCGGAAGACTGATTTCGCCCTGAAGACAGATAAGAAGTTTTCCCTCCTCATCCCTCTGTATACTACTATACAAAGAAACATCATAATATCCCTGTCCATAGGGCCCTTTAAAATAAGAAAACACCTGCTGCGTCTTCTCAAATTTCCGGGGATATCCCCGGGATCTTGCAGATTTCTCCTTCCGATCCACTTTAAAAACACTTTTTTCCCAGGTCGAACCTAAAAAGCGTCCTACCTGGCTTAGTGCAGTATCCATACTGCAGCTTAATTTAAGAAGCCGAATTTTTCCTGACGGGCATTGATACAAGACAGCAAGCCGCTTCTCTTTTCCCGGAACAGTGCATGGAGGCCACTGCATAAACTCTAAGGAATCATAATCCTGACACTCAAGCTGTGATTGGGAAATCGTTATAATAGCAAGAATCTTAGAACCTTTGATTCGATCCAATTCAGACAATTTCGACATGACATCCGCCCCCTTTCAACAGCAGATGAAAAGAGCTCCATGCAGATTCCGGATATAGCCCGCAGGTGATTTATATATTATTTATTATATCATACCTAAATTCATAACATGAAATCAAGTCTGAATAAAGAGTATAACTTATCACATATAGGAATAAAATATCATAATAACGAAATTCTTTCCAAAAAGGTTACATTTTGGCTCGCTCAGGCAATATAAATAAGTGGAGAGGGAAATCAATCCTCCTTCTAGAACCGCTGAAAAGACATAAAGCAGCAGTGAAGAAAACCTGAGTACGTTTCCTGGGACAGGCAGACTTCACAGGCAGCTCTCTTTCCTCCGGATGATCATGGAGCCTTCCTTTCCCCTCCCCGAAAGCGGGCCCCTTTCGGAAGCAAGGCAAAAACACGGCACCTTCCAAACTGCATAATGAAAATGGCTTTGACGATACGTTAGGAGCACCACCGCTTAGAGAGAAACGGGTCACACCGATTTCACAAATCCCGGCGGCAGGCAGAGCGTCTTCATCGATTCATGGCGGTTTCATTCAAACACGGAACTCAAATTCCGTGTTTTTGTCGTGCTTACAATTAAAAAAGAGCCGATTCATATAAAATAAAATCCACTATCCCCATCTCAGGAAAAGTTTCTCGGTCTCCCTGAAAAAAACTTATATTTCTATTTCAAATATTTACAGAATCTATTTTATATTCCTATTCCTTATGGTATGATTAGTTTAACAAACAACTGATTCGGTCAATTTCATAAGGAAGGCAGCACATATGGAAAATGAGACACCTTTCGCAATCGATGGCTACAACAACATTACCCCCACCGGTCCCATCCTTATCCGCTATAATCACCTCCGGGGAGTTATGGAAAATTTAATTCCTGATTCTGTAACCCGAGCACCTCTTATTGAACAGGCAGACTGCATCACGGGATTTTTCGGTCAAATAATCAATGATCCAAGATTTGATACCTTCATTGCCGGTGACTATGCCTCCGGTATAGTCAATCCGGAGAAAATAGACCTTTACATCATTATTCCTGTAAGTATACTAAATCTTCTGGATCCCCACTGCCGTAAATACCTCATGAAATATATAGATCACAGCCTGGACAACGGAAGAGCGTTTAAAAAGCTCTTCAAACATACAAACTGCCGTTTGCATATTCTGCCTCTTCCTGAGACGCAGGATAACGACTTTATAGCTGAACTTCATCGTAAACGGCTGGAAATGGCAAAAATAGCAATGGCTAAAGGTATTGATGAAAGAGAAAGCGGCTATTTCCAAATGGACCTGCAAGACGATGAAGATATGGAAGACGATGACTAGGAGGCTCTTATGATTCAAACTACCGAAGACCTTACCCTTGAACTCGCCCGGCTGGAACAGGACCTGGCCTTTGAAAAGCATTTTCTGGACTACTACAAGAACAATGTAGGCGAAGAACACATGGACTTTGCCATGAAACTGGCTGACGCCAGCGCAAAAAGCGCCTATGACGACAAAATGAAAAGGGCCCGTGAAATCAGGAAAGAACTGACAGAACGGGAAGAAATCATTAACTTCCACCTCACCAGACTGGAGACGCCGTCTGGCCTCATGACCCTGGACAAATACATCTGCCTCATGAACAAGCTGAAGGACAGCCTCTCAAGCCTCATGAATGACATCAAAGATAAAAGAAACGAAGAAGGCCTAGCTTTCCACAACACCAGCCCCATCCACTTCATGGGTACCACACCGGGATCTTTGAACATCCGCCTGGGAGTCCTCAGAAATGAGGGCCTCTTCAAAGACGACGACACAGTAAGACACCAGGAACTCTTCTACCTTACAGGGAAAGAATTTCTCCGCGTCCTTAATTCCATCAACAAAAAAAAGCCCCAGGACCGCTTGGACAGCTGGAGCGAAAAGACAACCTTTACTTTCAAAAACCTGTACACAGAAATCAAAAACCAGAATCTGGACATGGACGCCCACTGGCTCAATGAAGAAAAAGCTCCCATCATCCACGTTCCCCATGAAAACATCAGGGACATCACCCACACCCTTAATAATTACTACGAAAAACGGCTCATAGAAGCTGCCAATGCCAAAGAACAGATTATCACAGGCACCTTCGTAGAAATCAGTCTGGAAAAAGGTAAATTCCGCTTCCTGCCGGAAAAACGTCCGGGTACCAATGCCTCCTTCAGAGCCATAGAAGTTCTTTTCGACAAAGAGAAAACCCACCCCTTCAACAAAGACATCAACTACCTGGCCCCCGTAAGCCATACCATCCGCATCCATGAAGATGGGAACAGAAAGAATAAAGTCTGCTACGTCTTCGATGGATTTAAAGAGTAAAAAAGTTCTTAAGATTGACCGGGCCAACGGAGACACTTCGCAGCAGTAATAAAAGGGGCGCGCCTGACGGCGCAGGTTGGGGCCGCCTATCGGCGGCGGGTTGTGTAGAAGGGTTGTGTTCGCTGACGCTCAGGGGAAGGAAGGTATCGCCTTCGGCGATGAGTATAAAGTCAGCGTTACGTGCTTGCCTTCCCGCCTCCCACTTGTCATTCTGAGCGAAGTGAAGAATCTCGGTACGCGGCATATTTGAGACAAATGCTACTAAATATCAGTCGGCGGGAAAGCTGCCGATTGGCAGTCAGGTCAGCATAGAGTGTCATTTCGCCTTGTAGCGTAGTACACCCCTGCGCCACTTCGTGGCCCCCTCTTCACCGGTCAGCCGGACAAAAGGAAGGCCCTTTTAATTGGTCGACCGACGTTCCTTCGCTTGCGCTCAGGATGACGGTGGGAGGCGGGGCCCCCAGCCACTAGTCACCAGCTACCAGCCACTAGCCACTAGCCACCTTCGCCCGCCAGGGCGGTTGTAAAGGTTTTATACAAACTGGCGCCCCTTCTTTTTGAAGGGCGCCTACCAGAACCCTTTGAACCTTTTGAACCTTTTGAACCCTCTGAACCCTCACGTCCAAAGGGCGTGTCCATATCACCAATAAAAAACCTGCCCAAGAGAGCAGGTTTTTATCTAAGTTTCATCTTATCCCAGAATATCCAGCAGTTCGGCTACGCCTTTTTTGCCGAAATGGACGTCGTTTTCGTTGACTATGAGGCAGGGGACGCTCATGATGTTGTATTTCTTCTGGAGATCCGGATAGTGGGAGAGGTCGTAGACGTGGACTTTGATGTTGTCGTTGTCTGCGGCGATGCGTTCCGCCGCTGCCACCAGGTCCGGGCACATGGTGCAGGAGAGGGAGACGGCGATGGTGATGTCTTTCTTTTCGCTGATGGCGCGGATGCGCTTTTCACTCTCTTCCCCCACATCCTGTCCGGGGCCGGCGGTGTTGTACATGGCCAGGATGAAGGAATTGAATTCGTGGCCGCCGGGGACGCCGTGGAAGTAGAGGCCCGCTTCGGCGCCGTCGTTTCTGACGATGGAAATGGTGTGTTCCAGTCCCTTCTCCGGGTCCTTGATTTCATAGGAAACCTTATCAGACAGGGAAGAGAGTTCCTTCAGGAGTTTTTCGTTTTCATAGGAAAGTTCGGTGTCGTCTTTGTAGAGGCGAAGAGTGATGGGCTGTGTAAAGCGGTCAAGCACCGGCTTTAAGGCCTGCCGGGTGTCGTCGTCCAGGAAGGCGCCTTCCTCTGCTTTGGCTGCCGCTGCCTTTGGTTCTTCCTTTGGCTCCACCTTTTTCACGTAGGTCCGCTTCATGTGGAGTTTCCTGTACTGGCTGCCCAGATATTTTTCCAGGGAAGTCGCAGCCACGGCGCCGTCGGATACGGCGGTGACTACCTGCCGCAGGTTTTTGACACAGATGTCACCGGCGGCGTAGACGCCGTCAATGTTTGTTTTCTGGTCTCTGTCGGTGATGACATAGCCCTGGGGGTTAAGTTCCACCCTGCCTTTCAGGAGCCCGTTTTCCGGCGCGTAGCCCACGAAGACGAAGACGCCGTAGAAATCGCCGTCCTCCGCTGTATGCACCGTTTCCTTTCCGGTTTTCCTGTCCTTCAGCACCACCTTACGGACAGCGCTGTCCCCTTCCACCTTTTCCACCTGGGTGTGGTAAAGGATGGTGACCTTTGGATTTTCCTTCAGCTCTTCCACAGCGGCGGAGTCGATGGAGAAATCGTCGCCGCGGATGACCATGATGACTTCCTTCCCGTACCGGGTGAGGAAAAGGCCCTCTTCCACCGCTGCGTAGCCGCCGCCGATGACGAAGATAGTGCGGCCGGTGAAGAACTCACCGTCGCAGGTGGCGCAGTAAGCCACACCGTGGCCGCGAAATTCCGTTTCCCCCGCAAAGCCCGCCAGCCTTGGATGGGCGCCGCCGGCGTAGACGATGCCCAGAGCCTTGAAATCGCCACGGCTGGTGTGGACTGTCTTATAGTCCCCTTCCAGCTCAAGGCCCGTCACTTCGGCGGAAAGAAATTCGGCGCCGAAGGCCTTGGCCTGGCGGATCATTTCAGAAGTGAGCTTTTCGCCGTCAGTTTTGAAAATGCCGGGATAGTTCACCACTTCTGCGGTAATCGTAATCTGGCCGCCCATCTTTTCCTTTTCGATGACCAGCACATGAAACCGCGCCCTTGCCATATAAATAGCGGCGGAGAGCCCTGCCGGTCCTCCGCCTACTATTATGGCATCATATACTGCATCCATGATGCCTCCTGAAATTAAAGCTTGCCAACCAGATCGAAGGAAGGTTTCAGGGTCTTTTCACCCGGATGCCATTTAGCCGGGCATACTTCGTCGCCATGTTCATAAACGAACTGGGCAGCTTCCACCTTGCGGAGAAGTTCGTCGGCGTTGCGGCCGATGTTGCCTGCGGATACTTCATAGAGCACCACTTCGCCCTTCGGGTTGATAACAAAGGTGCCTCTTTCAGTGACACCGTCGGATTCGATGTAAATGTCCAGATCCTTGGACAGCTTAGCGGTGGGATCGCCGATCATGGGGAATTCTACCTTGCCGATGCGTTCGGAAGATTCATGCCAAGCTTTGTGAACGAAATGGGTATCGCAGGATACGGAATAGATTTCGCATCCGATTTTCTTGAATTCATCATATTTGTTCTGCAGATCTTCCAGTTCTGTGGGGCATACAAAGGTGAAATCTGCGGGATAGAAGAAGAGAACGCTCCACTTGCCAATGAGGTCCTTATCGCTTACATCGATGAAATCACCGTTCTGATACGCTTTGACCTGGAATTCGCTGATTTTCTTACCGTTTAAAGACATAATTGTTTCCTCCTTGGAAATATATACTACTGAATTGCCCGCCGCTGTATTTATGTTTGGCGAAGCATATTTAACTTTCTGAAAGTATTATATCATGCATATTTGTAAAGTTCAATATGGTTTTGGTAAGAAAAAGAATTTTTTTACGCCTGCGGCGTGAGAGTTCAGAGGGGAAGCGCTCTTTGAGCGTGAAAGATTCTAAAGTTTGACCGGCCTGCCGGCCGGAGGGTTCGGATGTTTGACAGCGCTTTGGGCTGAGGTTTGTGGTATCGCCGCCTTTGGCGGCGATAAGTATATAGTCAGCGTTACGGGATTTGTGTTTGTGTCTCCAGTGATGCATGACGGAGAGCCGGAGCCCCCTTCCTTTGGAAGGCAGAAGCCCTGCAGAGGGCTTCTGAGCCAGGCTCTTATTTGAGCATAGCCTGCACACAAAGCGAACACCTTAAAGCCCGGCCGGAGATGGCGCCGTTAGGCGACGGAGGATAGGGGCGTCAAATCTTTACCAAGATTTCTTTCAGACCTATCCTCAGGGCTTCGCCCAGTTCCTTTCTGAGAAAGGAGCCTGCGTTACGTGCTAACCTTCCCGCCGGACGCGTCATTCTGAGCCGCAGGCGAAGAATCTCGGTATGCGTAGATAGTGCCTCATTTGTTAATAAATACCGGTCGGCGGGAAATCGGTGTTCCTGAGCCCTGTCTGGCAGCTCCTTTCTGGGGAAGGAGCCTGCGTTACGGGATTCCTGCCCACCATCATTCTGTTACTGGAGTGACAAAGGTGCGATGGCTTTATCTGCATTTCAAGGTAAAATTTTTGAGGGAGGTTGTAAAAATGGGGTGCTTATGCAATATAAATGTATGGAGAAGAAAATCCGGAAGCTCCATGGAAGGATTCTATTCCCATCTGTCATGTATATCGCGAATATTCCGGCCGGAATGCAGCTTTGGCAGATAGGAAGCCATGAATCCCTGTACAGGCTCCCGATTTCTCTCCCCGATTTCCCGGGGCCCAGGGAAGTCGAAACGAATTCTGCAGATTCGTAAAAAGCTTCACAACCAATCAAAAACACGGATACCATCCCTTGCAGCATGAGCCCGCATTCCCGGACGACAAGTTCAAGGCGGCTGCAGGACTTTCCTGTATGCTCAGCGTTGGCGCCTGATTCTGAGAGGCCCGCAATACTGTCTGGCACGGATTTGTATCCGTGTTTTTGTGCTGTCTTTTTTGCAGCACGAAAAAGGGGCCATGAAAAAAGTAAACGATTTCACAGTCCCTTTTTCTATTACGTTTTTATAACAGTAGGCTCACAATCGCTCTGTCATCTCGAGCGGGGCTGCCTGAGGTTATAGGTGATAAAATCTTTGAACTCCTTTGAAACTCTGAGTCGAGAGATCTCCTGCCACAATACTGTGTGTACTATTGAAGTGTGAGATTTCTCCACTCCGCTTCGCTGCGGTCGAAATGACAGTAGGATGGAGCAGCATTGGTACCACAAAGTGAGTGCGATTTCTTCATACTTTTTTTGACACTGTAAAAACTCCTGATTCGTCCCATGCTGCTGCGCGGTAGGGCGTCAAGGCATCTTCTTCAATGAATCGGCAAGGGGCAGCCGCCAAAGCGGAATGTCTTGTCGTCAAGGAAGAAAAGATACTCTATATTGCCACCAGGATTTCTAGCAGGTCATCCTCAGGAGTTTTTGTGGAGTTTTCGGCGCGCCGGAGAGGTGAAATTCATGAAAGCTCCGTTTCCCTCCTCCCCGCTTCCATGGATTGTGCACCGCAGGGATTGGAAAGACCTTCGCCAGGCCCTTTCGCCTCTCTGCTGATATAGTCCGGTAAAGGAAATCTGCGTATCAGATGCAGCAGTCCTATTTCCAAATAAAAAAGGCGTCACAGGACGCCATACAGAAATCAATGGAAGAGCAGCATAATCCCGCCGCCTATGGTGGGAAGGGCCACGATGGAGGCCTTCAGCAGGGAGAGCGGTGCCAGGTGGGTCATTTTGGCGCCAATCCATGCGCCTATGGTAAGGCCCGCCAGGGTCTGGAGGAATATCCACATGTCCAGATGGCCGCTTGCCAGGTAGCCCAGGCCGCCGGAGGCGGAAATGGGGAGGATAATCATCATGCAGGTGCCGATGGACTGGAGGAGGGGCACGCCGAAGATGACCATGAGGGCAATCTGTATGTAGGCTGCCGCGCCAATACCGAAGGCGCCTGCCAGAAAGCCGGACACGATACCGGTGGGGATGCCGTAGAGGTAAAGTTTCCTTCCGGTAAGGATGCTTCTCCGTACGTGAAGGTGATGGTTCAGCCAGTCTGCGTGGTAGAGCTTCACATACAGGATGAGGGCGCTGGAGAGAATCATGAGGCCTGTCATGAAACTTAAATCGTCGGAGGGCATGCGGTCCGACACGGCGGCTCCCAGAAGGGCGCCTATAATCCCGCCGCCGCCAATGATGGCACCTACCTTCACCACCACCTCATGTTCCCTGAAGTGGCTGTAGGCTCCGGAAAGCATGGTAAAGGTCATGGATGCAAGGGCCACGGCCAGGGCCGTATGGATGGGCACGCCGAATCCGATGGTGAGAAGGGTAATGGTGACACCGGCGCCGCCGGCTCCCACAAAGCCGATAACGGCGCCTAATAAAATCATGGATAATAAGAGCATATATGTCTCCTTGCGGCCGCCTGTCGGCGGCGGGTTCATTCCCCCATTTATTGTCCCCCCGCACGCGGGTTGGCAAGGGAACACGATTCGTAGGGGAGCGCTAGCGACCTGAGAATCGTGTGACACGCTTCCCACCGGGGCGAAGGTGGTACGCAGTACCAAAGGGGGTGGGGTGGGAAAAGGTCCTCAAGTTTGACCGGCTCTTTGGGCCGGAGGGTTCTTAGGTTTGACAGGCCCTGCGGGCCTGAGGGTTGTGGTGGCGGCTATGGAGCCACTGCGTGGCAGAGTTTATAGGGTTCAAAAGGTTCAAAGGGTTCAGAGGGGGTGGTATCGCCCTGTGGGCGATGAGTATGAAGTCAGCGTTATGGGGATGCCTTTCTGTCACATAAGTCACTCTAACCTTGGTGGTGAGTTAGCCACCTCCGGTGGCTTTCCCCCCTTTGGTGCCTTACGGCACCACCTTCGCCACGGTGTGAAGCGTGTCACTGGATTTTCGGGTCACTGCGTTCCCCTACAAATCCAGTTCCCTTGCCACCCCGCTGTGCGGTGGGACTACAACCTGTGCTTAATGTAGAGCAACTTTTGAGAAAAATGATTCGCGGAGCTTTATTGTGCCCCCGCTTGCGGGGGAAAGGTGGTGGCGTCAGCCACCAAAGGGGGAATGCATTTCCACGCGCCAAAGGCGCGGTTGTATGGTTTTCCCAGCCACCAGCCACTAGTCACCTTCGCCCGTAAGGGCGGTTGTACAGTTTTTATCCATACTGGCGGCGGAGCCGCCCACCACAACCTCAGCGGCGCAGCCGCTGTCAAACCTGAGAACCTTAAAAACCTTCGGCACGAAGGGCCGTCAACCCTCACGCCCTTCAGGGCGTGTCCCCAATGAGCTCACCACGGTGGAGCCCAGGATGAGGATGGCGCCGGCCAGACCGGCGCCGCCCAGGGGTTCTCCCAGCCAGCAGGCGGAGAGGATGATGGCCACAATGGGGTCTATGTAGCTGAAAAGGGCGGCGGTCTGGGCATGGAGACCTGCCATACTGCCGAAGTAGAGGGTATAGGTAATGCCTGTATGGACGATGCCTACGGTCAAAAGAAGGATAACCGTCATAGGCGCCCAGGGCAGGACGGAAAGATTTTCCGTAAAAAGGGTATAGGGCAGAAGCACCAGGGACGCCAGCCCCAGCTGGGTAATGGTCATGTCATAAGCACTGATGTCCTTCAGAAACTGGTTCAGCAGCATCACCGACGCATAAAAAGCCGCCGCCCCCAGGCCAAAGCCGATGCCCTTGAAGGTCACCCCTTCCCCCGGTTCCGTAAGGACGCCGGAAATGAGGACCATGCCTGCAAAGGCAGAAAGGGCGCAGAGAAATTTCACCGCCGTCAGTCTTTCCTTCACCACAAAGGGCGATGCCAGGATGACAAAGACCGGAGCCATGTAGTAGGACAGGGTGGCCGTGGACACAGTGGTATAGCGGTAGGCCTCAAAGAGAAGAATCCAGTTCACTCCGATGGCGGCGCCGGAAAGAAAAAGAAATTTGAAATTCCGTTTCACCGCTTCCCTGGAAATGGAAGAATGACGGAGAAAAACCACCAGCAGAAGAAAAAGGGTGGCCAGGATGCCCCGGGCCTCTGCAATCACCGTGGACGGCAGCGGGATATAGCGGATAAAAATCCCCAGGGTGCCGAAAATCATCATGGCAAAAATAAACTGGCCCTTGGCCCTCATAGTTTCTTCCTTCATACATCCTCCCCTGAAGGGTCTCCCCTTCGCTTCCATACTGCTTTGTATCAACGAAATAGTATTTTTATTATACACTCCCCATGGGGAAATGGAAATATAAAAAGGGCCGCTGCGCGGCCCGGGTTCAGAGGGTTCATAGGGTTCAGAAGGTTCAAAGGGTTGTGGTATCGCCCTTTGGGCGATGAGTTTATATGCCGCCTGTCGGCGGCAGCGCTGCCTATCGGCAGCGAAAACCAAACAACCTCGCTTCGCTCGTGGAAATGCACCCCTTCTGCCTACGGCACCTCCCCCGGAGGGGGAGGTTTGCGCTCCACTCAGCTTTTGAACTCATAAGCACCTTAAAGCATAGCGCCGCTAAAACTTCCCCCTCCGGGGGAAGTCCCCGCAGGGGAATAGGGGTGCATTTCCGACGCGCCGCAGGCGTGGTTGTTTGGTTTTCCATTCCGCGGAGCGACTATAAAACTCATTGCCCGAAGGGCGATACCATCACCCTCTGAACCCTCTGAACCCTCACGCCGCAGGCGTGTCCATGAACCCTCTGAACCTGGCCGCTCCGCGGCCCTATTATGAAAGGACCAATACTATGTTTACAGTAACCAAAAGAATGGAAGTATCCGGTGCCCATTTTCTGCACCTGGACTATGAAAGCAAATGCACCAACCTTCACGGCCACAACTGGATTATTACGGTGACCGTGCAGAATGACACCCTGGACAAGAACGGCATGGTGGTGGATTTCAGCAAAATCAAGGAAATCGTGAACCGGTTTGACCATCATCTCATTAACGACGTGCTGGGAGACCTGAATCCTACGGCGGAAAACATGGCCAAGTGGATTTGTGACCATATTCCCCACTGCATCCGCGTTTCCGTGCAGGAAACGGAAGGAAACGTGGCTACCTATGAAAAGTAAGTATGCCTATGATGACGGCCTTTTCCATGTGACCGAAATTTTCGACAGCATCGACGGCGAAGGAAAGCGCACCGGTTACATGGCGGTATTCCTCCGCCTGGCCGGCTGCAGCCTTCGCTGCAGCTACTGCGACACCGCCTATTCCCTCACCCTGGAGGACACGGCGGAAGCGCTGACGGAGGAGGAAGTGCTTTCGCGCATCCGCGCCTACCCTTGGAAGAGGGTGACCATGACCGGCGGTGAGCCCATGCTCCATCCCCTCTATCATCTCTGTGAGGTGCTGGGAGAAGAGGGCTATGACATTAATATAGAAACCAACGGCGCCGTGCCCCTCTGGAGGGAGCGGCCGGAGGGCGTTTTCTATACCATGGATTTCAAATGCAGCGGAAGCGGCATGAAATCTTATATGAACCTTGACAATTTCAAGCTCCTCACCGGAAAAGACGTGCTGAAATTCGTGGTGAGCTCCGAAGAGGACCTGCATGAAATGAAGGAAATTGTAAATCATCATTTTCCCTTTGCCCATCATCCGGAATTTTTCGTCAGCCCCGTATGGGGAAGGATTGAACCGGCGGAGCTGGTGGAATATGTAAGAAAGAACAGGCTGCAGGACGTACGGGTCCAGGTGCAGCTTCATAAAATCATCTGGGACCCGGACAGGAGAGGTGTTTGACATGGATTTGGAAAAACTGGAACAGGCAGCCCGGCTGATTATTGAAGCCGTAGGGGACGACCCGGACAGGGAAGGACTTAAGGAAACGCCGAAGCGCTTTGCGGACATGATGGCGGAGCAGTTTGCCTATACCGCCGTATCCAACGAGGAAATCGCAAAGGAATTTGAGAAGACCTTTGCCACCCCGGAAAATGATATGGTGGTGGTGAAGGACATTCCCATCTTCTCCCACTGCGAACACCACATCGCCCTCATGTACAACATGAAGGCGGCGGTGGGCTACATTCCCCACGGACGGGTCATCGGCCTGTCCAAAATCGCCCGCATCGCCGACGCCGTGTCCAAACGGTTCCAGATTCAGGAACGAATCGGCACGGATATCCGGGACATTATGGAAATGGTGACATCCTCTCCCGACGTCATTGTCTACATCGAAGGAGAACACTCCTGCATGACCGCCCGGGGCATCAAGAAGCCCGGCACCAGAACAAGAACCATCGCCTCCTCCGGCGCCTTCAAGACAGACGGCGCCCTGAGAGGGGAATTTATGAAACTGGCCCTTGGGAAAGAGTGAGGCGGTGAGGCTGTCCGCTTACCGCTGCCTGCTGGACAGTATTCCCGAAAGCAGGAGGGTTCAGGCGCCTGCGGCGCCCGGGTTCTATCGTTCGTGCGCTTCGCGCCGA